>JAEEGL010238623.1_pt1 | contig 16463 bp, 16 predicted proteins | sample 9134231 | NCBI WGS metagenome assembly JAEEGL01 (sample SAMN16246548, study PRJNA631951) | gut metagenome | biome: gut microbiome; feature: rumen; material: fiber-attached | host: Bos | place: Iran: Karaj | collected 2018-10
GTTCAGGCATCCGACATGAGTCCTGTCTTCTGTCGGAAGCTCCATGTCCGTGAGTATCTCTCCGATGAATATGTAGCTGCCGTATTTCGGCGAGATAAGCAGGCTGTTCACTCCTCTTACTCCAAGTCCAGCCTTGACACACATATCCACCTCATCGACAGGTGAAGCGTCAACGAAAGGTTCGAAGGCATTCTCCGGCCATCTTTCTCTGGCTTCTCGGCATATCTTCTTCAGCAGATCTCCCACGACGATATGGTAATCCTCCACACTGCAATATGCACTAATGTTGCCTTTAAACGCTTCCCGGTTAAAGTACGGGAATATCATTGCAATCGCAGTCCTGCAGCCTGCCGGGATCCTCGAAATACTTCGCACACTGAAGGTCCTGAGTGAACTGAATTCCACAAAACCGTAATCCGTGACGCCATACTTCTTAAGAAGCTCCTTCATGGACATCCCCTCCTTTCCGACTGTCTTCTGTATTATTCTACAGCACAGAACAACAATTTACCATTCTTTTGTCTTTATTATTCATTTGAATGTACTTTTGTTTATTGACCTCAAGGCATCGTTTTCCACATACATATCGATGTTTTCAACTTTTCAACAGGTATTTCAACAGAAATCAGCCGGAAATATCCGAGATCTGTTTAAAACCCTCCTTTCAACGTTAAAAATCCTGGGTTTTACAGATTGTAAATATTTTTCCACAGTCATTACCGGACAATCTATTTTACTCAACCGTTTTTTCCCACGGATTCAAGGCCTTAGCCGATCCCTGATGAGTTTTCAACACCGTGTTGAAAAGAATGTTGAAAATATAACTTTTTGTTTAAACTTGGTAATTTTTTGATTTCAGTTGTTTTTTATTGTCGCCGGTCAATATGTCATATTGTTGTACCCGGTATTCATTCCGGAAAGCAAAAAAGACGCCCGTCAGGACGTCTTCATGGAGCTTGTGATGCGATTCGAACGCACGACCTGCTCATTACGAGTGAGCTGCTCTGCCAACTGAGCCACACAAGCATTATTCAGTGCTTATATATTTTACATTAATCGTCCTGTTTTTGCAATATAAAAAATCGGAGCATCGGCTGGATGCTCCGAGAGATCATGTCATACTTCCTTCGGCTTGTTCTTTATCGCCAGTACAAGACTCAGGAATATCATTGCGATCATTCCGAATCCCAGCAGGAACGCTGCAGAGTAGGATCTTGTGGAGTCATATATGTAGCCTACCCCCATCATCAGTGCTGAGTAGCCTATGTTCGCCGTGAATGTGACTACCGGGATGGCTGCATTGTATGCCCTTGCGCCGAACAGGCTCCTTGTGACAAGAGGAATTCCCACAGAGCCGCAGGCTTGGATAGCTCCGTACAGGACGGCTCCCGCAAGCTTGAACACCGGGCTCGGTCCCAGAAGGATCAGGGCAAGGCCTATGGCAGATGATGTGACCATGACGATGAACGATCTGACCGCTCCTACCCTGTCCGTCAGAACGCCCATTATGAACTTTGAGGTTATGTTGCCTATCATGGCAAAGCTGAGCAGCGTGGCTCCTAAAGCCGGCATTCCTGCACTGGCAGCATAGCCCGGAAAATGCTGTCCGTAGCTGCATATGCCTGAGACCAGTATTCCGACCAGACAGATGGATATGTAGGAAATGCTGAAGTATTCCGGCTTTACCTGAACGGCAGTCTCCCGCGCTTTGTCCTCCTGTGCTCCTTCACCTGTAAAACCGTACGGAAGCAGGCCGTCGTCTCTTGGATCAAGATGCCATGAGATCAGCATGCCAGGAAGGCAGAAGGCGATCATGAGCGCTCCGTTGACATAATAGGCCGTCCTCCAGCCTGCACTGTTGATTATCCCTGTCATGATCGGCGAGAACAGCGCTCCTGCGATACCGCTGAAGCTGAAGGCGAGCGATGTTATCGTTCCGTGATTCTTCACGAACCAGCTGTTTATGATCATGGTTATTGGGACTGAAAAATAAAATACGTTGGCCAGTCCTCTGACCGCTCCGAGCAGATTGAACTGCCAAGGCTGGGAAGCAATGCCCATCGCTGCAGTGCCCAAAGCATTTACAAGCACGGACACAATCAGCAGTTTCTTGTAGCTGACCTTCTCCATTATCCTGGGAACGAACAGCGTCATTATCGCTCCTGCAATAGTCATGACAGTCACGTGCATAGTGAACGTACCTCTTCCGATACCCAGATCCTCCGTGACCGGAGTATAGTAGACTCCAGCAATGTTTGACTGGAGCCCTATCGATGCGCCTGCCATAAGGCAGCATATCACAAGTACGCTCAGGTGCTTAGCCGTCATCCTGTTCAGCTTATTTTCTTTTTCCATTTTTCCCTCTCTGTTTATCACTAAAGCAGCTGCACCAACGATGCAGCTGCTTGTCTGTCTCCATTTATTTTCGGCTGAATTTCCCGTCTGCCATTACCTTGGCTGCCAGACCGATCACAACGACCGGTACGTACATGCATGCGAGAAGGATCATCGCGAGCTTTTCCTCAGCCTTCTTTTCTTTCTTTTTCTTGCTCATGCCGTTTCTCCTTTATTCCCCCGGTCTGATCTGAGCCAGGCCCTTTGAAAGGACCTCTCCGCCCCTGACGAGTGCAGGTCTGACCGTCTTAGTCTCCTCTCCGTTGAGGAAATCGAAGTACTTTTCGTTGCCCTTCGAATAAGTGATCACCAGGATATCCTGCTTGAGCAGATAATGTTCGACCTCATCCAGCTGTTCAAGAGCATATTCAGGCTGTCCGGAGTACTTTGCCTCCATCAGATATGTGAAGAGCTTGACCTCATCATCATTGATGGCTGTGTCCAACATGTTCTTATGTGCTTCTATCCTCTTGTCCTCAGCGTCGAGCGCAACATCGATGAACTTCATGATGTCTTCCAGCCTGTCGGCCAGTTCTCTCTCGTCCACATCTATCTCGACCACAGCCTTTGTCTTTGGCTTCTTCCTGAAGAAGAGAAGGAAGCCGGAGAAGAGCACCAGGAGAGCTCCGGCGGCAATGATACCCAGATAGACTGTAGCGCTGTCCATCTTTATGCTGTTCCTGAACATGTAATATTCGATAGGACCTACGATAGCTGCAAGACCCAGCAGAAGGGTCAGAATCCCCGGCCAGAGGCTCTTCTTTTTAGGCTCAGGACCGTCTGCCTTTTCCCACAGCTTTGACTTTGAGACAGTCTCAATCACAGGAAGCATGGTCTTTGCATACTCGACGAGCTCACTGAGCTTATCGGTGTACTTCGTCTTGTCCGGCTGTGCAAGGTACTGGAACTTCATCGTATCCAGTATCTCACTGATGACCGAAGTGGTCTCATACAGGCTCTTTGCGTTGGCCATACGCTCTGTCAGAGCTTCTTTTCTTGTCTTATATATCTCAAGCATCGTCATGGCTGATTTCTCCCGTAAAAACTCATTTTCTTTATTAAAATATATAACAAAAATATGTTCATTTCAAGAAAATGAGGAAAAAAGGAAAGGGCGGGCCGAATGGCCCGCCCGTTATTCCTAATCGTCGATATTGATCTTTGAATAAAGACCGAAGCTTGGAACGTCGACCAGCTTCTCCTCTTTGGCCTTCGGCCGTGAGTTCTCTTTCTTCTCCGTATTTGTCTTTGGTGAAGAATTCCTTCTGTCGCGGTCACGCCTTCCGGATGACCTTCTGTCGTTCCTTTCAGTTCTTTCTGTCTTCTCTCCTCTTGAGCTCTTGGCCCGGGTGGAGTAGATTACGACTCTCCTGTTGGAGCCTTCGCCCTTGCTCTCGCTCTTGACGCCTTCGATCTCTCCGACAGTTGAATGGATTATCCTTCTGTCATACGGATTCATCGGCTCAAAGCTGAAAGGTCTTCCTGTCTTGAGGACCTTTGCCGCGGCCTTCTTGCTGCTCTGGACCAGATCCTTCTCCCTCTTCCTTCTGTAATTGGCAATGTCAACGGTGACCTTTTCCCCGTCATCTGAGATCCTGTTGGCTGCAAGTCCCGTAAGATAGGATATTGCCTCCATAGTCTCGCCCTTCCTTCCGATAAGGGCTCCGATGTCCTCGCCGTCAAGCTTTATGACACTTCCCTTTTCTGTCTTGTAGGTTGTGACGGTGAACTCGCCCGGATTAAAGTCCTTGATTATGTTCTTTACATACTCGACTGCGTATGCAAGCTTAGGGCTTCTTTCTTCCTCGCTGATGACTTCCTGCAGTACGGCCGGCCGGGACTCTTCTTCCTTCTCAGGAGTCGCCTTCTTTTCGGCAGCTTCAGCCTTCTTTTCCTGAGCCTTCTTCTTTTCAGGCTCTCTCTTCTCAGGCTTCTTATCTGCCTTCTTCGGCTGTTCCTTCTTTTCTGTCTTTTCCGGGGTAGGGGCGTCTGCTTTCTTCTCCGGCTTCTCCGGCTTTTCCGGTTCAGCCAGGATGCTCCTGACATCGAAATCGTCTTCGATCTGCGTAACTTTTACCTTCGCCGGCTTCTTGAAGAAAAGGCTCCTCTTCGGCATCTCGATCACTTCCCAAGTGACCTGGTCGATCGAAAGGCCCATCTCGGCGATGGCAAGTTCTACGGCTTCCTCAACAGAGGGAGCCTGCTTTATCAATTCTCTCATCTGTCAATCTCCGTATTTTTCCTTGTCGAGGGCTCTTGCCCTGGCAAGCCTTCTTTCTATGGCTTCCTTCTCCTCGGCAGAAGAATATGTGTCCTCCACATACTTGTCTCCCCTGGCGGCAGCCCGCTTCTGCTTAGGCTTTGCCCGCTTCTGCTCTTCCCTGCGAGCCTTCCTCGCTGCTGCGATCTCCTCCTGGATCTTCCGCTTCTCCTTCTCAGGATCAAAGAACCTGGACAGGACAAGCTCCTGAAGGATCGTGAACACACTTGAGAATATCCAGTAGATGGATACACCTGCAGGCATGATGAAGGAGAAATATCCGAACATCACTGCTGACCAGATGGGCATGAACTTCATGGATCCTTCCATCTTTGTACCGCTGAGCTTCTGGGTCAGTATCTGTGAGATGATCATTGAAGCTACTGAAAGCACCGGGATGAGGAGCAGAGCATTCATGACCTTCAAAGAAGGCGTTGCCGAAAGATCAAGACCAAGGAAGGTCATGTTGATCTTCTGGATATATTCTATTTTTGATGCATCAAGAAACTCTGCGAAGGCTGAAGGATTCAGCTTTATTGCGTTTATGATGTCTGTCTGCGGTGAATACCTTGAAAGCGTTCCTACGATGCCTTCTGCGATAGGTGTGATCTCGCTGATCACGCTTGCGCTGACACCGGCAATGTGGCGCAGAGGCTTGTAGATGACGTCGATCAGTCCAAAGAGGATCGGCATCTGGATAAGTACCGGCAGGCATCCGCTTGTCATTGAGAAGTTATGCTCCTGCTGGAGCCTTGCAAGTTCCTCCTGCTGCTTAGCCGGTTCATTGGCATATCTCTTCTGAATAGCCTGGATCTCCGGCTGGAAAGCGTTCATCCTTATCATCGACTTCTTCTGCTTTATCGCAAGCGGCAGCAGAATGATCTTGGTGACGATGGTGAACAGTATCAGTGCCAGTCCGTAGTTGCCTACGGCATTGTAGATGAATCTCATCAGCCAGCCGAGAGGCACTGATATCACTGAAAACAGTGCTGAGAAAATATTCATTTTTCCTCCAAATGTACTAGTTGTTCCTGGTTATAACGTGGTTATCATTATTTGTTCGTCCACCTTCCCTTTGGCGGAACCGGGTCAAAACCACCCTTGGCCCAAGGATTGCAACGGAATATCCTGCCCGTAGCCAGTGCAAGACCCTTTATCGGCCCGTGAGTCTCTATTGCCTTTATCGCATAGTCACTGCACGTGGGATAGTATCTGCATCTTCTTCCGAGCATCGGCGATATATGTCTTTGATATACTTTTATCAGAAAGATAAAAAGCTTACTGATCATATATTATCCCCGAACGTGTCATCCGTTCTTTTATCAGAGGCGTTATCTGATAGCTCTTCATGTGAGCTGTCTTTCCCCTAGCCACAAGTATGATGTCAAAACTCTGTCTGCGGTCGAAGGTTATCCGGCTCAGTGCCCGTCTGAGCACTCTTCTGGCCCTGTTCCTTTTTACGGCTTTGCCTGTCTTTTTCGACGATGTGATGCCTGTCCTTATCTCTCCGTAGCTGTTTTTAAGAATGTATATGACAAGCTCCGGATAGATATAACAGTCTCCTCTCTTGTAGCCTCTGACAAATTCTCTGTTTTTCTTGATCTGCTTGAACTTCATAGCTAACCTATCATTAAGAGCCCGCCGGTGCGGCCATATCCATGAATACAAATAAAGACCACGTTGCGTGGTCTATGTTCATGAACTTGACGTTGAGCGGGTCACCAGATTAAACAGCCAGTTTTGCTCTGCCTTTTGATCTTCTTCTCTTAATTACTTTTCTGCCGTTTCTTGTTGACATCCTCTGCAGAAAACCATGAACGCCGCTTCTCTGGCGCTTCTTTGGCTGGAAAGTTCTCTTCATTACTCTGACCTCCTCATAAATTTTGTCTATACAAACGGCTGGAATGCCGTTGTCTACCTTAATTCGATGCGGGATGACCTCCCGTATGCATTTAAGAAGTATATAATATGGTTTTCTCTTCTGTCAAGTGTAAAAAAGCGATAATCTAGGTAAAAAAGAACCTTTTCAGGGAGCATTTCGGACGGACCCGGATGCATCAAAAACACCTCATTTTTATATCAATTTTTCACCATATATAATATTATATTACATATTTATTATATTGCTATGATAAGTGAAAATATGCTATAATTTCTTGATAGTAATTTTTGCTCCGGGAGTAATTTTATGGAATCTTTTAACGATGTTTTCATCGCTGTAAAACAATACTGCAAGAGCCGGCTGACAGAAGCATCCTACTCTTTATTCATAGATCCGCTCGACTGCGGCGGGCTGGACGGCGACACCGCTATAGTCATTGCCCCAAACCGGTTCATAGGGAATATGGTCAAGGACAAGTTCATTGATATCCTCATAAAAGGATTCGAGGAGATCCTCGGCTTTTCCGTGGCAGTGTCGGTCCAGAATGAGGCCGTACACGCCGAACCTTCTTCAGACGGCAATTATGAATACACCTTTGACACCTTCATAGTCGGATCGTCAAACAAGTTTGCGCATGCCGCGGCACTTAACGTGGCAACGATGCCTTCTCAGAAGTACAATCCGCTTTTCATCTACGGAGACAGCGGACTTGGAAAGACCCATCTTCTCAACGCGATAAGCACCGAGATAAAGAGGAACAGACCGAATGCAAAGATAATCTATGTCGATTGCGAGACCTTTACCAATGAGATCATAAATGCGATAAAGGAAGGCAAGACGAGAGAGTTCCAGGAGAAATACAGACAGGCCGACGTCCTTCTTGTGGATGACATACAGTTCATTGCCGGAAAGGAAAGCACTCAGGAGGAATTTTTCCACACCTTCAATGTACTGCATTCAGGCGGAAAGCAGATAGTGCTCGCTTCCGACAGGCAGCCGAAGGAGATCAAGAGCCTTGAGGATAGGCTGAGGACCAGATTTGAGTGGGGCATAATCGCGGACATACAGCCGCCGGATTTCGAGACAAGATGCGCGATCATAAAAAGAAAGTCTGATCTGCTGGGTCTCGACATCAAGAATGATGTGATAGAGTTCATTGCTTTAAAGGTAAAGACCAATATAAGGCAGCTGGAAGGCGTCATAAAGAAACTGGATGCTCTATACAGGTTTGAAAACAAGCTTCCAAACATCTCAAATGCCCAACTGGCAATAAAGGACGTTCTCAGCGAGCAGATGTCAACACCTCTTATCATAGAGAGGATCATGGCTGATGTATGCAACATATACGGATGTTCGGTGAGCGATCTTAAGTCTTCATCAAGAAGATCGGATGTGGCGGAAGCCAGAAAGATGGCCATGTACATCATGAAGGAAGTATGCGGACTCACAATGGAAGAAGTCGGCAAGGAGCTGGGCGGAAGAGACCATGCTACCGTAGTGTACAATCTGAAGATAGTAAAGGAAAAAATGAATTCAGACAAGTACTATCACGACACCATCGAAGACATCATAAAGAACGTTCAGACCATCTAATTTTTCAACAGTTTTTTTAGCTTTCAACATCAGGTTTTCAACATTTTATAAAACTGCGAAAATGCGATGTTGAATTCCTAAAAAGATTCAACATACATTAAACAGACGATATAAAGTGAAACTCCCAGCAAAACAAAAGGGATTTTAAGATTTTAAACAATTCAACAGCCACTACTACTATTACTATTTTAAGTTAGCATAAAGGCTGTTTCAAAAAATACCATAACTTTCTGAAGGAAGGAAATTAACATGAAGATTCTATGCAACAGAGACCGGTTATACGATGCGATCACAACAGTATCAAGAGCCGTTGATACCAAAAGCAACCTCGAGAGCATAAAGGGCATCCTTTTCAGCGCAGAGGGAGAGATGCTCACTCTTACCGGATATGATTTCGAGATGGGAATAAAGACTACAATTGAATGCGAAGTCCACAGTGAGGGACGGATCGTTCTCCCAAGCGTCCTTCTCACCAACATAGTAAGGATGTCCGAAAGCGAATACATCTCCTTCGAGTCAGATGAGGCTCTCAACTGCGTCATAAGAAGCGGTGCTGCGAAGTATAACATAAAGGGAATAGACCCTACTGATTATCCTGATTTTCCTTCTACATCAAAAGATAATTCCGTGATCATCGAAAACGGCCTCTTCTGCGAGATGTGCGACTATGTCATCTATGCCGTTTCAACGGATGAAAAGAGACCTGCACACACAGGAGTTCTTTTCAAGATGGAAGAGAACAAGCTCACGATGGTCGCACTTGACGGTTACAGGCTCGCTGTCTGTGAGAGAGAGATCGAAGGCGACGGCAATTTCAGCATAATCATACCTGCAAAGACGATGAATGAAGTAAGAAAGATCGTCAGCGACAGGGATGGAAAGATATCCATATTCGCTTCAAAGAGATACGTGATATTCAATGCCGGCGAGTTCATCGTGCTTTCAAGGCTTCTTGAAGGGGATTTCCTTGATTACAAGAGAGCAATCCCTACTTCATACATGACAGACTGCGTCATAAAGACAAAGGAGCTTGCAGGTGCAGTAGAAAGAGTATCTCTCATCATCACTGAAAGGCTCAAGAACCCTGTCAGGTTCTCTGTCAAGGATCATGTCATGTCGATAAGATGCGCCACCGAGATCGGTGATGTCTATGATGAGATATCCGTAGGTCAGGAAGGAAAGGATATAGAGATCGGATTCAACAACAGATACATCCTTGACGCACTCAGATACGGAAAGAAGGATGAGATGATATTCCAGTTCCAGGGACCTCTTGCTCCGTGCAAGATCACTCCTAAGGAAGGAAATGACTTCATATATCTCGTTCTTCCTGTGAGGTTCAAGAATGACTGACATAATAGAAATAGAGATAACGACTGAATTCATAAAGCTCAGTCAGTTCCTCAAGTTTGCAAATGCCGTATATACCGGCGGAGATGCCAAGGGCTTCATTCAGGACGGATCCGTCAAGGTCAACGGAGAGGTATGCACTCAGAGAGGAAAGAAACTGTATGACGGAGACATAGTCTCTTTTAACGGCGAAGAACTCAAAGTAGTCAGAAAGTGATGCCAAACCATTACATAAAGGATATATCGATAAAGGGATACAGGAACATCCTTGACGAAAAGATATATTTTTCTCCTGATACAAACCTGATCTACGGGGAAAATGCCCAGGGAAAGACCAATCTCATAGAGGCCATCTGGCTGCTTTCCGGAGGAAAGAGCTTCAGAGGCACAAGAGACAGGGAAATGATCAACTTTGACGGTGATGATTTCAGGATCGAAGGAAATATCTTCGAGAACGGCAACAATATAAATATCGTGGTGGCCTGTTCAAAGAAGAATACAAAATTCGCCACAAGGATGGCAAAACTCAACGGAGGAGACTTCACGGCACCCAGCAGGATAGCCGGAAGTTTCTACTGTGTGGTGTTTTCTCCCGTGCATCTTAACATTATCTCGGGTTCGCCTCAGCTGAGAAGAAAATTCATCGACGGCTGCCTTTGCCAGATGTACCCTGGGTTCATCGACAATTACAGAAGGTACAATCATGTCCTCAGTGTGAGAAATTCATTTCTCAGGGACATAAAGAGGTATGATGAATCCCAGAAAAGGGCCATGTTCGATACTGCCGACAATGCTCTTAGCGTCTACGGCAGCGAGATCTACAGATACAGGAAGGAATTCTGTGACGATCTTGGCAGGATGGCATCAGAGTATTACCGTGACATATCCAGAAACCGGGAAAACATAGACATAAAATACAATAACGTTGCTTCTTCAGCTGAAGAGTTCTATCGGAAGACTCTTGAAAACAGGGAGAGAGACATCATTACCGGCACGACCAACTTCGGAGTGCATAAGGAAGATATAGACATAAGGATAGATTCAAAATCAGCAAGATCTTTCGCGTCCCAGGGTCAGCAGAGGAGCATAGTTGTCTCACTCAAGCTGGCAGAAAGCGACATAATTGAGAAGATAAGCGGGGTAGGTCCCGTTATCCTTCTTGATGATGTGCTCAGTGAACTGGATTTTGCAAGACAGGACTATCTGCTCAACAGTATAAACGGAAAGCAGGTTTTCATCACCAGCTGCGACATAGACAGGATAAACAGGTCAGACAGCAGAAAGTTCTATGTTGAGAACGGAACTGTCAGGCGGGAGGATGCCTGATGTATATAGATATCTTCAGTGATGATCTGGTTAGAAAGAGCGACATAGTAGGCATCTTTGATCTTGACAACACCACCGTGAACAGGTGGACCAACGATTTTCTGAGAAAGAAGCAGGATGAGGGAAAGATAACATATCTTTTCAGTGACATTCCGAAAAGCTTCATCCTTATGAAGGACGGAACGGTCTATGTTGTCGAGCACTCAAGCCGGATACTGAGAAAAAGATTTGAATTAATATGATTATTGAGGATAGATAATGGCAAATATTGAAAACAAAGTCGAAAACGGCTACTCGGGCGAACAGATACAGGTCCTTGAGGGTCTTGAAGCTGTCAGAAAGCGCCCGGGCATGTATATCGGTTCCACAGGAGAGCCCGGTCTTCATCATCTTGTGTACGAGATCGTAGATAACTCAATAGATGAGGCTCTTGCCGGATACTGTGACCATATCGAGGTCGATATCCTCCCCGGAAACGTCATAAGAGTGCGGGACAACGGAAGAGGCATACCTGTAGACATACAGCCTAAGATGGGCATTCCTGCCGTAACGGTCGTATTCACGGTGCTCCATGCCGGCGGAAAGTTCGGCGGAGACAATTCGGGATACAAAGTCTCAGGAGGACTTCACGGCGTTGGCGCTTCTGTCGTCAATGCTCTTTCCGAATGGCTAAAGGTCACTGTATTCAATGGCGAAGGTGAATATGTCCAGACTTTCAAGAGAGGTGTGGCAGATTCTGATCTTGTCAGAGTAGGCGATTCAGACAAGCACGGAAGTGTCGTAGAATTCATGGCCGACAGGGAGATGTTCGAGACTACTGTTTACAGCTGGGACACTCTTGAAAAGAGGATGAGAGAACAGGCCTTCCTCAATGCAGGCCTCAAGATAACCCTCACTGACAGAAGACCTCCGGAAGACAAGATAAAGAAGGCAAACGTCATCTTAGAGGAAGAATCTGAAGATGATGATACGGAAAGGAAAGAAAGCACCGATATCGAGGTAGCGCAACCTGAGGATGACCGGGCAAGCTTCCAGCAGGAAGTGATGGTATATGAAGGAGGAATAGCCTCCTTCGTGGAATTCCTCAACAGGACCAAGAGCGGGATACATCCTGTCATCCATTTCAAGGTAGTCAACGACGACAACACCGCCGAAGTGGCGATGCAGTATAAGGATGACTATACCCGGAACATCATGTCATTTGCCAACAACATACATACTGTTGACGGCGGAACCCATGAGACCGGCTTCAAGACGGCTCTTACTTCGGTAATGAACCGTATAGGAAGACAGAAGAACTACATCAAGGAAAATGAGGACAATCTCGAAGGAAACGATGTAAGAGAAGGTCTTACCGCGATCATTTCGGTAAAGGTCGCTGAAGCTCAGTTTGAAGGACAGACAAAGACGAAGCTCGGCAACACCGAAATGGCCACCATAGTCTCGAATCTCATCAATAACAAGATGAGCGAGTACCTTGAGGAAAATCCTGCGGTCGCCAAGGCCATCTTTGAGAAGATGCTTAATGCACAGAGGGCGCGTGTCGCCGCAAGAAAGGCGAGGGAATCCGCAAGAAGGAAGACGGCCCTTAACTCGGCCAGGATGCCTGACAAGCTGGCCGACTGCTCGTCAAAGGACCCCGCAGAGTGTGAACTGTACATAGTTGAGGGAGATTCTGCCGGAGGCTCTGCCAAGCAGGGCAGAGACAGGCACTATCAGGCCATCCTTTCGCTGTGGGGCAAGATGCTCAACGTTGAGAAAGCCAGGGTAGACAAGGTATATACGAACGAAAAGATGCTGCCTGTCATTCAGGCTCTCGGATGCGGGATCGGAGAGGAACTTGACGTATCTAAGCTCAGATACCACAAGGTCGTCATCATGGCTGATGCCGATGTCGACGGACAGCATATCAGGACTCTTCTGCTCACATTCTTCTTCAGATTCATGAGACCTCTCATAGATAACGGATATATCTACATCGCACTTCCTCCTCTGTTCAGAGTACAGAAGGGAAAGAAGATAGAGTATGCCTACGACGAAGAGGAGAGGGACAGGATATCATCCGAACTCGGCGGCGGATGCAAGATCAGCAGATACAAAGGTCTTGGTGAGATGAGCAAGGACCAGCTCTGGGAGACAACATTGAATCCTGAGGTCAGAAAGATGATCAAGGTCACGATGGAGGATGCCCAGAGAGCCGATGAAGTGTTCACCATCCTAATGGGAGACAAGGTCGAACCCAGAAGAGAGTTCATAGAGACAAATGCAAAATATGCAACCAACATCGACTTCTAGCCGGAAGGGGTTCGAATATCCTCTAGAGATAGAGATCGACATAACACAGGATGACTACATCGAAGTCGAGATACTCGAACAGATAGTAAACAGGGACTGGCAGATAAAGGATCATAGAAGGACTTTTCTGATCCAGAGCATCGTATGCGCCTGCGTAGCGCTGCTGTTTGCCTTCCTTTCGATTCGCGGACAGATCGCCAAGGAGAGCCTGCTTCTTGTGGCTGTCGCGTGGGTGTTCTGCCTCGTGCATTTTCTGTACAGCTACAAGATCGGCTACAACGTCGACTTCAACCATGCCGTGAACCAGATGCTTGAGAACAGGGAGACAAACACGTTCTTCACTCCTGAGAAGGGATACGCATACTTCTATGAAGACAGATGCGAATTCCTGACGAACGAGCAGAGGAGATATTTCGACTACTCCCTGATACAGAACATAAAAGTCATAAAGCATATATATATCTTCGTGATGAAGAGGTCAAAGGAAAAGGGACTGCGAGGGTTTGCCTACATGGTCATCCCGAGAAGGAACCTTGACGAAAGGCAGGAGCGGTTCCTTGACCGGATATGCGCAAGAATAACTGAACAGTATTCTCTCAAGCCTTGGACGGACTCAGAGATACTTAATTGATATACGGAGAAGGTTAATGGATATAATAGACAACACTCACTATATAGACAAAGACATAGAACATGAGATGAAGGATTCGTTCCTGAACTATTCCATGTCTGTCATAAAGTCCAGAGCACTTCCGGATGTCAGGGACGGCCTTAAGCCTGTTCACAGGAGGATCCTCTATACGATGTATGAAAGAGGGACCACGGCCAGCCACGACTACAAGAAGTGTGCCGACACGGTCGGAGCCGTTCTCGGAAGCTATCATCCTCACGGTGACTCTTCCGTTTACGGTGCCTTGGCGAGACTGGCACAGGATTTCTCACTGAGATATCCTCTCATAGACGGTCAGGGCAACTTCGGTTCTGTCGACGGAGACCCTCCGGCAGCCTACCGTTATACAGAATCAAGGCTCATGAGGATCTCCGATGAGATGCTCAGGGATATAGAGAAGAATACGGTTGATTTCATACCGAACTTTGACGAGTCAAAGACTGAACCTGATGTTCTTCCTTCAAGATTCCCGAATATCCTGGTCAACGGATCCACGGGCATCGCTGTCGGCATGGCTACCAATATCCCTCCTCATAACATGAATGAGGTATGTGACGGGCTTATATATCTCATAGACAATCCGGATGCCAATTTTGTCGATCTGATGGAATACATCCCGGGACCTGATTTCCCGACAGGCGGAATCATCATCGGAAGGGCGGGAGTGAGAGCCGCATATGCCACAGGCAAGGGCAAGATTACGCTCAGATGCCATTTCGCTGAGGAAGAGGTCGTAAACGGACACAACCGGCTGATCATAGACGAGATACCGTATATGGTCAACAAGGCAGAGACCATCGCCAGGATAGCGGATCTTGTCAACGACAAGAGGCTTGACGGCATTGCAGACCTCAGAGACGAGTCCGACAGGAACGGAATGAGGATAGTCATCGAGCTCAAGAGAGACGCGAATCCTGAGCTTGTAAAGAACCATCTGTACAAGCTTACAAAACTTCAGGATACGGTAGGAGTCATCATGCTGGCCCTAGATGACGGCGTTCCGAGAGTGATGGATCTCAAGACGATCCTCCAGAAATACATAGATTTCCAGTGCGATGTCATAAGAAGGGCGACTGAGTTCGATCTTGCAAAGGCCCTTGACAGGATGGAGATCGTTGAGGGCATGATAATCGCCTGCGACAATATCGATGAAGTCATCCGTATCATAAGAAGCAGCTACGATGATGCCCGGCAGAAGCTGATGGACAGGTTCGATCTGACACAGAGACAGGCCGAAGCCATACTCAACATGCAGCTGAGAAGACTGCAGGGACTCGAGAGAGAAAAGCTGGAGGAAGAGCTTGCCGAACTTAAGAAGAAGATCGAGTACTATGAAGCGGTGCTTGAATCCAAGGAAATGGTATTAGACATAATCAAGAACGACCTTGAAGATATAAAGAAGAGATACGGTGACGCGAGAAGGACCAGATTCGAGGACATAAGCGGAGAGATCGATGATGAGGATCTCATCCCGAATGAGGAATGCGTATTCACATACACCCAGATGGGATACATCAAGAGACAGCCTAAGTCCACATATACCGTCCAGAAGAGGGGCGGAAGAGGGATCCAGGGCCTGACGAGGCGCGATGAGGATTATGTAAAGGAACTATTCCTGTGCAACAACCATAACTTCATCATGTTCGCCACCGACAAGGGCAGGGTCTACAGGATCAAGGGCTATGAGATCCCTGAAGGCACAAGGACTTCCAAGGGCACATATATCGAGAACATCATAACTCTGCAGGAGGGCGAGAAGGTGACGAACGTCATCCCGACGGAGAAGGACGCGTCCGGATACCTCATCATGGTCACCAAGAAGGGAATCATCAAGAGGTCCGAGCTCAGCCTGTTCTCGAATGTGAGAAAGAGCGGACTGAAGGCCATCAACCTCGACGAGGGCGACGATCTGGCATGGACATCCGTAACCTCCGGCAACGATACCCTGATCGTAGCCACCAAGGAAGGCATGGCCGTCAGATTCAACGAGAATGACATAAGGACCATGGGAAGAAGCGCAAGAGGCGTCATAGCGGTAAGGCTTTCCGAGACTGATGAAGTGGTCGGAATGGACAAAGCAAATGACGGAGAGCTCCTGCTCACGGTCACCGAAGGCGGAAAGGGAAGGATCTCTGCCGCAGAGACATACAGACTCACCAGCAGAGGAGCAAAGGGAGTCAGAAACTACTCGGCCAGAAGAGATGATTATGTTGCCGGTATAAGAAGAGTCAATGAGGACGATGACGTCATCATCATCTCACGGAACGGAATCATCATAAGGATGCACGCGAGCGATATCTCACATCAGTCAAGATCCGCAGGCGGAGTCAATGTTATGAAGCTGGCCGAAGACGACAGGATCGTCACCTTCGAAGTCACCTTGAGTGACGAGGAGATCGAAGAGAGCCCTGACAGGTCTGAGACCGTGGCCGAAGAGGATCTCAAGCGGCTCATTGAAGAGGAGATATCCAGAGAGATCGAGCCTGAAGAAGACGACGAATGATCTTGAAAGGTATTTGTAGAGGCGCTCTTGTCGCCTCTACAATGCAGTTTAACGATGGATTACTATTTTTTCTCTACGGACAGCGATATAAGAGGTCCGATACCAAGAAAAGGAAAGACAGCCGGACAGTCATATCTTCTTTCGAGTGACGCTGACGAGGCGGTGAGACTGTGGAAGGAGAGAAACGGCA
>JAEEGL010838305.1_pt1 | contig 16463 bp, 4 predicted proteins | sample 9134231 | NCBI WGS metagenome assembly JAEEGL01 (sample SAMN16246548, study PRJNA631951) | gut metagenome | biome: gut microbiome; feature: rumen; material: fiber-attached | host: Bos | place: Iran: Karaj | collected 2018-10
AACCGCTGTTGCAAGTATAGCCGCAAACGCCACTACCCGTGCATGTCGCCGTACCATAAGACGGCGCGCTACAAGCCGTGCCATCTTTCCATGCGCCATTGGTGCAGGTTCTGGGTGTTGTGCCACTGCAGCTCTTAGAGTTATTCACACAGCTGCCGCAATCGGTACCCGCGCTGTTGCACGAATAACTGCTTGAGCAATTGGTCTTGCTGCCCCAAACACCACCGCTGCAGGTTTGTTTCTGGCCCGTTGTTCCGCTGTTCGTACAGGTTGTCTCACCATCTGTACATACATCAGCAACACATCCGGTGCCATTTGAATGATATCCGCTGCTGCAGGTAAAGTGACATGTGCTGCTGCTATCTTTGGTAATGGTACCATTGGATACATTCGCGCAACACTTTACGCCGTTGTCTGTATATCCGGAATTGCATGTATACCCGCAAACGCCGCTACCCGTGCATGTCGCCGTACCATAGGACGGCGCGCTACAAGCCGTACCATTTTGCCATGCGCCATTCGTACAGGTTCGAGGCGTCGTACCATTACAGCTCTTGGCATTGTTCACACAGCTGCCGCAATCGGTACCCGCGCTGTTACACGAATAACTGCTTGAACAATTGCTCTTGCTGCCCCAAACACCACCGCTGCAGGTCTGTTTCTGGCCCGTTGTTCCGCTGTTTGTACATTTGGTCGCACCATCTGTACATTCATCAGCAACACATCCGGTGCCATTTGAATGATATCCGCTGCTGCAGGTAAAGTGACATGTACTGCTGCTATCTTTGGTAATGGTACCATTGGAGACGTTCGCGCAACACTTTACGCCGTTGTCTGTATATCCGGAATTACATGCATATCCGCAAACACCACTACCCGTACATGTCGCCGTACCATTTTGTGGAGCAGAGCAAGCTGTTCCATCATTCCATGCACCACTTGTACATGTTTGGGGCGTTGTACCTTTACATTGCTTTGAATCATTGATACAGCTGCCACAATCGGTACCCGCGCTGTTACACGAATAACTGTTCGAACAATTGCTCTTGCTGCCCCAAACACCACCGCTGCAGGTCTGTTTCTGGCCCGTTGTTCCGCTGTTCGTACAGGTTGTCTCACCATCTGTACAAGTATTGGATACACAGCCGCCATCAGATTCGTGATACCCCTCATTGCATGTAAAGCTGCATGTTGTGCTGCTGTTCGCATTAATCTTGCCATTGACCACATTTGCACAACAAATCTTGCCATTATCAGTATATCCGCTGTTGCATGTATAACTGCAAGTCGCTTGGCCATCTGACTTAATCGCTGCATTATCCACATCTTTACAGCAAATCTTTCCGTTATCCGTATAACCGTCGTTACATGTATAACTGCAAATGCCCATTCCAGAGCATAGAGCTGTACCATTATCCGGCGCACTGCATGTGGTTTCATCAAACCATACGCCATTTCTACAAGTCTGTGGTGTTGTGCCGCTGCACTGTTTCGATTCATTCACACATTCACCGCATTCCGTCTTGCTTTTGCACGAATTACCATTCGCACACGCTTCCCTATCTTCCCAGCTGTTGCCAGCGCAGGCCATTGTATAGCCGATGCCTTCGATATCATCGCATCGCACATCACCAACAGAACAATTGAACGATTCACAGCCTTTGCCATCCGGTGTCTCGGTATAGCCATCGGCGCAATCAAAAACACATTTGCCCGCAATACACTGATTGCTTGCAAATTCGACATGACACCCTTTTCCAAGCTCGCCGCAGTTATCAATATCGTCATCCACACATGCATCGTTTTCATTCAGATGCTGGCCGGTTTCGCAAGGATTGCACAACGTTTTTACTGCGCAGAAATTCTCGATACAGCACGCAGAATCACAACCACTGTTGTCTTCACATTCGACTGGTACTTCACAATATAAAGAAACGCAAGCCATATTGCCTGGATCACAGGCCTGCGGACACGCACAACATAACGCTCCATCCCCCAAACAATCGGTCTCACCGCTTTCGCATACTTTCTCGACGACGTTTGGCTCGCATCCACCAGTCACAACATTATAACTAAAGCCTTCATCGCAAATGGACTGGCATTTATCCAATTCTGCGTCGTATGCTTCGCCAGCATCGCATTTGATTTCGCACACCTTTGTCTCGGGGTTGAACACGCGATCAGCTTCACACTTCAGTTCGCATGTTCCAGTTTCAGGAATATAATCATAACCGTCAATGCAGCGCTTGATTTGGCAAACACTATCACGGCACTCGCTTTCCGCATGCGCACTGTGACATTCTGTGCTGCAACTGCCGCAGTGGAAGACATTCGAAGTCAAATCATAACAGACACCGCCACAATCCGCATAGCCTAAGTCGCATTCACACTGGCCCGCAGCATTACAAATCTGATTCGGACCGCAATAGACGCCATCTCCACAAGGATCACCATTAATCTCTATGCACTTGTCATCGTATGCATAATAGCCATCACGACATTTCTGCACCATGCAGCTGCCAACCGAGCAGTTAACTAATTCTGAAAATTCGATTTCATTCTTGCAATTCAGTAACGAATCACCGCAAACTTCTGCTGTATCGACTTCACAACGTCGTTTGCCATTCTCATATTTCAAATGGTAACCGGGCTGACAATCACGCACCTGACACTGCCCTGCAACACAGCTGCCGTTACGCCACCCTTCGATAACATCAGGACAATAACGCAGTTTGCAATTTTCCGTGCCACAATAGGCAAGACTCGTCATCGGGTTAATACAAACGCCATTGCATTCCTGTGGTGCATAATCCGGACAACCATCGCCACACTGCATGACATCAAGATTCTCTGCACTGTAACATATCTGTGCATTCCGCGAACAGTCATTGCAATACGTGCCACAGCATTCATTACCTCGCATGCACTCAGCATTGAACAGCGCATACGAATCAAGACACTGCGTCGCTGCACACACTTTATTGCCATTCGTATCAGACACGCATTCAGCCTGCGCAATTCCCTGTTCACGATCCAAACAATTATTCTCGTGCAAACCACAGTGTGCCGCCGAATCACGCTCACAATAACCTTTGTACAAATGTGAACCATCGGGACAATCCTGCCTGCGGTTGCTGCAATATGCCTGGTCCTTGATATCCGAATTTCCAGTCTTCATCCCTTCCAGAGTCATGCAAAACGGCGCATTCACCGGACACAACCCCTGCCTGAAATTCAACAAATAATCTGGATTCTGATCCGCCTGCCAAATGGGATCTCCACCTGTCCAGATAAACTTAAAATCCTTGCACGTATCCCCAAATTCCCTTGGCTCATCAAGCACACAGCCTGCAACCACCGCAGCAATCGAGATACACAGATAATTAAATAATGCCCTGTTCCTCATACGTGCTCCTTTAAAAAAAAGCCCACTATATTCTAAACAAAATTTTTCGTAAGCGCTATGTTTTTTGCGTTTTTCTGATTGCCGCTATCTCGCCGCGAGACGTTTCACGAAACGTCTCCACGACGCGATACGCGTCACAAAAAGCCGCTATGTTTCGACGAGACGTGCATTCGCACGTCTCTGCCAAAACATACGCGGCTTTCAACTGATTTGAGCCACGCTATCGGGCTAAAGCCCGATACGCCGTGGCAAATGCTGCACAATTATTAATAAGAAAATCAATTCAAGCAAAAGAACTATTTGCTAAACGCTCAAAATGCCACAAATGTTAAATAGGAATAGCCCACAATGCCATAGAAACTCACTGTTTCACAATTGGTAAATAATTGTCAGCGTACAATAAAGAAGGCTCTGTTTAACGATCGTGAATATGAAAAAGTAAGGCTCTCTGCATTGCTGCCATGAGCCATGAGCAATGAGCTACAAGTGCTCATTGGCCAACTCGACGCTCGATGCTCAGCGCTCTTTGCCAGTATCTCTCTCGTATCGGGCTAACACCATATCCACACTGGTTAAACATAGTCATAAAGAAAACAACAAAATGAATTCGATGTCCCTATGGTGACATTACAAAGCGAGAAAAAACTCATTATTTATATCTATAATAATGGATCAGAATAGAGCACATTGCGGGATTGGAGGAGAATCACCGCCTTGACATGAATACCCTCCGTTTGTTTTGGGGCAACAAGACTGATACGTACCACATTTGGCATTATGCGAACCACAATTATTACGATCATTCTCCTCACAACTATTATTCCACACATGATACTTAAGACCACAAGTGCTGCAGATTCCCTGTTTACATATTCCGTTCGTTCCACATGAAAGGCCATGAGTTCCGCAATTTGTTGGGCTATCAGCCTCACATTGGCTATTATATGCATGATATCCGCTATTGCATGTCGGAACACATGAACCACTCACACACGAAACACTGCTTGCATTCGATGGTTTAGTACACGAATTCGAACAACTGCCACAGTAACTTGAATTGGTATTCGTATTAACGCAAGTATCTCCGCACAACGTTGGATAACTCGAATTATTACAACTCTTTTCACATGTACCGTTATTACATGTCGCAACACCATTTGTTGGGGCAGTACACGAATTCCCATGCGATCCGCAGTTTGTAACCGTGTCCTGCTCACAGCTCGTACCATAGACATGATAGTCGCTGTTGCATGTCGGAACACAAGATCCACTCACACACGAAACACTGCTTGCATTCGATGGCTTTGTACACGAATTCGAACAACTGCCACAGTAACTTGAATTGGTATTAGTATTAACGCAAGCATCTCCGCACAACGTTGGATAACTCAAATTATCACAGGTCTTTCCACAAGTGCCATTACTACAAGTTGCAGTGCCATTCGCCGGTGCCGGGCATGCACCGCACTGTGTACTTGCACCATAACAATGGCTGGCATCATTGTTCACACATGTTCCGGAAACATCACAGTAATTTGCCTTGCAGACACAGGTGTTACCACTTGCGACTTGATTTGAACCACACGCGACGCAGTTTCCACCACTGCAAATCTGAGTAGAAGAACATTCTGTGCTATTTGTCCATCTGTTGTTTGTACAAACCTGTGGCGTTTGTCCAGAACACTGTTTTGCGCCGTTTGTCGCACAATATACATCGTTAGGTATACATTCCGTGTTAGTTTTTGTATAGCTGCTGGGACAGGTAAAACCACAAGTACCACTGCTGCACGTTGCCGTACCATTCGTCGGTGCCGTACATGTATTTCCATGTGTTCCACAGTTCGTCACGCTATTGTCTTCGCAGGTATTATCGTATACATGCTTACCCGAAGCACATGCGGTACAACTGCCGCCGCTGCAAATCTTATCTGAAGCGCATTCTGCGCTACCAGTCCATACACCACCTGAACATGTTTGCGGAACTCTTCCTGAACATTGCGTTTCACCATCTGTGCAATCATCCGAAACACAGCCACTGCTGGATTCGTGATAACCATTGTTACATGTGAAACTACATGTCGAACTGTTGTTTACCGTAATCTTGCCATTGGACACCTTCTTACAACAGACTTTACCATTATCTGTATAACCATTATCACAGGTATAACTGCAAACGCCTTTTCCAGAGCAAACAGCCACCCCATGTTCCGGTGCGCTGCATGCACTTTCATCTTTCCATGCGCCATTTGTACAAATCTGTGGCGTTGCACCATCACATTGCCTGTCACCATTTTTACAAATACCGCAATCATTATCGCTATTACACGAAACTGACCTGCACGGCAAAGCCACCCCCAAAACACCGCCAATGCATGTCGAAACCTCTCCGATATTGTCTTTATTTGTACAGAACTTCTGTCCATCTGTACAATCGTTTTGAATACAGCTATCGTTCACCTGGTGATATCCATCGATGCATTCAAATGTACAAGCGCCAGCAATACAATCATTGTCCGCATTGGGCACGTTACAGGCCTTCCCGTGTTCACCGCAGTTTTCAACGCTGTCAGGTTCACAGCCGTCTCCATAAACATGTGCGTGCTGCCCACAATCGATGGTTGAACCGCACTGACTTCTGGCCACACAGATATTTTCTATACAACAGCTCGAAACGCAACCAGAACCATCTTCGCAACTGACAACCGGATCACAAACTGCATTATCGCACTTGTCGCCATCACATGCGCCATTGCAGTCACAGCATACCAACCCATCGCCATTGCAATCGATTTGACCTTGTTCGCATCCCCTGTCACTCGCTTCACATCTGCTTGTATCATGATTATATACAAAGCCACTGGCGCATCTGCCCGTAAACTCACAGCGAGCGTTTGTGTCGTTGAATTCATAGCCATCGTTACAGCGTACAAACAAACATTCGCTGTTTTCACATTTAACTTCTGCGTGCGCAATATGGCATTCGTTACTACAGCTGCCACAATGCAGCCGATCTGTACTCAGATCATAACAAACGCCATTGCATTCTGTATAATTCTCGTCGCATTCACAGGTATTTGTTGCAGCATTACACACCTGATGCGGCTCGCATGGCGTATTTCCGCACTTTTCAACCTGTACGGGCAAGCATTGGCCGTTATTTATCTCAAACCCCTCTCTGCACTTATGTACAATACAATCGCCGCCCCTGCATTCAACAGAAACCGCATTGGCTATATGAGTGCAGTCAATTTTATAATCGCCGCAGACTTCCGTAGTATCCTTTTCGCATGTATTGCCATCCGCATTTCGCAACATGTGGTATCCAACCAGACAATCGCTCACTTTGCATTTGCCTTGGAGACAAATACCATTTCGCCATCCTTCAACTATGTCTGCACAATAACGAAGTTCACAATTATCCGAACCGCAAAACGACTCATTCGTCATCGAATCAATACAGACGCCGTTACACTCATCAGGGGCATGCGTTGGACATTTTTCACCACATGTCATCGATGCGCTGTTCAAGCTTTCTGCATAACACTTCACTTGTGGCGGTATACGCGTACAATCCATGCAATAATCGCCGCAGCATTCACCGCCACTTTTACACGCACCGTTTAACAGGGCAAAGGTATCAAGGCATCTGGTGGCCTTGCACGCCTTGTTTCCATACGTATCCTTAACGCATTCCGCCTCAGCCACACCCTTTTCACGATCCAGACAATTCATCTCATTTGAACCGCAATGTAACGCCGAATCTCGCTCACACTTCCCTTCAAATAAATGTGAATCCTCCGGACACGCCTCGCGCTTGTCGCTGCAATAATTGATATTGGATTCGAGCACATCGCCCACAATATCACCTTTCAGCATCATACAATACTGCGCATTCACCGGACAAAGCCCATGCCTGAAGTTAACGGCATAGTCCAGATTGCCATCCTCCTGTCGAATAATCTTCCCAGATGTCCAGATAAATGAAGGGTTCTCACAGCTTTCGCCAAAGTCTCTTGCCGATTCTAATGCGCAACCGCTGACACACGCTGCAATAAACAAACAAAGACACATCCATGTTGTTCTCGATTTCATAACCACCTCCAGGCAAATACCTCCCCCCTACCGCACTGTGTCGTAAAAAGTCCGAAGCCAAAACAAAAGAACAAACACAAGGAAGTTTAAATTTCTGTTCGGGAAACAAGCGCTTATTCCAAACACTGGAACACTGAATGTTTACACGTTTGAGCTACCGAATATGTGACTAACGCACCACACCTCCATTTACCCTCTTAGCACATCAATTGATTATTCAACAAGAGATATTTCGTATTGACCAAAATCCATTTGTGTGCTAAATATATGCAGGTTTACATTAAGTTAATGCAAACTCTATGTTCTCAGCGAATACGATATAAATATTGGAATAACGATGAAAACGCAAAAGCTTGCTACCGCTGCAATTTTAGCCATACTCTGTATATCTGCATGCAAAAAATCCGAAGTTCCGGCACCCGATACCACGCATGCCCCATCAGCTCAGCAAGAGGCAAATACAGACACTCAAAATACTGAACAGATACAACCAACAGCTCAAGCACAGCCCGACCAACAACAACCAGACCAACAACAACCAGAATCCCAGGCAGAACCAGCACCAACAGAGCAACCAAATTCGCAGGTGCCTGCCGCAGAGGATGATTATCGAATATTCGAGTTTGAAAATGCAGATGAACTCAAAGCGCTCATCGCCGAAGGCGTTAATGTCAATATTAAAGATGACAAAAGCGGAAAAACCGTACTGTTTGATATTGATCTGGATTTCGCTAAAGATGATGATTATTCAAAAGCCATTGAAATCGCCAAAATCCTTATCGATGCAGGCATTGACATCAATGCAAAAGACAAAGAGGGAAGAACTGTTTTATTTGAAATCACACACACAAAAGACGCTGTACCATACATTAAATTATTACTCGATCATGGCGCAGATCCTAAGATTATAGCAAATGATGGCACAACCGTATTATTTGAAGTAACAAATAAAGAAGATTATGGACCAGAATGTTCTACAGAAATTGTTAAAATGCTGATTAATGCAGGCGCTGACGTCGATGTAAAGAACAAAAAAGGCCAAACCTATCTGGAGGCTGCTGACGAAGGTTGCAGAAAAGCAATCGCCTCAGCTTTAGATTCTGACGATTCTGAGGATTCTGAGGATTCTGACGATTCTGATACAACAACGACAATTTCACTGAGTGAGAAAGAGATTAAAAGAATACTGTCAGATATGGATGTGAAGCCCGGTAATGTAAACAAACCGGATAAACAGGGAAATACACCACTTTTTTATGCGAACACGTTAAAAGAAGTCACCGCACTGATTGCATCAGGTGCAGATGTCAATTATAAAAACAAGCAGAATGAAACACCACTATTCTGGCTCGTCGAATTTGCAGAAGATCCCCGCGTCGTTAAAGCAGTCATCGATGCAGGGGCAAATCCTGACCAGACCAATGGAGATGGCAAAACAGCGATATTTAATGCAAACAACATTGATACGATCAGATTCCTGGCAAAAGGCGGAGCTGACATCTATTACGAAAACGAAATCTATTATTACGGTGAGCGCGATGTAGAATATGCGATTGACCATGTCAGAGACGTTTTGAGAAAGGAGTTTAAAACTAAAGATGAAGTTGATAAAGAAATTGATAAACTCGAAGCGTATATGAATGCCGCAAAAGGAATTGTAAAGAAAAACAATTCTGATTCAGGATCAAAGACCACAGAGCCTGAAAAGCAGAATACAGCTTTAGCTGGGAATACAATTCAACCGCAGCCTGCTGCAGAAGCAAAACCGAAGTATGTCGAGACGATTATTCCGCCATCGACAGACCCTCTAACCTGTTCATTATCGGAAAGTCCATTATTTACCGAAGATTCAGAATTATACTATAAAATTAAGGTTGAACAATCCGCAGACGGACTCCCGGAAGATGAATCAGAATTTGAGTTCTATGTCTTATGTCATGTCGATTTGAAATATGTATCTGAAATCTATTGCGGTTCATCCATCACCTGTGAACTGGAACCGAAATACAATAAAGAAGAATACAAAAGCATTGTTGCCCCCGGCCTCCCTGTTGAAGGGACATGGTTTATAGATAAAAATGGCATTTACCACTTCGAAAAAGATCAATTCACTGAACTCACCAAGACGACTGACAATGGCAGTGGTGAAAAATACATACGTTATATTGAGCATGAGCCGGGAACATTATCCTGGGAATACAAACAGTTTAAAGATGCCGACCCTTTGTTTCCATTAAAACCTAACGTTAAAGTGTATGATGTCACACCTAAAAACAGTTTTAACAAAGTCGCGACCAAAAAGACCGTCTCTCGCACGGGCACAGTTTTATGCTATCATTATAGTGTAGAAGGAGATGAGGACGTATCCATCGACGATATTTGCCTCGATGATGCAAAAGGTCCATCCAGTTTTAAAAAAATCAGGAATGGTGTTGCTGACTTCTCCTTAAAAGGCACGCTCAAAGCAAAGAAAAGATAAAGCTCTGTATGGCAAACGTGTTGATAATCTACCAATGCATAGATAACATCAAAGTACTACCTCAAGTTTCGCATCCAAATTTCAGCAATAATATATAGATAACCATGCAATTCTGCTTATTTTGAGCGTATTCAAGGCACCAACTGATTGTATTTATTTGGCATTTATTGCTGTGGACACAGAAAACAACAACACGCGTTCTGACAGTGGGACATGCCCCACTGTCATTTGCATTTCCGATTTCTGTTCTCATTAACCATGCACGGAACAATATTGGATACAATTCGCCAGTGCCCTGAAAGGGCACAATGTCACAGCCCGGGGTGAAGCGTGGCGTAACCCCGGGTAACAGGTATTCCCACATATCAGCGCCCTGAAAGGGCGCAACCTAAAGCAGAATTGAGATATTATCCGTTGTCACACAATTTATGAGATGTTTGCCGTTACGTTATCAACAGATGCTTAATATTCGGGGTGCGAAAGTTGAGGTACTGCAATAATCCGATACGCCTGGATGGCGTCACATCATAAACGCACGACGAATTAGAATTCTACTGCCCCTATCGCTCCCCCTCGATTGACACCATTTATGTTGTACATCACCATTCCTACCGCTCACTCGCTGTACGAGACGTGCAACGCGCGTCTCGGCACCTCAAAACACTGCTTTTGTTGATTTGGAACACGCTATCGGAATTACACCATGGTGGTTTCGCTATGATCTATGCGCATTGTCAACTTCCAAATCTGCATAGAACAAATTCTGATTCATACAATTTAGAATTTTCAACGCTGCCCCCTTGCCCCGTTGTGGAACGGGGCGAGGGGTTTGGGGACAACTGCTCACACTTCAAAAATCAAATTATTCCAATACAAAGCAAGCATCAGTACTGGCTGAACCTGCAAGATTAGAACAATTATCCTTACTATTACATAAGAAAGATGGCCCGCATTGATAATAATCATCTATCTTAAAACAATTATTTGAGGAAGCATTACTGCATAAAATAGAGCTCTCACTGCAGAAATAATCACCATTTCCACCTACACATCTATATCTCTTCAAATAACAGTAAGAACCATATACAACCAATGAAGGATCTATACAAGAAACGGCCTGACATGTACCTGATTCACATCTTGATTCACTTACATTTTCATGTTCACACACATGTCCGCATTCACCACAATTATTTAGATTAGAATTTGTATTAACGCATGCATTTCCGCATATTTCATCGCCGCTATTGTTACATTGTTTCATGCATTCACCATTATTACAAACCGCTGTACCATTCGTTGGTGCTGTACAATTATTCCCATGCGAACCGCAATTACTCAAATCATCTTTTTCACAAACATTGTCATGAACATGATATCCACTGCCACATGAGACACATTCTCCAAGTTCACAAATTTTGTCTTGAGGACACTCAGAGTTACCGCTCAAAGCACCATTCACACACGTCTGAGGCGTCCGTTCGTTACACCGCTTTTCACCATTCACACAGCTGCCACAATCGGTTCCCTCACTATTGCAAGACACACTGTCGCATGATGTCGCAGTTCCCAAGACACCTCCAGAGCATTCCCTAACCTGTCCGATTTGGCTGCTATTATTGCTGCAAGTTGTTTCTGAACCAGAGCATTCATCCTGCACACACGCACAATCATATACATGAAATCCGCTAATGCATCCGGTTGCACAACATGTACCGCTATTACAGCTATGTTCAGTTGCATTAGCCAGATTACACGCTCCACATCCGGCACTATAACAATGATCGGCATTATTAGAGACACATTCTCCATTAACAAGACAATTGTTGGCCATGCAAGTAATCTCTTCACATGTTCCACTACTTGTCAGGTTAAATCCATTCTCACATGCAGTTGCTTTACATACACCAGTTTCGCAATCAAACGCCGTACCATGAGCAATTATGCTCGAATTGCATTTTTGGCCATGCGCTCCACAGTTATTCTCATTGTCATCTTCACACATATCAATATAAACGTGATAACCACTTACACAGTCTTCTGGATAACACGTACCATTATAACACTCATGTGAAGTCGCATGCGCTATATCACACACATTTCCACATTCACCGCAATTATCCGTATCCGTATCAGTATCTACGCATTCATTTGTACAAATATCATAGTCGCTATTGTTACATTTCACCTCACAACTACCTGCGCTCTTATTACAAGTCGAGGTCGCTCCCCACACGGAGGTTGTACATTTATTTCCATGGGTACCACAGTTGTTATTATCATTCGGTTCGCACTCATTATCAGAAACATGTTCTTCTGTTTCACACGTTACACAATCACCATCTTCACAAATCTGCGTTCTTGCATTGCATGTACCATTCTTTTCCCATTTTCCCCCGGAACATATCTGTGGTATTCTTCCCGAACATTGCTTCGCACCATCCGAACAAGCGTCCGACGCACACCCGTCGCCATCTTCGTGGAAACCATCATTGCATTCGAAACTACAGGTCGTTTGCCTATCATACTTAATGGTGGCATTGTCCACATCTGCACAACAGATTTTGCCATTATCGCTATAACCGCCCTTGCATGTATAACTGCATGAACCGTTTGTACACTTTGCCGTGCTATTTGATGGTGCCGTACATTCTCCGCATTGTGAATTTGCACCGTAGCAATAGCTGGCATTGTTGTTCACACAAGATCCACTCACATCACAATAATTGGCTAGGCATGTATAAGAACATGTGCCATTCGTACATTCCGCACTTGCATTATCCTTAGCACAGGTATTGCCATGTGTTCCGCAGTTTGTCACGCTGTCGTCCTCGCAACTATTCTCATACACATGCTTACCAGAAGCGCAGGCTATGCAGCTTCCATTGCTACAAATCTTATCCAATGCACATTCTGTACTCCCGCTCCAAACACCTCCGGAACATGTTTGCGGCACTCTTCCGGAGCACTGCGTTGCACCTTCTGTACAAGCATCAGATTCGCAACCTGTACCAGATTCGTGATAACCATTGTTACAGGAAAAACTGCAGGTTTCGCTACTATCATGCAAAATGGCAGCATTGTTCACATCCTTACAGCAAATCCTACCGTTATCCGTATAACCATTGCTACAGGTATAACCGCAAACACCTTTTCCGGAGCAAACAGCCACGCCATTTTCCGGAGCGCTGCATGCGATTTCATCTACCCATGCACCGTCTGCACAAATCTGTGGCATTACATCTGCACATTGCCTGTCTCCATTCTGACAAATGCCGCAGTCATTTTCGCTGTTACACGATACCGTTTCACATGACACAGCTTCCCCCAAAACACCGCCAATGCATGTCGAAACCTCTCCGATTTCACCTTTATTTGTACAGAACTTCTGTCCATCTGTACAATTGTTGGGCACACACCCATCATTCATCTGATGATGCCCGTCACTGCACTTAAATGTACAAGCACCATCAATACAATCGTTGTCCGCATTGGGCACATTACATGTCTTTCCATGTTCACCGCAGTTTTCAACGCTGTCAGGCTCACAACCGTCTCCATAAACATGTGCGTGCTGCCCACAATCGATAGTTGAACCGCACTGACTTCTGGCTACACAGACATTTTCTATACAACAGCTCGAAGCACAGCCAGAGCCGTCTTCGCATCTGACAACCGGATCACAAACGGCATTATCGCACTTGTCGCCATCACATGCGCCGTTGCAGTTGCAGCATACCAACCCATCGCCATTACAATCGATTTGACCTTGTTCACATCCCTTGTCACTCGCTTCACATCTGCCTGTATTATGGTTGTATACAAAGCCACTGGCACATCTGCCCGTAAACTCACAGCGGTCGGTCGTGTTGCTATATTCATAGCCATCGTTGCAGCGTACAAACAAACATTCGTGGTTTTGACATGTACTTTCTGCATGTGCAATATGGCATTCGTTACTGCAACTGCCACAATGCAGCAAATCTGTACTCAGATTATAGCAAACGCCATTGCATTCTGTATATCCCGGTTCACACTCACAGGTATCTTTGTCAGCATTACAAACTGCATGCAGACCACAGGTGGTATTCCCGCATTTTGTGCTCTTAGATGGCAAGCATTCATCGTTATATGCATCATAGCCCTCCTCGCACTTTTGCACAATACAATTGCCGAGATGACATTCAACAGAAATCGCTTCGGAGATATCATTGCAGTCAATTTTATAATCGCCGCAAACATCCGTCGTATCCTTTTCGCATGTATTGCCATCCGCATTTCGCAAGATGTGGTATCCAACAAGGCAGTCGCTTACTTTGCATTTGCCTTGAATACAATTACCATTTCGCCACCCGCCGACAATATCCACGCAATAGCGGAGCTCACAATTCTCAGAACCACAAAACGTCACATTCGTCATCGGATCAATACAGACGCCGTTACACTCATCCGGGGCATGCGTTGGACAGTTTTCACCACATGTCATCGATTCGCTGTTCAAGCTTTCTGCGAAACACTTCACTTGTGGCGGTATGCGCGTACAATCCATGCAATAATCACCGCAGCATTCACCGCCACTTTTACACGCACCGTTTAACAGGGCAAAGGTATCAAGGCATTTTGTGGCCTTGCACGCCTTGTTTCCATACGTATCCTTAACGCATTCCGCCTCAGCCACGCCCTTTTCACGATCCAGACAATTCATCTCATTTGAACCGCAATGTAACGCCGAATCGCGCTCACACTTGCCTTCAAATAAATGTGAATCCTCCGGACACGCCTCGCGCTTGTCGCTGCAATAATTGATATTGGATGCGAGCACATCGCCCACATTATCGCCTTTCAGCGTCATGCAATACTGCGCATTTACCGGACAAAGCCCATGCCTAAAGTTTACGGCATAGTCCAGATTGCCATCCTCCTGCCGGATAATCTTTCCAGATGTCCAAATAAACGATGGATTCTCACAACTCTCACCAAACTCTCTGGCCGCATCCAGCGTACACCCACCAATCACTGCAGCTGCAGATACACACAATAGTCGCACCAAGGTTTGTCGGCCCATATTCTCCTCCAAATCTATCATTATATGCACACACACCTTTTAAACCATACCATGTCCATTCTGCGATGTCACTTGATATCTCGTCTTTTTTATTGCCGTGCCGCTATGCCGCTTCGCGACATACGCGGCACAAAAAAGCCGCTATGTCTTGACGAGACGCACATTCGCGCGTCTCTGCCAAAACATACGCGGCTTTTGGTTTATTATGACCACGGTATCGGCCGGTGACCGATACGCCGTGGCGATTGTTATATTGTATTCCGATTGTAATACATAAGCTCTACTATGTATTCTATAGCGGTGCCCAGTAGCAGTCATTGGTATTTGTTATTGGGTATGAACAAGATCCTGTTCCTCCAAAACAATATAAATTATTGTTACAATTGCAAGGTACACCACTTTGGGGACAAGGCTCATTTTCAATATCAAAACATGTGATTGCATCACTACATGATGTACCAGCCATACAAAGACGGTTATTACAGCGCAATACTTCACGGAAACAGAAGCCATCAACTAGTCTATAACCGTTTGTACATCCTGTCGCTTGGCACGTACCAGAGCTGCATGTTGTGCCTGTGGCGAACGAAACATTTGAATTACAATTAAAATTATGCGATCCGCAATTTGATACAGAATCCGGCTCACATGCGTTATTATATACATGGAATCCATCTTGGCATTCTAAAACTGTACATATACCGGTATCACAGGAGAACGATCTGGCGTTTGGAATTACTGTTGAATTACATCCCACTCCATGAGAACCGCAATTCGTAAGGCTATGTGCTTCACATACACCTTGATAAATATGATATCCTGCACTCAATGGTAAACACATTGAACCACTGTCACAAAAATTAGAATTACATGTATACCCGCATCTACCACTTCTACATGTTGCAGTTCCACCAGTCATCGCAGGGCACGCACCACACTGTGTACTGGCACCATAACAATGGCTGGCGTTGTTATTCACACATGATCCGGAAACATCGCAATAGTTGGTGTTGCATGTATATACACATGAGCCACTCGTACATGTCGCCGTGGCATTGGCTTTGGAGCATGTATTTCCATGCGATCCGCAATTTGTGGTATTGTCTGGTTCACAGCCGCATTCATAAACATGATAACCACTCGCACAGGTTGTTATGCAGCATGAACCTGAATTACAAGTTCCTGCTGTCGCATGATTTGCAGTATTGCAGTTCGTCGTTGATGCCGAGTTCGTCGCTGCACAGGCCGTATCGCTGTTAGCCACACAGCTGTTACCTGCGGTTGTTCCTGACAAATGATAGTTCGTTGCGCATTTCGTTATCTTGCAAGACCCTGAAGTGCATGTCGCGGTCGATGCATTGGCTAACGCTGTACAATCCGTCGTTGATGCCGAGTTTGTGGCACCACAGGCCGTATCGCTG
>JAEEGL014726565.1_pt1 | contig 16463 bp, 16 predicted proteins | sample 9134231 | NCBI WGS metagenome assembly JAEEGL01 (sample SAMN16246548, study PRJNA631951) | gut metagenome | biome: gut microbiome; feature: rumen; material: fiber-attached | host: Bos | place: Iran: Karaj | collected 2018-10
CGCACGCAGGATCAGGTGGATCGCCTCATCGCGGGCAACGGCGCCTATATCTGCAGCGACTGTGTCAGGCTGTGCGTCAATATTGTGGACGAGGATGTCCCCCGGACCACCGTGGAGGCGCCCCGACCGGATCTGAAGGATGTTCCCCGGCCGGCGGAGATCAAGAAGGTTCTGGATGATTATATCGTCGGCCAGGAGAGCGCCAAGATCGCTCTGTCCGTGGCGGTGTACAACCACTACAAGCGCATCTATTTCGGACGGCAGAACGATGTGGAGCTTCAGAAATCCAACATCCTCCTGATCGGACCGACCGGAAGCGGCAAGACCCTTTTCGCCCAGACCCTGGCCAAGGTGCTGGATGTTCCGTTCGCGATCGCCGACGCCACCACTCTGACGGAAGCCGGTTATGTGGGCGAGGACGTGGAGAACATCCTGGTCCGCCTCCTGCAGGCGGCGGATTTTGACGTGGAGCGTGCTCAGAACGGCATCATCTATATCGACGAGATCGACAAGATCGCCCGGAAGAGCGAGAACGTATCCATCACCCGGGACGTATCCGGTGAGGGCGTGCAGCAGGCGCTGCTGAAGATCCTGGAGGGCACTGTGGCGGCCGTTCCGCCCCAGGGGGGCCGCAAGCACCCGCATCAGGAGTTCATCCACATCGACACCACCAACATCCTTTTCGTGTGCGGCGGCGCTTTTGACGGACTGGATAAGATCATCGAAAACCGGCTGGATCGGAAAAGCCTGGGCTTCGGCGCTGAAATCACCAGCAAAAAGCAGAAGAACCTGGGCGAGATCCTCTCCCATGTTCAGCAGCACGACGTGCTCAAATACGGCATCATCCCGGAACTGGTGGGCCGTCTGCCGGTGCTGACGCCGCTGGATTCCCTGGACCGGAACGCTCTGGTCCGGATCCTGACCGAACCGAAAAACGCCATTACGAAGCAATACGCGGCGCTGATGGACCTGGACGGCGTGAAGCTCGAATTTGAACCCGAGGCGCTGGAAGCCATCGCGGACAAGGCGGTGGAGATGGAGATCGGCGCCAGGGGGCTCCGCAGCATCATGGAGAAGATCATGACCGACGTGATGTTCCGCGTCCCGTCCGACGATACCATCGAGCGTGTCGTCATCACGCCGGAGTGTGTCCGCGGCGGGGAAGCCCCCGCCATCATCCGCCGGGCCGGGGAGCTTCCCGCGTGACCCCGAAAACCGTTTCGGCGGAAAAAAGAACGCAGACAGCGGGGGAGGATCTGCCCCCGCTGATTTCCTTATGAGGTGATTTTTATGGCAGAAACGACCAGCCGGATCATGACGCTCCCCACGCTTGCTTTGCGCGGAGTCTCCGTGTTCCCCGGTACGACGCTGCATTTCGATGTGGAGCGTCCCATGAGCATCGCGGCGCTCAACGCCGCCATCGGTACCGATCGGATGATCTTTCTGGTGGCTCAGCGTGATGTGAGCTGCGACGTGCCCCATGCCGCGGATCTCTATTCCGTCGGCGCTGTCTGCCGTTTGAGTCAGATCCTCCGCACCCCGGGAGGCGGCAACGTGAAATGCATCGTGGACGGACTTCACAGAGCCCGTCTCCTCCGCCTGACGGCCGAAACGCCCAGCCTGTGGGCCAATGTGCAGATCCTTTCGGACGAGGAATGCGACGGCTCCTCGGTGGAGAGCGCGGCGCTGCTCCGCACCTGCAACGAGCTGTTCGCGGATTACGCCTCGGCGGCGGGGTCCGTCAGCCCCGAGGTCCTGCTGAAGGTCTCCGGACGGACGGAGCCGGGCTTTGTGTCGGACTACATCGCCCAGAACGTATATCTTCAGCCGGAGGACAAGCAGCTTCTTCTGGAGGATCTTGATCCCATACACAGGCTCAGGGAGCTGTCGGTCATGCTGCACCGTGAACTGGAGATCCTGGAGCTTCAGCAGGATATCCAGAGCAATACCGCCGAGCGTATGACCCGAAGCCACAAGGAATTCTACCTTCGGGAACAGATGCGGGTCATCCAGGAAGAGCTTGGAGAACCGTCCGAGATGGACGAGGTGGACGAGTATCGGGAAAAGATCCTTGCCCTCGGCCTGCCGGAGGAGATCGAGAAAAAGCTGCTCAAGGAGCTTTCCCGCCTTGGAAAACAGGCGTACGGCTCCGCCGAGAGCTCGGTGCTTCGCACCTATCTGGATATCTGTCTGGAGCTTCCCTGGAACGAGAGGACGGAGGACACCACCGACATCGCCCATGCCGGAAAGATCCTGGACGAGGATCACTACGGTCTGACCAAGGTCAAGGAGCGGATCCTGGAGTATCTGGCCGTCCGGCAGCTGTCGTCCCAGGTAAAGGGCGGCGTCCTCTGCCTGGTGGGGCCTCCCGGCGTCGGCAAGACCAGCATCGCCATGAGCATCGCCCGCGCCACCAACCGGAAGCTGGCCCGCCTTTCACTGGGCGGCGTCCACGACGAGGCTGAGATCCGCGGCCACCGAAAGACGTATGTGGGCGCGATGCCAGGACGCATCATCGCCGGCATCCAGCAGGCCGGAACGAGGAACCCGCTTCTGGTGCTGGATGAGATCGACAAGCTTGGCTCGGATTATCGGGGCGACCCTTCCTCCGCGCTGCTGGAAGCCCTGGACGGGGAGCAGAACGGCACGTTTCGGGATCATTTCCTGGAGATCCCCTTTGATCTCTCGGAGGTGCTGTTCATCACCACCGCCAATACCACCGACACCATTCCCCGGGCTCTGCTGGACCGTATGGAGGTCATTCAGCTCGGCAGCTATACCGACGAGGAGAAGCTCCAGATCGCAAAGCGGCATCTTCTGCCCAAGCAGAGGAACCGCCACGGTCTGAACGGTCATCAGCTCCGTCTTACGGACGACGCCATCCGGGAGATCATCTCCCTGTATACCCGGGAATCCGGCGTTCGTACGCTGGAGCGGGAGCTGGCAGCCCTCTGCCGCAAGGCGGCCAAGGGCATCGCGGCGGGGGAGAGAAAATCCCTGCGTCTCCGCGCCGGTCAGCTGGAGCCCTGGCTGGGTCCTGTCAAATTCAAGCCGGACATGGTGTTCACCTCCGACGCGGTGGGCCTGGTCCACGGCTTGGCCTGGACCTCCTCCGGCGGCGAGGTGCTGGACGTGGAATGCTCCGTGGTGCCGGGCTCCGGAAAGCTGGAGCTCACCGGCAACCTGGGCGAGGTGATGAAGGAATCCTGCCATGCGGCGGTCACGTATATCCGTTCCCGGGCCGTCATGCTGGGCATAGACCCGGAGTTTTATAAAAAGCTGGATATCCACCTCCATTTCCCGGAGGGCGCCGTTCCCAAGGACGGCCCCAGCGCCGGCGCGGCCATCTGCCTTTGCGTGGTATCCGCTCTGACGAACCGGATGGTCCGCAGCGACGTGGCCATGACGGGCGAGATCACCCTTCGCGGTCGGGTGCTGGCCATCGGAGGGATCCAGGAAAAGACCATGGCCGCTCTCCGGAACGGCATCCATGAGGTGCTGATCCCGGAGGAAAACGTGACCGATCTGGCGGAGATGGATCCCCAGGTCCGCAACGCGGTGAATTTCACCGCCGTGTCCCATATGGACCAGGTGCTGGAGAAGGCGCTGCTTCCCGGCGTGGAAACCGCTTCCGGGGGAGAAACGCTCCCCATCGTGCCGGGGGCCCCCGCCCCCGCGGCCGAAAACCGGAACAAGCCCGGAGCTTCGATCCGCCAATGAACACGCAGAAAGCTGTATTTCTCCGTTCCGCCGCGTCCCGGAAGGATTTCATCCGGGACGGACGGCGCGCCGTGGTGTTTGCGGGCCGGTCCAATGTGGGGAAATCCTCGGTGATCAACAGCCTGCTCAACCGGAAAAACTTTGCCCGTGTGGGAGCCACGCCCGGCAAAACGGTGCAGATCAACTACTTTCTGGTGGATGGGACCCTCTTTACCGATCTGCCCGGCTACGGCTATGCCAAGGTATCCGGGGAAGAGAGGCGGCGCTGGGGAGCGCTGATGGAGGATTTTTTCGCCGAGTCTGAGCTGTTTTCCGTGGGCGTCCAGATCGTGGACGCCCGGCATGAGCCCACCCGGGACGATCTGACCATGGCGGATTATTTTCGCGCTGCCGGAAAACCGTGGATCGTGGTCGCCAACAAGATCGACAAACTGAAAAACAGCGAGATCGAGCCGAATATGGAGAGGATACGCCGAACTCTCTTTCTGGATGAAAGTGTCTCCGTGCTTCCGTATTCCTGTGTAAAAGGCTCCGGTCGGCCCGAGCTGCTGGGATTTATCGAAAAACACATTTGACTGTTGTATTCATTTGGGGGATTTGGTAAGATAAACAGGGTATGAATGCGATAACAAACATCTGGAACGGCCTGGACTGGTCGGTGCTGACGGATATCCTTCTGAGCGTGATCCCATCTCTTCTCTGCATCACCCTGCACGAGCTGAGCCACGGCTACGTGGCCTATCGGCTGGGGGACACCACCGCCCGGGACGCGGGAAGGCTGACGCTCAACCCCATCCGCCATATCGACCCATTGGGTCTTTTGATGATGGCGGTGTTCAAATTCGGCTGGGCCAAGCCGGTGCCTGTCAATATGTACCGGTTTGAAAATCCAAAGCGCGGGATGGCTCTCACAGCGCTGGCGGGGCCGGCCATGAACCTGCTGATCGGCGCTGTGTTCATGTTCCTGTATGGGCTGCTGTATGTTCCTCTCACCCGTTCCAGCGGGGCGGGGCAGTGGTTCCTGGAAATGATCTATCTCACGGCGTACATCAGCCTGGCTTTTATGGTATTCAATATCCTGCCGATCTCCCCGCTGGACGGGAGCAAGATCCTGTATTCCTTCCTGCCGGACCGCGCCTATGACGCGCTTATGCGTTATGAACGTTTCGGCATGCTGCTGCTCCTGGCGCTGGTCTGGAGCGGTATTCTGGGCAGTCCTCTTCGGGCGGCCACGGTCTGGGTGTTCCAGAAGCTGTTTTTCCTGGCCAAAAGCGGATTTGATTTATACGGGATGTTGGCATGACACAGGAACCGAGTTATCATCTGGAGGGCGTGATCCGCACCAGGGATGAGATGGAGGACTTTACCGGCCCTCTGGATCTTATCCTGATGCTGCTGTCCAAAAACAAGATCGAGATCCGGGACATACAGATCTCCCTGCTGCTGGATCAGTATCTGGAGTACCTCCGGATGATGGAGCAGATGGATCTGGAGATCGCCAGCGAATTCGTGCAGATGGCGTCCCATCTCATGTATATCAAGACGAAGATGCTCCTCACCGAGGAGAAGGCGCCCACGGAACTGGAGATCCTTGTTTCCGCGCTGGAGCAGCTGAAAAACCGGGACGCTCTGACCGCGGTGCGGGAAGTCGCCCCGGAGATCGGCCGTCTGGCGGAGGACGGCTTTCGGTTGCAGACCCGGGGACCTCTGCCCATGCAGGACCGGCCGTATGACTATCATCATGAGCCGAAGGAGCTGATCGCGGCCCTTGCGCAGATCCTGCTGCGCGGCGCGTCGGAGCCCGCGCCCAGGGACGAGATCCTTCGACGGGCGGCGCCCCGGCCGATCATATTCAGCGTCCGTGAAAAAAGCGCCCAGCTCACAGAGCTGATCCATCGGCGCGGAAAACTGAAACTTCGGGAGCTCTTCGGCATGTGCGGCAGCCGGAGCGAGCTTGTGGCAACGTTTTTGTCCGTGCTGGATCTCTGCGCCGAAGGCCGGCTATGGATCTCCCGGGGCGAGGAGGATTATGATCTCAGCGAAAGGATGGCCGTGGCGGAAGCATAATGGATAGTAAGGAAATCTGCCCCGCTCTGGAGGCGATCCTCTTTGCGGCGGGGGACAGTGTGGAGATCGCCCGGATCGGAAAGGTCCTGGGGGCTGAGCCCTGGGAGGTCCGCCGCGCGGCGGAGGAGCTCGGCGCGGAATATGAGCGGCAGGGACGCGGGTTCCGTCTGCTTCGGCTGGATGAGAAGCTCCAGATGGTCACCGCCCCGGAGCAGAGCGAGACTGTTAACCGCACGCTTGAAAAAAGAGCCCAGCCGAAGCTCTCGCCCACGGCTCTGGAGGTCTTGTCCATCGTGGCCTATTATCAGCCGGTCACGAGAGCCTACATCGAACAGCTCCGGGGAGCGGACAGCTCGTATACCGTCGCCGTTCTCTCCGAGCGGGGCCTGATCGCCCCCTGCGGACGGCTGGAAGCTCCGGGGCGGCCGATACTGTTCGGCACTACGGAACAGTTTTTGCGCGTCATGGGCATCTCCTCGCTGGAAGAGCTGCCGCCGCTTCCCAACATCGCCTCCGGAGAGGGCATCCAGGAGCTTCAGGCGGCCATTGACGCGGCGGCGGCCGATCAGCAGATGAAGATCGAAGAGGCGTAAGAGAGTCATTACAGTGGGATCGGGGTGATGTGTTTGGTTGGGTACATCCTGTTGGCAATTCTTATATTGCTGATCCTGATCATTTTCTTCGTTCCCTATGGCGTGGACGTGATCTTCTCCGGGGATGGCCTGCGTCTGGGTGTGAAGGCGGGGCCTCTGAGGTTTTGGCTCTTTCCCAAAAAACCGCTGACGCCTCGTCAGCAGGCAAGAGCGGAAAAGAAAAAAGCCAAACGCGAGGCGAAAAAAACGGCCAAGGCCGTCAAACAGGAACAGGAAAAAAAGACCGGGAAGGTCGACGCCAAGGAAAAGGTAAAGCCGAAGAGAAAGCTGGAGCTGGATCTCATACTGGCCCTTCTCAAAATGGGCGCTCATGCCATCCGGAGATTCTTCCGCAGCTTTACCGTCGACTTTTTCCAGCTTCATGTGAACGTGGCGTCCCGGGATCCTTACCAGACGGCCATGGAGTATGCGTATCTGTGCTCCGCTGTGGAGGCGCTCCCGGCTCTGTGCGGGAACACCATCCGCGTCCTGCGCAGGGATATACAGATCGGGTCCGATTTTCTCAGCGAGCAGCCGGAGTTTTCCGGCCGCATCACCGTAACGCTGCAGCTGTTCCGGCTGGTGCACCTGGCCGTGGCGTTCGGAGCGGAATTCATTCATTGGAAGATCACCCGCCGAAAAGAGAAACCGGCGGCGGATACGGAAAGGAAGGACGAAAATGGAAGCGAACAGGATCAATGAGCTCATGGATACCACGGTGGAAAAGATCCGCCAGCTGGCCGATGCCAATACGATCATCGGAGCCCCCATTCAGACCCCGGACGGTATCACGGTGATCCCCGTTTCCCGGGTGAGCATCGGTTTTGCCAACGGCGGCGCTACCGGCAGCAAGGGCGTGGCGTTCACCGGCGGCAACGGCGGCGGCGTCAAGGTGGAACCCATCGGTTTCTTTGTCATCAAGGACGGGAACTGCCGCATGATCAGCATCGCTCCTCCGCCTCTTACCACCATGGACCGGATCGTGGAAATGGTCCCGGACGTGCTCGACCGCGTGGACGGGATCGTCAACAAGAACAAGGAATAATCATCCGGCCTGTCCGGACATAATAAGCACCGCCCCTAATCGATCCAAGGGTGGTGCTTATTCTTGAAAAAAATCCTTCTCCTGTTTGCGCTCCTTCCGGTTTTGTGCGTTTCGGCTGGCGCCGCGGACGCTCTGCCGCCGGTCTCGGCCGGGGCCATGATCCTTCTTCACGCCGATTCGGGTCGTGTCCTGGCCGAGCGCGACGCCGATTCCCGCCGGCTCATCGCCAGCACCACCAAGCTGATGACGGCGCTGGTGGCCGCGGAGAGCCTCCCGGTGGACGCCGTAACGGTGATACGGCCGGAGTGGACCGGGGTGGAGGGCTCCTCCCTGTATCTCAAAAGCGGCGAGACCTTCACCGTCCGAGAGCTGCTGGAGGGGCTGCTGCTTTCTTCCGGCAACGACGCAGCTCTGGCGCTGGCGGGCACGGCGGACGGGTCCGTGGATGGATTCGTGGAGCGAATGAACCGCAGAGCGTCGGAGCTTGGCATGGGGAACACCCACTTTTCCAATCCCCATGGTCTGGACGCCGAGGATCACTATTCCACCGCCCGCGACCTGGCGGTATTGATGAATGCTGCGCTGAAAAACAGCGTCCTCAGAGACGTGATGAGCGAGAGAGAAGCGATCGTCCGTGGCCGGTACTGCGTCAACCACAACAAGCTTCTCGGCAAATGTCCGGGCGTGGACGGGGGCAAGACCGGTTACACCAAAACGGCGGGCCGGTGTCTGGTATCCACCTGCTGCCGGGACGGACTGCGTCTGATCTGTGTCACGCTGTCAGACCCGTTGGACTGGGATGACCATCGGGCGCTGTACGACTGGGCTTATGACCGCTATGAGGCGTGGAGCCTGGCAGGAGCGGCGCCGCCTCCGGAGGTTTCCGTTTTGCTCGGAGCCGAACGGCGGGCGGTCCCTGTTCCGGAGGAGGACGGATTCCTTTGTCTGGAAAAAGGGGAGACCGTCACGATCCGCTGGAAGCTTCCCCCGTTTCTGGTGGCGCCGCCTCCCGCGGCGGGTCTCGCGGGGGAGGCGGAGATCCTGGTGAACGGTTCGACATGGAAAAGGATACCTCTCGTCTGGGAGCGCCGGGCGGAAAGATGATATGATTTGATCGGTTGAAGGGAGGCCGGCATGCGGCTTCAAAAGTATCTGGCGGACAGCGGTGCGTGCTCCCGCCGGGAGGCGGAGGAACGGATCATCGCCGGCCGGGTGAGCGTGAACGGACGCACCGCCCGGATCGGTGAGAGCGTAACGGACGGGGACGTGGTCTGCCTGGACGGTACTCCCGTCCGTCCCAAAACGGAGCGTACCTATATCATGCTCCATAAGCCGAGGGGCTATGTGACGACGCTCAAAGATGAAAAGGGACGTCCCACGGTGGCGGAGCTTGTAGCGGATGCGGGCGTTCGCGTCTATCCGGTTGGACGGCTGGATTACCAGTCCGAGGGCCTGCTGATCCTGACGGACGACGGGGAGACCGCCAACCGTCTGGCCCATCCCTCCCACGGGGTGGAAAAAACCTACCGCGTCTGGGTGAAGGGAGAGGACCCGGCGAACGCGTCGGACGCCCTTCGTTCCGAGACCGTGTTTCACGGGGTACGCTATCGTCCCGCCCGTGTGAGCGTGGTCCGATCCGGGGAGAAAAAGGCGGTCCTGGACGTCACCGTATCCGAGGGGAAAAACCGGGAAGTGCGCAACATGTGCGCCGCCGCCGGCCTTTCGGTGGAGCGCCTTGTACGCATCCGTCAGGGAGAACTGCGCCTCGGCCGTCTCGGCGCGGGTCAGTGGCGTTATTTGACGGCGGAGGAACGTGCCTATCTGCAAAAATTGCGTTAAAAATCTTGATTTTTGCAAGAGTAAACGGCAATTCTTTCATTTTTTCCTTGCATTATTGAAAAACCAGGGGTAAAATGAATCTCCCGGAGTCCTTCCGGGGGATTTCTTGTATACAGGAGAATTGCTTATGGAACGGGATATTCTGGGTTTGATCAACAAAGAGGGCCATAAGTTTTCCAAAGGACAGCGCCTCATCTGTAAATATATCACCGAAAACTATGACAAGGCCGCCTTTATGACCGCGGGGAAGTTGGGGAAGACCGTGGGCGTTTCGGAATCCACCGTTGTGCGTTTTGCTTCCGAGCTGGGGTATGACGGTTATCCCGGCATGCGCCGGGCTATGCAGGAGATGATCCGGAACCGGCTCACCGCTGTGCAGCGCATCGAAGTCGCCAAGGAGCAGATCGACCGCGGCAATCTGTTGGACGCGGTGCTGTCGGCGGATATGGACAAGCTTCGCTCCACCCTCGAAGAGGTGAACAAGGAGGATTTCAACCGCACTGTGGATGAGATCCTGAAGGCGGAAAACATTTACATCGTCGGCATGCGGTCCTCCACCTCCCTGGCCAATTTCATGGGCTTTTATCTGAATCTTCTTCTGGATAACGTCCGGCTTGTCCACGATACTTCCGTCAGTGAGGTTTACGAACAGGTGTTCCGGATCCATAAGGGCGACGTTTTCATCGGTATCAGTTATCCCCGTTATTCCTCCCGCACCATCAAGGCCATGCAGTTTGCCAAGAGCACCGGCGCCACCGCCATCGGCATTACGGATGGACCGTCGTCTCCCTTCAACGGGGTTGCGGATATCAATCTGTATGCGAAAAGCGACATGGTATCGTTCCTGGACTCTCTGGTGGCTCCCATGAGCCTTATCAACGCTCTGATCGTCGCCATCGGCATCCAGCGTCCCGACAACCTGTCGGAAACCTTCCGTCGGCTGGAGGGCATCTGGAACGAATACGACGTGTACGAAAAGCTGGATGACTGATGTGTTTGTGGCCGGGGGCGGCGCCTCCGGGATGATGGCCGCCGTTGCCGCCGCGGGGAGGGGACTGTCCGTGACGGTTCTGGAGCCCAACGGCCGCGTGGGAAAGAAGCTCCGGATCACCGGCAAGGGCCGGTGCAACGTCACCAGCGACTGCGAGCCCCAGGAGTTCCTGAAAAGCATCTGCTCCAACGCCAGATTTCTGAAAAGCTCTTTGTATGCCTTTCCGCCGTCGGCGGTCAAGGACTTTTTCTCAGAGGCGGGCGTTCCTCTGAAGACTGAGCGCGGGGAGCGGGTATTCCCCGTATCGGATAACGCCAACGATATTGCCGACGCGCTGGAAAAGGCGGCAAAGTCTGCCGGAACGGTCATTCGGAAGGAGCGGCTGCTGTCCATCGAGACCGTGGACGGCGCTGTGACCGGCGTGAAAACGGACAGAGGATCGTTTCCTTGCCGGGCCGTGATCGTCTGCACCGGCGGAAGATCCTATCCGGGCACCGGCTCCACCGGCGACGGATACGCCATAGCCGAGAGCATGGGACATACCGTTACGCCGATCATGCCCTCTCTTGTGCCGCTGGAGGCGGAACCGATGTGCGCGCAGCTGCAGGGCCTTTCTCTTCGGAATGTGGCGCTTTCCCTTTACCGGGGCGACAAGCTGATCTACAGGGAGCAGGGGGAGATGCTCTTCACCCATTTCGGCGTCTCCGGTCCCCTGGTGCTCACAGCCAGTACATTTATCCGCCAGGGCAGCGTACGGGACTACCGGCTGACGCTGGATCTCAAGCCGGCGCTCACACCGGAAAAGCTGGACGAGAGGCTCCTGCGTGACTTTTCGGAAAATAAAAACCGGGATTTCGTCAACTCCCTGGATGCGCTTCTCCCGAAAAAGCTGATCCCTGTGATGGTGGAGCGCTCCGGCATCCCGCCCCGGACCAAGGTGAATACCGTTTCCCGGGAGCAGCGGCTCCGGCTGAGAGATCTGATCAAGTGTTTTCCCATCCGTCTTGTGGATTTCCGTCCGCTTTCGGAGGCCATTGTGACGGCCGGCGGCGTGGATGTTTCCCAGATCGATCCCAGGACGATGGAATCGAAGCTGGTGCGCGGTCTTTACTTTGCGGGAGAGGTTTTGGATGTGGACGGTCGGACGGGAGGCTTCAATCTGCAGATCGCCTGGAGCACCGGCTTTGCCGCCGGACGCTCCGTTTTAAAGAAGGAGTAGCTTATGAAAAAGACATATTCTGTGGCCATCGACGGTCCATCCGGCGCGGGCAAAAGCTCCGTCGCCCGAAAAACGGCGCAGAGGCTGGGGTTCCTTTACGTGGACACCGGGGCCATCTATCGCACGGTGGGACTGGCGGCTTATCGCCGCGGCCTTGATTCCAAGGACAGGGCCGGCGTCGTCGGCATGCTCCCGGAGCTCGACATCCAGCTTCGCCATGAATCCGACGGCCTTCAGCACATGTATCTCGCCGGAGAGGACGTTTCGGCGGAGATCCGTCTGCCGGAGATCTCCCTCTATGCCTCCGACGTATCGGCGTATCCTGAGGTCCGCTCCTTTCTCATGGAATTGCAGCGCAGTCTTGCCAGAACGTACAATGTGATCATGGACGGTCGGGACATTGGCACCGTAGTGTTGCCGGACGCGGGATTGAAGATCTTTCTCACCGCGTCGCCGGAGGCCAGGGCCCAGCGGCGGCTGCTGGAGCTGCGGCAGAAGGGAAGCCAGGTCACGTTTGAGGAAGTGCTGAGGGATATCGAGTACCGCGATAAAAACGACTCCGAACGGGCCGCGGCGCCTCTGCGGGCGGCGGAGGACGCGGTGCGCCTGGACAGCTCGGACATTGATTTCGAGCAGACCTGCGCCATTGTGGAAGGGATGATACGGGAGAGGTTCGCGTTATGAACAGCCGTGTTCGCTGGTATCATCTTGCCTTTATCGTCTGCTGGCCCCTGGCCTGGCTGCTCTACCCCCATAAGTATTACGGGGTAAAGAACATTCCGGACGGCCCCTGCATCGTCTGCGCCCCCCATTCCAACGCTCCGGACCCGATCCTGATCTCCCTTGCGATGGGTTGGAAGCACTATGTCCGGCACCTGTCCAAGGCCGAAGCGGAAAAGATCCCCTTTGTGGGCTGGTTCATGAAAAAATGCGGTTCTATTTTTGTTCACCGGGGAGAAAGCGACATCAGCGCCTTCAAGCAGTGTATGAGAGCCCTGAAGGACGGAGAGAAGCTTATGATCTTTCCGGAAGGAACGCGCGTCCACGGGGACGATCGGGTCGAGCCGAAAAACGGCGCCGTTCGGCTGGCAGCAAAGCTGAAGGTACCCATCCTTCCCGTGTATCTTCCAAGGGACAAGAAGCTTTTTCATCCGATCGAAGTGATATTCGGAGAGCCGTACTATGTGGAAGCGACCGCCCACGCGGATTATGACGCTCTGGCACGGGAGGGCATGGACCGAATCTGGGCGCTGAAGCGGAAGTAAGGGGAGCGGCATGACACGCTATATTCTGGCGCGAAGCGCAGGTCAGTGCTTCGGAGTGGAACGATCCATAAAAATGGCGGAGGCGGCCCTGCGGGACGGCCCCTGCTGGTGCCTGGGCGAGCTCGTCCATAACCGGGACACGGTGGAACGCCTGAGAGAATCCGGTCTCCGCCAGGCGGAGGAAGCGGCCCGGATCCCGGAGGGGGAGAGGGTCGTGATCCGCGCCCACGGCGTAGGGGAGAACGTGCTCAGGGAGCTGGCCGAACGGCGCGCGGACGTGATCGACGCTACCTGTCCGCTGGTGGAGAGGATCCATAAGATCGTCCGACGGGAGGAGGAAGCGGGCCGCCAGATCCTTGTGATCGGCGACAGAGATCATCCGGAGGTCCTCGGGATCTGCGGATGGTGCAGTCAGCCCATAGTCCTTTCCGACGTCTCCGCCGCGGAAAACTGGGCGGCTCATTGGGAAGAAAACAGGGATCGTCCGGTTTCAATCGTATGTCAGACCACTCAAATCCGCGATAATATTGTACAAATCATAAAAATCATAAAAAAAAGATGTACAAATGCGAAAATCTTTGATACTATATGCGGTGCAACGTCTGAAAGACAGAGAGAAGCCGTTCATCTGTCTGAGATGTGCGACGCCATGGTCGTGATCGGAGGCGCGCACAGCGCCAACAGCATCCATCTGGCAGAGCTGTGTTCTCAGAACTGTGAAAACGTGCTGTTTGTTTCCAATGCGTCGGAGCTGGATACCAGCCGTCTGACAGACGCTGTTCTTATCGGCATCACGGCCGGCGCTTCGGTGCCGCCGCGGATCATAAAGGAGGTAGTAAAAAAAATGTGCGACGAGATCAAGGTCGAAGAAACCGCTGCGGAGGCTGTAGAGGCTGCCGCCGCAGAGGAAGTCGCTGAGACCGTGGCGGAAGCCACACCTGTTGAAGAGGCCCCCGTGGAAGCGGCGGCCGAAAAGCCCGATTCTGAAAAGACGTTCGATGAGCTGCTGGAGGATTCTATCCGGACGATCTACAACGGCGATACCGTCAGTGGTTACGTTGTCAGCATCACGCCCACGGAAGTCACCGTTGACCTGGGCACCAAGCATTCCGGCTACATCCCCGTGACAGAGTTCACCGACGACGGTGCTGTCAAGGTGGAGGACGTCGTGCATGTTGGCGATAAGATCGAAGCCTGCGTTGTTCGCGTGAACGATGTGGAGGGCACCGTGATGCTCTCCAAGAAGCGTCTTGATTCCATCAAATCCTGGGCCGACGTGGAGAACGCCCAGGCCGACGGGACCGTGGTGGAAGGCAAAGTCACCGAGGAGAACAAGGGCGGCGTGGTCGTGAACGTCCACGGCATCCGGGTGTTCGTCCCCGCCTCCCAGACCGGTCTGCCCAGGGAAGCGGCCATGACCGAGCTGGTGGGACAGACGGTTCGTCTGAAGATCACCGAGGTCAACCGCGGCCGCAAGCGCGTGGTGGGTTCCATCCGCGCCGTGGCAAGCCGTGAGCGGCGTGAGCGCGCGGAGAAGATCTGGAACGAGATCGAGATCGGCAAGCACTATGAGGGCGTTGTGAAGTCTATGACCTCTTACGGCGCTTTCGTTGACATCGGCGGCATCGACGGCATGGTGCATGTGTCCGAGATCAGCTGGAACCGCATCAGCAAGCCCGCGGACGTGCTTAATGTGGGCGACAAGATCGACGTCTATGTTCTCGGCTTTGACAAGGAAGCCCGCAAGATCTCCCTGGGCCACCGGGATCCGGAGCAGAACCCCTGGAAGATCTTCACCAGCACCTACTCTGTCGGCGACGTGGCCAAGGTCAAGATTGTCAAGCTGATGCCCTTCGGCGCTTTTGCCGAGGTCCTGCCCGGCACGGACGGCCTGATCCACATCTCCCAGATCGCCAACCGGCGCATCGGACAGCCCTCTGAGGTCCTTTCCGTAGGGGATGAGGTGGAAGCCAAGATCACCAATATCGACAATGAGAAGCAGAAGATCTCCCTGTCCATCCGCGCGCTGAGCGAGCCCGCTCCCGCTCCCCGTCACGAGGAGGCCCCCGCCGCTCCGGAGGCTCCCAAGGAGGATGCCCTTGTCTTTTCCGTCTCCGCCGACGGCGAGACAGCCGGAGAGCTCCCCGCTGAGGAATAAGAAAACAGGATAAAGAGCCTGCGAACAATTCGCAGGCTCTTTTCTTGCGAAGGCGGTAAAAGCGTGTATAATAAGCTTATCTGATTCCCGGAGGTTTAAGATGCTGGAAAAGGTCTCAAGTATTCTCCGCAAGGCAAAAAACACCACGTGCAGCATGGTGGTCGTCGCAGCAGGCCATTCCGTCCGCATGGGTGAGGACAAGCTGTTTATGGATCTGGAAGGCATGCCTGTGCTGGCCCGTACGCTCTCGGCGCTGAACAGCTGTTCCTGCGTGGAGGAGATCGTGCTGGTCACGCGGGAGGAGAGTCTCCAGAAATGCGCCGATCTCTGTGCGGCCAGAGGCTTTGATAAGGTGAAAAAAGTAGTCATCGGAGGCAGGACGCGGAGCGAATCGGTGCTCTCCGGTCTGATCGAAATCTCCCGGGACGCATCGCTCGTGCTGATCCATGACGGCGCAAGACCTCTGGTGACAGAGGATCTTGTCTGGCGCGTGATGCACACGGCGGCTCTCTACAAGTGCGCCGCTCCCGCCGTCCCGCTGACGGATACCGTGAAGGAGGCGGACGGGGAGAGCGTGGTGCGCACACTGGAACGGGACCGGCTTGTCGCCATTCAGACCCCGCAGGGCTTCGTGCCCGAGATCATCAAGGCTGCCCTGACGAAGGGCGTCCGGGAGAAAAAGGAGTTTACCGACGACTGTGCCGCCGTGGAAGCGATGGGGCTCCCGGTCCGCCTGACCGAGGGTTCTCAGGAAAACATAAAGATCACCCGACCGCTGGATCTTCAGACGGCGGCGTTGATCCTCCGCAACAGGAGCGAGACGGCATGAGGATCGGGCAGGGTTACGACGTCCACCGTCTGACGGAGGGCCGCAGACTGGTGCTGGGCGGTGTGGAGATACCGTTTGAAAAGGGATTGCTGGGCCATTCGGACGCGGACGTCCTCGTCCACGCCGTCATGGACGCGCTGCTGGGCGCCGCGGCGCTGGGCGATATCGGCGCTCTTTTTCCCGATACAGACCCCCGGTACGCCGGGGCGGACAGCCTGATGCTGCTGGGAAAGGTCTGCGGTGTGCTGAAGGAAAACGGGTATACCGTCGTCAATGTGGACTCCACCGTCGTGGCGCAGCGGCCAAAGCTTGCCCCGTATATACCGGAAATGCGATCCCGGATGGCGGCCGCCATGGGACTGGACCCCGGCTCCGTCAGCGTAAAAGCCACCACGGAAGAGCGGCTGGGCTTTACCGGACGAGAAGAAGGGATCAGCGCCCAGGCAGTGGCGCTGATCCAAAAGACGTAAGGTAACAGCGAATATGCCTCCGCATAGGATGAAACGAAAATCATCCTGTGCGGAGGCTTTTATATGTCGGCACTGATTGTGTTCAAAACATTGACGCAGGCTCAGCTGGCCGTGCGTTTTTTATCGGATAACGGGATACCGGTCAATGTGATCAAAGCACCAAGATCATTGGAGGAAAAAGGCTGCGCGTACGCCGTGCGGATGACGGACCACCGGCTTGGCACAGCG
>JAEEGL014958989.1_pt1 | contig 16463 bp, 12 predicted proteins | sample 9134231 | NCBI WGS metagenome assembly JAEEGL01 (sample SAMN16246548, study PRJNA631951) | gut metagenome | biome: gut microbiome; feature: rumen; material: fiber-attached | host: Bos | place: Iran: Karaj | collected 2018-10
CGGATGTGCAGAATGAGCGCCACCACCATGGCTGAGGCAATGGCTACCGCCGTGCCCGCGATGTAGATGGCGGAGAACAGTTTATCCTCGTGGATCAGCGCCAGCGCATGACGAATAAAGAGAATAAATTTTTTCATCAGATATAGTAAATCGAAAAACAGTAAATCGGAAATTACATGATTTGCCGGCCGTCCAGAAACTTGATGATGCGGTCGGTCTGTGCGGCCTGTTGTTCGTTGTGTGTTACCATAGCAACGGTGCGGCCGTCTTCGCGGTTCAACTTGTGGAGCAGGCTCATGATTTCAGCACCCATCTTCGAGTCGAGGTTGCCCGTGGGCTCGTCGGCCAGGATTATTTCCGGGTTGCCGATGATGGCGCGGGCAATGGCCACGCGCTGGCACTGTCCGCCGGAGAGCTGCGCGGGACGGTGTTTCATGCGGTGAGAGAGTCCCACGCGCTCGATGACCTCCTTGGCCCGCCGTGTCCGCTCACTGCTGCGCATGCCCCGGTAGAGGAGTGGCAGCTGCACGTTGTCGATGACGTTGAGCGTCGGGATGAGGTGGAACGACTGGAACACAAAGCCCAGCGTCTTGTTGCGCAACCCGGCCAGTTGATTGTCGCTCAGGGAACGGTCTATTTTAATGCCACACAATTCTATTTCGCCGCTTGTCGGCTCATCGAGCAATCCCATGATGTTCAGCAGTGTTGATTTGCCGCAGCCTGACGGCCCCATGATGCTGAGGAACTCTCCCTTTTTCACTTCGAGATTCACATTTTCCAGTGCCTGCGTTTCAATTTCCTCAGTGCGATAGATTTTGTTGATCCCGGTTAATTTGATAACTGTTTCCATTGTTCTGTTGTTTGATCGTTATGTTTATTCTTCTTTGATAGCATCGGTAATCTTCGTCCCGATAATCTTCATGGCCGGAATGGCGGTGCCAATGAGAGTTGTAATCAATATAATGAAATAGACGATGCCGGAGACGACGAGAAAGTGGGGCCAGAAGCGGTCGGGCCAGCGGAAGTCGGTGGGCTGGAGAATGTCCCGGGTGTTATGATAGAGCGTCTCACAGTACTCGAATCCATCGTACTCGTCAAGACCGCTGTAGGCATAGTTGAGGTAGATGACGATACCCACTGTGGCGGCAACGGTGGCCAACAAGGCATTCTGCCTGAGGAAATCGAAGAGCACACGCCGACGGGTGGCTCCGAAGGCACGTTGTACACCGCATTCCTCTGTGCGGCGTTTGGCGTGGAGCCACACCGTACCCACCACGGCCAGTACCAGGTTAACAAGGAAGAACAGGGCCAAGGCCAGACTGCGGTTCACCTCCTGCGCGCGACCTGCGTCGAGTTCCATCTGCCGAAGCCAGTCTTCGAAGGTTATAAGGCGGCTGATGCGGTTGAAGCCGGTCTTCCCGCTGCGGATGAGGTCGCGGCCGTTTTCCTCTAAAAAGCGACGGGCGTTGATGCCTTCCTGCAAGCGGATGATATACTTGCAATTGGTACTTTTCAGTTCAAGAGGGGTGATAACCATTGTGTACAGTGTGCTGGCCACGTATTTGCGGAAATCCTCGACAACTCCCGCCACCGTGACCCCGCCCTCGCCGGGATCTTGGTGAAGGATGGTGAATTTACGTCCTACTACGTCAGTCGTGCCAAACAAGGTGATGGCGGCAGAGCGGGTCAGCACCACCTGACGGTCCTGCTTCCTGAGGTGTGAAAGCTGCTCGGCCGATGGACTGCCCGGCAAAGGGTGCAGACCGTATGTCTCGAAGAAATTGGCATCTGGAACGAAGTTGACGTTAGCCACATACGTCGTGTCACCTTCGTGACAACTTAGGGTATAGGCTTGTTTGTCATAGCCGACCGAACCACGATTGTCATCGTAGAGATATACTGACGCCACACCTTCTACATTTGAGAGTTGGCGCAGCATCTGCTCTTGGCGCTTCTCAGTTATGTCGTAAGGTCCTAGCGTTTTTCCCTCCTCATCGTACTCTATTTCGGGTCCCACATGTGTCTCGGCATAGAGCAGTTGTCCGCTGTCGTAGCCCAGAGGCAGCAGGCGATAGTAAAGATTTACCACGTCGGGGTCAAGCACTGCCCATGCTACAATGGTGATTATGGCCAATTCTATAAAAAGCCAACTTTGGGCGTTCAGAATATGCAGTTTAGTTTTCATCTCTTCTCCATCATGGATTCCACAATAGGTTTTCTCAGGCTCCACCAGGCAGGCATTACGGCGGCCAGCACATTGAGCAGCAGGATGGCAGCGAAGGCTCCGGTGAAGAGCAAAGGGGCAAAGATCATCTCCCCATTTACAATAGGTGCCATGGCGAGGGTGCTGTGATCGAAGAACATACCGAGAATCTCTGTGCGCAGCGTGTAGATAGCCAACCATGACAATGCAAGGCCGATGAAGCCGCCGAGGGTAGTCAACACGAGATTCTCTGTCATCACTTGTCCGATAAGCGTGCTGCGCCGTGCACCGAAGGTTTTGCGTACGGCCATCTCGGCCGACCGTCGTTCCATGCGCCCGGCCACGATGCCGCATAGGTTGAGCGAAGGCACAAAGAGCAGCACGAACAGCAGGGCTGCATAATGCCGCACAAGTTGCCAGACCGTAACCGTTTGAAATATGTCATCGCGGTTTTCGCTGCGCAACACCTGCATGGGATGCATCCCTATATGCTTCGTCAGCACGGCTTTCGCTTTATCATTGAAATTGAATTGCGGCAATTGCTCAGGGTGCGACTGCTGTATGCGTGCCGCCACCTCGTCCAATTCCTGCTTCAGTGCTTGCAAATGTCCGTTGTCAGGTACCGTGGCCACTATGGAATACAGGCCTGAGTATTTGCTGCCAGTATGTATTTGTATTAAAGTGTACGGCATGATGAGGTCGGCGTAGCTGTCGGGTGTCAATTGACTGCCACCGCGCACGACCCCCACCACGTTTAAGTCCAGCAGTTCGTCTTCTATACGCACCATGTGTCCTACGGCATCCACGTCCCGGCCGAACAGCTGTTCAGCCAGAGCATCTGAGATGACACAGACCGCTTCTTGTCCTTCTACCTCCTTGCTGGTAAAAGGCCGTCCGCTAACGAAGTCGTAGGCGTAGATTTTAAAGAAATCGGCACTGGTCTCGTTGCGGACGATACTCAGGAATTCATCTTCGCCTTTTAGTACCCAGCTGTGGCAGCGTCCTTCTGTCTTGCCCGTTCCTGCCGCCAGCAGCGTAGGGGTACAGTACTCGATGTTGGGACTATGTTGGAACCAGTCCTCAAATGCGATGGTGCTGAACCCCGTATGACCTGCTTGACCGTTGTCGGCCTCGATGGTGATGCCATCGAAGTAGACCGTCCGTGCCCGGTTCCGCTCTGGATAGACGGGGCCAAGCTTGATGTAATAGACCACGCCCATTATCATTGTGAAGGCGATGGCCAGCGCCGTCCCCATAATGTAGATGCCGGAGAACAGCCGCTCTTCCCGTATGACGTGCAGGGCCTGACGAAGATAAAGTAACAATCTGTTCATGTGTCTGATGCCGTATGGAATCTTTGTTTACACCTTGCTGTGCAAAGAATGTGTCAAAAATATAATAAATTGATAATCAGCGATAAGTATTTATTGAGGCTGTCCATTTACGGACGGTTGATGTTCAGAACCGGACACTTCGGATTGGGTATTTGGCCATCTATTCAAAAAACAGGTGTCAAGACAGTTTTTCCGGAAAGATGATGCTGAAGCGTGTTAATCCGTCATCGGGATCGGTCAGGAGGGTGAAGGTGCAGCCGTGTTTGGTCAGAATGTCGCGGATGAGCAGAAGTCCAAGTCCCTGGCCTTGGGCTTTGGTGGAATAAAAGGGCGTAAAAAGATGACGGGCCGTCTCTGGGGAGATGCCACGTCCATTGTCTGTGACGATGAGCATTTTAGGTCGCGTTTCTATCCAGATGGTTCCGTGGCTCCCGATGCTTTCGACGGCGTTCTTGACAATGTTGACGAGTACTTGCTGGAAAAGCGTTGTGTCGAGATGAACAGGGGTGGCTTCGTCGGTCAGTTGCAGCATAAGGCGTACGTCGGCCGTGCCACACAGGCTTTCAAGAAAAACGCGGGCGGCTTCCACCTCTTCGTTCAAGTCGCAAAGCATCAGTTGAGGATCGGGAATCCTCACCACATTGGCAAACTGCGTTATAAAGGCAGACATGGCCAGTGTGCGTTCTTTCAATGCCTGAGACACATCGTCCTGCAGCGTGTCCAAAGTGCTTGCGATGCCTGCCACATTATTGTTCACTTCGTGGGCGATCATGCGGATGACTTTTTCGTAGGCGGCTTTTTCGGCCTTGATGACTTCGGATGTGAGCGATTCAATGAGGTAGAAAGGATGCCTGTAGCCGCGGTCGAAGAAGGTGAGATGACTGAGACGATAGATCTGCGAGTCGCTCAGACGTACGGTGGTCTCTGTGTCTGTCGGCAGAGCTTTCAGCGATTCCATGAGCAGGGGCGTGAGCGCTTTCTGCGCGGCAGGGTTCATGGACGTGATGTTGCCCGACAGATCACACTGCACCACACCCATGGGGGAAGCCTCGATGAGACGGTTGAGAAAGATGTTCTGTTCGTCCAGCTTCAGATGCTCGTCGCGCAGGCGCTTAAGCAGGGCGTTGAAGGTCTTCACGATTTCATCGGTTTCCTGCTGCCCCGAAGGAACGAGAAACGTGCTCATATCTTGGTCGCGCAACAGTTCCATGCCACTGATGAGGGTATTTATGGGGCGGATGGTTTTGCGATAGAACAGAATAAGAAATACGATTGCCACAACGAGTCCCACCTCTGTCGCATAGAAGATGACAGAGTGACTGTGGATGGTCACGGCCATCAGCGTGAAGGCAAAGGCCGCGAGGAACATGACGAGGAGGAGGAAATAGCGGCCGAGTTTCATAACCGGTGTTTCTCCATTTTACGATACAATGCGCCACGGCTGATACCCAGCTCTTTGGCTACCATCGTGAGGTTGCCTCCATGTCTCTTGACCGAGGCTTTGATGGTCGATCGCTCTATTTCTTCAAGGGTGTTTCCTTGTATGCCGGACGATGGTGTCCCTGGATGCAACCGGGTATCAGGCTGAAGATTGGCCTTGAAATCGTCTGCCGTCACAATTTCCTGATCCGGGCTCATCAGCAGCGTACGTTCTACAAGGTTTTTCAGTTCGCGGATATTCCCGTAGAAGGACAGGGACTGCAAGTACCGGACAGCTTCTTTGGTGGCGGTGATGTTTTGAAGACCGTTGGCGGCAGCGGTTTGCCGGACAAAGTGTTCCACCAGCAGCGGAATGTCTTCCTGCCGTTCGCGCAGGGGAGGCAGATGAATATGGATGAGGTTGATGCGGTAGAAGAGATCTTCGCGGAAGGTTTTCTCAGTGACCATCTGCCGCAGGTCGCGATTGGTGGCGCACACCACCCGCACGTCAGCCCGTCGGGGTTGGCTGTCGCCCAGTACCTCGTAGGTCTGATCTTGCAGCACGCGTAGCAGTTTAACCTGGCTGGCCAGCTCCAGTTCGCCGATTTCGTCGAGAAAGATGGTGCCGCCTTCTGCCATTTCGAAACGTCCCGTGCGATTGCTTTTGGCATCGGTGAATGCCCCTTTTTTATGGCCGAACAATTCGCTCTCGAAGAGCGTGGTCGAGATGCCGCCGAGGTTTACTTTCACAAAGGGCTTTCCCGCCCGTCGGCTGTGCTCGTGGATGGCTTGCGCGATGAGTTCCTTGCCGGTGCCCGATTCGCCGGTAATCAGCACGGATGCCTGGGTCGGTGCCACGCGCCGTACGGTGTCTATGACCGATTTGAGCGACGGAGACTGTCCCACAATCATGCTTCCGTCACTCAGAATGAATCTGTTGTCGTTTTTGCCGGAAGTATCCGTCGGAGCATCTTTCAGTGCGCGGGGAGCCAAGGCGGTGGCAGTTTCAATACGCTCCATCAGCACGGCGTTGTTCCATGGTTTCGTGATGAAGTCGAAGGCCCCGTTCCGCATGCCTTGCACGGCCAGGTCGATACTGCCCCAGGCTGTCATGAGGATGACCGGAACGTCCGGACGGAACACCTTTACTTGTTTCAGCAGGGTCAGTCCCTCTTCGCCATCTGTGGCCGGGGAGTAATTCATGTCCATCAGCACCAGTTCGAGGGCGGGCTCGTTGCGCACAACCTGCATGGTCGCTGCTGCTCCGTCGGCAGTAGTCACCGCGTAGCCGTTGCGCTCCAACAAAAGTTTCAGCGTCACGCGAATGGTTCTGTCATCGTCTGTGATTAATATCATGTTGCTGTTTTCTGCAAATTAACACAATTATTTCTGTTCAGTCACGCACTTTTATCTTGCTTTTTCCCTTCCATCTGCTCATGTCGCTCGTCACGGCTTGTTCCCCCTCTTCCAGACCGCTCAGCACTTCCACATAGTCATAATTGCATTCGCCGAGCTGCACAGACTTGGGCTCCAAGGTATGTTCGTCCGTGAAGACGAACAGCGTATAAATACCGGCTCCGGTATAATAGGAACCATTGTGCAGCCGAAGTACATCTTCCCTGATGCTCGTAATGACGAAAACCTCAACTCTCAGTCCTGAACGCAGCCGGGCGTGTCCGGGATTGTCCAAGGCTACGGTGAAGGTGATGACCCCGCCTTGGCTGAGCGGCGTAACACTGCTGATGGTACCGCCAAGCAATTCTTTGCCGATCCTTACCAATACACGGCCGCCTGCCGCCACTTTTTCGGAGTAAGTGTCAGGCACCTCGCAGTCTACCTTGAAATGTTTCAGGTCACTCACCGTCGCCAGTTGCGTGCCGCTGCCCACCTGGCTGCCGATTTCTGAATTGATGTAGGTCAGGGTGGCTTTTCGCGGCGAACGGATAATGGCTCTGTCGAGGGTGCGCTGCATCTCCGACAGACTCTTGTCAAAGATGTCATTCTGCAACTTTTGCATCGTTATATCGGCTTGTTTTACGCGCACCTCATTGGCATACTGCTGCCGGAGCTGATGCAATTGCAGACGGGCTGTGTGCAGGGCCGTCTCTGATTGTCGCACACGGTCTTTGGTGCCCGACCCGAGACTGTCCAGGTACTGCTCGTTGCGCAGTTCCGCCTCCAGCTGCTCCAACCTCATCTCTTCCACTTCAATCTGCATCCGGCGGTCGCTCAACTGGGTTTCTATATTGGCTATCAGCTGTGCCAATTGTTGGCGACGTATCTCCTGCTCGTCCAGTGCCTTCGAATATTCAGTTTCTGCCGACTGCAGGTCAAGTCGGAGCAGCAGTGTGCCTTCGTCCACGGTATCGCCACTGTGACGATACACCTCGAGTATTTTCGAACTGACCGGCGAAGTGATGATTTCCTCGAATATCGGATTCACCTTGCCGGTGGCTGTCACGCTTACGTCGATGGTGCCCCTGTCCACCGTCGAACAACGCAGATGCTTCCGGTCGGCCGAAGATGTCATTAAAGAGCCAAGCCATGTTACAAGACCTGTCACGGCCGCAATTGCCAGTAAACTGCAGCATAGTCTCACCATTCTTCTTTTGCGTTGCACGCTGGCCGGAATAGCTCTGTCCATGGTCTGATTATCTGTTTTCATGTCATTTCACTATTTCCTCGAAATCGGCATCGATATCTCTGTTCTTTTCGAAGTCCCACAAAGTAATGGAACGAATCTGGTAGTAATAGTACCAGTAGTTGTACAGCTGCGCAATGCGGTTCCTTCGGGCTTCGTCTTTGGACGTCTGGGTGTCTGAAAGTTCCAGAGTAGAAATGCTGCCTGACTTGAAGGTCTCCACATTCGTGATGTAACGCCGCTGGGCTATGGTATCGGCCTCTTCGGCTATGCGCAACTGCTGAAGCTGGTTGTTGAACTGCTCGGTCAGAATAAAAAGATTCTGGCGAAATTCCTGTGACTGCTGCCGAAGCTGGTTTTTTACGACATCGCGGTTGCTCTCTGCCACTCTGATCTGTCCGCGCTGTCTGCCCCAGTCGAGCAGGGGCACTTCCAGGCCGATTTGTACTACCTGCCGGTCGAGCAGGTCATGGTACGCATCGTGCATCTTCGATGAAGTGCCTGTGTAGCCTGCCTGGGCGTAGAGTGTCACGCTCTGGCGATTGCTTTTGGCAGAAGCCAGCGATTCTTCGGCTTGCAACTGCCGTCGTTGCATAGTAATGGCCAGCGCATTGTTGTTTAAGGCATGATCGAGCACCTCTTGAAAAACAAGTGTTACACCGGGAACCTTCTCTGGTATCACCGGTTCGATGTCGCTCTCCACATTGAGCAAGGCCTTCAGCTCGAACATCCGTGCTTTGCAATTGCTCTCCGCATTGGTCAGTGCCGACTGTGCATTCAGCCTGCTCAGCCGCATTTGCAGCAAGTCGTTCTTGCTGATTTTTCCCATTTCGCGCTTCGCCTCAGCCACTTCGTAGAGCTTTTCGGCGTTCTGAAGATTCTGATCGGCAATGCGTAGCTGTTCATTAGCCAGTATCAAGTTGAAAAATACACTGATAGCCCGCATGGCCACTTGCTCGGTGGCGGTCAGAAACGCGGATTTTGCCTCACGATAGCGCAGAGGCTCTATCCGCCGGTCCCACTTCACGGTGTTTATGCCGAACAGCGGCTGCCTCAATGTCAGTGCAATGGGCATGCTCATGAATTGGCCGTGACGTTCAGTCGCGTTACCGCTGATTTGCCGGAGCCAGTCCAATGATGATTCCACAGACAGGGTGCCCCCCGTGTACCAGATTTTCTGGGTTATATTGAAACTGCCGTCCAGTTCCATATAATTATTGCGGACATACGACACCGTTCCATCCTCGCGCTGATAGGTGCTGTAACGTTTGTTATATGCCGGGACAGTGGCCGAAAACGACACCCTGGGCAGTAAATCGGCTTTATAGCTCCGCCACGCCCAATAGGCAGCTTTCAGTTCACCAATGGCTACTGCAGCGTCCACGCTCTGCTTTCGTGCCATCATGATGCAGTCGTCCAGGTCAAGCCGGAGTGTGTCACCCATGGCACCGGCTTGGATGGCCATAAGACACACCCACAATAACACCGTTCTCTTCATCATATGCTGTCTTTCGTGTTTGTAACCCATGAGGTACAAATGTCGTGTCAAGAATCTACGGGCCTATCGTTCAGGGATTTTACTCTTTCTTGTGTGTCCATTTCCGGACACTCTTTGTCCGGAAGTGGACACTTTCGGCGGCAATTCGTTTTCGGCGCTTTTTTCTTCCGCCGCACGCCTTGCATGTTTATGATAATCCGTTTATATTTGTTCGTCCGGCATCATATGCCGTGAAACCGGCCGAGACCATTGTCCGGCCGGAGTTATCATCATTTTTTTAGCAATAATTCCATGAACATCCTCATTCTCCAGGCCTCTCCACGGGCCAACGGCAACACCGCCTGGATGGCGGAAGAGTATAAGAAAGCCGCCGAGGCGGCAGGGCACCAGGTGACCCTGGTAAACGTATCGCGCAAAAAAATCGCAGGCTGTCTGGCGTGCGAGTATTGCCACAACAAGGGCAACGGTACCTGCATCCAGAAAGACGACATGCAGGAGCTCTATCCGCTGATGGCCGAGGCCGAAGTGCTGGTGCTGGCGGCCCCGATTTATTATTTCACGCTAAACGCGCAGATCCAGGCGCCCATCCAGCGCATGTACTGTGTAAACAGCCCTGCCAAGGTAAAGAAGATGGCGCTGCTCATGTCGTCTTATTCGCCCGGTGTATATGACGGCGCGACGGCCGAATACCGCGACATCTGCCATTACTGGGGCGTCGCGGACAGCGGCATTGTGACGGCCAAGATCGACGAGCAGAAGACCGAGGCGACCCGGCGCAAGATCGTGGAGATTGTCGGTAATCTGTAACCCATGAAACGCGTCCGGATCACCGCCGTACGGCAGACGGTCTATCCCGACCTGATGGCCCGGTATGAACGGCCCATCCAGCACACATGCGACGTGCGGGAAGGGCAGGTGTGGATTTCCGTGGACGGACAGCGTCCCGAGGGGCTGTGTCCGTCCGCCTGGTCCTCCATGCGCGAGTTCGTGGAGGCGCTGGCCCGCGGCGAGGGTAATTTCTTCGACGGCTGGATGCAGGACCCCATGAGCGCCATGATCAGCTGCAACGACGGTTTCCGGCCCTTCAGCTTCTATCTTGAGGCGGTGGAGTGACGGAGGCGCCATCTCCACCTGCAATGACAAATAAAAAAACTCTGCATAATTTTGTGGAACGTATTAAAACTCTTCACATGAAAACATTTATTGTCAGCACATTGGTGTGTGCGGCGGCTCTGATGGGGTCGCTCCCGGCATTCGCCCAGCCCCGGCACACGTTTGCCAACCCGCTTGACGTCGTGGTGGGCAATGAACGGGCGGTCCGCGGCGGCGAGCCCGTGGTCATCATCTTCGAGGACGACTATTTCCTGTTTGTGTCGCACCGGCGCGGATACTGGTATTCGCCCGATTTCCGCAACTGGACGTATGTGGACGCTCCGGGGTATCCGGCCGGCGTGGTGTCGGTCGTGGAGATGGACGGCAAGCTGATAGGCTGCTCGATGAACAACCGCAATGTCTATCGTGCCATCGACCCGCGCAAGGGCGAGTGGGAGAAAATCGGCGAGCTTTCGAGCGACCGTTACGGCGATGCCAACATGTTCGTCGATGACGACGGCCGCCTTTACATGTATTTCGGCTGGTCGCAGATCATGCCGTTCCAGGTGGTGGAGCTCGACAAGACCACGTTCAAGGAGAAAGGCGAGCCCAAGCCGCTGTTCTGGAGCGACATCAAGAACCATGGATTCGAGACGCGCAAGCCGGAGGATGTGATTTATTCCATCTTCAACGGCCGCCGCGAATATGGTCCGGAGGAACTGCCCTGGATCGAAGGTCCGTACATGATCAAGCACAACGGCAAATACTACCTGCAATATGCCGCCATCGGCCTGGAATTGCTGTCGTATTCGCACGGTGTCTATGTAGGTGACAGCCCCATGGGCCCCTTTACCTACAGCGAGCATAACCCGCTGACTTTCAAGACTAGCGGATTCCAGGTAGGTGCCGGACACGGCAGCACGTTCCACGACAAGAAAGGCAATCTGTGGACCATCTGCATGATTCCCGCGCAGTACGGCGAGAGCGGCCGCGGTTCGGAACTGGCCATCTATCCCACGGCGGTCGATGCACAGGGCGTGATGTACTCCAATACCGCGCTCGGTGACTATCCGCAGTATTATCCCGACGAACGCAAGGTCGGCGGCGTGGACAACTACGTGGACTGGAAACTGCTTTCGGTAGGGAAGAAGGCCATCGTGTCGTCCACCTTCGAGAATTATGCACCGGCCCAGGCCCTGGATGAAGACTTCAAGACCTGCTGGGCCGCTGCTACGGGCGATGCGGGTGAGTTCTTCACGGTGGACCTGGGCGCCCAGGCCTCGATCAACGCCATCCAGCTCAACTGGGACCACATCGGCGCAGCACGTGGCGGCGGCATGGGTGGTTTCGGCGGCATGATGGGCGGCGGTGCCGCCCGACCGCAGACCGAACAGCTCTACCAGTGCTACGAGGTGTTCGTATCGGACGACAATGCATCTTGGACGAAGATTATCAGCAAGCCCGAAAACAAGATGGAGCTTAAGCACGATTACAATGAGCTGGAGCATCCCGTCAAGGCCCGTTATGTGAAGGTGGTCAATGTGGCGACTTATGACGATGCCAAGTTCTCGATCAAAGACCTGCGCATCTTCGGCACCACGCCCAAGATGAGGACACAGAAACTGACCAAATTCATGGCTGTGCGCAATCCCGACGACCGCCGCGAGGCCAACGTCATCTGGGAACCGGTGTCCGGCGCCGACGGCTACATTGTACGGTATGGCATCGAGAAGAACAAACTGTACAACAGTTATATCGTCTATGGAAAGAATACCCTGTACATGCACAGCCTGAACACGGCTCCCGAGTACTTCTTCGAAGTGGAGGCCTTCTCCAGCGGTTTGCCGCTCTACCGTGAGAATCCGCTGGCGACGGTCGGGCTGGGCGCTGAAATCCAGCTGTCCAAACGTGGCGGCGGCATGGGCGGTTTCGGCGGTGGCTTCGGCGGCGGTGCCGGTGCACGTTATATGATGCTCAAGGAAGGCCAGGATGTCTATACGTTCGACGACATCGACCCGGGCAACTGGTCGCTGAGCCATGCGTACGGCCCGGTGCTCTGGTCCGGTCAGCTCACCGAGAAGGAACTGATCTCGGACGAAGCGAACCCCAAGCCCACGGTCACGGCCAAACTGACCTTGCTGGGTGAAGGGACCAAGATTACGGGAACCCTGGAAATGCAGGTGATTCCCGGTCCGGAGAAAGGCCGCATCGAGGTGGTGCGGAAATAAAAGAAATGCTGCGTAAAAAAGAGCCGCCCCGGTTCAGGGACGGCTCTTTTTTGTTCTCTACTGCAGCGACCGGAAGGTTTCGCCGAAGATGAGGTAGGAGACGTTGCCGGCGATGGTGCCTTCGTTCTGGCCCCACAGGAACGGCCAGTCGTCGTAATTCTCGAAATGGTCGGGCTGACGGAACAGGACACCCGGAGCGACGTTGCCCGGAATGAAGGAGAAGTCTGCGCGGTTGTTGCCGTAGAAGACCTCCTTCGGGCGGGTCGCGCCGACCGCCGCCACCAGCGAGTAGTTGTGGTACGGATGGCAGCCGAAGAGGAAGGCCGCCGCCTTGTAGATATGGTCTTTGCTGATGATGTCCGGGAAATGGCGCACCGCATTGCAGACCGTCGTGCCGAAGCTCACCACCTGGCCGCTGCCGGCCCAGTTGCCCAGTCCGATAGGTACGCCGTACGGGTTCTGCGATTCGAACGACTCCACATATTCCTTATATTTTTCCACGTAGGGACGCAGCCGCTCCTTGTATGCCGCATCCATATACGGAATGGCATTCAGGGCCGCGCCGATGGCAGAATTCGCGTTCCGCTCCAGCGCCGGCCAGACGCCGGCGGTGAACTGCTCCAGATACGCCGGTTCCTTGGTAGAGACATACAGTTGCAGGGCTGTGTTGTAGTTGGTGCCACCCATCCCGCCGCGACGGCCCATCGGGCTGGACGCCATCAGCTCGTTCGCTTCCTTCTGCAGCCGCATGGACTGCACCAGGGCCCGGCCGGCCAGGTCCGGGTCGTAGTCTGCCAGCACGCGGCTCGCCATCGCCAGCACCGTGGCGGCGTTGAGGTCCGAGCCGGTGTTCCGGTTGGTGAAGGCCCACATGTCGTCGGGCGTGCCGCTCGATTTGCCGTCTGCCGACTTCTCGTACGGCTTGAGGCTCGGGTCGTAGTGCAGACCGTCGGTAATTCCGGCTGCGTCGCCGAGATGGTGGTAGTTGTCCAGCACGGAGTTGGACAGGGTCTGCGACATGTGTCCGATCTGCTCGGCCTGGGCCACGATGTTCAGTACGCCATGCTCGATGTACTGCAGCACATCCGGCACGCCGTCCGGCCGGTGCAGGTCCACATAGCGCTGTTCTTCGCTCACGAAGGTCTCGTCGCGCTGGGGATGGAACTGCTCCCACAGGTTGATGAGGTTCTGGATGACGCTGATGTTCGATCCCGTCTCGATGTCGAAGTCACCGGCATCGAAGTAGCCGCCGACATTCAGGCCGGGAATCAGCTCCAGCGCCTTGTACTTCGTGTCGGTGGTCGGACCCTGGCGGTGCTGGTCGAAATGGTTGGTGTTCGGCGGCGCCTGCAGGTAGCCTTCCTTGAACGGTTCGCCGTGCCAGAGACGGTAGCCCTCGTTGACGGCCATGTGGTTCATGTGCACAGGAATCCACACATCGCTGGTTGCCACAGTAACTCGGTCATAGACAGAAGGATCGATGATGAAATTCTCGGTCTGTACGTCGCCGTAGCGCAGATAATAGACCCCCGGTTCCCTGACCTCGGAGAAGTCGAATTTGGCATAATTGTACTTGAAGTACTCGCCCCAGACCTTCACCGGGCCGCTGAAGGCCTCGCGGACGGAGCCGTCCGTTTCCACCTTCCAGACGGAAGCTTTCGGCCGGACCTTGTCCATTTTATCCAGTTCGATGACTGCCACCTTGGGTTGTCCGGGCACGTATCCCATCTGGGAGAAGCCTACGTTGGGCTCACGCACCCAGCCCTGTACGGCGTTCGGCTCGACCGTCCAGGTGACCACCTTGCCGGTCTTTCCGGCCGGCAGCAGGCTCCGGATGACCATCCAGCCGTTCTGGGCCAGCATCCGGCCGTCGTAAAGCTGCAGCAGGGCATCGTCGGAGGTGACCTTGACCATCCGCTCCGGCGCATCGGGTGCCAGCAGCAATTCATGGCCGCTTTCCATCGGCAGCGGCTCTATGAACATACCGGTTCCGCGGTCATCATAGGTGCGGTAGCCCCTGAACTGCAGCACTTTTTCCTCGTTCGGACGCACCTTGGTGTCGCTCACGGCATAGCGCGGAATACGGTTCGGCCGGCCGTCCATCAGGTAGGCCTTGCTCCAGTATTGCGACGGCAGGAATTCCAGGATGAACCCGGCTTCGCCGACCAGCGCCTCCGGCAACGGCTTGTCCAGATAAACGGAAATCTCGACGGCCTTGCCCTTGGCCTCCACGGTCACCCGTGAATCGAAATCGTAATCGTTGTAGCGGAGTCCCACCTCGATCTTCTGTCCGATGGTGTCCACCGTCCGGGAGGTCATCTGGGGCACGAGGTCCCACTGTTCGGGCGTGGCTCCCAGGCGGACGGCGCCGCCCTGGAACGTCCGCACGCCGTGATGGATGATTTCGATGCCCGAATTCTTCTCGTCATTGAAACCACCCGTGAAGGGATTGCTGAATACCAGGACATTGACGCCCTGTCTCTCAAAGTAACCCAAAGAATTGAGTTCCAAATCTTTGGCTGGTTTTGAGCAGGCTGCGACGACCAACAGCGCCGCCACCATCAGGTAAAATCGTTTCATGTGTCTTTGATTGATGTAGATTGTGCCCGAAGATACTCGTTTTATGCTTATTTTTGCGTGAAACAATGGACAAATAAATTACGATACCATGAAAAAGATTCTTTCGACACTTATTGTGCTTGGATGCATCCTGTCTGCAGCCCAGGCGCAGCCGGGCGGCATGGGCTTCGGCCAGCCGGCCCCCGTCAATGTCAAGTTCGACCCCTATGTGGCGGCTCCTGCCGGTTTCGACCAGGAACGTGCCGCCATCGCGCACGGTACGCTGGAGCTGGTGGAATACAACTCCACCACGGTCGGCACCGTCCGCAAGGCTACGGTCTATCTTCCGCCCAAGTACGATGCTTCGAAGAAATACCCCGTCCTTTACCTGCTTCACGGCATCGGCGGGGATGAGCGCGAATGGCTCCAGGGTGTGCCGAACGTCATTCTGGACAATCTGATTGCAGACGGGAAGGCTGCCGAAATGATCATTGTCATGCCGAACGGCCGGGCCCAGCAGAACGACCGCGCCGAGGGAAATGTTTATGCCGGTTTCCAGGCATTCGCCAATTTTGAATACGACCTCATCAAAGACCTCGTTCCTTTCATCGAAGGCAAATACAGCGTCGCTGCCGACAAGATGCACCGCGCCGTGGCGGGTCTGTCGATGGGCGGCGGCCAGTCGCTGAACTTCGGTCTGGCGCACATGGATGTGTTCGCCTATGTGGGCGGCTTTTCTTCCGCGCCCAATACCAATACGCCCGAGGTGCTGATTCCCGACGTAACGAAGACCAAGGCAGAGAACAAGCTGCTCTGGATGGTCTGCGGCAGCAGGGACGGGCTGATGTACAACAGTTCGCGCCTCAAAGCGTTTTGCGATGAGAAAGGCATACCCTGCACCCTCATCGAATATCCCGAGGGCCAGCATGATTTCGTCGTCTGGAAATATGGCCTCTACAACTTCGCTCAGCTGATTTTCAAGCCGTAGCTATCGGCTATCCGTGATGCTCAAATAAAAGCCGGGCGACCATGCTGTGAACTGCATGGCCGCCCGGCTCTGTCTCCGGGGTCTGGATCAGAGCCCCAGGTGCTTCTTGGCGAATTCGAAGAACGAAGGCCAGTCGGGCGTGTCGGTATGGCCGCCTTCGTGGTAGCGGAAGCCGATGTTGCCTTCGATGTAGGCCTTGTCCACAACGGGTTTCGGGTCGTTCATCACCAGGCCTTTGACCCCCTTCAGTTCATAGACCGGAGACGCATCGCGGGCCGTCAGGAACATGCCGTAGGGGTCGCTCCACTGGCTGGTCGTGCCGCCGTTGATGAACACCGGCCGCGGTGCGCAGAGGGCGAGCAGCGAATGGGCATCCACCGTCGCTTTTTCGATGTTTCTCGGGAGATACTGTCCGGGCGTGAGCGGACCGCAGAATTTAAAGAAGTTGCCGGCCATCCAGTGGTATTCCGACGGTACAGCCGACATTTCCAGGTCCTGTCC
>JAEEGL015315800.1_pt1 | contig 16463 bp, 12 predicted proteins | sample 9134231 | NCBI WGS metagenome assembly JAEEGL01 (sample SAMN16246548, study PRJNA631951) | gut metagenome | biome: gut microbiome; feature: rumen; material: fiber-attached | host: Bos | place: Iran: Karaj | collected 2018-10
CAAATATAGTTAGCCGAAGACGCGGGGGCTCTGCCCCCACGGGCTCCCCCGCCAAAGGGGGACCTTGTCTCGTGGGGCTAAAGCCCCGGTCCCCCTTTGGAATCCCCGGCGGCAAATACAGACACCCACGGACGGATATGCAGCGGTTGGGGGCATAGCCCCCAAGCCCCCCCATTGGTGTTATGGGCGTGGAGCGCCCGGTAACGAAACAACGGAGAGAAAGCGGGAGCGTCGGACAGCGGGGACAAATATCGTGCGGCGGAAGCATTTTTTCGAAAATTTGAAATTTTTCTTGACATCGCCTGCGATCCGTGCTATAATATGCGGGTAATCAGATCAAATGCAATGACGGAATTACGCCTCCGATGAACAGCGCAGAGAGCCGGCGTTCGGTGCGAGCCGGTCTGCTTCATCCCCGTGCGGTCTCCTTCCCGAGCAGGATCCCCCAAGTCAGTAAGGGATCCCGGACGCCCCGTTACCATGGCTTACGGCTTGTCTGAGCCGGATGAGTGATCTTCCCCTGCGGGAAGGTAATGAGGGTGGTACCGCGGTTTTTCCGTCCCTGAGTTTTCTCAGGGACTTTTCTTTTTCCCGCCGTTCACTGAATCCATAATGAAAGGAACTTTGCCCTATGCATACCGTGACCGTCACCGACTGCACGATCTCCTCCTCTTCCTCCTCCCATACGTTCCGTGAAAAGCTGGAGGCAGTCCGCTCCCTCGACCGCATGGCGGTCGATTACGTGGAGTTCGCTCCGCTCACCGGAGACCGCTCCGAGCCGCTGCTCCTCCGCACGGCGGCCGCCGCCATGACGAGCGCGCGCGTCTCGCTCCGCTGCGGGGACACGGAAGAAGAGATCGACCGCGCGTGGGACGCCGTTTCCGGCGTCTCCGGCGCGCGTCTCGCCGTCGCCCTTCCCACCGCCGCCGCGCAGATGGAGTATCTCGCGCACGTCAAGCCGAAGGATCTGCCTGCGCTGACGGAACGGTTGGTCGCGCGCGCCGTCTCGCACACGAAAAACGTGGAATTCCTCGCATTGGACGCGACGCGCTCCGATTACGGTTTTCTCATCGGGATACTGCGCACCGCCGTCGCCGCCGGAGCCTCGACGGTCACGGTATGCGACAGCGCGTCGCTGCTCCTGCCTGACGAGGCGGCGGAGCTGGTGACGCGCCTGCGCGCGGACCTCGGCGCGGAGAGCGGGATCCGTCTCGGGATCGAATGCGGCGACGGCCTCGGTATGGGACTCGCCTGCGCCGCCTCCGCGATGAAAGCGGGAGCGGATGAGATCCGCTGTGCCAGCGTCGGCGGGCAGTTCCCGACCGAGGAAGGCATCGGCGAATTTCTGCGCGCGCGCGGCGATTCTCTCGGGATCTGCGCGGTACTGCGCGTTCCGGAGATGAACCGCCTCACCTCGCAGATCCGCTGGATCCTCGGCGGGGAACGGGTGCAGGAGAGCATCAGCACGCCGAATCCCGCCGCCGTTCACGACCAGATCACGGCGCTGGACAATTACGCCACCGCGTCGGACGTAACGGCCGCCGCGCGGCGGCTCGGATACGATCTGAACGAAGAGGACCAGGCGAAAGTCTTCGAAGCGTTCAAGCGGATCGCGCGCAAGAAACCGGTCAGCGCGCGGGAACTCGAGGTCATCGTGGCGACGAGCGCCCTGCAGGTGCCGCCGACCTACACGCTCCTCAGCTACTCCGCGGAAAGCAACAGCGCGATGCCCGCCTCCGCGCAGATCCATCTGGAGAAAAACGGCGAGGAACTCTCCGGCATCTCCCTCGGCGACGGACCGATCGACGCCGCCTTCCAGACGCTGGAGCGGCTGATCGGGCATCACTACGAGCTCGACGAGTTCCGTATCGAGGCCGTCACGGAGGGACAGGAAGCGATGGCGTCCACGCTCGTCCGCCTGCGCTCCGACGACGGAAAGCTGTATCTCGGCAACGGGATCTCCACCGATCTCATCAGCGCGGCGATCCGCGCCTATCTGAACGCCGTCAACAAGATCGTATACGAAGAAGCATGACGCAAAGGAGCGAGAGATGAAACTTTCCTTTTCCACCAAAGGCTGGCACGGCTTCACCTTCGAGGATTTCTGCCGTGCCGCCGAACGGATGCATTTTTCCGGCATCGAGATCCACAACCACACGAAAGCGGAATTCTCCGCGCTGACGCCGGGGCACGCCTCCTCGACGATCCGCTCAATGTACGAGCACAATCTGACGATCCCCTGCCTCGATTCCGTCTGCGACATCGCCGACCGGGCGCGCTCCGAAGAGAATCTGCGGGAGATCGAAGGCTGCATCCACGCCGCGAAGACGCTGAAGATCCCGTACGTGCGCGTCCACGCGTACAGCCGGGAGGAGACGGACACGGACGACGTCGCCGCGCTCCTCGAAAAAGTCATCCGGACGGCGGAAGCCGACCGCGTGACCGTCCTCATCGAGACGGCGGGCATCTTCGCCGATACGGCGCGCCTGCGCGACATGCTCAACCGCTTTGCCTCCGATTCGCTCGCCGCGCTGTGGGACATCCACGATCCGTACCGGCTGGCGGGCGAGGATCCGGAAACGACGATCCAGAATCTCGGCGCCTACGTGCGGCACGTGCACGTGCGCGATTCCGCCGTCACGGACGCCGGCATCGAGTACCGCCTGATCGGCGAGGGCACCGTGCCGCTCGACGACGTCATGACCGCGCTGCGTTCCGTCAACTACGACGGGTATCTCTCGCTCGAATGGGACCCGGCGTGGATGCCGGATCTGAACGACATGGAGATCATTTTCTCGCATTTCGAGTCGACGATGCGCCGCTACGCGGACACGGCGCGCGCCGCCTCCGCGCTGTACGACAACCGCGCGCACACGGGCAAATTCGTCTGGAAGAAGGACAGCCTCATCGACTGCACCTTCTCGCAGGTGCTCGACCGGATGGTGGAGGAATTCCCCGATCAGCTCGCGTTCCGCTACACGACGCTCGATTACACGCGCACGTACGCGCAGTTCCGCGACGACGTGGACACCTTCGCGCGCACGCTCACCGCTCTCGGCGTCCGCGCCGGCTCGAAGGTCGCCATCTGGGCGACGAACCTGCCGCAGTGGTACGTCACCTTCTGGGCGACGGTGAAGATCGGCGCCGTCCTCGTGACGGTGAACACCGCCTACAAGATCCACGAGGCGGAGTACCTGCTCCGCCAGTCCGACACGCACACGCTCGTCATGATCTCCGGCTGGCGGGATTCAGACTACCGCGCGATCGTCTCCGAGCTCTGCCCGGAGCTTGCCGGGACGCGCTCCGGCATGCCGCTGCACGCGAAAAGGCTTCCCTTTCTGCGCAACGTCATCACCGTCGGCTTCTCCATGCCGGGCGCCATGACGTGGGAGGAAGCGCTCGTCCGCAGCCGGGAGGTGCCGCGCGAGGAGATTCTGCGCATGGCGGACGCCGTCCACGTCAGCGACGTCTGCAACATGCAGTACACCTCCGGGACGACGGGCTTCCCGAAGGGCGTGATGCTCACGCATTACAATATCGTCAACAACGGCAAGTGCATCGGCGACCGCATGGATCTCTCCACCGCCGACCGCGTGATGGTGCAGGTGCCGATGTTCCACTGCTTCGGCATGGTGCTCTCCATGACGGCGACGATGACGCACGGCGGGACGCTCTTCCCGATCCCCTACTTCTCGCCGAAGCCGGCGCTCTCCTGCATCCATCACGAACGGATCACCTCCTTCAACGGCGTGCCGACGATGTTCATCGCCATGCTGGAACACGAGGATTTCCCGAAGACGGACTTCTCCCACATGCGCACCGGCATCATGGCGGGCAGCCCCTGCCCGATCTCCGTGATGCGGGACGTCGTGGAGAAGATGCACATGCCGGAGATCGTCATCGTCTACGGACAGACGGAAGCGTCGCCCGGCTGTACGATGAGCTCGACGGACGATCCGCTCGAGGTGCGCGTGCAGACGGTCGGGCGCGCGATGCCGGAGATCGAATGCCGCGTCGTCGATCCGGAGACCGGGAAAGAGGTGCCGGACGGCGTGAACGGCGAGTTCGTCGCGCGCGGGTACAATCTGATGAAGGGCTACTACAAAATGCCGAAGGCGACCTCGGCCGCCATCGACGCGGACGGCTGGCTGCACACCGGCGACCTCGCGGCGCGCACGCCGGAGGGCAACTACCGCATCACCGGGCGGCTGAAGGACATGATCATCCGCGGCGGCGAGAACATCTACCCGAAGGAGATCGAGGAATTCATCTACACGCACCCGAAGGTGAAGGACGTGCAGGTGATCGGCGTGCCGGACGCCTCCTACGGCGAGGAGATCATGGCGTGCATCATCCTCAAGGAGGGCGAGACCATGACCGCCGACGAGATGAAGGCGTTCATCCGCGAGCACATGGCGCGGCACAAGGTGCCGCGGTACATCGATTTCGTGGACAGTTTCCCGATGAACGCCGCCGGAAAGATCCAGAAGTTCAAGATGCGCGAGGAAGCGGTGAAGAAGCTCGGACTCGAGAACGCGGCGAAGATCGTCACGGCGTGACCTCATCCGAAATGAAAGAAGCGTCTCCGCACGGTTTGTGCGGAGACGCTCTCTTTTTCGGCGCTTCCTTCTTCACCGCCTCCGGCGGGGCGGCGGCGCTCCCTTCGCCGCTTCCGCGAGGAGCGCGCAGAGAAACTCCGCGTCGTCGACCTCCTCGACGAGCAGCATCTCCCGCCCGCCCTCGTAGGGCACTTCACGCGGCACGTCCGGGATCATCCGGCAAACGGCGTCCGTCGGCTTGAGGAGCAGACGGTCGTCGTAGATCCCGCCGACGACGCGCCCGTACACGTACAATACGTACTCGCCCATCATGGCGCGGTACGTGACGTCGGGCAATCCGGCGCACTGCGCCAGAATGAAACGCAGATATTCCGGTCTCGAAGCCATATTCCTACCTCCGCTGAGCAGAAACGGGGCGCCGCCCGGCGCCCCGTTCTCGTTCACTTACTTTCTCGTGCTCGATTTCTCGATGGCCTCCCAAAGGCCGTTGATATAGCAGGCGCCCATCGCGCGGTCGTACAGACCGTAGCCGGGCATGCAGACCTCGCCCCACAGCGTGCGGCCGTGATCGGGGCGGATCGGTCCGTCGAAACCGGTGTCGTACAGCGCTTTGACGATCTCGTACATATCGAACGTGCCGTCGGCGGAGAGATGCGCCGCCTCCTCGAAGAGACCGGGCGCGAAGTGCTGCAGATTGCGCACGTGCGCGAAGTGGATGCGCCCCTTGCAGGCGCGGATGATGCCGGGCAGGTCGTTGTTCAGATCCGTGCCGAGAGAACCGGTGCAGAAGGTCAATCCGTTGTGCACGTCGTCCACGGCGTGCAAAAACTTCAGGATGTTTTCCTGATTCGTGATGATGCGCGGCAGACCGAAGACCGGCCACGCCGGATCGTCCGGATGGATCGCCATCCTGATGTCGTACTTATTGCAGACCGGCATGATCGCGCGCAGAAAATACACGAGATTGTCGAACAGCTTCTGCGAATCGACGTCCTTGTACGCCTCGAAGAGCTCCTTGACGTGCGCGAGGCGGTCCGGCTCCCAGCCGGGCATCACGAAGCCGTTCGAGTTGGCGTCCGTCTGGTCGAAGAAGACCTGCGGATCGATCGAATCGACGACCTTCTGATCGTAGGCGAGCACGGTGGAGCCGTCCGGGCGCGGCTTGGCGAGGTTCGTCCTCGTCCAGTCGAAGACCGGCATGAAGTTATAGCATACCATCCGCACGCCCTCCTCGCCGAGCGCGGTCAGCGAACGGATATAGTTCTCGATGTACTCGTCCCGGCTCGGCAGACCGATCTTGATATCGTCGTGGACGTTGACGCTCTCGATGCCGGAGAGAGCCAGACCGGCGTCCTCGATGGAAGTCTTGAGCGCGTGCACCGCCTCCCGCGTCCACGGCTCGCCGGGCTTCGTGTCGTACAGCGTCGAGATCACGCCCTTGACGCCGGGCACCTGACGGATATACTTCAGCGGGATCGAATCGCTCGGGCCGAAGTAACGGAGTGTCATGATCATGGTGGTTCCCTTTCTGCGGTCTCGCCGCCGACAAATTGAGTTTGGATACCGATTCGGATATTACTTCACGCGGCGCGTCCAGAGGACGGCGTCGTCCACCCAGCGCGCGGCGCAGGGGTCGAGGTACGCGGGGTTCCGGGAGCGGGTCTCCTCCGTTCCGAGCGCCATGCCGTGCGGTCCGTCGGGATAGATATGGAGCGCGAACGGGATATCGTGCGCCGCCAGCGCGGACGCCATGAGAAGCGCGTTCTGCACGGGGACGGTGCGGTCCGCGGCGGTGTGCCAGATAAAAGCGGGAACGGTCTTTTCGTTCACCCGATTCTCTATGGAGAGGAAATCGAGATCCCGCTGCGCCGGCGTTTCCGTACCGAGAAGATTGTGAAAAGATCCCTTGTGCGCGTACTCCCCGGCGGTGAGCACGGCGTACGCGAGGATCATGCCGGTCGGGCGGTTGAGTCCCTCGGGCATGTCCGGCGAAACGCGCGCGCAGTCGAGATGCCACATCGTACCGAGCATGGCGGCAAGATGTCCCCCGGCGGAAAACCCGACGACGAACACGCGCGCCGGATCGACGTGGTACGCCTCGGCGTTCTCGCGGATATGGACGATCGACCGGGCGCCGTCCTCGAGCGGACGCGGGAAACGCGCCGCCGCGCCGACGGAATAGCGGAGGATGAAGATCTGGAACCCGGCGGCGAAGAACGCGCGGCCGATCGGCTCCGCCTCGCGCGGCGCGAGCCCGCCGTACCCGCCGCCGGGGATCACGAGCATCGCGGGACGCGGAGAGACGGAGAGCCCCTCGTCGTCGGAGATCCAGGCGGTCAGCGTGACGCGCGGGTCGTCCGCGCGCAGAGAGATCGTGTGAACGGTCATGGCGTGATCCTTTCCCGCCCGGCGGGCGGACGTTGATTGTTCGTGCCGTCAATGCGTCGAACGCAAAAAATCCCACCGCTCGTGGGATTGTAATGCGGGAACGAGACCGATCAGACGGCGCGGTTCACCTTGCCGGAACGAAGGCAGCGGGAGCAGACGGCGATCGTCTTATGCGTGCCGTTCTCGTCGACCTTGACCTTCCGGATATTCGGCTTCCACATTCTGTTGGTGGAGCGGTGAGAATGGGAGACCTGAGCACCGAAAACGACGCCCTTTCCGCAAATGCTGCACTTAGCCATATCCAGTACCTCCGTCATGAGTTGTATGCCTGACAAAATCAGCAAAGGGTATTATACCATATCAGAAAAAGGATTGCAAGACTTTTTTCGCATTTTTTCAAAATTCCCTCTTATTTGAACGAGGAAGTGAATTTCTCGATCTTGTCGAGCGCGCGGGAAATATGTTCCACGGAATACGCGTAGGAAATGCGCGCGAAGCCCTCCCCGCACGCGCCGAAGGCGGAGCCGGGGACGATGGCGACGCCGTATTCGTTCAGAAGCCGCTCGCAGAAGGTCTCGCTCGTCATCCCAAAGCGGGAAATATTCGGAAAAACGTAGAACGCGCCCTGCGCCTCGAAGCATCCGATCCCGATGGAGCGCAGACCGGCCGTCAGATACCGGCGGCGGCGGTTGTATTCATTGCGCATCTCCTCGACGTCCGCGTCGCCCGCCGTCATCGCCTCGACGGCGGCGAACTGCGCCGTCGTCGGCGCACACATGATCGCGTACTGATGGATCTTGAGCATCTGCGGGAAGATCGGCGCCGGCGCGGCGACGTAGCCGAGCCGCCAGCCGGTCATGGCGAATGCCTTGGAAAAGCCGCTGGCGAGGATCGTCCGCTCCGCCAGTCCGGGCACGGCGGCGCAGGAGCAGTGCTGCCGCCCGTAGGTCAGCTCGCCGTAGATCTCGTCGGAGAGCACGAGGATATTCGTTCCCTCGAGCACTTCGGCGATCGCCTCCAGATCCTCCCGCGTCATGATGGCGCCGGTCGGATTGTTCGGATACGGCAGCACGAGCAGCTTCGTGCGCGGGGTGATCGCGGCGCGCAGCGCCTCGGGCGTGAGCCGGAAGTCGTCTTCCTCGCGGGTATCGATATACACGGGCGCCGCGCCGGTGAGCGAGGCGAGCGGCCCGTAGCAGACGAACGCCGGCTGCGGGACGATGACCTCGTCGCCGGGAGCGAGCAGCGCGCGGTAGGTCAGATCGATCGCCTCGCTGCCGCCGACCGTCACGAGGATCTGCGACGGCGCGTACGCGATCTGAAAGCGGCGCGCGAGATAGGCGGAGATCGCCTCGCGCAGTTCCTTCATGCCGCTGTTGGAGGTATAATACGTCTTCCCTCTCTCCAGAGAATCGATCCCGGCGACGCGGATATGCCACGGCGTGACGAAATCCGGCTCGCCGATGGTAAGGGAGATGACGTCCGTCCGCCCGCCGACCAGATCGAAAAACTTCCGGATCCCGGACGGGCGGATCTCCCGCACCGCCGACGGGATACAGGCTTCGTAGTCAATCATCCGTTCGTAATCCTTTCATCCACCGGATCGGCGCCGAAGATCACGCCCTTGTCCTTGTATTTCCGGAGCACGAAGTGCGTAGACGTGGCGACGACGTCCTCGATCGGAGCGAGCTTCATGGCGACGAAGTACGCGACCTCCTTCATCGTCTTCCCCTCGATGAGGACGGCGAGGTCGAACGCGCCGGACATCAGATAGAGGCTCTCCACCTCGGGATAGTTGTAGATCTTCTCCGCGATGCGGTCGAAGCCGCGATCCCGCTGAGGCGTGATCTTGACCTCGATGAGCGCGGTGACGGATTCTTTATCCGTCTTGTCCCAGTCGATCAGCGCCTTGTAGCCGAGGATGACGCGCTCACGCTCGAATTTCTCGATCATGGCGCGGATCTCGCCCTTCTCCTTGCCGAGCATCATGGCGAGCTGTTCCTCGCTCAGACGCGCGTTGTTTTCCAGAAGCTGCAGCATCTCGTTCATTGACAGATCAACCGTCCTTTCTTATTTCTGAATCAGCCGATACTCGGTCTTCGCGGTGTTGTTTACGTTATACGTGAGCTCATAGGTGCCGGTGCGGGCGTCGTAATACGTCTGCCAGTAATCGCTGCCGTTCACCGATTGATCGACGGTCCGCCATTCCTCCCCGTCGCGGTACTCAAGCTGCCAATTCTTGTACGTACCGAGCGATCCGATCGTGACGGGCACGTAGCCGAGGCCGCCCTCGAGGGTAAACCGCGCGGCGAGCCGATCCCTGCTCCCCCTGATATATACGGGATATTCGGATACGACCGCCCCGACGTCGGCGGAAACGGAAAGCGCCGCCCCGGTCACCTGGGCATACAGCGCTTCGGCGGTGCCCATGAGATCGCGATCCGCCAGAAGATACGCGGAAGATCCGTAATAGGTATTTATATCGGCGGGAACGACCGCATATTCGACCACCAGTCTGACGGCGCTTCCTTTTTCGACCTTCTTTCCGACGGCGGAAGGGAGCGTCAGCTCGCACGACATCTGCTGGGTACCGTTGTTCGTGCCGTAGAACATGAATCCCGGCTTGTCGTAGGTCTCTCCGTTCAGCGTGGCTTCAAATTCTCTGACGATCATGATGACGTTGCCGTTTTCATCGGCGCTGGAGGAATCGTACAGCGCGAACCAGAAGGCGTCGTCCTCCGCATCCCGTACCGATCCGCCGTATCCCGCCCTGACGGCGGCGCCGACGTCCTTTTCAAAGATCCCCGACGCGTCACCGTACGCATAGCGGCGGTACTGGTTGTCGGCGTAGCCGTCCGCGGCGATCTTGAACAGACACAGCGGCGAACGGAGCGTGCAGTCCTGTGCGAATTCATACAGGATGGTGTAATAACTTCTTACCGCGTCGTCCGTCCGCCCCATATTGATCGTTATGTCGGTACGGATCCTGCCGTCCGACGTCTCGCCGCTGTAATTGACGTGCGTCAGACAGGGCGCCTGGGTGCGGTAGGTGATCTTCTGATCGACGATATTCTTCTTGAGGAATTGAGCGCCGCCCACGTTCCCCGTCCAGTTGTATTCCTGCCCCCCGCCGGTGGGAGCGGTGCAGAGGAACGGTCTTACGTCGTCCACCATGGAGCGGCCCAGTCCGATATCCGGGTCATAGGTGATGCTCTCGCCCCAGCTGCCGAGCGCGGATTCCTCCCACAGCTGATTCCCGCCGTATCCCACGAGGCACAGCTGCGCGTGAGAGACCGCGTATACGCTGCCCCAGTTCCCGTAGGCGCATACGTATTCTCTGTTCACGCTTTCCTTGCCGCTTACGCCGAGCGTGAGATAGCCGTGATACCACTGGCCGGAACAAATCTGCTTCGGATCCGTGACGGAAGCGTAATTGAAGTACTCCGGTGACGACGAGTAGACGTGCCAGTTCTTGGAGATCTGGACCTGCTCTCCCGTCGGCTCCCCGCTTCCGGCATCCCGGATCACGGGGGACATGCCGGTCACGCTGAAATTGCTTTTTTCTTTCGTGAAGCAGACGGTGGGCTCCACCCGGCAGGGAGAATCGTTGCGGATGGAAAAGCGAACTCTTTCCAGCGCCGTCCGGTTCTCGGCGACCGTCTGCGGTCCGACGGATATCCCGTCGGTATCCACGTAAAAGATCCCGTCCAGGCTGTCGTAATGCACCGGTAAAGCCGATCCGTCCGGCGTCTCGGCGGTGAGCACCGCCTGCGCCGTGGCAAGATATTCCTCGACCGCCGTCATCGATCCGTGACGCACGGGGATAAGGACCACGCCGAAATGGCTGAACGTATTCTCCTGAACGGAAACGCCCCGGCATTCCGCGTACACCGTATCGCCTTCGACGGTGACCGCGGCGCCGTCCTGCCCCTGCGGAACGATCACGGCGAAGCCGCTGCCGTCCGCGTCGAGCAGAGAAACGCCCTCTCCGCCGGGAAGTCCGGCGGCGGCGTATCCGTCGATCGCCAGCGAAAAACGAAGGTCGAAGCTCCCCGCCTCATCGGAGTGGAGACCGTACCGTATGCCGACGTGCGTTTTCGTCGCCGTATACTCCACCCTTGCCGTTTTCCCCGCCATCCCGCTGAATTTCAGCGATACGTTGTCCAGCCGATCCACGTACCGACCGCTGTCAATGATGCGGCACGGCTCGGATGGGATCCGACTCGTCACGTACGCATCGCCGTTTTTCAGCTGGAAGGACATATCGACCGGGGGAAGCGCGTCCGCGTCGCATTCGGTATACGGCGCGTCGGGATCGGCCGCCGCCGCCCCGATCAGCTTGCCGGTTTTCCCGTCTACCAGAAGCCCGTACGTTTCGCTCTGCAGGCAGATCCGTCTTTTGTCTCTGTTCAGACCGTCCTTCTGCCACATGTATACGTAGTTCTTTTCGAGAAGGGCTCCCATATCGTTCTCCTTATACGGCGGGTCCGGCTCGCTCCCCGGCGCCGCCGGGACCGCCGGCGCGTCCTGACACGCCGACAGTACGAGGAGCGAAGCGGCCAGACCGGCAGCCAGGAGAAGATGCTTTCCGTTCATTGTGCGTTCCTTTTCTCCTCATGCGCGGCGCCGCCGGAGGTCTTTTGGTTCGCCTCGATCTTGCTCATGATCTTATCGAAGGAGAGGCCGTATTTCTCGGCGATGTCCCGGGCGTAGCTCTTGCCGTCCGGACGGGCGCGGCGGATCTTGAACGAGCGCGTCCCGTCGTCGATGGCGGCGACCATATTGTCGATCTTCACGCCGCCCTTCGGGAGGCATTCCGCGTTGATGCGGTCGACGGACGCGGCGAGATCGTGCAGGTGCGTGGAAAAGATGCAGCGGCAGCGCGCCATGGAAAAGCCGGAAAGCACCTCGCCCGCGATATACGACGCCTCGTAGGAGCCGGTGGACGAGAGCGACTCGTCGAGCAGCGCGAGGCTGTTCTCCGTCAGCGTGTCGAAGATCGCGTCGAGCCGCGCGCATTCCTCGCCGAGGCGGCCCTTGTCGATCGTGTCCTCCGAGCCGGTCGGGAAATGCGTGAAGATCGCGTCGCACGGGCTGACGCGCGCGCTGTCCGCGCAGACGTACAGTCCGAGCTGCGCCATGACGAACGCAAGTCCTACCGCGCAGGTCATGACGGACTTCCCGCCGCGGTTCGGACCGGTGATGACGAAGATCATGCCCTCCTCGTCGAAGGAAAAGTCGTTCGGCACGATCGGATCGCTGATCTTGAGCGCGACGACCGGATTGCAGAGGTTCACCGCCTCAAAGCGCTTCTCCTCCGCCGGAAGGATCTCCGGGCGGCAGAGGCGGCAGCCCCGCTCGCGCAGGCGCGTCATCAGCTCGGACGCCTTGACGACGAACTCGATCTCCGGCATCATGCGGATGAGGAAGTCCGTATTTTCGAGAACGTACAGTTGCACGACCTTCTTCCACGAGCGGATGGAGGTCTTGAAGACCTCGTTGATCGCGGAATTGAAAGCGAAAGAGAGCGCCATCTGCTGGTTCTCGCTCTGGTTCTTGCGGAAGGGGACGAGAGAGGCGATGCAGGTGTATTCGTCCTCCTTGAAGTCGAGGCGGAGGATCTTGTCGAGGATCTCTCCGGACTTGAAGGGCTCGTTGTTGATGGACAAAACGCCCGCGTGCTCCGGGCGGAGCTGCGCGTCGAGATTCACGCCGACGGTGATGCTCTTGATCTCTCTCACCCGGCGCGTCAGCTCGTTCAGCCGTTCGTTGAGGTTTTTATAATACTCGCTCTCCGTCAGCGTGCGGATCCGATCCGCGAGCGCGCGGAACGCGCGGCTCGTGAGCCGGTCGGAGATCGGGAGCAGACCCTTTTTCATATGCTCGATCAGCGAGGTGTACAGCTCCACCTCGGTGATCGAATACAGATACGATTCGGTCGTGGCTCCCTGCTCGCTCCCCATGCGCCGCAGCTCCGTGATGTCGGAGAGCAGCGGCAGCATCTTGATGAGCGTCCGTCCGAGCTCCGGATTCTCCGCCATATCGGAGAAGGTCTCCTGCCGGTAGCGGATCACCTCCGGATCGGCGGTGAAAAAGCTCCCGATATCGCTCGATTTCAGGTCGATCAGGTAATACAGTTCCAGCTGTTCGGCGCTCGCCTCCGACAGCCGCGCGCCGAGCGCGTCGGAACGCCGGGCGCTCTCCGCGTCGGGATACAGAAGGCTGATATCGCCCGTCATCGGCTCATGTTCTGCCATGTCTGCTCCTCCCTCTCTTACAGATCTTCATGCGTCGGTCCGTCCACGCCGGGGAACACGACGCGCGTGAAGCCGGCGTCCCGCAGGATCTGCGCGCCGATATCCTGCCCCGCGCCGATATCCTCCGGGCGGTGCGCGTCGGAGGCGAGCGTCACGCCGCGCCCGCCGGCGTCGCGCCACAGGCGCATGATCCACCCCTCCGTCTCCGCATCGGTGTACCCCATCAGGATGCCGCGCAGGTTCATCTCCAAAGCGGCGCCGTTCTCGCGCATGACGGAGAACAGTTCCCGGAACGGTTCCTCAAACGATTCGAGCGGCAGATCCCGCCCGCATCGGCGGATATAGCGCAGCGGATACAGCGGATGCGCGATCACCGAGACCCCGGGGAACGCGGCGCACTTCGTCAGCGCGGCGATCATCCGGGAAAACAGCTGAGAGATGAGCGCGTCGGGCATATGCGTATAGTTGAGGAACGAGAAATCGGGGACGCCCTCGAGATTGTGGCAGGAGCCGATCACGAATTCAAAACGCTGCTCGCAAAGGAACGCGCGCGCCTCGTCGGGGTACAGCCACGCCTGCCCGAGCTCGATGCCGCGCACGAGCCGGACCCGTCCGGCGTACTTTTCCCGCGCGCGTTCGAGCGCACGGCGAACGCCCGCCGCGTCGAAGGGCGGATAATACCCGGCGAGGATCCCGTCGATGTCGTAATGATCCGTCACGGCGAAGGCCGGGACGCCGGCGCGGATCGCCGCCTCGCACATCTCCTCCGGCTGCGCGTGCCCGTCGAAGGAATAGATCGAATGTGTATGAGTGTCGCTGAACACAGAATACCTCCGCATCCCGTCGGATGCCGATAAATATACGATATTATGGAATAGCCGCACCTCGGAATTGCCGGGATTTCGCCAAAGGCGAAACGCTGTCCTCCCGGACAGCGCGGCAATTCACGTACGAGCATGCTGACGTACGATCACACTTTCTTTATGCTCGTACATTATAACACAAAAGCGCGCGGATTGCAACAGCAATCTGCGCGCTCTTCCCCTCACTGCTATCCGTGAAAACGAAGTTTTTATCTGTAATGTTCCCGCATCTCTCTGTGATACGGCAGCGACAGGATCTCGCCGAGGAATCCGTCCGCCTGCTTGCAGGACGTCGCCCATTTGTCCATCAGGATCAGCTCCCGCAAGAAATCCAACCGTCCTTCCTCGTACGCCGCCAGCTCCATCTCCACGGGCGCGACACGGTCGCGCAGGATATGCGCGATCACATGCTTCGGCAGCGGAGACGTCCGGATCGGATGCACGCCGTCCGCGTTGCACAGTGCGGGCACCTCGACCTCGAAATCCTCCGGCAGACCGGGGACGAGCTGCCCCCGGTTCAGTACGTTCACGATCATCACCCGCTGGGTATCGCCCGCCATGGACTCGACCAGCTTCACGATGAACACCTCGTCGCTGATGGAGGACAAAAAATCGTCCATGCCGCTCTGCGGACCCTTCGATACCTCGATCAGCTTCGCCGCGTTTTCCTTCACGGAGGAAAAATACGAGCTCCAGCCCTTCTGCGGAGAATAGCCGACGTATTCCTCCTCAATCTCGTCGTCGCTGTGGTACCACCACGGCCAGCTCGCGCCCGTCCAGCCCATCGTGTCCCCGATGGGGAGCACGCCGTGCTTTCTGTAAAAGTCGATCTTCTTTTTGCCGAGCGGGGCGCAGCTTCCCTTCTCGAGCGTCTCCGGGTGCTCGTCCAGCCACCGGTCGAGGATCGGGAACAGCGGCTCGCCCTTGAGGCTCGCCTCGTTCAGCCATACGAAATGATTCACGCCGGGGATCTGATACGTCAGGTCCTCGCGCTGATATCCGAGCGTCTGTGCGACCAGATACACGTGCTCGTACCCGTGGCACAGCCCGACCATCTTGACCTTCGGATATTTGCGCTGCAGCAGGGTGACGCCCGCGACCACGGGATTGGCGACCATCAGATGCCACGCGTCCGGGCAGTACTTTTCCATATCCCGCGTGACGGCTTCCATCAGGCGGAACTGGTAGAAATTGATCCAGAACGCCTCGTCGTACATCACGTGGTAGCTGCCGCCGAAGCGGAAGCCCCATTTCTTCGCAATATCGAACCCTGCCTGGAGGCGGTCGTGCGGCGCCGCCAGCGCCGTGTTGATCACGAAATCCGCGCCCGTCAGCGACGCGGCGCGGTCGGTCGTCTTCTCGAAGCGGATATCGCCGCCGCGCAGCTCGTTCAGGCGCACGCACAGCGTGTATACCGCGTCCAGCCGCTCTTCGTTGATATCCATCAGGCTCACGAGGCATCCGGACAGGACTTTGGAATTGCATATCCCTCCTATGAGCTTCGTGGAAAAACATCCGCTCCCGGCGCCGATCAGGCTGATCTTTTTCATACGGTTCCCCTTTCTCCGTTTGAGCAAGTCCGTATCTCCATTATAATACAAAAACGCGCGGATTGCAACAGCGATCCGCGCGCAGATGGGGAAAAAGCGGATTTTGGCGGCGCGATTTCCGCTTGACTTTTCGCGCCGCGCGGTATATACTGGATATCGTAAATAATGGATCGTCCGAAAGGAGGGGAGAGCGTGGAATTTCCGCCCTACGTGCGCGATATGCTCGCGCGGCTGACGGACGCCGGATACGCGGCGTACGCCGTCGGCGGCTGCGTGCGCGACGCGCTGCTCGGCCGCGTGCCGCACGACTGGGATCTGGCGACAAACGCGCTCCCCGCCGAGACGGCGGCCGTCTTCGCCGCCCCGCCGTACCGGGTCGTCGATCTGACCGGGGCGCGCCACGGCACCGTCGCCGTCTCGCTCGGGGACAATCCGCGCGCGCTCTGCGAGATCACGACCTTCCGCCGCGACGGGGCGTACACCGACCACCGCCGCCCGGACGAGGTCACATTCGTGACCGGGATCCTGCCGGATCTTTCGCGCCGCGACTTCACCGTCAACGCGATGGCGGCGGCGCCGGACGGCGCGATCCTCGATCCGTTCGGCGGGCAGGCGGATCTCTGTGCCGGGGTGATCCGCGCCGTAGGCGACGCGGACGTTCGCTTTGAAGAGGACGCGCTGCGCATTTTGCGCGCGGTCCGCTTCGCGGCGCGGTACGCCTTCACGGTGGAGGAAGGGACGGCGCGCGCCATGCTCGCCGCGCTCCCGCTGCTCGGCGGGATCGCGCCGGAGCGGATCGGGTGCGAGCTGCGCGGCATCCTCGAAGGAGCGGACGCCGGTCGGCAG
>JAEEGL015828770.1_pt1 | contig 16463 bp, 14 predicted proteins | sample 9134231 | NCBI WGS metagenome assembly JAEEGL01 (sample SAMN16246548, study PRJNA631951) | gut metagenome | biome: gut microbiome; feature: rumen; material: fiber-attached | host: Bos | place: Iran: Karaj | collected 2018-10
GCGTCCGCCTCCGACGTGCCGTTTTACGCCCGTACCAATCCGATACGGCTGGAGCGCTTCGGCAAAAAGCAGGTCGTTAACGTTGGCGTGCGCGTCAGCGCCGCGCAGGACGCGCGGGCGTCCGTTTTCATAAAATTCGAGGGGGACGGCCTGTGGCGCAGGATGCTCGAGACCTCGGGCGTCGGCGACAAATGCTTTTACCTCGCGGCGCCGCCCAACCGGGCAAGCTCTTTCAGACTGCGCTTTCAGGGCACGGGGAACGCGACGCTGCACGAGCTTTATCTCGAATATTACGGAGGCAGCGCCCTGTGAAGCTGAAGGATCTTTTCAAAAGGATAAAAAAGGGCCCTCCCCGCCCGAAGGGCAGAGGAGAGCTGTTTGAGGCGGCGCTCAAAAGATATAAGAACGCGGCCCGTCAGTAGCGCAGGCAGAACTCGTGCTCGCCTGCGCCCGTTCTGACGCCGCACAGCCAGCCGCCGACGCGGACGATCTCGGCGGGGCGTCCGTCCACGGTGACGCTCGCGCCCCGGGCGGGCAGGGAGAATACGAGGATGCCTTCGCGGTCTGCGGTAAAGCTGCCCTCGACGCGCCCGGGAGTGACGAGGGAAAGCTCGATCTGCGTGCTTTTAAGATATGCGATGCCCTCGTTGAAGTAAAGCCCGCCCGTCAGCGCCCTGAAAAGCCCGACGCGGAAGGCCCTGCCTTCGCCGCTGACCGTCCGGTCCGCGTCGGGATGGGCGTAAAAGCATATGCCGAGGGCGTTGGGGTTTTCCAAAAGCATGCGCCCGCCGCGCTCTTCCAAAAGCGTCCATCCCGGAACGTCGGTCTCGGAAAGAAGGTATCTCACGCCGAATACGGCGTCGGTCTCGCGGTACGGGCGGTATCTCACCGACACGTTCTGAGCGTAGACGCCGTATCCCAGCCTGCGGAAGAAATCGTAATCCTCGGCGGCCATTGTGGAGCTGTAATACGATATGCCGTTATAGCCGTACAGCATGCCGCCGTTGTCGCGCTGGGGCACGATCTCGCAGCGGTAGAAGCCCTCGCCGAGGGAGGAGAAATCCGCGGTCTCGGCGCTCCACGGCTCTATGCGGAAATACGGGACGGTGTAGGCGTGCATAATGCCCCACTGCGAGGCGAAGACGACCTCGACCGCGGCCAGCACGAGCGCTGCCTTTTTGAGCGTGTCCGGCAGCGCGTCGAACCCGTCGAGCGCCGCGCTCAGCCCCCAGAAGGCGAAAATGAAGCTCCATCTTCCGGGGAGCTGGTTGGGGAAGTGCAGGCCGTGCCAGAAATAGTCCAGGATATTGAGATCGGCCGATACCAGCATGAAAACGAAAAAGCCGATGAAGATCAGCTTGTGCGCAAGACTCTTTTTCGAAAACAGCACGCACATTGCCGCAAGCGCGAAGATCAGTCCGAAATAAAGGTTGGGCGCGCCGTAGCCCAGAGAGGGCTGATTTGCCGGAAGCAGCATGCGCAGCACGGCGAGCGGCCCGTGGTAAAAGGCAAGGCCGCCCGAAAAGCCCATAGACGCCGACTTTGCCGCAAGGACGGCGCGCGCCGCCCGGTACAAAACGGGCGAGCAGACCGCGCCCGCCGCCGCGGACCACAGGATGAAGCGGAGGAAAAATCCCTTTTCGCGCTTTTCGAGCTGCATGAAGCAGGCGAAAAACACCAGGAACACGCACACCGGCCACGCTATATAGAAGTTTGAAAAGATGACAAGGGCGAGGCAGATGAAGTAGAGCCATGGCTTTTTGCCCTCGTGCAGTTTTCGCAGACCCAGACAGAGAAGGGGCAGCAGCACCCAGGCGTCCATCCACAAAAACTGGTTCATAAAGGCGGTGGCAAAGCCGCAGAAGGCGTATGCCGCGCAGGCGGTGAGCCCCCACAGATCGCGCCTTTTGCACCAGAACGAAAAGCACAGGCCGGACAGGCCGAAGCGCAGGGCGGAAATGAGATGTACCCCGACGACGGGGTCTTTTTTGAAGGCGAACAGCAAAAACCAGAGCGGACTTCGGCAGTAATAGGCGCGCTGGGCGGCAAGGTCGCTCAGAAGCCCGCCCGAAAAGGAGAATGAGCCGAAGGGGTCGCGCAAAAACTGGCGCAGCATGGGGTAATACTGCCCCCAGGCGTCGAACGCGATAAGGGTGTTGCCGCCGCCGAAGGGCCTGAGGCGCAGCGCGATGAAGCCGACAAGGCACAAAACCAGAGGGATCAGAAAGGCCGACGCGTGAAATCGTCTGCCGCCAAGCTTCTTTTCGGTCATCGCCCGCCTCCTTTCTCCGTGTGATCGAAAATGCCGCGGTCTTCCCGGGGGTATTGACATTTTCCTTGCGGGATGATATATTGATTTGCGAACAGTTCGCAAATTAGGTGAGTGTATGACAAACTACAATACCAAGCAGAGGCGCACCCTGCTTGACCACCTTGCCGAGCACGCCGACGAGAGCTTTTCAGCCCGCGGCCTTGCCGAGGCGATAGGCGACAAGGACATAAGCGTCAGCGCGGTATACCGCAACCTTGCCCAGCTCGAAAAGCAGGGAGGGGTCAGGCGCATAAACCAGATCGGTTCGCGCGAGGCCTATTACCAGTACTCCAACGCGGCCAAATGCAGAAAGCATCTGCATCTCGCCTGCGCTCGGTGCGGCAGGACCTTCCATATGGACGTGGCCTCGACGAACGAGCTGATCCGGGCGGTGTCCGGCAAGACGGGCTTCGAGGTAGACCGATCGTCCACGGTGCTCTACGGCATCTGTGAAAAATGTCGCGGCAAGCAGGAAGAATAAACCCGAAAAGGCACAGCCTTTTCGGGTTTTTTCATGAAAGCAGCTTGGATCTGAGCGACGACGCGAGGTCCTGGGTCGCCTGTATGTTGTTGATCACGAGTATGTCGGTTATGCCGTACTCCCCGATCAGATATTCGATGCTCGCCGTCTTCATCCTTACGTCCACCACGTATACCTCCTCGAAGCAGTCGATGAGATATACGGCAAGGGCGTTGCCGAAGGACTCCTTGAAGACGATGACCTTGCGGCCGTTGTGGTTTTCGGTCTTTATGACCGTCAGCCCCTGGTCGCCGTTGATGAAGGCCGCGGCGTATCCGGTCGCCGAGGAGTTGACCGCGCGGGCGCTGTGGGTCACGCCGTCGGTCGTATAGGTCAGCGTGTAGGGCGTCAGCGGAGTGCGCACCACGGTGTAGTCGGGGTTCTGCTTGAGCGCCGAAGCGTTGCCGGAATATTTGTAGAGCGAGCCGACGTAGCCCATGTTAACGTCGGTCTGATAGGCGGAAAGGGCGGGCGCGCTCAGGCCGAGGTCGGCGCAGTAGGCCGTGAAGGCGTAATAGGCGCCGAGCGACGTCCAGTGATGGTCGGTGCGGTAGTACATATATTCGCCCTTGTGCGCCGCGATCGCGCCGAGGGCGTCGATCTTGTGCACGCTCGCGTCCATCATGGCGTAGGTCGCGTTTATGTATGCGCGCTGGTTGCTTTCCTGAAGGGTATAGCCCTCGGGCACCTCAAAGGCGCACAGCTTGGGCACTATCATGCAGGACACGGTGAGGCCGGGGTACTTTTCGGCCGCCGCGTTGACCGCGTCCGCGTAGGGTCGGTAGCCCGACTCGGTCATCTGGAAATATTCGAGGCCGTAGTCTCCGCACACCAGGACCGCGCCGCCGTAATAGGGGGTAAGGGTCTGGTGGTAATGGTCGTAGTTCTGGGTCTCGGGCACGTAATTGTAATTGTATTCGGTATGGTTGTGGGTGGTGGGCGGCGCGATCCTGTCGCCGCAGCGGGAGCAGACGCGCGAGCCGTCGCTTTGTGTCTCGTAGCTGTGTCCGAGGGCGGGCTCCAGCTGTTCGCCGCACCGTTTGCATACAGAGGGCTCAGTACAGGTCGCTTCGGTCGGATCGTGCCCGAGGGCGGGCTCGATCTCCGCGCCGCATACCGAGCATATCGAGGGCTCGGTGCAGCTCGCGGGGGCCGCGGGCGTATGGCCGGTCGCGGGCGCCAGTTCCTTGCCGCACACCGTGCACACCTGGGCGTGGGTGCAGTCGGCCGCATCTCCCGGCGTATGACCGGTCGCGGGGGCGAGCACCGCGCCGCATATCGAGCACACCGAGGGGCTCTCACAGCTCGCGGGAGCCGCCGCCGTATGTATGTGAGTAGTCGTGCTCTCATGCGACGGCAACGTGTTTTCGCCGTTTTGCGAGCACGCGCACAGCGTGAGCAGCATCGCGGCGAGCAAAGCCGCAAAGCGTATAAAAGGGGGCGTACGCCCCCTCTTTTCTCTTTTGGGAGAATTACTCATTTGCGGCGAAGATCTTGAGGATGTCTATGCCTCGCATGCCGGGCTTGATCCCGAGGGCAGCGGCCTTTTCGCTGACGGCTGCGGCGGGGTTTTCAAGGGTGTTGCGGATGCGGGCGCCCGAGATCATGGCGGCGGGATTGCCGATCTTGTCGGCGGCGCCGACGTTGAGGTATCCGCACATGAGTAAGCCGCCCTTGCACTGCACCTCGATGAGGTACTTGTCGCACTGGTGCATGGGGATCTCTATGCCGGTGGCCTCTCCGCCGTCAAAGGATATATTGTAATGGATGACTCCGTTGATCTGGCCGAGCTTTTTGATCTTGAATTCTCTCATGATGAAAAACCTTCTTTCACAGGATAATTATATTTTACCCTCGCCGTTTTATTTGTCAAGGGATTTGGTCTCGCCGAGCAGGGCGCGCATCCTCTTTTTGTAGTTTTCGACACCGGGCTGGTCGAAGGGATCTATGCCCTGCATATAGCCCGATACGCCGCAGGCGAATTCGAAGAACCATATCATGCCGCCCAGCGTTTTTTCATCCCGCCCTTCGGGCAGGAAGATCCTGACGGGCACGCTGCCCTCGCGGTGGGCGGCGGCAGTCGCCTTCATCGCGGCCTCGTTTATCTCGTGAAGGGTTTTTCCCGCAAGACGGGACTCGTTCTGCCGCGGGACGCGAAGCCCGGATTCGGGCTCGGGGATGAAAAACAGCGACTCCTGCAGCATGCGCCGTCCCTGCTGGACGTACTGGCCCAGCGAGTGAAGGTCGGCCGTATACGAAAGGCCCGCGGGGAAGATGCCCTGTCCGATTTTGCCCTCGGACTCCGCAAAAAGCTGCTCCAGCCAGCCGGTGAAGCCCTTGAAGCGCGGCTCGAAGGCGCCGAAAAGCTCGACGTAAGCTCCCTTGCCGTACTCAAAGACCCGTGAGGCGGCGTAGAGGACGGCGGCGCTTTTGCCGCAGAGCGCGGCCTCGCGCTCTTCTTCGGCGCCCGCAAGCAGGGCGTCCGTATCCACTCCGGCGCAGGCCAGAGGGAAAAGGCCCACCGGGGTCAAAACCGAATATCTTCCGCCGGTGTCGTCGGGCACGGTGAAGCGTTCGCAGCCCTCGCTCAGAGCGTGCTCGAAAAGCGGGCCGCGATCGCCCGTAATAACGAAGATGAGCTCGCGCGCGCGTTCGCCGTACCGCCTTTTCATCTCGGCCTCGAATATGGAAAACGCGGCCGAGGTCTCGGCGGTGGAGCCGGATTTTGAAACGACGCACAGCGCGGTGACGCGCCCCTCGGTAAGACGCAGGACCTCCTCGGTGTCCCGCGCCGAAAAGCCCTCGCCCGCAAAATAAATCTTGAACTCGTCGAGCTCGTTCCTGCGCGGACCGTAAAGAAAGTCCAAAGCGGCTTTTGCGCCCAGGCTGCTGCCGCCTATGCCGAGCACGACGAGCGCGCCGCATTCGCGTCTGACGCGCGCCGCCGCGGCCTTTATGCGATCGAGCTCGTCCTTGGGGGGACGGGGCTCCAGCCAGCCGGTGAGTTCTGCGCTTTTTCCCGTTTTGTTGAAAAGGGCGGCCGCCGCGGCTTCGGCCCTTTTTAAGTATTTTTCGTCCGGACGGACGCACTCAAGCTTCAGCATGATCTTCGCTCCATTTTTGTCCCATGCCGAACGAGCCGTCCCTCATGCACACCTCGGCCGAGAAAACGGCCGCGCGGTAAAGGGCGGTCTTTATCAGCATGTCTTCGTAATCCCCGCGTCTGAGAGTGCCGCGCGCGGGCTCGCAGGGCGGGAAATCGCGCGCGTCCCGCAGTCCGTCGACGTATCTCGTTATGAACGCGGTGATGAAGGCGTCGCCCGCGCCCAGAGTATCCTTGGGCTTGACAAGGCAGGGCGACTGCTCGTAAAGTCTGTCCGCCGCCCACACGAGGGCGCCCCGGTCGCCGCGCGTCGCGATGACCGTCTTGACTCCCAGGGACACGGCCTTTTTTATCAGTCCGTCGATCTCGTCGTCTTTCATCTTGGAGCAGGAAAAGGCGGCCGCCCACAAAAGCGGGCAGTATTTTTCAAGATCGTCCGCGGTGAAATGCTCGGAAAAATCCATCGAGAGCCGCGCACCGCGCGCGTGCAGTCCGCCGAGCGTCCCGAGCGCGTAGCCGTATATGCCGGTATGTATCACGTCGAAGCCGTCGAGATATTCGAGCTCGTCCTGCGAGAATACGAGCGGATGGTATTTGGAAACGCCGCCGCGGTTGGAGGCGACGAACACCCTGTCGCCCCCGCGCAGGGTGACCTGCGCCCGTCCGTTCTCGCCGCTTACCCTGCGGCACCGGCTTATATCCAGCCCCAGCTCGTTCACCGCGCTCTGCACGATCTGCGCCGAGCGGTCGTCGCCGAAAACGCCGAGATATGCGGATCGGTTTCCCAGAAGCAGGGCGTAGACCGCGGCGTTCAGGGCGTTGCCGCCGGGATAGGCGATATCCGTATAAAGATAGTGGTCGACGACGTTGTCGCCTATTCCTATGAACTTTATCATTTATGCACCTCTTGAAGGCCGCCGCCTTTCGGCGGCGGGAAGACATTAGTAATCGAGCCCCGTGAACATGTACCTGCGCAGCATCAGCGGATGACTGCGCACGTCGGCGAGCATCTCGTTGTATACCGCGACCACGGCGTTCGAGGCGAGGGAGGCGAAGTACCCCGCGACCGACTCGGGCAGCTCGTCTATGCCGAGCTTTTTGAGGTCGATGACGAAGTGCTTTTTGTTTTATTTTTCAAGGAAGGCGAGCACCCTTTCGTCCAGCGGACGGGTGGGGCCGGTGCCCGCGAACACGAGGAAGGGCACGTCCTCGGTGGTTATCTCCAGCGGCCCGTGGAAGAATTCGCCCCCGTTGATGCAGCCCGAGTGTATCCACTGCATCTCCATGAGTATGCATATGCTCTCCATATATGCCGAGCCCCACATCGGGCCCGCGCCTATGGTATAGATGACCGGCTCGTCCTTGCAGGCCTCGCAGAACTCGGCGGCGTCCGGCAGGCATTTGAGGCGGGCGTTTTCCACAATGGCGTCGTACTTTTCAAAGGCGGCGATGAAGTCGTCGTACTTGGCCCAGTCTTCGGTCTGCTTGAGCAGCTCGCCGCAGAAGCGAAGGCCGAGGCATTCCTTTTTGAGTGAGAATACCTGGTTGGGGCCCCAGCTGTAGACCAGCAGGTGATCCACTACCGTGGCGATCTCGGTCTCGGGGTTGAAGCAGTAGCCCACCACCGTCGCTCCCCGGGCATGGGCGGTCCTTGCGGACTCCAGGGTCTCGCGGGTATTGCCGCCGTGAGAGCAGATCACGACCAGACTGTTCTCATCCAGACACTCGGGCGTGTCGTGCACGAATTCGTTGGCCGTGTACCAGCCGACGCGCCTGAGCAGGCGGCTTTCCCTTTCGAGGAAGTACTTTGAGATGTGGAAGGCGGCTATCGACCCTCCGCAGGCTGAGAAGAACACCTTGTCGATCTTCTTTTCGGCAAGGATCGCGGAAACCGTTTGTTTGATGTCCATAAGGAACCTCCGTTATTATTTATTGAGTAGATTATACCATGTTTCGGGCAGGGAAATCAACTGTATCTTGCGCGGGATAAAGATTTAATATAAAATATAAAAATCAAAAAGATAAGAAGGTGCTGCAATGTTCAAAAGCATTTCCGAAGCGCGTGAGTACTGCCGCGACAACGGCATAAAGATGATCGACTTCAAAATGATAGATATTCACGGCCGCTGGCGCCATATAACCATCCCGGCCGAAAGACTGACCGAGACCACCATGACGGCGGGCATCGGCTTCGACGGCTCCAACTACGGCTACGCGCCGGTGGAAAAGAGCGACATGGTCTTCATCCCCGACCTTGCTTCCGCCCGCCCCGACCCGTTCGCGGGCGAGCCCACCCTGTCCATGGGAGGCAACGTCTTCCTGCTCGGCGAGGGCGAGCACAGGTTTTTCGACCAGTATCCCCGCAACGTGGCGCGCGCCGCGCTGGAATATATGAAGGAGCTGGGCGTGGCGGACACCATGCTGATAGGCCCCGAGTTCGAGTTCTACGTTTTCGACCGCGCCGGTTTCGAGGTCAGTCCCCGCCGCACCTTCGCCGAGATAGATACCCGCCAGGCCGAGTGGAACGGCGGCGAAAATCTCAATAACGGCTACGTCATCCCCCGTCAGGGCGGCTACCATATAACCCTGCCCCACGACGTCACCTTCGCCCTGAGGAACAAAATGTGCCTTCTTATGGAGCAGTGGGGCGTCAACGTCAAATACCACCACCACGAGGTCGGCGCGCCCGGTCAGCTCGAGATCGAGGTCGAGCTCGACGATATGCTCAAGCTCGCGGACGACACCATGACCATTAAGTATATCGTCAAAAACGCCGCAGCGCAGGACGGAAGGACCGCCACCTTCATGCCCAAGCCCATCTACAACGAGGCGGGCAGCGGCATGCACGTGCACATGCTGCTTTTCAAGGACGGAAAACCGCTGTTCTATGACGAGAACGGCTACTCCGGCCTGAGCGAGACCGCCCACTTCTTCATGGGCGGCATACTGGCCCACGCCCGTTCGCTGTGCGGCATCACAAACCCCTCCACCAACTCCTACAAGCGGCTGGTGCCCGGCTTCGAGGCGCCCGTGACCGTCGGCTACGCCACCTCCAACCGCAGCGCCGTCATCCGCATCCCCGGCTACGCCAAGGCCCCCGAGGTCAAGCGGTTCGAGCTCAGGAATCCCGACGCCACCTGCAACCCCTATTTCTGCTACGCCGCAATTTTGATGGCCGGCCTCGACGGCATAAAGAACAGGATCGACCCGCACGCCATGGGCTGGGGCCCGTTCGACTTCAATATATTCGACCTTCCCGAGCAGGAGCGCAAAAAGCTCACCGCCCTGCCGTACAGCCTTTCCGAGGCTCTCGACGAGCTGGAAAAGGATCACGATTATCTCACCGCGGGCGGCGTTTTCCCCGAGGCCCTTCTCAAAAAGTGGATATCCCTCAAGCGCAGGGAGGAGCTCGAACTCTCCCAGATCCCCACTCCGGGTGAATTCGTCAAATATTACGATCTGTAAAAAAGACGTTAAAAAAGCACCGCCGGCACGTTTTCGTGCCGGCGGATATTTTTGCCTTTTTTTATTTGTCCATGCCGGAATTGCCGTCCTCCGAGGCCCCGACGGCGAACAACGCGTCCGACCGCTCGGCAAGCTCGTGCATGGCGTTATAATAAACGCCCTCGCTCAAGGCCTTGTCTTCACTGTCCGTTTTGGCGCGAAACTCGTTTATCGCTCCGATAAGATCGTCAAGATATTTAATATGGTGGTCAAGATAGCTGTCGTGATCCTTCATGTAGTTTTCCAGAAAGCTTATGTTCTGCTCCGGCCTCATCATGAACGTGTTGTAGTCCGCACCCTGGACGAAAACTTTGCCGTCTAGATAAAAGTCTACCGTACACATGCCGGTCTCGCGCACCAGCCTGAGGTAGTAAAGGGCGGACTCCAGCTGGGACGGATCGGTCTTTGACGCCTCCAGCAGTCTCAAAGCGTTGGCAAGGCAGAAGTCGGTCTGCTTATACACCGCCGCGCACTGCTCTCGCATGGCCTTGCCGTAAGTTGCGCCGGTGTCGTTTATAACGTCTCCTTTTTGAAAGAACAGGCTCCATATCAAAAGGACCGCGAGTATCGCGATGACGATATAAGGTATGATCCTCGGTATGACCGTTTTTTTCATATTATTATCAACTTTTCTCCATGCGTCCCGGCCGCCAGCTTTTTTGATTATTATATTATATTTTCGTTCTCCGCACAATGAACAAACTGGGCGATTTGTTCATTTTTAGACAGAATAAACAAAGACGTGATATTGTTCATTGATTGATGCAATATAACCAAGATATTATTATAGCGACAGATTGCGCAGCCTTGTTTGAAAATCAGACATATTCTCCATCTGATGATATGTCAGATGATGATATGTCAGGACCACAATAATACGGAGGAGCGAAAAGATGTTAAAGAAGTTGTTTTCAGGCCTGCTGATCGTTTTACTGCTGCTGTCGACCGTTATGCCGACGCTGGCCGTGGAATTCGACGGCGTCAAGTTTGTTGACATCAAGACTGCAATGGTGTGTAATATTGATGAGAAAGGAACAAACTTGAAAAACGACTCGATCGACGGCGACAAATACGTTGTTGAAGAAAGCGCGGATACTTGCGTTGAAAACGTCAATTTTACAGACAATCTCGTACACATAAAGGGTATTTTCATGGGTAAGCCGTATGACGTAAATGGTAAGTTTTCTGCCATTTCAGAAAACGGCGCCCTTCTGGCCTATACTGCTGAAGACGCTGAAGGCAATTTCCGCGTTGCGTTTTGCGCTGCGGAAAGGATAGTTTCCGAGACAGGCAGATATTTCAGGGCTTCCTGTCCGTCCGATTGCAGTACGGCGGTAAAGCTTTATCTTGTACCAAAAGAAAGTGAGACCCTCGACCTCGTTCTCATTGAGATGTTCGGAGACTATTTCCCGGAGATAGATCAAAAGTATATTAACGAACTTCCTGACGACAGTTTTCTCAATATTCACTGGTACGGAAGGATTTTCAAACCGGTGTATAGCGAAACAATAGTGGAGGAACCCGAGGACGATATCCCTATGATAAGATCCGGCAATCAGCAGGTATACGTTCTTGAACATGTAGCGTATACTCCCTTGGGAGATAATCAGCATCATTATTTAAGGCATATTCAGTCACATAACGTTAGCGACGTTACGCATAATCAGGCAGGCGGTTTGGGAAGCGCGACTATCGAAGTGTATCAAAAATGGATTACGTCGGATGTGCCGTCTAACTGCAGCAATACAACATCTTCGTTGACATTGGCATATATCCAGCTGTCATTTATTCCTGTTACAAACTGTGCGGTTTACAGGCAGGAAACATGGGGGCAGATAACGCAAACAGCGACGATTTCGTCGACTTTTGGGATAGAAATTGGTTTTGGTATCGGCGGTATTACGGTCTCATCAGGTTTCTCATTTAGTTGGACTCCCGGAACAGTCAATGGGAATGTACATTCGGTTGAACTTTATACCAATACGTCAGCCAGTTCGTGGAGAGAAGCGGTGGCTTATCTCAACAATAATGTAACGGTATTGGGAACGATAGGCAATTTCTTTACCGCACAATGGCAATTTCAAGACCTTGGCGGAGTAGCTTCATCCGGGTACGCGACCGTCCGGTTCGATTATTATGTTCGCAACGCTTTGGATCTTAATGCCAGCTATTCTGGTTATCGTCAAAAGACCGTGCTTGTCAACATAACATAAAAGTGTTTATTGCATTCCTTCCCGCCGAAAATCGGCGGGAAGGAAATCTGCTGAAACAACTTGAAGAAAGAGGTACCCTTATGAACACGCAAAAAATGATCGCGGACGCGATGCTCGAAATAGCAAAAACCACAGCCGCCGACAAGATAACCGTCAGCGCCGTGGTAAAAAAGAGCGGCGTAGCAAGAGGCACCTTTTATAAATACTTCGCGAATATAAATGAACTTTTCAAATGGGTTTGCACCTCTCAATTGGATAAACGCATTGACAAGATTGGCGCAGACGGGTACGGGTATTATGATTTTGTTCTGGAACTTATAACATTTATCATGCAAAACGTAAGGTTTTTCCGCAACGTCATCTCCAACACTTACGGAAACGAAGCCTATTACAGGAAGATGTCAGAGCATTATTTCGAAGTTGCTTCCGCAAATATCATAAGAAGAAACGGACTAAAAGAGCTTCCGGAAGATATAGTATTTTATTTGAGGATGTTCGTATACGCTTCTGCCGAGATGTACGGCGAGCAGATATTCTCCCAACAGCCGATGGACGCCGAAAGCTTTGCGCTGTACCTCTGCCGCGGCATGCCCGAACCTCTTAAACCCCTGATTTTGTACACTGTGTGAATATAGAAAAGTCTTTTATAATAAAAAGCGCGCGGTCTCCCGCGCGCCGTTGTTTTGTTTTTTCAGTATTCGAGGGTTTTTCCGTCAAGGGTGTATTTCTCCCAGCCGTCGGGAAGGGATGCGTCCCCGTAAGGATAAAACCAGTTTTCGTCCGAGCCGCGAAGATCGAAACACACGGCAAAACAGGAGACGAGAAACTCTTTGTCAAAGTGATCCCTGACGTACTGCGGCGTGTTTTCGGATATCTCCTTCGGGCAGATAAAGAACTCGGGCTGCGCAGTCTCGCCTTCGGGCGTGTCCCAGCGCATTTTTATCATGCCGAAGCAGACGCCGTCTCCCTGCTGCCAAAGCCCGGCGCATCCGTCCCGCGAGACGGTGCACCCGCTGTTCGAAAGGCTGTAGACCATGCCGCCCGCGGTTTTTCCCATGACCTCCGGGCTGCACACGTTTTCGACGCCTCTTACGAGCGGCACCGTGCCGCCTTCGAAGAAGCTCTCGTCTATGGGGCCGGTCTCGTAATACCGAATCCTTCCGGTATAGCTGTAATCATACTGCGGATCGTTGACACGGTCAGGATCGAGATCGGTGAAAAAGGAAAATCTTATTATGAAGCTTCGGCCGTTTTTTGAGTATATCAAAAGCAGCGCGCCGTCCTCGTAAAAGCCGTTTTCGTTTTCCTCCGGCCTCAGTATCTCGTCGAGGGAGACCGTATCGAGCGCGATTTGCTTGTCCGGCTCGAGCGCTTCATCGACAAGGTGGACGTATTTATCGCTCGGGGCATATTTATCGCTCGGGGTATATTGCGCCAGCGCCAGCGCCTTCAGCTCTTCATATGTTTCTTCGGGCATGGTGGAAAGCGCGGCGAATATAACGTCGTATGCTTTCCAGAAAAACTCGTTTTCCAGAAGGCGCGGTATCTCGGATTCGTGTTTGTTCCTGACGGTGGAATATCTGAAGCTCTCTTTGAGCGTTTCGAACGTTTCACTGTCCCATCTCGCAACCGACAGCACCGGGCTTCCGAGACCGTAGACGTCGGTGACGTCGCAAATACAGTAAACGTATTTTTCTGTGTGAAGCAGGATGGCAAAGGATTTGCCCTCTGAGATCAGGGTGGCCTGGCGATAGTGCCTCATGATTGATTCGGCGGTTTCTTCGGGGCTTTGAGGGGTCTTGTCGCCCAGACTTGTCAATCCGAGACAGAGCTCGTACATCTTTTGCGAAGTCTCGTCATCGTTCACCGGCTTGAAGGCGGCCTTTGCCTCTCCGAGCTTTCTCAGGGCGGAAGGATATTCCGAGGGATCTATATCCGTAAAGTCCGATTCGAGTATCGAAAAATAATATGCTTCAAAGCCGTTTTTGAAATCCGGTTTATACAGTTCGCCGTTCTTCGGCTTCAGCGCGCGCACCAGCATCACGACGCCGAAAACGAGCGCCGCCGCGGCGAGCATTACTATAAGCTGCTTTGCGTTTTTGCCGAGCTTTGACCAGAGTTTTTTCATGACGTCTTTCCTTAATTAAAAATAGCATGATTGCCGACGCAAAAATGGCGCGCGGGAAACCGCGCGCCGTTGTTTTATTGCTTGTCCATGCTCCTGGGCAGGCCGAAGAAGAAGGCGGCCTTGAGGCCGGGGCCGCAGTTGGCTCCGATGGTGGGGCCGATATAGGTATAGTAAACGTCTCGGAAGCCGAACTTTTCCTTTAGTCTTTCGCCGAAGACGCGGGCCTCCTCGGGGATGTCGGAATGGCAGACGTAAAGGGTCTGATCGCGCATGTCTTCGGGGCAAAGGCGCCCGATGGTGTCCTCGATGCGCTTCATGGCCGCCTTTTCGCCGCGGCACTTGTCCTGGACGATAAGATGTCCCTCGAGGTCGAGGTTGAGGATGGGGCGGATGTTGAGCGCGGTCGCGACGATCAGCCCGGTGCGCGACACTCTGCCGCTCTGGTAAAGATATTTGAGGTCGGAGGTGGTGTACCAGGTGTTCATCCTCGCCTTGTTTTTTTCCAGCCACTCGACGCATTCAGAGGCGTCCGCGCCGCGATCCCTGATCTCGGCGGCGCGCAGGGCCAGAACGCCGTAGCCCACCGAGGCGAGGGTGGAGTCGACGACGCGGATGTCGGCATCCGGATGCTCGGCCTTTATCAACTCGAGCGCCTGAAGCGCGCTCTGATAAGTCCCCGAGATGCCGCTGCCCAGGCATATGTGCACCACGGGCAGGTTTTCGGCCAGCAGGGGAGTCCAGAAATCAATGAACTGCATGACGTTGACCTGCGAGGTCTTGGGTATCTCGCCGGCGCGCATGCGCTCGTAAAAGGCGTGACAGTCGTCCCAGTCCATCGAGTCGAGCACCTGCTCGTCGCCGAAGCGGTAGACCAGTCTCAGCGCCCTTATTTCTTTTTCATTGCACAGAGAAATGGGAAGATCGCACCCCGAATCGGTGGCCACAATAAACCTTGCCATTGTATTACCTCCGTCGTTTTTATTCGACTTTTTAATTATACACCTGCGGCACGGCGATTGCAAGCGACTCGAAAAATGTCAATTATTATAATCGTCGATTTTTAAAATGTCAATATATCAAAAAAATATTTTTTCATTTTTACACATCTATTGCTTTTTGAAAAAAATATTATATAATAATATTTCGGTACGGATACCCATCCTGAGTCCGCACGATAAACAGCGTGCCGCGTCTTTGCGGCGGAAAGGGAAAGCTGTGGAAACTAAGAAAAATTATAAGTGGCTCGTGCTGCTGACAATGGCGCTCGGAGCCTTCATGACCTACTGGACCAACGCGGCGTTCAACATCTGCATGCCCCGTCTGTGCCAGGATTTCGCCGTGAGCGAAGCCCAGGTCACCATTCTTCAGACCGTTTATTTTCTGGCGCTCGCCTGCTTCACCCTGCCCTTCGGCAAGATAGGCGGCAACATCGGCTATAACAAGGTCTACGTCACCGGCGCGGTGCTCGCCACCCTGCTGACCGGCCTTACCCCCGTCGTAGCCAAAAACTTCACCACCCTCATCGTCATGCGCGCCCTCACCGGCGTGGCGCTCGCCATGTGCATCTCGGTCTCCCAGGCCGTGCTGTCTCTGGTGTTCCCGCCCGAAGAGCGCGGCAAGGCCATGGGCCTCAACTCCATGTTGATCGCCGGCACCGGCATGCTGGGCGAGCTGTGCGGAGGCTGGTTCGTGAACTTCTGGCGCGTCATATTCTTCATCCCCATCCCGTTCGGTATCGTCTGCGTCATAATGGCCGTAAAGCTGCTCAAGGGCCTCAAGCCCCAGCAGAGCACCAAGATCGACTTTTTGGGCGCGAGCTTCATAATTCTGTTCCTCGCCGCCCTCACCATGCTGCTCAGAAAGGCCAACATCTTCCCCAACCACAACGGCCTCATCCTCGGCATCCTCGCGGGGCTTTTTCTCGCGGCCTTCATCATCACCGAGAGCCGCTCCAAGCACCCGCTGATGTCGCTCAAGCTGTTTAAGATAAAGAGCTTCACCCTCGGGTACATACTCATGTTCGGCGCCTACGTCACCAACACCATGGCCAACACCACCCGCACCTTCTTCGTGGTCAACGTCATGGGCTACACCGAAAAGGTGGCGGGCGTGCTCGCCGTTCTGTGCTCCATCGCCATCGCGCTGTTCGCGACCGGTTTCGGCTCGCTGTCCGATAAGATAGGAACCAAGAAGATCGTGGTCACCGCCCTCATCCTTCAGGCCATAGCTCTTGCGACCTACGCCATGTGCATCGGCAGCACGCCGCTGTTTTTGTTCGGCGCTCTGATGCTGTTTTACGGCGTGTCGTCCTCCATGTTCTATTCGCCCAACGTCTCTGCCTGCATGAGCTCGGTGCCTACCAGCGAGGTCGGCATGGCCTCGGGCATGAACTCGGCCGTGCGCTCGATAGCCCAGGCCATCGGCTCCAGCCTTTACGCTTTGATAATCTCCGGCCGCAAGTCGGTATACGCCAAGACCGATCTCAACGACGCCTGGATATACAATTTCGCCCAGCGCGACATGCTGCTCATCTGCGCCGCGGCCCTTGCCGTGCTGGTCGTTTTCGCCGTGATAATGCTTCCCAAGGATACCAAATCATTTAAGGATCTGAAAAGGAGAAATGCCCAATGAGTCTTAAAGGCATCATGACGCCCAAGAGCGTCGCCCTCGTCGGCGCCACCGAA
>JAEEGL017149981.1_pt1 | contig 16463 bp, 16 predicted proteins | sample 9134231 | NCBI WGS metagenome assembly JAEEGL01 (sample SAMN16246548, study PRJNA631951) | gut metagenome | biome: gut microbiome; feature: rumen; material: fiber-attached | host: Bos | place: Iran: Karaj | collected 2018-10
GAGGAGACCATGGGCTCCTTCCCGACCTGGCTCGCTCCCGATCAGGACAAGGTGCTGACGATAACCGACCGCGTGAACGCCTACGCTCTCAAGGTCACCGAGAAGCTCTGCGACCTCGGAGTCCGCGCCGAGGCCGACCTCAGAAACGAGAAGATAGGCTATAAGATCCGCGAGCATCAGAGCCTCAAGGTCCCCTATATGCTCGTTATCGGCGATAAGGAGGCCGAGACCGGCGAGGTAAGCGTCCGTACCCGCGAGGGAAAGACCGTCAATATGTCCGCCGACGCCTTTGCAGAGGCGATAGCCGCCGAGATAAAGTCCAAGAGCCTGAAGCTCACGATAGGCGAATAAGCTTTGCATTACAAAAGCCGCGAGGATAATTCCTCGCGGCTATTTTTTGCGTTTTTTCAGTTTCTTAGACTGTGCATCGGAGCGGGTATCCTGCCGCCGCGTTCAATAAAGCTTGCGGGAGACGCGGGATTTACCGGCATTATCGGGGCAGAGCCGAGAAGTCCGCCGAAGTCGACCCTGTCGCCCACCGTTTTGCCCGGCACAGGTATTACTCTCACAGCCGTCGTCTTGCCGTTTATCATCCCGATAGCCGCCTCGTCGGCAATTATCGCGGCTACAGTCTCGGCTGAGGTGTCGCCCGGAAGCGCTATCATATCGAGTCCGACCGAGCAGACGCAGGTCATAGCCTCCAGCTTTTCTATTGTAAGCTTGCCGGACGCCGCCGCCCTTATCATGCCAGCATCCTCCGAAACGGGTATGAAAGCGCCGGAGAGACCTCCGACGTTTGACGACGCCATAACTCCGCCCTTTTTTACAGCATCGTTCAAAAGAGCGAGAGCCGCCGTCGTTCCGGGCGCTCCGACCGATTCAAGACCCATCTCCTCGAGTATGTCGGCAACGCTGTCGCCTATCGCGGGAGTCGGCGCGAGGGAGAGATCGACTATTCCGAACGGCACTCCGAGCCTTTTCGACGCCTCCTGAGCGACAAGCTCGCCCATCCTCGTTATGCGGAACGCAGTTTTTTTCACAGTCTCGGCAACTACGTTGAGCGGCTCGCCCTTAACTCTCAAAAGCGCGTTATGCACGACTCCAGGCCCGGAAACGCCCACGTTTATAACTCTGTCCGGCTCGCCCACTCCGTGGAACGCGCCCGCCATAAACGGGTTGTCCTCAACGGCGTTTGCAAATACGACGAGCTTCGCGCAGCCCATACCGCCCGAAATCTCCGCCGTCCTCTTAACGGTCTCGCCCATCAGCTTTACGGCGTCCATATTTATGCCCGCCCTCGTCGAGCCGACGTTGACGCTCGAGCATACCCGCTCAGTTCTCGAAAGAGCCTCTGGTATAGAGGCTATGAGCCGCCTGTCGCCCTCTGTGAAGCCCTTCTGCACAAGGGCGGAGAAGCCGCCCAGAAAATTAACTCCCGTCTCCTTCGCAGCTCTGTCGAGTGCCTCTGCGAAGATAACGTAGTCCTCCGTCTCCGCAGGCTCGCAGGCTATCGCTATAGGAGTTACCGAGATCCTTTTGTTGACTATCGGTATCCCGAATTCCCGCTCGATATCCTCGCCCGTTTTGACGAGATCCTTTGCGGAGACAGTTATCCTGTCGTAGATCTTACGCGCTGTCGCCTTCGGATCAGGGTCTCCGCAGCCGCGAAGACTAATGCCCATCGTTATCGTTCTGATATCGAGATGCTGGTGGGATATCATCTCGATAGTCTCAAGTATTTCGCCCGTGTTTATCATAGCTTCGTCCTCTTATCTCTCAGATGCGGTGCATGGCCTCGAATATATCCTCGCGCTGTATCCTTATAGTTAGACCGCGCTCCTCGCCGGAGCTTTTGAGTATGTCCGACAGCTCGGAGAACGAGACCGTCGCCGCCGACGTATCGACTATCATGATCATTGTGAAATACTCCTGAAGCACCGTCTGGCTTATGTCGAGAATATTCACACCGTTTTCCGCGAGAATGGCGCATACGCTCGCTATTATTCCGACCGTGTCTTTTCCTATGACCGTTACTATGCTTTTCATTCAAATCCTCCTTAAAGACCGAGCTCATCCAGCGTGAGGCTGAAGGCGGGTATAAAGTTCTCAATGAAATAATCTACCTCCGGCATACCGAGAGCCTTCAGCTTTACGAGGGTCGATTCGGCGGCGCTTCTGAATTCGCCGTTCCCCGTTTTCAGCTCCTCAAGGCACTTTATATATGCCGCCGTCTTGTCCGCCGCATGCACGAGATCGGCTACCTCATCCGGCATCCTGAGAAGCCTCTCATACTCTCCGCTGAGCTCTGAGGGAAGAGACGATACGAGCTTTTCCACTGCGGCGTCCTCTATCCTCCTGTAAGCCCCTATCATATCCGCATCGTGGTATTTTACCGGCGTCGGCATATCTCCCGTTATTATCTCGGGCGCGTCGTGGAAGAGAGCTGCCGCCGCGGCTCTGTCAGGATCGCAGTCCTTTCCGAACACGTCTCTTCTGATAAGCCCGAGAGCGTGGGCGATGACCGCCACCATATGGCTGTGCTCCTGGACGTTCTCCCTGTCCGAATTTCTCATAAGAGCCCAGCGGTCTATATTTTTAAGCCTCGATACGAGGGCGAAAAAGCTGTACATATCTCAGTCTCACTCCTTATTTGTCTACCCTGTATCATAGCATTCCGTAAACGAGTTGTAAAGATTATCTTTTTTATATGTATGTCCATTATTTTACCTTGCATTAAGGGATAAAATCTGATATAATAAGAGAGATTGATACTTGGAGAAAAATCGCGTTTTTTGGGTGGTGGAATATGATAAACTCGGCAAACGATATTTGGGAACAGGTTTTGGATATACTGAAGGATAAGCTCACCCCCGTCGCCATCAATACCTGGTTTCGGGACGTAAGCGTTCTCAGCGTGACTGATTCCCGCCTCGTTCTCTGCATACCGTCGGATTTCAAGCGCAATATAGTGGAATCCCGCTTCAAGGTCGATATTATGAACGCGCTGAGGGAGATATTCTCCGGGGAATTTGAAGTCAGCTTCGTCGGACTCTCCGAGATAAAGGAGGCTGACGAAAAGGAGATGACTCCAAACGGAGAGACCGAGGTATACTCATTTTCAAATTTCGTCGTCGGAAACTCAAACAAGTTCGCTTATGCCGCTGCAAGCTCCGTCGCAGACGAGGTCGGCAAGGAATATGCAAACCCTCTTTTCATCTACGGCGATTCGGGGCTCGGAAAAACTCATCTGCTTTACGCGATAAGAAACCGGCTTAAAAAGCTGCATCCCGAATATTACATCGTTCTGATAAGAGGCGGCGACTTCGTTTCCGAGCTTGTAACCGCTCTTCAAACAGGACGCGCTCTCGAATTCAAAGAGAAATACAAGAGCGCGGACGTGTTTCTCGTCGACGATATTCAGGTGATCGCCGGCAAGGACAGAACGGAGGAAGAGGTATTCCACATCTTCAATAACCTCTATGAGGCTCAGAAACAGATCGTCCTCACCTCGGACCTCCCGCCGGAGGAGATGACTCTTCTCTCCGAAAGGCTGAGGTCGCGTTTCTCAATGGGACTTCTGGCAGATATCAAGCCGCCCGACTATGAAACGAGGATGGCTATCATAAGCAATAAGTCAAAGCAGCTCAATCTCGTTCTGTCAAACGAGGTAATGGACTATATAGCCAAAAAGATAACGGCAAACGTCCGCCAGCTTGAGGGCGCCGTAAAGCTTATGAAGGCTCAGAGCGACCTTATGAACGCCGATATAACCGTCGGCATAGCTCAGGAGGTGCTCCAGCGTATGTTCCGCGAAAAGCAGAACAATGTGCCGACTCCCGAGGAGATAATAGAAGAGACTGCGAAATACTTCAACTTTGACTCAGCCGACCTCACCGGAAAAAGCCGCGTAAGTCCTATAGTCAACGCAAGGCAGATAGCCATGTATCTTATAAGGCAGCTCACCAATCTCTCCGGTCCTGAGATAGGCAAGCTCTTCAACCGCGATAACTCAACCGTTATCTACAGCATAGATCAGGTATCAGAAAAAATTCCCCGCTCAAAGGAGCTGTCGATAACCGTCAAGGATATAACGGCAAACCTCAATCCCGACTGAGTTTTCCCTTTTTCCACCGGAAAAGGAAAACTTACTGTGGAAAACCAGGAAAACTTTCTTTGTTTTCATAAAAGAATGGAAAAACCGGAAAACCAAGCCTTTCCGTTTTTTCTTTTGCTTCAACGGTAAATGAGGTTTTCCACAGAAGTTTTCCATATAACAGCAACAACAGAAATAATAATATATATTTCTTTTATTATAGATATTACTTCTCATTTTTATCTTTTGAACGGAGGGCAACACAATGAAATTTACCTGCGAAAAATCGTTTCTTACGTCGGCTGTCAACACAGCGTCGAGGGCGGCGGCGGCAAAGAGCGCGGTAGCGAGCCTTGAAGGTCTGCTCATCGAGGCGGACGAGGGCGTCACAGTTACCGGCTACGATCTTAAAACAGGCATAAGGTCCTTTCTTCCGGCTGACGTTACCGATCCTGGAGTGCTCGTTATCAACGCGAAGCTTTTCGGTGATATTATAAGAAAGCTTCCCGATGACGTTGTAACGGTTGCCGTTAACGACAACTATCAGATAACGATAAAATGCGGCATGAGCGAATTTTCGATAATGGGAATGAACGCTTCCGACTATCCCGATCTTCCGACTGTCGACTATCAGAATTCGATAGAGATAAAGGAAAAAGACCTGAAGGCGGTAATAAGCGAGACGAACTTCGCCGTTTCCGATTCGGAGGCGCGTCCCATACATACAGGCGCGCTCTTTGAAATAGAAAACGGGATGATGACAGTCGTCGCGGTCGACGGCTACAGGCTTGCTCTCAGAAGAGAAAAGGTGCTCTCCTCCGAGATGGAGGCGGGAAGCTTCGTTGTTCCGGGAACTGCTCTCTCAGAGGTGGAGAGAATTGCGTCCGATTCCGACGAGGCCGTCAGACTTACGGTCGGAACGAAGCATATCATGTTCAACATCGGAAAGAACCAGCTTATATCGAGAAGGCTTGAGGGCGAATTTCTGAACTACAGAAAAAGCGTGCCTCAGACCGCGAAGTATTCCCTTATTGCCGACAGAAGATCGCTCATTGATTCCGTTGAGCGCGTAAGCCTTATTATCTCAGATAAGTTCAAGAGCCCGGTGCGGTGCAGCTTCGGCGACGGGATACTTCGCGTTTCAACTGCCACTACTCTCGGAAAGGCTCAGGATGAATGCGTTATTGAGGGCGACGGTGAAAAGCTCGAAATAGGCTTCAATAACCGATATATACTCGACGCTCTTAAGGCTGCTCCCGCCGATAAGGTGGCTCTGAGGCTTTCAACGCCGGTAGCGCCCTGCGTTATCGTTCCGGTAGGCGAGGATAAAAACTTCCTCTATATGATTTTGCCCGTAAGGATGAGATCCAATGAAAATTAAAGCGAAAATAGCAAAACCGGAGATAATCGAAATTAACACGGAATTTATCAAGCTGGACCAGTTTCTCAAATTCGCAAACGCGGTCGAATCCGGAGGTATGGCGAAGGAGGTCATTCTGAACGGAGAGGTCAGAGTAAACGGAGAGGTTTGCCTAGAGAGAGGAAAGAAGCTCAGAGACGGCGACAGAGTCCTGTTTGCGGGCATGCTCTTCGCCGTTGAAAGAGAAGCCCGGGAATTAGAATGAGAATTGATTCGATAGAGCTCGAGGGCTTCAGAAACTACTCTCACGCATCTGCCGAGTTCATTCCCGGCGTTAACGTGATAATAGGCGACAATGCCGAGGGAAAGACGAATCTTCTTGAGGCTCTTTATATACTCTGCGCGGGCAGAAGCTTCCGAGCCAAGAGCGATAAGGAGCTTATAGGCTTTACGGGTTCGGAGGCGAGGATAAGAGCTGAGGGCTTTGCCGGAGACAGGGAGAGGCTTACTGAAATAGTTTTCCGCCGTCTCGGCAGAAGAAGCATGCTCTCAAACGGGGTGAAGCTCAAAAGCGCCTCAGAGCTCTCGGAGAATATGTCCGCCGTGCTCTTCTGTCCCGAGGATCTCGGCCTTATAAGAGATGGAGCTTCGGCAAGAAGAAGGCTCATGGACGCGGCTCTGTGCCAGCTCAGGCCGAGATACGCCTCGGCTCTGAATCTGTTCGGCAGGGCTTACGAGCAGAAAACGAGGATACTGCGCGACAGCGCCGAGGAACCGGGGCTGCTTGAGCTTCTGGACGAATACGACGAGCAGCTTGCACGCCTCTCCGCCGAGCTCATACATTACCGCGCCGTCTTCGCAAGGCGGCTTGGTCCGGAGGCTGCGAGGATACACTCCGACTTCTCCGGCGGCGAGGAGCTCTCGGTGGAGTATAAAACGGTCGGTACGATAGAGGACCCGACTCTGCCGGCCTCGGAGCTGTTTCCGAGAATAATGGAGCACCAGCTCAGCCACAGAACGGCGGAGCGTGCCTCACGGCTCTGCCTCACGGGAGCGCATAAGGACGATCTGATAATAAAAATAAACGGGGCGGACGCCCGCTCCTTTGCAAGCCAGGGTCAGGCGAGAACTGCGGCTCTGTCCCTTAAATTAGCGGAGCGGGAGATACATTTCTCCGCCATGGGCGAGTATCCCATCCTCCTGCTCGACGACGTTCTTTCTGAGCTCGACCCGGGACGTCAAAGCTTCATACTCAACAGGATAGGCGGAGGTCAGGTATTCATAACCTGCTGCGAGGACGACGGAGTCATCGCGGAGCGGACCGGCGGCAGAGTGCTTACGGTCAAAAACGGGACGATCGGAGGCGGAGAACAGTGTATCTCCACGTAGGACAGAGCGTCGTTATTCACGAGGACGACATCGTCGGTATCTTCGACCTCGACAATACCTCCGAGTCGAAATGGACGAAAAGGCTTCTTTTCGAGGCCGAAAAAGAGGGAAGGATAGTAAACGCCTCGGGCGATCTTCCGAGGAGCTTCGTGCTCTCAAGGCTCGGCATGGTATATCTGAGTCAGATATCGTCGGCGACCTTGAAGGAGAGAGCGGATAACAGCATCGAGGCATTAAGCTGAGGGGAAAAGTGAAAGGAAAGGCAAAATGGCAGATAAGACCACAGAGATCATCGAGATGACGGAGATAAACCAGAGAGTGACTCAGGAATACGACGCAAGCCAGATCCAGGTGCTCGAGGGGCTTGAGGCGGTCAGAAAAAGACCGGGAATGTATATCGGCTCAACGAGCTCCACAGGTCTCCATCATCTCGTTTATGAAATAGTTGACAATTCTATAGACGAAGCTCTTGCCGGCTACTGTACGGACATAACCGTAACGATAAACGAGGGCGACACCGTGACGGTAACGGACAACGGCCGCGGAATACCCGTCGATATCCAGGAGCAGACCGGAAAATCGGCGCTCGAGGTTGTTTTCACCGTTCTGCACGCCGGCGGAAAGTTCGGCGGCGGCGGCTATAAGGTCTCCGGCGGACTCCACGGAGTCGGCGCCTCGGTAGTTAACGCCCTTTCCGAGTGGCTGCAGGTGCAGGTGCATAAGGGCGGCAAAATATACGAGATGCGCTTTTCCCGCGGCGCGATAACTCAGCCGATAAGAATAATCGGAGAGACGGACAGAACAGGTACGACGGTCACCTTCAAGCCCGATCCCGAGATGTTCGACGATACGGTCTACAGCTATGAGGTGCTGCATAAGCGCATGCGCGAGCAGGCGTTTCTTAACGCGGGACTGCGCATAACCATATCCGACGAGCGCGGCCCCGAGGAGGAGCACAAGTCCGAGACCATGCACTATGAGGGCGGCATAAGGCAGTACGTTGAATTTTTGAATGAGAACAAGACTCCGCTTCACGACGAGGTCATATATATGTCCGGCGGCAGGGAGGACTCCGTCGCCGAGATAGCAATGCAGTATAACGACGGCTACAGCGAGATGCTCGTATCCTTCGCAAACAACATCCTCACGCCGGAGGGCGGAATGCACGAGACCGGCTTCAAAACGGCTCTCACAAGGGCGCTCAACACCTACGGCGCCAAGTACAAGCTTCTGAAGGACGATGAGAAGCTCTCCGGCGACGACTGCCGCGAGGGTCTCTCAGCCGTCATATCCGTAAAGCTCACCAACGCCCAGTTCGAGGGTCAGACGAAGCAGAAGCTCGGAAACTCGGAGATAAGGACTCTCGTCGACTCTATCGTATCCGAGCAGCTTGAGATATTCCTCGAGGAGAATCCGCAGGCGGCGAAGGCGGTAATCGACAAGGGCATGATGGCGTCGAGAGCGAGGGAGGCCGCGCGAAGGGCGAGAGAGGCCGTCAGAAACAAGACGGGTCTCGAATCCGGCGGTATGCCCGAAAAGCTCAAGGACTGCAACGAGAAGGACCCCGCTCTCTGCGAGATATATATAGTCGAGGGAGATTCCGCGGCAGGCAGCGCGAACCAGGGCAGAGACTCACGCTTCCAGGCGGTGCTCGCCATGTGGGGCAAGATGCTGAACGTCGAGAAGGCGAGGACCGACAAGGTCTACGGCAACGACAAGCTCCAGCCAGTAATAGCCGCTCTCGGAGCCGGAATCGGCGACGATTTCAATCTCGATAAGCTGAGATACCATAAGATAATCATAATGGCGGATGCCGATGTGGACGGAAGCCATATCCGCACTCTGCTTCTCACCTTCTTCTTCCGCTATATGCGTCCGCTCATAGAGCACGGCTACGTCTACTCCGCAGTACCGCCGCTTTATAAGCTCACAAAGGGCAAGACGCACAGAGTCGCCTATTCCGATGCGGAGCGTGATAAGATAAGCGCGGAGCTGAGAGGAGATAACCCCAACGTCAAGGTGGATATATCCAGATATAAGGGCCTCGGCGAGATGGATAAGGAGGAGCTCTGGGAGACCACGATGGATCCTGAGAAACGCACTCTCCGAAGGATAACCCTCGGCGATGCGATCGAGGCTGACAATATCTTCTCGCTTCTCATGGGCGAGGAGGTCGAGCCGCGCCGCCAGTGGATAGAAAAGAACGCGCAGACCGTCTCAAATCTTGATATCTGAGCCGGAGGGAGGATAAGATGGCACATAACAGAAGCTATAAGCCGGAGGATATCGCCTTTCCGGACCAGATAATAACAAATTCGGAGCTCGTCTCCGAGATGCAGAAGAGCTATATCGACTACGCTATGAGCGTTATAGTCGGAAGAGCTCTGCCCGACGTGCGCGACGGACTGAAGCCCGTGCACAGGAGGATACTCTATTCAATGTACGAGGCGGGCCTTACCCGCTCCGCAGGATATAAGAAATGCGCGACGGCTGTCGGCGACGTGCTCGGTAAATACCACCCTCACGGCGACGCCAGCGTTTACGACGCCCTCGTCCGTCTTGCTCAGGACTTCTCGATGCGCTATATGCTCATCGACGGAAAGGGCAACTTCGGCTCTGTCGACGGTGACCCTCCCGCAGCCTACCGCTATACCGAGGCGAGGCTTGAGCGCATATCCGACGAGATGCTGAGAGACATTGAGAAGGAGACGGTTGATTGGGACCCCAACTTCGATGAGAGCCGCAAGGAGCCCAGAGTGCTCCCGAGCCGCTTCCCGAATCTTCTCGTTAACGGCTCGTCCGGAATCGCAGTCGGTATGGCGACCAACATCCCGCCTCACAATCTCCGGGAGGTCATAAACGCCGCGGTATGTATGCTCGATAATCCGGAAGCGACGCTTGCCGACCTTATGGAGCATATATCCGGACCGGATTTCCCAACTCGAGGCATTATTATGGGCAGGAACGGGATACGCCAGGCCTATGCAACCGGCAGAGGCAGGATAGTAGTCCGCGCCCGAACCGAGTTTGAGGAGTTCGGCAAGGATAAGAGAACGAGGATAATAGTGAACGAGCTGCCTTATCAGGTTAATAAGAGCATGCTCGTAAAGAATATAAAGGATCAGGTCAACGACAAGCGTCTTGAGGGTATATCCGACCTGCGCGACGAGTCCGACAGAAACGGAATGCGTATCGTTATCGAGCTGAAGCGCGATGCAAACGCCCAGGTCGTGCTTAACAGGCTCTACGCGCAGACGCAGATGCAGTCCGCCTTCTCGGTCATCATGCTCGCCCTCGTCAACAACCAGACTCAGCCGAAGGTTCTGAATCTGAGGGAGATGCTGAGGGAATACATCGTTTTCCAGGAGGAGGTCATCGAGCGCAGAACGAGATACGACCGCAAAAAGGCTCTCGAGCGCGCCCATATCCTCGAAGGCCTCATTATCGCTCAGGATAATATCGACGAGGTCATACACATTATCAGAACTGCCTACGACGACGCCAAGGAGAGGCTTATGGAGCGCTTCGGCATCGACGACGTTCAGGCTCAGGCGATCCTCGATATGCGCCTCAAGGCGCTTCAGGGTCTCGACCGCGAGAAGCTTCAGGCGGAATACGACGAGCTTGAGAAGAGGATAGCCTACTACGACGAGCTGCTTGCAGATCCTGCGAAGCTCCGCGCAGTGCTGAAGGAAGAGCTCATCGCCATACGCGATAAATACGGCGACGACAGGAGAACGGAGATACAGGACGTCGAGGAGGAGATAGACTTCGAGGACCTCATAAACGAGGAGGAGTGCATCTTCACCCTTACTCACGGCGGCTATATAAAGCGTATCGCCGCCTCGGAATACCGCAGTCAGGGCCGCGGAGGCAAGGGCATCAAGGCGATGAGCACCAAGGAGGACGACTACGTTGAAACGGTGTTCGCCGCCTCGACCCACGATTTCCTCCTCTTCTTCACTAACTTCGGAAAGGTCTATCGCAAGAAGGGCTATAACATCCCCGCCGCGAACAGGACCGCGAAGGGCACTAACATCGTGAACGTGCTGCAGGTCGACCCGGGCGAGAAGGTAACCGCCATTCTCCACTTCCGCGAGATGGAGGAGGACGGAGTGACCCTCGTAATGGTAACGAGAAACGGAACTGCGAAGAGACTCAGCGCCTCTGCATTCAAGAATATCCGCCAGACCGGCATAAGGGCGATAAATCTCGAGGAGGGCGACGAGCTCATCAGCGTCTGCGAGACGAGAGGCGAGAGCAATATCCTCATCGCCACGCGCAACGGCTCTGCGATCTGCTTCAATGAGAACGACGTTCGCGTTATGGGCAGAGTCGCGGGAGGCGTGAGAGGCATAAGGCTGCGCGACGGCGATTCGGTCGTCGGCGCGGTAACGGCTCCCGAGGACGGTATGCTGCTCACCGTCACCGAGAACGGCTACGGAAAGCGCACGCCCGTCTCCGAGTACGTAAGGGGCGCGGACGGCACCCCGGCGCACAGAGGCGGCCTCGGCATAAAGAATTATAACGTAACTGAGAAGACGGGCAAGATAGCGGGCATAAAGATAGTGAACGACGGCAACGATATCCTTATGATATCCGACGACGGCACAATAATAAGAACCGGAGCGGATACGGTCTCCGTACTCGGCAGAGCGACTCAGGGCGTAAGGCTCATGCGCGTCGGCGAGGGCGCGAAGCTCATCTCCGTAACGGTCACCGATAAGGCCGCTGCTGAAGAAGCAGCCGAGCCTGAAGAGATAACGGAAGAGAGAGCGGAGAATGAATAAAGTCACGATCTACACCGACGGAGCCTGCTCCGGCAATCCCGGACCTGGCGGCTGGGCGGCGATCCTTATGGCGGGCGGCAAAGAAGTCGTGCTTGTCGGGGGCGAAGCGGATTCGACAAACAACCGGATGGAGCTTACCGCCGTTATAAAGGGTCTTCAAAGGCTGACCAGACCCTGCGAGGTCGACCTCTACACCGACAGCCAGTACGTGTCCAACGGGATAAATCTCGAATGGCTGGAGAAATGGAAGGATAACGGCTGGAAGCGACAGGGCGGCAAGCTTCTGAATAAGGAGCTTTGGCAGGAGCTATATGAATTGCTGCAGACGCACAAGGTCACCTTCCACTGGGTCAAGGGCCACTCGGACAACGAGAATAATAACCGCTGCGACAAGCTCGCGGTTGCGGAAATAAAAAAATATCGGAATTAATTTCGGAGGTACGAAAGATGAAGAAAGAAGTATTCAGAGGCATAGGCACGGCGATGATAACGCCGATGACCGAAAAGGGTGTTGACTACGCCGCGATGGAGAGACTTATCGAGCGGCAGATAGAGGCGAAGATCGACGCTCTCATAATCTGCGCCACCACGGGCGAGGCGCCTACCCTCACGGACGAGGAGCATATTGAGCTTATCCGCTTCTCGGCAGAGAAGGCGGCGGGCAGAGTGCCGATAGTCGCCGGAACGGGCTCTAACTACACGGATCACGCCGTTGAGATGTCCAAGATGGCGCGCGATGCGGGCGCCGACGCCCTTCTCTGCGTAACGCCATACTACAACAAATGTACCCAGCGCGGTCTCGTCGAGAGCTACACTGCTATCGCCGACGCCACAGACCTGCCCCTCATAGTCTACAACGTGCCGGGGCGCACCGGAGTCAATATTAGGCCCGAGACCTATGAGAAGCTGGCCGCGCATCCGAATATCTGCGGCATCAAGGAGGCGAACGGCGATATCTCCTCCGTTGTCGAGACTATGCGCCGCGTCTCCGGCAGGCTGAGCATGTACTCAGGAAACGACGACCAGATAGTGCCTATCATGAGCATGGGCGGCGTGGGCTGCATCTCCGTGCTGTCAAACCTCATCCCCGCCGAGACCCGCGAGATAGCCACCCGCTTCTTCGCCGGCGACGTTAAGGGCGCGGCGGAGCTTCAGATGAAGTATAAGCCCCTCATTGACGCGCTTTTCTGCGAGGTCAATCCTATTCCCGCAAAGGCCGCCATGCATCTTATGGGTCTCGCCTCCGATTACGCGAGGCTCCCCCTCACCAGGATGGAGCCGGCAAATCTTGAGAGACTGAGAAACGCCATGCGCGAGGTGGGTATAGAGGTATGAAGGTCATAGTAACCGGCGCGCTCGGAAAAATGGGCGGCATACTCTCGGACCTCGTTGTGAAGGCGGCTGATCTCGAGCTCGCGGCGAAGGTGGACTGCTTTTCAAAGGGCGGCGAGATACTGAAGGACGTTTCCGAATTTAAGGGCGAAGCGGATATGGTCATCGACTTCTCGCACCACAGCCTTACTCCGGCGCTTCTCGACTGGTGCCGCGCAAATAAAAAGCCCCTCGTGCTCTGCACGACGGGTCACGACGAGGCGGAAAAGGCGCAGGTCAGAGCTGCAGCGAAGGAGATACCCCTCTTTTTCTCGGCGAATATGTCCCTCGGCATCGCCCTTCTCTGCAAGATGGCGAGAGAGACCGCGAAGGCCTTCCCGGACGCCGATATCGAGATAGTCGAGGCGCATCATAACCGCAAGCTCGACGCTCCGAGCGGTACCGCCCTCCTCGTCGCAGGAGCGATACGCGAGGCGAGACCGGATATGAATCTCGTCTGCGGCAGAAGCGGTATGGCGAAAAGGCAGAAGAACGACGTCGGAGTTTCAGCTCTCAGAATGGGCAACCTCGCGGGAATGCACGAGGTCATTGTGACGACTGAGACCCAGTCGCTCACCCTGAAGCACGAGGTCTACGACAGAGCCCTGTTTGCCGAGGGCGCGATCGAGGCCGCCCGTTTCCTCTCCGGCAAGCCCGCCGGTCTCTACGATATGAAGGATATGGTAAAATAAAAGCAGGCGGACTCGGTAGAGTCCGCCGCTTCTTTTATAACTTTGTAAATTCCATCGGGTCGGTATATGGACCTGAATCGGGGATAAGCACGAGAGTATCCCCGGCGCAGAGAGATATCGTATAGCCCGCCGAGGTCCCGGTATCGGAATAGGTGATATCAAGTCTGCCGTTTTCGGCCGTGTATACTCCGCTCGAAATGCGCGTAAAGCCGCTCGTAAGCTCGTTTATCGAGGCGGAGAGAGATTCTGAGAGCTCCTCGTCGGTGAATTCCTCGCCCTTGTCGGTGAGATAATCCTTTGAGGCGGAGAAAAACGCCTCCCTGATACGGTCAACGCTCTCGTCGGGCAGCACGTAGGTCGAGACGAATCCGTCGCCGGGCCCGAACTGGAGGGTCACGTCGATGGTGACGCCCTCAAGCAGCAGATAGTTATAAATCTCGCCCGTTCCCTTAACGGCGCTTTTTAGCTCGTCGGAGACGTCTATCTCCGCCGTCCACCTGCCCGTGAGGTTATATTTGACAGTTTCGGGAGGGGTGACCGGCTCCGGCTCCTGCGGCTTTTTATTATCGCAGGCGGAAAGGGAAAGAAGGATAAGGAAAGCGGCAAGCAGAGCCGCAAGCGATTTTTTCATACCGTCCTCCTGTCTTTTAATTCTTATACCCGGATTATACCGCTTAAAGGGTGTTCTGTAAATATCTTCTTTTGCCGAAACGGAACGTGAAGCCGGTTTTTATGCTTAAAAACCCACAGCAAAGCGCTTTTTGCTGTTGAAAAAACCGAGAGATTTTAGTATAATGTAATATGGAGCACGATGGGAAACGCATCGGGCGCCGACTGTCATTAAATACCCGATTACAGGGAGGAAATTTATAAATGAAGAAAGTACAGTTTACAGAAACGGTCCTGAGGGACGCCAACCAGTCCCTTATGGCCACCAGAATGAAGTTTGAGGACTTTAAGGACATACTTCCCACCATGGATAAGGCCGGTTACTATTCCGTGGAGTGCTGGGGCGGCGCGACCTTCGATTCCTGCCTCCGCTATCTCGGAGAGGATCCGTGGGAGAGGCTCAGGAAGATTCGCGAGGCTATGCCGAACACGAGGCTTCAGATGCTCCTTCGCGGCCAGAATCTTCTCGGCTACAAGCACTATCACGACGACGTCGTTGAGAAGTTCGTTGAGCTCTCAATCAAGAACGGTATCGACGTTATCCGCATTTTCGACGCGCTGAACGACTTCCGCAACATTAAGACCGCGCTCGAGGCGACGAAGAAGTACGCGAACGGGCGCACAGTCGCCTCCGGCTGCATCAGCTACACGCAGAGCCCGGTACATACTGTAAAGAAGTACGTCGAGATGGTAAAGGAGCTCAAGAAGATGGGCTTCGACACCATTTGCTTCAAGGATATGGCGGGCACCATGAGTCCCGCCGAGGCCGAGAGCCTTATTAAGGGCGTTAAGGACGCGATAGGCGAGATGCCTCTCGTGCTCCACACCCACTGCACCACCGGAATGGCGTATATGACCCTGCTTAAGGCAGTCGAGTGCGGTATCGACGTTATCGACACCGCGACCTCCGCCTTCTCAAACGGCACGAGCCAGGCCGCCACGGAGACTTTGTTCTACGCACTCCAGCAGTTCGGGATCGAGACCGGGCTCAATGAGAAGGTCATGAACGAGGTAAACGATTTCTTCAAGCCCGTAAAGCAGAAGTACATCGACAACGGCACCATCAACCCCAAGAGCATGGGCACCGATTCCCAGGCTCTCGTATACAAGGTGCCCGGCGGTATGCTCTCCAATATGATCGCAAACCTCAAGGACATGAACGCACTCGATAAGTTCGACGAGGCTCTCGTTGAGATACCGAACGTCCGCAAGGATCTCGGTTATCCCCCGCTTGTCACTCCGCTATCCCAGATGGTGGGCAACCAGGCCGTTACCAACGTGCTCATCGGCGAGAGATACAAGCAGATCTCCAACGAGATAAAGAACTACTTCCGCGGCGACTACGGCATCGCCCCCGGCGAGGTTTCAAAGGAGCTTCAGACCAAGATACTCGGCGAGGGCGGAGCTCCCGCCGACTGCCGCGATGAGGACAAGAAGCGCACGGGCGAGGAATTTAAGAAGGCGAAGGAAGCCCTCGGCGAGCTCTGCGAGACTGAGGAGGATATGATGAGCTACATCTGCTTCCCGCAGCAGGCGGAGAAGTTCCTCAAGGAGCGCAAGGCAAAGCGCGAGAACGTCGCCAAATACACCATCGAAGAGATGTAAGGGGGACATGAGAATGTTTACTACTCTCGCAAGTCAGGTATCCGGCAAGCCGCTCCCGCTCGGAGAAGCTGTGGCCACCGCGCTTATGGGCTACGGAGTCGTATTCCTCGGCATACTCCTTCTCGTCTGCGTCGTCGTTATCGTAAGCAAGATAATGGCGGCGGGCAAAAGGAAGGCCGCCGAGCCGACGACGCCCGCCCCGGATCGCGACGCTCCGCTTCAGAAGCTTATTTCCACAGCGCCAAAGGCGCCCGGCTCCGCCGGAGAGCTCAAGCTCTACGATACCGACCCCAAAACGGCGGCAATGCTTATGGCTATCGTCGCCGATAAGATGGGCAAGCCCATAAACGAGCTCCGCTTTAAGTCAATCAGAGAGGTGAAATGACCATGAAATATAAAGTTACGTTAAACGGAAGGACCTATGAGGTCGAAGTTGAGCACGGCGAAGCCCAGCTCCTCAGCGAGTATGAGGCAATAGCTCCCGCAGCCCCCGC
>JAEEGL010812252.1_pt1 | contig 16462 bp, 7 predicted proteins | sample 9134231 | NCBI WGS metagenome assembly JAEEGL01 (sample SAMN16246548, study PRJNA631951) | gut metagenome | biome: gut microbiome; feature: rumen; material: fiber-attached | host: Bos | place: Iran: Karaj | collected 2018-10
ATAACAACAATAGATTTGATGAAACTCACTGAGTCCCAAAAAAGTTATTGTAGATATAAAACTGAATTAACAAATTTATTTATTATTTGTAATTATTTTCTTTTAAAAGTTCAAATGAAAAGTAGATAATTGGTTAAACCATGTAATTTTTATCAAATTATTTATTAAAAACTTTTCAAATTTTTTTATTCTTTGAATTTTCATAAAAAAAATAAACTTTAATTTTGATTGCAACTTTATTTAAAAAGAAAAATGAATTAGAGAAAAAATTATAGAAATTGCTATTAATTTTGTATAAAAAAAATTAACAAGAATAAATGACACAATGTTGAAAGTGCCTAAAAACATGTATTTTTTAATTAAACATTTTATATTCTTATTTCCAGTTATTGTTTATTTTATTAATAATTGATTTTATTCTAATTAATTTTAAATAAAAAGATTTGTCTATATATAATAAATCGTTCTAAGAATAAAAAATAAAAATTAAAAATATTACTTCCCTTTTTTTTTATCACCAACGATAATATCATTTTTAAATTCTTTTTCTTCCCAAATATTTTTTAAAGGATTATAAATTTTTCCAAAACCATTTTTTTTTCCATTTTTAAAACTTCCTCTATAAATAGTACCATTATTAAAATGATAATCTCCATTAATTAAATTACTTTTATGAAATAAACCAGAAAAATAATCTTCATTATCCCAATAACATTCCCCATAACCTTGTTGTAAATTATTATTAAATTCTCCTTCATAATAAAAACCTTCATCAACATAATGCCAAATACCATTTTTTTCTTGATTATTATGATGAAAATAACCTATTCTATAAGAACCATCAGGATCAATTAAAATTCCTCTTCCTTCTCTTTCTTTTGTTAACACATTCATTTCTCCTGAATAAAATGAATTATCATCATATAAATAATTATGTACTATTGATATATTTTTATCTTTTTCATTTATTCGAGGATATTTTTTAAATATTTCTTTTAATAATAAATCTTCTTTGTTGTTAACTTTTGATATTTTAAATATATTTTCTTTTTCTTTATTTGGTGGTTTAATACTTTTTGAATTTATTGTTACTTTTTTTAATTGTACTATTTTTACTTTGCTTTCTAATAATTCTGATTCACTTGAAAATGATATTGTTTCTAATGATTTTTCTTTTATTAAATTTAATGTTGAATCATTATTGTTTTTTATGTTTTTTTCATTTTGTTGTTCATTTTTTATTTCTATTAGCTTATTTTCTTCTTTTTCTCTTCCTTTTATTTTATTTAATTTTTCAATTTCTTTTTCTATTGTTTCTTTAATTTCTAAATTATTCTTTTCAGTTTCTAATTGATGCTCAGATATAATATTTTCTAATTGTTCTTTTTCTTTTATTAACTTTATTTTTTTAATTTCTTTGTCAATTATATAATTTATATTTGCATTGTGATTTTCAATTTCTAATTCTTTTTGAATTTGTTCTAATGATAATTTTTCTTTTTCCATTTCTTTCATTAAATTCAACCTTTTTATTTCTTTTTCTATTGTTTCATTAATTTTAGAATTATTTTTATTTTCATTATCTAATTCCTCAAGACAAGAAATATTGTTTAAATTTACATTTTTTTGATTATCTATTTTTTTATTTATTTGTAAACAATTTTCATATATATTATTTTTTTCATTTGAAGTTGAATAAGATAAGATATAATTTTCAATTTTTAAATTTTTATCATATTTTTTAATAAAATTATGTTTATTTTTATATAATTTAAAAATTGGAATTTTCTCTTCAATATTTTCATTATTTAATTGTTTTTTTTCTTGATTTGAATCATCAATTTTTTTATTTTCAAAGAAATTAAATATCAATGGACTTATAGTTTCATGAAATTTATTTTTCACATGATTATTTAATTCAATACTATTACTTATATTAGAATAAGGAGATTGAAGATTAGAATTTCTAAATATTCTTGAATTATAATTATTTTCTGAAATTTCATTATTATTAATAAAATTACTTAGATATATTTTATTTTGAGAATTATTATTTATTTTGAAATTTTTTTTTTCAAAATGAAGATTATTTAATTTTGATTCATTATCAAATCTAATCTCAATATTCAATTTTGAATTTTCTAAAATCAAAAAATTTTTGATAATTTCAAAATGCTCATGAATAGAATTAGATGATTTTAAATTTAGTTTAAAATTTAGAACATTTCTTACATTTTGTATAACTTGATAATTTATATTTTTATTAGATACATGATTTTCATAACATTTAATGATTTTTTCACATAATCTAATTAAAGTATCATTTTTTTCTTTAAATTCATTGATATTTTTTTCAAATAATTTAAAATCCTCATGAATATGTTTAAATAATTTTAAAGAATTTTTTTCAATTCTTTTTAAAAGTTCTTTTGCTTTACTTAAATTATTTTTAAAAAATTGAATTTCATTGAAATTAATGATACAAGAATTAAAAAATTTTTTTTCTTTTTCATGTTTGCAAATACAGTAAATACATTGATTTTTTTCACATTTTAAACAATAACAAGAATAATCAATTAAACTTTTTTGACAAATTGAATCAAATTTTTTTATATTAATAGATTTTTCAGGATTATTAGGTTTACAACTATTACAATAAAATTTATTGATTTGAGGCCAAAAATATAAATCATATTTTTGTTTATTACAATTGAAGCATTTAAATTCGAATGAATTTAATAATTTTAAATAAGTATTAATTTCAGTTTTTGAAATATGATTATTTTCACATTTTTTTTCAATGTATATTTTTTTATTTTGATAATCTATTCCTATTAAAGACATTAATCCACATATTTCACATCGAAAAAAAGAGTCTTCTCCATCATAAATTAATCTTTTGTTCTCAATATTCTTTTTTGATTCCATTTTAGAAAAAAATTATTTTTGTTACAATTAACTGTTTTTTTAAAACGTTAATTCAATTTTATGAATTTTATATAGGTAAATAAGGGTCAAATCTTAAATTATTTAATTCAATCAAATTAGTAAATATATTAAATATAAATATTAGAATTATTATAAATAATCTTAATATACATAATACTAAAATATATTTTTTATTTATAATTAAAACACTTTTCTTTTTTGGAAATAATCAATTAATGAATATCAATTCAAATAAAATATAAATAAATATTTATGATTTGATTTTACATATATTATATACTTTTCAAAAGAATTAAATGTTTATTTTTTAATGGAATATATTCAAGAAAATTGTATTTAACCAATTCTTTATTTAAAAAAAACATAATAAATAATTTTTAAAAATCTTTTAATTTATTGAAATTAATGATTATAAGTAATTATAAATTTTGTTGTTTATTTTTACTCATTGAAATTGAGATGTTAAGTTGAAATAAAGAAATATAAAATTAATAAATTTGTAATTTTCTGAAAATTTTATTAAAAGTAAAATTCAATTAAAATAAAAGAATTAATTAAAAATTTACAAAATTAAAAGAAAGATTTAATAAAAAATATAAAATTGTATGTAATTAAAATAATTAAATAATAAAAAAATGAATGCTCAATCAAGAAAATATCTTTACACCAAATGTACATTTACTTATATAATTAAAAATAATTTTGTGATTGGTTTTTTTTATTTTTTTGATTTCCTTGCCATTTTTTCATTTATATGTACAGTTCCTCAAAAAATTACATTTTTAAACAAGCAATATAATGAAAAAGATTTATATATGTATTATTTAAGTCCATTTAATTTATATAAAGAATATCTCCCAACAACAAACACAGTTTACATGATATCATTAATTAGCATTGTAATAGCTGTGATAATTATTTATTATCTTTTATATTTAACTTTAACAAAAGACAGTGTTAATTCAACAGATATTAAAATGGAATTATTCAAAAAAATATATATTAATTTCTATGAATTTATCCTTTTCAGAGCTTTAATTCTATATATATTTGATAGTTATATTACTGCAATTGTAGAATGTATTTATAAATCATATGAAAAAAATGGAAGTGTTTATGGAATTATTGAATTTTTTTTACTTATTATGTTATTTTATTTAATTTCAGATGATATTGACCATTTAGGTTCTCATGCTGTTGTTGCGAATTTAAAAGCTTATCCTGGAACTTTAGGTGATTTTCCTTTTGATATGAAATTTTCAGCTACTTATGATTTAATTTGTATAATTTTAAAAATTTTTTTATCAATTGAAAAAAATGTTTTAATAAAAGGAAATAATATTGTCACATATAAAATATTATTTTTAAATATTGTTCCACTTTGTGTTATTTTTGTTTATTTTATATTTATTATGTGTACTTTTTATGTTACTACTCATGAATTACTTTATTTTCCTTTAAAGAAAACTTCTACTATAAGAAATTGTTTAATTACTATTGCTTGTGTTGCTTGTATATTTATGATTTTAATAGATTCTAAAAAATCATTTTTATTTTATTTTTGTGTTATAATTTCATCAACCTTTATTACTTTTTTCTTCTTAAGTCATGATGAAACAACAGTTTTAGAAGTGTTTTATAACAGTAGAAATTATATTTCAATGTTAATATTTTTAATATCAAATGATTTAGATTATAATCAAATAATTGCAAAATGGATTATTAATCATAAAGTAACTTGTAAAGTGGAAAATTGTGCAATTTGTCCTAATATTGTTGAAACTTTTGATGAAACAACACCAAATGAAATCACAATACAAGAATTTTTTAGTTTTGCAGTTAAAATAATTGAAGTAGAATTAAAAAATGGTAATTTAAAACCAACAGCTGAAGAATTAATATATTTAGATATAATTAAATTATATGATATGCAATTTAAAAATGAAACTCAAAGATTAAAATATTATTTAGCAAGTTATCAAAATTTAATGAAATATAAAAATACAAATACTACAATTTATTATAATATATTAGTAATGTTTGAAAAGAAAATGGAAGAAAATGTTGATTTTAATAAAACTTATGCTCAATTTAAAGATAGTGAAGATGTTTTTGTTTTATATAATGATTTTTTTAATGATATAGATCATTTTATGAGGTATCAAAATAAAAATCCTACAAATATAATAAAAATATCTGATAAATTATATAATTTTGCCAAACATCCTAAAATTTTAGCATTAATTAAGAATTCTTCTTCATATTCTTATGAAATTTTATTATTGAGATATATATTTGAAATTATCGCAGTTAAATCATTAAATGCAAATTATGAGTTTTTAGAATTATCAAACTTTGATGAATATTTAGAATATCATTTTGCAAATGATAACTTTTTATTAATTCATTATGGTTTAGTTGCAAAAGATTGTACAATAGTTAAATCAAGTTATGATTTTAGAAAATATTTAAATTATTGTTTAGATAATTTATTCCCTGCAGATGTAAGACAATTTGGAAAAGAAAAATTTATAATTAATATTAATACAAATAATTTTAAAGATGATTTAAATATTTTTGAATATGTTGTAATTAATTTTAAAAGTCCAAAATTAATTGAAAGTGGGTTTATAGAAAGTTTTTATATGAAATATATTTCATTTCCTTCAATTGATTCAGGAGAAGTATTAATTTCAGGTCATTATTTATTAGGAAATAAAGATGTTTTAATTTTTAGAAAAGAAGGTGATAATAAAGAAATATTAGTTTCATTTTCTGAAAAAATGGGAACTTTATTAAAAATTACTCCTGAAATTGTAGCAAATTTATTAATAGGACAAAAATGTTTTTATTTTGGGAAATTATTTAGTAAAATTCAAGTTGAAAAAAATACAGATAAAAATAAAAAAACTCATTTACAAAGGCAAGTTGAGGAAATGGAAAATGATTTAAAAAATTCGAAAGAAAAAGATATAGAAAAAATAAGAGCTAATAAGAGAGAATTACAAAAATTAAAAGATAAAGAAAAAGAAAAAGAAGAAGAAATATTAGTGAAATTAAATTTTGAAAGATATTTAAAAACATTATCAGATTTTCTGAGAGATAATTCAGATATAAAAAATCCAGAAAAAATAATAGAAAGTTTTGAATCTCAAAGAAATTTATTTCAAAAATTAACATTTATTTTAAATAAAAAATATGAAATAGACACAGAAGGAGAAATATATATAGTATATTATGTAGTAACAGAAAAAAATGGAAGTAATACAAATGAAAAAAAACAAGATGAAGAAAAACAAAAATTTGATATTGAAAATAATAATTTAAATTCAATAAGTAGATATGTTCAAAATACTGTTGGTGAAGCAAGTTCAGTTTCAGGAGGAAGTTCAATAGGAACAAGTAAAGGAAGTAGATTAAGATTATCAGGAAGAGAAAAATTAAAAGAAGAAGAAAAATTAGATTTTGAAAAATTAAAAATATTTTCAAATGTTATAACAGGAATAAATGGATTTTTACTTGTTTTAGGATTTTTATATTTAATATTATTATTAGTTAATGATAGTAATTTCACTAAATTATTTAATTTATTTCAAAAATACAAATATTTTATGAGAGGAGTTCAAACTGAAGAAATGAGATTAGTTTCAAATATTTGTATTCAATTTCCTAAAAACGCAGAAGGATGTAATTGTGCTTATCAAGATTATGCTTTTAATTTACAAGAAAAATTAAATATTGAAGGTGAAGGAATGGATGTAAGTACAATAATATATAATCAATTTAAATCTACTTTTTCAACTATTAATTCTCATTATTTAAATTTTAAGCAAAGTGTTTTTGAATTATCATCTAATTATGTTAATCAAATTGAAGCTGAAAAAATTTTAATTCCTTCAACATCATCAAGTGAGTCTGAAGATGATAATTATGTTAAAGAAGAAACCTTTTTAGAAGGAATTAATGTTTTTTTAAATTATTTAGTTCAAGTTATTAATAGTGATTCTCTTAGAACAACTTCAATTAAATTTTTTACTGTTGGAATTGATTATAAAGTTTCTAATTTAGATTTAATTTCTGCAGATCAACAACAAAGAAATATTTATTCTGCTTTAATGAATTACCCTTTTGTTGAAAGAGCTTTATTAAATGTTCAAAATTTAATTAAACAATGGTTTAGTAATTATTTACAAGGAATTGAAGATATTTTAATTGGGTTTACAGTTGCAATTTTTGTCTTGAATTTTGTTTTAATAGGAGTAACTATTTTCTTTATTTATGAATTTATCACTGTTCTAAATAGGAAATTAGAAACTGTTAAAGCAAAATTTGCTTCTGTTAGTTTTATGAAATATTTCAGATCAAAATTTAAACATTTAAAAACTTTATTATCCCTATATGAAAAAATGCCTATGGAAATAGTAAATAAAATAAATATTGAAAAAGATGAATTCATAAAAGTAAATATAATTGAAAAAAAAGAAGAAATAATAATTCCTGAAAAAGTTCAAAGGAAAATAAGATTAGAAAACTTAAAATCTTTTACTCCATTAGCAAAAGCAAATATATCTATAATAGTAGTATTATATGTAATATATTATACTGTTTCAGTTGTATTATTTGTATTAATGAAAGGAAAATTAAAAAAATTAAGAACAGTAGTAGATTATGTAAATTATAATGCAGAAGTAGATAATGATTTAAGTTTAGTTTTAAATAGTCTTCAAATAATGATAATAACAAATACATCACAATATGATTTTGGTTATTTTATTAAAAATAATGCTTCTTTTCCATTAATTTCATATGATATTCAAGAACATTTGTTTGTTATGAAAATGATTAAACATATTCAACAAAAAGATACTTCAACATATGGTGAAATTGCAGTTTTTGATCATGTTTCTTGTGAAGATTTAAAAACTTTTGAAGATGGAGATTTCATTTCTATTATTCCTGAAGGAGAAGAAACTAAATATTATAATTATTTAGCAGATGTTTGTAATGCTTTAGGTGTAATGGAATATCAAAGACAAGATTTAGTTATGAATAATATTATCTTTTTAGAAGAAAAATTATTAAAAGGAATTTTGAAAGTTGAATATAATGATAAATTAAAATATTTAGATCAAAATGAATTGTATGAAATTTATTCTTTACATCTTGTTATAATGAGAATTATTAGAAGTTATTTAAATGAAGTTGCATTACCTAAATTAACTACTCAAGTTTTAGGAGCTCATAAAGAAATTTTTGTTATTTGTTTAACTATAAATTTAGTTATGGAATTAATTTTAATGATTTTGTTATATTGTTTAATTCCTAAAAAATTATTAGAAACAAATACTAAAGTAGGACTCTTTATATATTTTTTAGATTGAAGTAATTTAAACCTTTAAGTTATAATAATTAATGCAATTAATTAATGAAATTTGCATTTTTGTATATAATCTTGTTTAAATAAAGGTAAAATATGTTAGAATCTAAAAATTTGTTAAAATAAATTTGTTGCAAATTTTTATTTAACATTAATATATATAATTATGAAAACAATGTTATAAAAAAAATTAAATATAAAAAAATAATCTTAATAAATTCCAAAAAAAAAGAAAAACCATTAAATAAATAAAAAAATAAATAAAATATAAAAAAATGCCGCACTACCCAGATGAAATAGAATATAGTGACAAATATTCTGACGACTTATATGAATACCGTCATGTTCTCCTTCCAAAAAGTATATATAAATCAATGCCAAAAGGAAGATTACTTACAGAAAATGAATGGAGAAGTTTAGGAGTTCAACAAAGTAGAGGATGGGTTCATTATGAAATCCATAAACCTGAACCACATATTTTATTATTTAGAAGACCTTTAGGAACTGATCCTAATACAGGAAATGCTCCTGCTGCCATTTTACAGAAAATTGAATTATATAATCAGAAATTAGAAGAACAAAAAGCACTTCTTCAAAATCAAAAATAAATGAAAATTTTATATTATTTTATTGTGTGAAAAAAAATTATTTTTTTATTACGATTTTAAAATATTTTATTTGTGTTATTCAATCATATTAAATGTTAAATAATTTTTTTTTCTATTTTAAAATATTTAAATTTATAAATCTGCTCTGCTTAAGTCATCATCATTAATATCTGAATTATTATCATCATCATTATTATTAGAATCAGAATCTATATCTTGTGGAATTTCTTTCCAACCTAAACTATTTGAAATCCAATATTCAATTTCATCTATATCAAAATTATTATAGAAAATAGGATTATCCTTTTTTCCATTAATATATAAACCAAGTAATGGTGTTTCTTCAATTTTCTCATCAATTTCATTATAAAATAAATTAATAATACCAAATTTAATTCTATAATCATTTAATTTTCTATATTTATCACTAAGACTAGTTAAATTAGAATAAATATCAGTTGACAATTCATCTGTATCTTTCTCATATGAAAGGAATAAAACAACATAATTTAAAGCTCCATTATATATTTCTTCATTAAAAGTTTTACTAACTAAATAAAATATAGATGATGGTTGTTCTAAAGGAACATTTTCTGAAATTTTATCTCTTTTTAATTCTTTATTTTCATATTTTATAATAAATTCTATTATTTTTTCATTTGTTATTTCTCCTTGATATGTAAAAGTTTCTGAAGTTTTTGGATCATACATTTTTACTATTGGTAAATCATGTATTTCTAAATTAAAAAACTCTTTGCATTCTTCTGCAGTATCACTATCTTTAATATCTGAATGAGTAATAATATATTTTCCTTCATATTTCAAATGTAAATTTGAAAATATTAAATCTTTTTGTGTGTCTTGTTCATTTTCATTTTCTCTAAAATAAGAAATCATTGTTATATTTTCCCCAAAAATTAGAGAAAAATCAAGAGAATTTAATTCTTCATTGACTATTCTATAATGTTTTTTAATGAAATAATCAATTGATTCAATTGAAAAAGATGAATTATCATATTTTTCAATTTTTTCTTCAGGATCTAATTTATATAATACTAAATCACTTTGAAGTTGAGATTTACATTCAACACAATTAAAAATATCAAAAACATCATCATAATTTCCTGCTATTTGTTTTAAATTTTCATATTTTTCCTTTTCGTTTTCAGAATTAATAGTACTTATAAAATATTGAGTAAAATTATTTGTTTCTTCTTTAATTATATTAAAATTATTTCTTTCTAATATAGGATTTATCAATTTTTTTGTTAAAAATTTAATAACATAATTTTCATCAAACAAATAAGGAAAATCATTAGGATTTTCATTAATATATAATTTTAAAGAAGGATATTCATTTTTTGAATTTATTTTTACTGTTTCAAGATTAATTTCAGCATTCATTCTTCCAAAGATTAAATCTTGATTTTTTTGTTTATATAATTCAGCTAATTTAATATACTTTGGAATAAAATCATAACATAGTTCATAATTTTGATGATAAAATAATATTAAAACATTAGCATTATTTTTTATTATTTCATTAAAATTATTATCTGTTATTTCAACTACATATTGAGTATCAGGAAAAATATCAATATTGTCTTTATCTTCATTTTCATAATTTTCCTCATTTAAATCTACATTTCCTTTTTGATTTAATGGTTGATTATCTACTTCATCATTTTTTATATATATTGTAAGAAAAATAACTAGGAATACAATACTTTTTCTCATTTATTTTTTTGAAATAATAATAATAAAAAAATAAATGATTTGAATAATATATTTAAATTTTTTATTTTAGATTTATGTCAGTTGAGCTTCATCTACTTACATTTCTCTTTCTCTTTTATATTTTACATTTTTAAATTATAAAAAAAATAATGCTAATAAAACAACCAATCATAACTTTAAATTAATGAATTATAATATCATCTATATTTGTTAGAACTAGTTTTGATGAATTATAATATGATATATTTAAGTATCTTTCATTCATCAATAATTTGTTTGAATTTTTAAAGACTTTTATTCTTGTTAAATATGTATGTTTGTTTTGTTTCATTTTTGGCGACAAGATTTTTTTTTTAATTTGTGAATTACTTATTACTTAAAGAAAATAAATTAAAAGGGGGAAATTTAATATTATTAAATATGTTTGAGAATTAAGAAATAAACAAAAACATCAGAAATAAATTGAATTAATGATTGAGTGAATGTCTTAAACTAATAAGTTTTCCTATTGCTAATAATGAAGTTCATAAAAATTAAATATATATGAATTAAAAGCAATGTTGAATATAATGAAAAAAAAAATAGAGGTTGATTGATTAATGTATTTTTCTAGATTTTAAAATATAAGGGATGAAGATTATGGCAATCTGTATTTTTTATATAATATATCTCAGATTAAAAGTGGTAAGTTTAATATTTTTTGAATTTTTTATTTATAGATTTTTCTTTCTTAACATTTAAATATTTCATTGATATTATTTGTTCAAAAATCTATTTTCAACTCTTTTTATCTATGTTTCTTTTAAGAATTATAACTGTTAAAATTATTTAATTGAATGTTTTTCATTATTTTTTCAAATAAATAAACCTATAAAATTCTAAATAATATATAATAAGTTGATAATAAATTCAATTTATTATGCCATAATAAACATAAAAGATTATCAAAATGACGTTAACTTTTTATCAATATAAAAATTACAATTAACATAACTTAAGAGATTCTAATATTATAATATTTATAGAAAATATATATTAATATTGATAATCACTTATAATATTTGAATCAGAACATTAAACAAAGAAAAATAAGGATGTAGGAGGAGATATATACAATTTTTTTAATAACATTTTTTACAAAATTTATAATTAAATTATTGAATGAATTATTTTGGATTTTGTTCATTTATTAAAATCTTAAGATTATATATTCTTTATTCAGATTTTTATATTAAACTTAATTTTATATTATATAATGTTTGTTTTTTTTATTTTTTCAATCATTTTCCTATAAATTTTAATGAGAAATATTATTTATTTTTTTTGTATATTTAAAAAAATATATATTCTTGAATAAAAGAAATAATGATATAAAATAAAATATATTTTAATGAAAAAATATATATTTTATTTATTTTAAAATCTAAACAAAATTTTTATTTTATACATAAATCCCCATTATTTGTTTATTTAAAATTGAGAATTATAATATTAAAGTAATAAATTTAAAAAATAATTTTAGAAAATGAAACTCATAAAACTCATATTTTTTTTTCAATCTATCTATTTCATTTTTTCATGTATTTGTTCATTCACATGTTCAACATGTGATGAAGACTGTAAATGTTTATCTTGTCTTACGGGATTCTGGGGAAATTCATGTGAAAAAATATGTAGTCTTAGATGTAGAAAAGGATGTTATCTTAATTCAGGAGAATGTAAAACTTGTGATAAAAAACATAGTGGAAGTGATTGTAAAATTCTGTGTAATTCAAATTGTGTATATGGATGTGATCAAAATGATAAAGATAAATGTAAAACTTTTGAAGAAGCTCAAGAAGATGATGATGATGAACATGAAGAAGAAAATATTAATGATAATAATAATGAAGAAGAAAATATTAATGAAAATAATAACGAAGAAGAAAATATTATTGATAATAATAACGAAGAAGAAAATATTAATGAAAATAATAATGAAGAAGAAAATATTAATGAAAATAATAATGAAGAAGAAAATATTAATGAAAATAATAATGAAGAAGAAAATATTAATGATAATAATAATGAAGAAGAAAATATTAATGAAAATAATAACGAAGAAGAAAATATTAATGATAATAATAATGAAGAAGAAAATATTAATGATGGGAATGGAGAATATAATTTAGGTGGATATAATCACAATAATGAAGAAGGTAAAACAGGAGATAATAATAAGAATAATAATGATAAGAAAGATGAAAATAATTCAGATACTAATAAAATAAAAGAAAATTCATCAAATGAAATGGCTTTTTCTTTTGTATCAGAACATATAAATAATTTTTATATCCCAAATGAAATAACAAATATTAAACAAGATTCATTTACAATTACAATTTATGATACAAATCAAAAATTTGAAAATAGATTTAACGAATCTCACATAGATTTATCATCATGTGAAACAGAATTAAAAAAATATTATAATATACCTTTAAATGAACCTTTAATTATAGTAAAAATGGATAGTGAGACAGATGAAAATTTTCCAACTAAAAAAGTAAATTACGAAATATTTTCTTTGAATAAAACAAAATTAGATAAAAAAATATGTTCAAAAATAACAATGGAAATTCCAATAAAAGAAGATACAAAAATTGATATAAATGAATTAATGGAAATGCAAAATCAAGGTATAGATTTAACTGATAAAACAGATGCTTTTTTTAATGATATTTGTGTTCCTTATGATAATGATGATAAGGGAACTCCTTTTAATGAGAGGAAAAATTTATATGTTAATATTTCTTTTTGTGATGTTGAATGTAATTTAAATTCAATTAAAGAAAATAATGGAATTTATGAAGTTGTCTGTGATTGTGGTCAACAATATGCTGAAGAAGCTCAAAAGAAAAGAGAAGGAAATTTTGTGAAATCTATTTTAAATTCAAATATCTTCGTTGTTAGATGTTATAAAGTTGTTTTTAATTTGAAAAGATTAAAAGTTAACTGGGGACATTGGTTTTACTTTACATTAATTGTATTACAATTAATTAATCTTTGTTTTTTTGGGTGTTATGGATATAAATCTTTAAGAAAATATTTACGTTCTTTAATGCATCATCCAGCATCTCCAATTATAAATGCAAATAAAAACGATGATTTGAAAATAAAATCTAATGATATTATGAAATTAAATATAAAAGGAACTTCAAATAATAATTTAATATTTATCTCTTCAACTAGTAATGTTCAATCAAAAGATTTGCTTGACAATAATCATATGATATCAATATTAGAAACTGATAATGAACATCAAAATATGGAAGATATTGCAAATAATAATAATTTAAAAACTGAAGATTATGGAATTGTTAATAATAGTATAAATAATATTACAATTAAAAAAGAAAAGAAAAAGAAAATTGATGATTCATCAAAGTTTACAGAAGATCAATTAGAATCTTTTCCTTATCAAAAAGCAATATTATATGATAAAAGAGGATTTAAAACAACATATATTTATTCAATATTAAGAAAACAAGCAATTTTAAATGCAATATTTGTAGATTCTAAATCAAAATTTAGATGTATTAAATTTTCAACTATAATGATAAGTATTGCATTAAGTTTTGGATTTAATGCATTATTTTTTAGTCAAAGTTTACAAAATAAAAGATATAAAGGAGATAATTCTTTATTGATTAGAATTCCTAAAGTTCTTATTTCTTTTTTTTCAAGTATCATATGTATTTTTATATTAAATTTAGTCTCATCTTATGAAAATAATTTAAATAAATTTATTAAGAAGAAGAAAATAACGAAAAAAAAAATAAAGACATTTTTAAAGAAAGTGAATTGTAAAGTAATTTCTTTTTATTGTATAGCCTGGTTTTATACTTTATTTTTTTGGTACTTTTGTACTGCATATTGTGCAATTTATCCTTTATTTCAAAAACCTTGGTTCTATGATAGTTTACAAACTCTTTTTCTTGCACATTTTTCTCCTTTTATATTTTGTTTAATGTATGTTGGATTTAGAGTATCCGGTATTAAATGTAAAATATATGCTTTTTTCCTTATTGGAAAATTCTTTAATCTTTTTTTGGACACAAAATATAAAAAATTCTTAAAGTTGTGTCAATGATTTTATAAATTCAATTTTTATATATAATGATAGATTATAAATAAATTTTTAATATAAAATGTTATATAAAAAAATGAATTTTTATTTATTAAATTTATTTGATAAATCCTTTACATTCAAAATAAAGATATAAATGTATAATAGATTGCTTCTTTTGAATAAAAAATTTATTTCTTGAAATTATCTTATGAACTCTATTTATAAAGAACAACAATTATTTTATTAAATTAAACTTCTTCTCAAAAGAAATTTAATATAAAAAAATCAACATCATGACATAATCTATTTGATAAATGATAAAAAATGTAAATAAAAAAAAAAATAATATTTTTTAGTTTTTGATGATATGAAAAATTTAATTATATTTATTTTGGTTCATTAAAAACTCCAATAGTTTTTAGATTAAAATCAATTATTACAATAAGGAGATCAAATAAAATTGATATATTTTTTAATTTCAAATCATAAAATAATTGAGTAGTATTATAATTTATTATATTTTTTTTTTTTTGAGAATAAACATTTAAAATATCTTAAGAAAAGTAAATAATAAAAATACCTCAATTCTTGATAAATCTATGTAAAATTATTATTTCTTAATTATATTCAAAAAATCATAATTATTTATTTCTAAGCTCAAAATAAAAATAATTGATTATTATTAAAGTTTTTAATAAAGAAATATTGAATTTAAGTATCAATCATTTAAAGATAGTTACTATCATAGTCATTTTTATTTAACTAAATAATGAAAATAAAAGAAATTGAATTTAAAAAAAAAAAGTAAAAAAATAAATAATTTGAATAGAATTAAAAATGAAATTGAAAATGAATAATGAAAAAGTGAAATTAAAAAAACAAGAAGGTGTTTAGTTAGAAAGAAATATAACAAACAAAAAAACAATAAATATAAAAATAATCTATGGAATCACAAAATATTTTTTTCAATATAAAAATGAATAAAAAAGCAAATATTTTAAACATAAAGAGTCATAAAAAAATATTGAATAAGATAATGAAAAAAAATAATTTAAATGGAACAAAAAGAATTAACTCAAAAAAAGAAAATATATTTACCAAAAATTTAATAAATAAATATAATAAAAAAAATAATAATTAATCATATATTCTAATTTAATGAATTATTTTGTTTATATAATAAAATAATTATTAAATATAGATTCAAATTTATAATATTTAAATCCAATTAGTTATTAATTTTAAATAAAGAATTTGAATCATACTTAATATTATTTTTTTGTTTATTTATTTTTATTTATTCAAATATAGTTAAAAAATAAAAAAATATTAGGAAATTTTTGATATTAATTTTTACTAATTTGTGGAATCAATTTATAAATAATATTTATTCATTTTATTTTATATCATTTAATTATTTAAAAATGATAATATTCATACTTTCTTATGTTATTCTATTACTTCTATTTTTTTATTTTATTTTTTATATTTAATAATCGAAAGAAGTAATGAATATGAATTATCTATTGTTTGAATGAATATTTATTCAAAAAAATTTTAAGAAATGATACATTCTTATTTTTTTAAAAATATATGTTTTTTAAAAACATTGAAAATCAAGATTTATGAAAAAAATAAAAATTTGAAATATTTTTGAAATAATTTTCAATTAACCAAATA
>JAEEGL014949180.1_pt1 | contig 16462 bp, 14 predicted proteins | sample 9134231 | NCBI WGS metagenome assembly JAEEGL01 (sample SAMN16246548, study PRJNA631951) | gut metagenome | biome: gut microbiome; feature: rumen; material: fiber-attached | host: Bos | place: Iran: Karaj | collected 2018-10
CTTTCGCAGAATTATTGTATAATAGGAAAAGAGCAAAGGAGGGATCGCATGGAATATCTTGTCACGGCGCTGGAAGGAATCAGCTCCTTTCTTTCGCCCTGCATGCTGCCGCTGCTGCCGGTCTATCTCTCCTATTTTGCCGGAGAAAGCAAGCAAAAAAGCAAAACGTTTTTGCGCGCGCTTTGCTTTGTGCTCGGGTTTTCGGCGGTGTTCAGCCTGCTCGGCCTGTTCGCCGGTTCGCTGGGCGCGCTGCTTGCAAAGTACCGCAACGCGGTCAACATTGTCAGCGGCCTTGTCGTGATTATGTTTGGCCTTTCTTTCCTTGACGTGATCCGCCTGCCCTTTTTCAAGGGACTGAAACCCGCGGGGCGCAAGCTCGGTTCGGCGGCCGCGGCGTTTTTGTTCGGCGTGGTCTATTCCGTGAGCCTGAGCCCCTGTGTGGGCGCGTTTCTCGGTTCGGCGCTGGCGCTTGCAGCCGGCAGCGGCACGGCTTTGCGCGGCGTCACCCTGCTTTTGACCTATGCGGCGGGCCTTGGCGTTCCGTTTTTGCTTTCCGCCGTTTTGCTTGACAAATTCAAGGGCGCGTTTTCCAAGCTCAAACAGCATTTCAAAGTCATCAACCGCGTGTGCGGCGTCTTTCTCATCGTCGTCGGCGTCTGCATGTGCTTCGGCTGGCTGAGCGCGCTGATGTCAGTTTTTTTGTGAGGTGATTTTATGCAAAAAAAGCTTCGTTTCTTTCTTTTGCTGCTCGTGTTCGTGCTGCTGCTCGGCGGCGCATACGCGGGCTATCGCAAGCTGCAGCCTTCCGTGAACACGCCCGACGCGCCGATTTCGGTGACGCCGGCGGAATCGTTCGCCGACTGCACCGTTTATGACGCAAACGGCGAACCGGTCGCGCTGTCTTCGCTGCTTGGAAAGCCCGTGTTCCTCAACTTCTGGGCAACGTGGTGTCCCTATTGTGTGGAGGAGTTCCCGGATCTGCAGCGTGCGTTTGAGGAATACGGCGACAGGATCCAGTTTGCAATGATCAACTACACCGACGGTGTGCGCGAAACTGTTGAGACCGCAAGCGCCTTCACAGAAGAAAACGGCTACACCTTCCCCGTGTATTACGATATGGATTCCGCAGCGCTCGAGCAATACGGCGTGTTCAGTTTTCCGACCTCCGCCCTGCTTTCGGCCGACGGTGTTTTGACCGAGCGCCGCACCGGCGCCGTGACCTATGAAACGGTCACGTCCTGGTTCGAAGAGATCCTTGCGCAGGAATAAAAACGACAAAAAATAAGAGCCACGAAACCGTGGCTCTTTTCGTTTGCTTTTGAATTATTTTGCAGCGGCGGTGGTGGTCGTTGCGGACGCAGAATTCATCAGGTTGCCGAACAGACCGAGGATCGTGGAAAGATCGAAGCCGGTGCCTGCAGCAGTCGTTGTGCCGGTGCCTGCAGTAGGGCCTGTACCCGTGCCGGTACCTGTGCCGGTCGTTGCGGTGCTGCCGGCGTTCATGTTGGAAAGCGTGCTGTTCACGAAGGACATGAAGCTGTTCATGATGCTGCCGAGGATGTTGGAAACGTTTCCGGCAGCCGAAGCAGTGCTGCTGTTGGTCACGCCGCCCGCGCCGGTGGTGCCGGTGGTGCTGGTGTTGCCCGAAGCGTTACCGCTGCCGATGTTGGCAAGCAGCTGGGAGAACAGGTTTTTGAACATTGTCAGCAAGGGCTGGATGTAAGTGGTGAGTTTTGCAAGGATCTGCTGAAGACTGTTGCCGGTGGTGGTGCCGGAGACGGCAGCCGGGTTATTTTCGACCTGCTGTGTACCGGAGCCAAGGGAGACGAAGGGTCTGGCATAGGTCTTTGCCCAGGTTTCCGCAGTGGATTCGGGATAGCCGTAGATCGTTGCAGTGTTGGAGATCGTGGTGCCGCTGCCGAGAATGTTGGTAGTCGTGCCGGTGATGGAGATGGTCTTCAGTGCAGAGCAGTTGTTGAACGCCTTCTCGCCGATTTCGGTCGTGGTGTTGGGGATCGTAATGCTGCGCAGGCCGGTGCAGCCTTCAAACGCGCTCTTTTCGATCTTGGCAAGTCCGGTGGGAAGCGAAACATCGAGCAGCGAGGTGCAGCCGGAGAAGGCATATGCGCCGATCGATGTCACGCCGTTGGTGACGATGACCTGCTTGATCGAAGCAAGGTCCGCTTTCCAGGGAACATCTGCAGCGCTGGTGAACGAAGTCATTGCGCCGGTGCCGGTGATCTTCATTGAGCCGCTGCTGTCAAGCTCATAGGTCACCGAAGCACCGCAAGAAGCGGGAGTGGCAAGCGCCATCGGGAGCGCCGTGAGGATCAGCAGCATCGAAAGCAAAATTGCGATTGTACGTTTCCATGTGTTTTTCATTGCATGGACCTCCTTATAATTTTGTTGTACTTATTATATCCCTTTTTTTATCAAATGTCAATACTTGACTTTCAACGCGCAAAGGACTATAATGCAGTCAGATTTCACAGTCGGCCCGGTCTGCTGCGCGCAAAACGATTTGCCCGCGCGCGCCGGCGCTCAAAAGGAAGAAAGGAGCGGTTTTATGGCGGAACGGACAGCGGACAACGGTAGGGTGCTCTCTGTAGCGCTGGACATCGGAAAAAGCATGATCTGCTGCGGGGCGGAGATCAACCGCGTGGAGGAGACCGTGCTGCGCATCTGCGACGCCTATGGCCACACGCGCACCGAAGTGTTTTCCGTGGTCTCCATGATCCTTGCAACGACCACGCGGCCGGACGGCATGACCGACACCCAAACGCGCCGCATCTATGCCTACAGCACCGATTTTGAAAAGCTTGACAAGCTCAACGCCCTTTCGCGCCGCATTTGCCGAGAAACGCCCCCGCCCGAAGAGGTTGTCAAAGCGCTGGAAGCCATTGAAAGCGACAAGCGCCATCTTCTGTGGTATGTCGGCGTTGGCTATTTCCTTGCGGGCTTTGCGTTCGCGCTGTTTTTCGGCGGAACGCTGAAAGACGCGGCCGCTTCGGCGCTGATCGCGCTGCCGCTTTGGCTTTTGACGTCGTTTGTGAAGGTGCAGGGACTGAGCAAGCTGTTTTTCACAGCCCTCTCCTCTGCCGCGCTGGGCTTTCTTGCAATCATTGCGGTCAAGCTCTCTCTTGCCGACAACTCGTCTATGGTGATGATCGGCGACATCATGCTGCTCATCCCAGGGCTGCTGCTGATCAACTCTGTGCGTGAAATGCTGTGCGGCGATTTGATGAGCGGACTGCTGCGGCTGCTGGAATGCATCATTCTTGCCCTTGCGATCGCCTGCGGTTTTGCCGTGCCGATCCTGATTTTCAGATGAGGAGGACGCCATGAAAGTTTCCACTGTTGTTTTGCTGATCCTCACCGGCACACTCGGCACCTTCGCATTCGCGCTGATCTTTCGCATGCGCAAGCGGCTGATCGTATGGACGATCCTCAGCGGCTGTTTGACCACCGCGCTGTATGTGCTGTGTATTGAGCTGTTTGACCAGGCGTTTTTTCAAAACCTTTTTCCCGCGCTGTTTGCAACGGCGTTTGCCGAGGTGCTGGCAAGGCTGACAAAGGCGCCGACCACGCCCTATATCGTTTGCCCCATCATTCCGCTGGTGCCGGGCAGCGCGCTGTTCCACACGATGTATCACTTCATTCTCGGCAACATGACCCAGTTCCACGATATGCTGCTTCAAACGCTGAGCATCTCCGCAGGTCTTGCCGTGGGCATCATCTGCGTGAGCGCCGCGGTGCAGATCGTGACGCGAAATTCAAGGATCCAATTCCGCGGCCAGTAAAACCGAACAAAAAAGTAAGGGTGCAGTTCAAACGCTGCACCCTTTGCTATTCTCAGATTCAGTTGTTGTTGAAGATGTTTCTGCCCTTGAAGATCGGCAGCTCGTCGCTGTCGTCTTCCGGCGCGTCGTCAAAAATGGAGCTGCTCTTGTTCGGCGTTTCAATCACGTCAAAGGTTTGGGCAGGAGCGGCCGGAGTGATCGGCTGGGCCGGAGCGGCGGGCTCGATCGGCTGGGCGGGCTGTGCGGCGGGGAAGATGTCCTCGGGACGGGCAGCGGCCTGACGTGCGTTTTCAAACGCGGAGACAAAGGTTCTGCCGAACTCGGTGGAACGCAGATCGGACGAATCGCCGCTCATGCTCGTAAAGATGGACTGGCCTTCGCTCTTGGGCTTGTTGGAATTGCTGATGAATCCGTTCGAACCCGGACGGCGGGTCTGCGGCGCGGGGATCGGCTGGGTCGCCGCTGCGGGAACAGCGCCGCGCATGGTGTCGGCGTCGTTTTCTTCGAGGGAGCCGAAGCCCGTGGCGATGACGGTGATGAGCATTTCGTCGCCCATCTCTTCGTCAAAGACGGAACCGAAGATGATGTTGGCGTCGGGATGGGTGGCCTGGGTGATCAGATCGCCGGCCTGTTCGATCATGTCAAGGGACATGTCGGACGAGCAGGTCACGTTGATGATGACGCCGGAAGCGCCGTCGATCGCGGTTTCAAGCAGCGGGCTGGTGATCGCCTGTCTTGTGGCCTCGTTCGCGCAATCTGCGCCGCGGCCGCGGCCGATGCCCATGTGCGCACGACCGGCGTCTTTCATGACGCTCTTGATGTCGGAAAAGTCAAGGTTGATATAGCCGGGCACCTTGATGGTGTCGGAAATGCTCTTGACACCCTGCCACAGCACTTCGTTGGCCTTGCCGAACGCGTCTTTCATGGAAAGGGACTTGTCGCCCAACAGCTTCAGACGTTCGTTGGGGATGACGATCAAAGAGTCCACATGCTTTTGCAGCTCGCGGATGCCGTCTTCGGCCTGCTTCATGCGTTTGCGGCCTTCGAATTTGAAGGGCTTGGTCACAATGCCGACAGTCAGCGCGCCGAGTTCTCTTGCGATCTCGGCGACCACGGGAGCAGCGCCTGTGCCGGTGCCGCCGCCCATGCCGGCGGTGATGAAGACCATGTCGGTGTTGCGCAGCGCGTCTTCAATGACGTCGCGGCTCTCTTCGGCGGCCTTTTTGCCGACCACGGGATCTCCGCCCGCGCCCATGCGGCCGGTGACCTTTTCACCGATCTGGATCTTATGCGTGGCTTTGGAGTTTTCCAAAATCTGCGCGTCGGTGTTGATCGTGAGGAATTCCACGCCGTAAACGCCGGATTCCACCATGCTGTTGACAGCGTTTCCGCCGCCGCCTCCGACACCGACGACCTTGATCTGGTTGTACGCCATGTTGTCGTTATCCATAATAAAGCTCATTATACTTCCTCCTGCTTCTATTGTATCCCGAAGGTAATCGAATATGATATTTGGAATATTATAGCACGTATTTCACAAAAACACAAGCCTTTTTTTGTAAATAATTACTGCACGTCACTTCGTCATGGTGCCCTCACAGAGGTAGATCGTGCCGGTATGGCTGATCTCAAGATAGCCGATGGTGTTGTCGGACATGTGCTCGCGCAGCGTTTGCGCAGCGGCGCGCAGACGGATGGACATGTTGCTCGTTTTGCCGAGATAGATGTTGATGCGGCCGTCAAAGCGGATGATGATGTCGTCCAGATTGGAAAGGTTCAGAATGTTCGCCTTTTCAAGGCCGTTTTCAAGCAGCACCTTCACGATCTCTTGGGCGGCGTCAAAGCGTTTTTTGTCGTCGTCTGCGGGCTGATAGATCGTGCCGACCTCGCCCTCTGCTGCGTCAAAGCCGTCCAGGCGGAACTGGCCGTCCTGGGGCTTTTTCTTTTTCAGCGAAAGGATCTTCCGGTTTTCGTCCAGGCACAAAAAGGCGCTTTTGCCGGAGATCAGATAGCGGTCGGTGGTGGCGGTGACCGCAAGTTCCAACGTGTCGGGCAGCTGATATTTGACGTCCACGGAGCCGATGTATGGCAAAAGGGCGCTCAGGCGTTTGTTCATTGCCTTGTCGCGCACATGGAACATGTTTTCGCCGGTCATGACGCCGCTGGCCGTGATGACCTCTTCGGGCGTATAGATGCTTTCGCCGGTGACAACGATGTTCGCGATCGGCGCGCCGTAGGTCAGCGCATAAACAAGCGCGGCAAGTCCCGCGATCACCAGCACGGCCGCCACGGTCAGAATTGCGGCAACGCGTTTGCGTTTGCGCTTGCGGCGGGCCTTCACAAGGCGAATCTCGTCGCCGGAATCACCTTCGCGGCGGCGGCGCTCAAACTCTTCGCGGGAGCGTTCGGCGCGCAGATGCTGCTGACGGGCGGAGCGGCGCTGCTTTTCTTCGGCAGTCCTTTCGGCGGTCTTGCGGATCTGCTCATGCGCCCGGGAAACCACCGGCGGCGCTTTGCGCACCTTTTCTTTGGGCGGTTCGTCCGTCTTTTTTTCGCGTTTTGCGCGCTTAGCCTTTGCGGGCTTCTTTTTTTTCTTTGTTTTGTTTTGTTGTTTTGCAGGTTGTTCCTCTTCCTCTGCCGTCGCCTGGGGTTCGGCGGTGCTTTGGGCGTCGCTGAGCAGCGCGGTTCCCTGCATGGGTACGCCCGTGCTGATCGGCGTCCAAAGGTCGGACGTGATGTCCAGCGGCCGGTTCGGCGCGTCACCCGAGGACTGAGCGAACGGGTGGCTGAATTGGTTGTTGTCGGCTGCCACAGTCGGCACTCCTTTCAATATCCGCACAAAGCGTGCGCAAACACGCTTCGGTGTTTTCATATCCCCGGTCAATGTGCTGCACGCCGCGAATGACCGTTGTTCCTTCGGCGCAAAGTCCTGCGATCACCAGCGCGCCGCCCGCCCGCAAATCCACTGCGGTCACGGGAGCGCCGGTCAGCGCCGGTACGCCGTCAATGATTGCCACGCGACCTTCCACACGGATGCGCGCGCCCATGCGGTTCAGTTCATGCACATGATGGAACCGGTTTTCAAAGATGGTCTCCACCATCACGCTCGTGCCCTTTGCCGTAGACAGCATTGCCATCACCGCCGCCTGCGCGTCCGTTGGAAAGCCGGGATACGGCAGGGTGCGGATGTCGCGCACGGCTCGGAGTCGGCCGTTCGATTGAATGCGCAGTGAATCGGGCTTTGCTGTGATGCGGCAGCCCGCCTGTTCAAACACGCGGTTGACCGAAAGAAAGTGGGCAGTCTGCACCTGTTCAAGCAAAACGTCGCCCCCGCAGGCCGCAGCGGCAGCCATATAAGTCAGCGCGGCAATGCGGTCGGAGATGACCGTGTGCTCTGCGCCGTGCAATTCCTTCACGCCGTCAATGCGGATCGCGCCGCCTTCGCAAACGCGGATCTTTGCTCCGCAGGCGTTGAGAAAGGCGGCAAGGTCGTCGATCTCCGGCTCACGCGCGGCGTTGAGAACGGTTGTGCTGCCCTCGGCCGTTGCCGCGGCAAGCATGATGTTTTCCGTTGCGCCAACGGAAGGAAAGGACAGGCTGATCACCGTGCCCTTGAGCTTTTTGCTGCATACGCAGTGCAGACAGGCGTTTTGCTCTTCGATCTCGGCCCCGAGCAAACGCAGCGACGAAAGGTGCAGATCGATGGGCCGCAGTCCGATCTCGCAGCCGCCGGGGGTACACAGCTCCGCTTTGCCGAGCCGGCCGAGCATGGCGCCGAGGAAAACGATGGACGAGCGCATCTCGTGCATCATGGCCTCGGGTACAGTATAACACGAAACGCCGCGGGAATCAACCGTCAAAGTGTGATCCCGGCGCGTTACGGTGCAGCCAAGATGTTCCAGAATGCGCACAGCCGCCTCGGTATCGGTCAAGACCGGGCAGTTGTGCAGCACGCTCACGCCGTTTACGAGCACACAGGCGGCAAGGATCGGCAGCGAGGAGTTTTTGCTGCCCTGCAGCTTCAGTTTGCCTTCCAGTTTCCGGCCGCCGTGAATGATGATCTCTTCCATCATAGTCCCACCTTTTGGAATAGTTTACGCTCTATTCTATGTAAAAGCGGGAAAAATGTGCGGTTATTTCACAAGTTCCAATATCAGATCGGCGATTTTGCGCTTTGCGTCCGGCACGCCGAGCCGTTTTGCGTTTTCACCGAGGGAGCGCAGCTTTTCTTTGTCGCCGACAGCGGCGGTGAACAGCGCTTCCATTGCTTCGGGCGTATAGTCTTTTTCCTGCAGCAGCAGCGCCGCGTCCTGTTCCACAAGGGCCATAGCGTTGTGGTATTGGTGGTTTTCCGCAACGTTCGGCGAAGGAATCAAAATCGACGCCTTGCCAAGCGCTTCGAGTTCGGAAAGCGAGCTTGCGCCGGCGCGGCAGATCACAAGGTCGGCGGCCGCCATGCAGCGGTCCATGTCGTTGATGTAGGGGCGGATCTCCACGTTTTTCGCCGTGTCAAGCGAAACGCCGTTTTCTTTAAGCTTTTCCGGAACCCAGTCGCCGAACTGGCCGGCGGCGTGCAGGAAGAAGAGGCTCTCGTCCTTCCAGTGGTCGGAGATCAGACGCACCATGGCGTTGTTGATGGTTTCGGCGCCAAGCGAACCGCCCATGGAAAGCACAAGGGTCTGGCTGTCTTTCACGCCAAGCTCCGCCCGGCTGATGTCGCGGTCGGCGCGCAGCATTTCGCCGCGCACGGGAAGGCCTGTGACGACCGGCGGATTCTTCGATTTGAGAAGCGCGCCCGCTTTTTCCACGTTGAGCATGACAAGGTCGACCCGCCTTGCAAGAGCCTTGTTCGTGACGCCGGGATAGGCGTTTTGCTCATGGATGGCGGTGGGAATGCCCATTTTTGCAGCCATGCGCACCACGGGGCCGCTGACGTAGCCGCCGAAGCCGACCACAGCGTCGGGCCGGAAAGCGCGCAAAATCTTTTTGGCCTGCGACGAAGCGCGCAGGAGCTTAAACAGCGTGGCGATGTCACGCTTGATATTTGTCCAGGTCAGTTGACGGTAAAACCCGTCGATGTCGATGGTCGCAAATTCAAAGCCCGCCGCGGGCACCAGCTTTGCTTCCATCTTGTATTTTGTGCCCACGAACAAAATCTCGGCTTCCGGAAAGCGTTCGCGGATGTCGCCCGCCGCAGCAAGGGCGGGGTTGATGTGGCCGCCGGTGCCGCCGGCAGCAAAAAGGATTCTCATACTGCTTCTTCCTCTCTTTTGGGCTGTGCCGGGCGCATGGAAACGCGCCGGGAAACAGACAGCACAACGCCCATTTCACAAAGCATAAAGAACAGTGCGGTGCCGCCGTAGCTGAAGAACGGCAGGCCGATACCGGTGTTCGGAATGGTGTCGGTCACAACGGCGATGTTGAGGATCACCTGCAGCGCGACCTGCATGACGATGCCGATGACGAGCAGCGCGCCGAACAGATCACGGGTCTTCGTTGCGATCATGAAGCCGCGGCAGACCAGAGCGGCGAACAGCAGAATGATCAGCGTGCCGCCGATATAGCCGAGCTCTTCCACGACCACGGCAAAGATGAAGTCGTTTTGCGGTTCGGGGATATAGAGATATTTTTGTTTGGAGTTGCCGAAGCCCACGCCGAACAGGCCGCCGGAGCCGATGGCAAGCAGTCCCTGGTGCGTTTGCCAGTTGTCGGCCTTGTCTGTCGCCTCTTTGGTTTTCCAAACCATCACCCGGTCATAGCCGAAGCCCACATCTCTAAGCAATTCGGGCTTGAGATAGACCAGAACGACCGCTGCAGCGACAAGGATCGCAAGCACCAAAAACAGCCTTTTTTTCACGCCGCCGACCCACATCATTGAGATGCCCATCAAAAACATCAGGATCGTACAGGACAGGTGTTTTTCGATGACAATCAGAACGCAGAATACGCCGACCACGGCGGTCAGAAGAAGCGTGCATTTGAAGTAGTTGTCAAAATAATCAAGGAAGAAGCGCTCCGGACGGCTCAGCTTTGCAATGCGCGGCACAGTGCGTCGTTTGAGATCATCAACCGGCATCACATTGTAAAAAATACAGATCAGATACGCCATCGTGAGAATGAGAACGAACTTTGCGATCTCTGAGGGCTGAAACTGAAACGAGCCGATCTGGATCCAGCGCTTGACCTCGCGGTGGATATTGAACACGAACGTTCCGATCAGCATCAGCATTGTAAGCAAACATGCGATCGGCGTCCAATAGCTGTTGAGAACGCGGTAGTCGATCTTGCTGATGATCCCCATTGCAACAAAGCCCAGCGCGCCCCAGATGAGCTGACGGAAAAAGTAGCTGTTGGGGTGGCCGGTCTTGTTTTGGGCATAGACATAGGACGCGGAATACATCATGGTGATGCCGACCACGAACAAAACGAGCACCAGACACAAAAACGGAATGTCCACGCCGCCGGTGTGAAACAGTCTGGGAAACGCCGATTGTTTGTTTTGCACATGGCCCACGGCGCGCACATTGCGCACGGTGCGGTTCGCCATTCGTTTGGGTTCCATCATCACCACTCCTTCCGGGAAAAATCGGTTCGTTTATTTTACGGTGTTATACATGACCACAACGCCGAACGCGCAGCCGACGACGCTTACAAAGGTCAGCACGCGCACGATGCGCTGTTCGCTCCAGCCGCTCATTTCAAGGTGATGATGCAGCGGGGCCATTTTGAAGATCTTGCGGCCGGCAAGCTTGATGGCAAGGATCTGCAGAATATCGGAGAGCGCCTCCGCCACATAGACGATGCCGACGGGCAAAAGGATCAGCGGGCAGTCCAGACTGTAGGCCAGCGCAGCCACAAGGCCGCCGAGGAACATGGAGCCGGTGTCGCCCATCATGACCTTGGCCGGATAATGGTTCCAGATGAGATAGCCCGCGCAGGCGCCCGCAAGCGCAGCGGCTAAAATCGAAACAGAAGTGTTGTGCATGAGCACCGCCATCACGGCAAAGGCGACGCCCACGGGAACGGTCACGCTGCCGCACAGGCCGTCCACGCCGTCGGTGAAGTTCACGGCGTTGACCGTGCCGTAGATCACCGCGATGCCGAATAGATAATAGAAGATCATGCCGGGCACGGAATCAAGGCTCACGCGGCCGAACAGCGGAATAAGCATGGACTTGTTGCCCGAAAGCAGCAGCGAAGTCAGATAGGCCACGATCACCATGGCCTGGGGCACGGTTTTTTGCATTTCGGTCAAACCGAGGTTGCGCTTTTTGGCGACCTTGATATAGTCGTCGGCAAAGCCCACAAGGCCGAGACACAGCGCGAGCAGGATGCCGGCAAAGAGCTTGGTGCGTTCGGCAATGGCGACGGCTGTGGTCTCGCTGAACACGGGGAAGGCCGTCAGCTTGCACACGAGCAGCGCCATGAGCACCGCAAACAGGCTGCCGAGGATGAACATCAGACCGCCCATGGTCGGCGTGCCCTGCTTCTTCGCGTGCCAGCGCGGGCCGATATCCGTGAGGATGTTCTGGCCGAATTTCAGCTTATGCAGGGCCGGGATCAGCACAAAGCCCAAAAGCGCCGTTGTGCCGAAGGCGACACCGGCGGAGATCAGGATGGCGATATAAATGTTCAATTAAAACATCCCTTTCACGATATTTTTCACGATCTCGCGCTCATTGAACGCGAGCACTTCATTCTTAACGGTCTGGGTGGTCTCATGGCCCTTGCCGGCAAGCAAAATGATGTCGCCGTCTTTCGCCTTGTGCAGCGCAAAGTCGATCGCTGCGCGGCGGTCGGGCCGCAGAAAGACCGGGGTGCGGCTGTCGGCGGTTCCGGCAAGGATGTCGTCAATGATGGAAAGGCTGTCTTCTGAGCGGGGGTTGTCGCTGGTCAAAACGACCATATCGGCAAATGAGACCGCGACCTTGCCCATCTCCGGGCGTTTGCCGCTGTCACGGTCGCCGCCGCAGCCGAAGACCGCGATCAGCTTTCCTGTGCAGAACCGACGCAGCGAACGCAGGGCGCGCGCAAGACTGTCGGGGGTGTGGGCGTAATCCAAAAACACCTGAAACGGGGCGCCGAGCTCCAGCCGCTCCATGCGTCCGGGCACCGGCGAAAAGGAATAGAGGGCTGCGGCGCCGTCTTGCAGCGAAACGCCGCACTGCATGGCCGCGATCAGGGCAGCCATGGAATTTTCAATGTTGAATTCGCCTTGCAGCAGCAAACGCACGCGGTGGATCAGGCAGGTCGACACAAAGGCGTAGTCGATGGCGTCCGTGGTCAGGCGGATGTCTTTGGCGGTGTAATCCGCCTCGTTGCTGCGCGTCGAATAGGTCAGCGTTTTGCCCGGGCAGACGGATGCCATGTCGGCGCAGGCGGGGTCGTCAAAGTTGAGCACAGCCGTGTCGCACTGTGAGAACAAAAGCTGCTTTGCCTGCTTGTAGTTTTCAAAGGAGCCGTGCACGTCAAGATGGTCGCGCGTCAGGTTCGTGAAGACCCCGACGGAAAAGCGCAGGCCGTAAAGCCGCTGTTCGGCAAGCCCCTGGGACGAGGCTTCCAGCACACAGAATTCCTTGCCGCTGTCGGCCATTTCGCGAAAGGCGCGGTGCAGCGAAAAACAGTCAGGCGTGGTCAGCGAAGAGCCGACCTTTGCTTTGTTGGTCACTGTGGAAAGCAGGCCGACGCTTTTGCCGCCGAGCGAAAGGATGTGCGCGAGCATGGAGGCGACGGTGGTTTTGCCGTTGGTGCCTGTCACTGCAAGCAGCTGCAGGTGTGTGTCGGCGCTTTCGAAAAAGGCGCGGCAAAGCATTGCATAGGCCTTGCGCGTGTCGCTGACCGCGATGCAGTCTTCGTCAAGCGGTTCTGCGGCAACAACGGCCACGGCGCCGCCCGCTCTTGCTTCGCTCAGAAAGCCTTCCGCACCGGGATGGCAAACGAACAGCGTGTTCGGCACACAGGCACGGGAATCGTCCGTGATGAATGCAATTTCAACGTCCCTTGCTTGCTTTGTCCCGGAAATTGCTTTCAGCAAAAGGGATAGCTTCATCATGTCCTCCGTGGGGTAAAAATGAATCAGTCGTCCATGTTGGCGGTGGCCTGGAAATAGACCGTGATACCGGAGCCCGCCTGAACTTCAATGTCCTTGGCGATGCTCTGTTTATACACAAGGGAGCCGGCGGCCTTATAGGGACCGGACATTGTGACGTTGAGACCGTATTGCACCGCGGTCTCGTTGACCTCGGCGGCCGTCATGCCGATGAATTCGGGCACCGGCACTTTTTCGCTCTTGGCGTTCTTTTCGGTATAGGCGATGATGACGCCCTTTTCGGGGATCGACTGGCCGGCGGACGGCACCTGCGACAGCACGGTTTCGCCGGAGCCGACGACCTTGAGCGTGATGCCCTGCTGCGAGGCTGCGGAGCGCGCTTCACCAACGGTTTTGCCGATGACCGACGGTGTGGTCTTGCTGATGGAACGCAGCTCGTCGGCGGTATATTGCGGTTCAACGTTGAGATATTTCAGCGTGGGCTCGAGCACTTCCTTGGCGATCGGGGCCGCAAGCACGCCGCCGCCGCGGTAGTTTCCGGGAGGTTCATCCACGCCGACGAGCACGGCGACCTGAGGATCGTCTGCCGGCGCAAAGCACAGGAAGGACGCCACATAAAGGAACTGGCCGGTGCTCTTTTTGTCAAGCTTTTCACTCGTTGCCGTTTTGCCGGCCACGCGGTAGCCTTCGATATAGGCGTTTTTACCAGTACCGCCTTCGACCACGGCCTCCATCATCTGGCGCACCGTTGCAGCCGTGCCTTCGGAGATGACCTGGCGGCGCACCTTCGGTTCGGTTTTGGAAATCAGATTCCCCTGCCCGTCCACGATGCGGTCCACCACATAGGGCGTCATCAGCTTGCCGCCGTTGGCAATGGCGCAGCCGGCGGTGATCATCTGGATCGGGCTGATGCGGAAGGATTGACCGAACGAGGTACTGGCCAGCTCCACCTTGCCCATTTTGTCGTGGCTGTGATAGATCGGTTTGGCTTCGCCCGTCAGATCGATGCCCGTGCGTTCGGTGAAGCCGAAGGCCTCGAAATATTTATAGTAGGTGTCCACGCCGAGCTTTTGGCCGAGATTGATGAAGAAGGGGTTGCAGGAGTTCATCAGGCCCTGGGTAAAGGTCTGGTACCCGTGGCCGCGCGTGTTGGCGCAATGGATCACCGTGTCGCTTGTCACCTGATAGGCACCGTTGCAGGTGTAGGTCGTGTTCAGATCGGCAACGCCCTCTTCCAGCGCTGCTGCGGCGGTGAAGATCTTGAAGGTGGAACCCGGCTCATAGGTGCTTGTCACGCAGAAGGAATCCCACTGCTCATAGAGCTTTTCGCTGAGCTTCTGGTTGTACTCTTTGGTGCCCTCATATTCCTTGAGCTCTTCCACGGCGGACTTGTCAAGCAGTTCGCGCGGATTGTTCGGATCAAAGTCGGGCTTGTCGCTCATGGCGAGCACGGCGCCGGTGTCCACATCCATCACGATGCCGTAGACGCCTTTGGCCTTGGTTGCGTCAAGGGCGTTTTTCAGTGCGTTTTCAAGGTAGTATTGGATGTTTTCGTCGATCGTCAGCACAAGGCCGTTGCCCTCGGTCGGGTCGATCACGGTTTCATAGCCGGCTTCGATCGGTCTTTGATGGGCATCCTTGGCTGTCACCTGCCGTCCGGCAATGCCGCTCAGGGCAGTGTTGTAGTATTTTTCAACGCCCGTCACGCCGCTGCCGTCCGCATTGGTCACGCCGATGATCGTTGAGGCAAAGTTGTTTTCGGGATACATGCGCAGCGTGTCGTTTTCAAAGCTGAAAAAGGCCGACGGCTTGAAGGTCACCGGCTGCTCCTTGCCGTTTTTGTCGACCCAGGTTCCGTATTGGTGCTTTTGGGAAAACAGTTCGTCAAGGGCAAATTTCTGCGCGGCGTCGATCTTGCGCTGCAGGCGGACGTATTGCTTTTCTTTTTTGCGCAATTCAAGCACGATGGGCTTGATGCGCACGCCGAGAATGTGGCCGATCTCGCGGGCGATCTCCTTGGTATATTCCTTCCACGCCGTTTCAAAGTCGTTGATATAAATCTTAACGGATTTTTGGAAATAGAGATAGAGTTCGGAGGGCGAAGCGGTGAGGATCCACGCCGAAGCGCCCGTGACCATTTCGTTCATGTTGCGGTCATAGATCGTGCCGCGCACCGCGGGGATCTCGGTATCGTAAAGCTGGTTCTTCTGCGCCTCATTGCGGTATTCGTCGGCGTGCGCGATCATGATATATCCGATCCGCAGAATCGGCAGCATCACAAGCACACAAAGCACCAGCGCCGTGATGGCGCGGGCGCGGCGTTTGAACTCAAGATCGCTGCGGCATTTGACAACATTTTTTCGAAATTCCGCCATTGAGGGCAACCTCCTTTGCACAGCCGAACGCTGCAATAATAGTCAAAGCGGGCGGAGCGTTCAAGAGAGGTCCTCTTTTCAAAACGTCCGCCTTTTCATCTTCAAACAATATCTATGTATATGCGTGTGGGGGTCGGGTGTTGCAGCGCCGGAATCATTTTCCCTGCGACGTGCGCACGCGGTTTTCCCCGCTGAGATTGAGATAGGTCTCGCTGCCGCTCTGGACCTTCACAAGGCCGAGGGACGCGGCGATCTTGTCGATGTTTTCCGCTGTTACAAGGTTCGACAGTTCCTTGTTCAGCACCTGGTTGATCTGCGTTTGTTCGTTCAGCCTATTCGTTGCGGCGCTCAGCGTTTCGCGGCTTGTGCTTCTTGCAACGAAGCTGTTGCAGAAGATGCCGAACAGCACGATGGCAATCGCCATGAAGCCAAACAGCTTTGCGGCCTTGAGGTTCGCCTGACGCTCCTGCGCCTTGCGCTGCTGCAGGCTTTGTCTTTTGCGTGGAACACGGTGCAGATTCGGCTTTTGCTGCGGGGCGCGCTGCGGAATTTCCTGCGGTACGCGCTGCGGCGCTGCGTTGCCGTAATGGTTGCCGTACTGATAGTTCCAATCGTATGCGTATTCTGCTGCCATGATTCCCTCTCCTTAGTTCTTTTCTATCACTCTGAGTTTTGCACTTCTTGCGCGCGCGTTGCGTTCAAGTTCCTGCGGCGACGGCGCAATCGGTTTTCCCACCCGTTTGCCGCGCGGCGTTTTTCCGCACACACAGACCGGAAACTCCGGCGGGCAGGTGCAGCCCTGCAACCAGGCCGCATATTTTGTTTTGACGATGCGATCCTCCAGCGAATGGAAGGTGATGATGCACAGCCGTCCGCCCGGGGAAAGCAGATCGAACATCTGATCGACCGAAGCTTCCAAACGGTCAAGCTCTCCGTTGACGGCAATGCGCAGCGCCTGAAAGGTGCGCCTTGCCGGGTGGCCGCCGGTGCGCCGCAGTTTTGCCGGAATGGAATATTTCACGATTTCGGCAAGTGCAAGCGTGCTTTCGATCGGCTGTTGGGCGCGTGCTTTGACAATGTTTCTTGCAATGGACGCGGCACACTTTTCTTCGCCGTAGCGCCAAAGGACAGAGGACAGCTCCCGTTCGGGCAGCGTGTTCACAAGATCGGCGGCTGTCGGCCCGGACTGCGACATACGCATGTCCAGCGGCGCGTCGTTATGAAACGAAAAACCGCGC
>JAEEGL015276955.1_pt1 | contig 16462 bp, 10 predicted proteins | sample 9134231 | NCBI WGS metagenome assembly JAEEGL01 (sample SAMN16246548, study PRJNA631951) | gut metagenome | biome: gut microbiome; feature: rumen; material: fiber-attached | host: Bos | place: Iran: Karaj | collected 2018-10
GCAGCGTTACCACGTTCGCGTTCCGGACGAGCGTCTGCCCCTTATCAAAACGGTGGGCGGCATCATGCAGCTTATCGGCGCGTGAGCGCAGAAAGAAAAAACCGAAAAAGATCCGGTTCTGTGGGATCGGTATTTATGGAACACAGTTTCTTTCCTCCACTTGACAAAACCTCCGGGAGAACTTAAAATACAGATATAAATATAACGGGTCCATCCGGGAGGTTTTCTTTATGAGCAAGTCCAGACGCGTTCTCAGCCTCGTCTTATGTCTTCTGATGCTGCTGTCGGCAGTGCCGCTTTTCCCCGTGGAAAGCGAAGCCGCGACGACCTACCTCTGGCCGGTCGTGAACGGCACGGCCAACAGTCACGGCTTCAAGTGCAGCTGCTCCACCCACAAGGGCACGCACGGCGGGCAGGACATCGGAGGTTCTCCCTACGGGCAGGCCATCCTCTCGCCCTGCGACGGCACGGTGACTGTCGTCAAATCCGGCTGCCGCGGAAGATCATTCCCTTCCCAGGGCAAGGGCTGCACCAAGGATACCTGCAATCCTTCCCACGGCTTTACGTATAACAAGTCGAAAAAGAAATACTACTGCAACGGCTGGTCCGGCAACGGCGTCACGGTGAAGGACGACTCCACCGGCTATTCCTTCTCGCTGGCGCATATGGCCTGGGACCCCATCGTCAAAAAGGGGCAGAAGGTGCACAAGGGACAGGTCATCGGCTACGTGGGCGAAAGCGGCTATTCCTACGGCGTCCATCTCCATCTGACGGTGAAGAACAATAAGGACAAGGCCATCAATCCCATGTCCGTTCCTTATGATTACCCCAAGTCGGCTCCCGCGCAGCACGGTCTTCTCATCACCGGCGTGCGCTATCCCGTCAACAAGAAGAAGGGCGACGCGTTCACGGTGTCGGGCCTCGTTTCCTCCGACAGGAAGATCACCTCCGTTTCCATCAAAATCGTGGACAAGAACGGCAAGGAGACCGATTTCGGCTCCGCCGCGCCCAATACCTACTCCTATGATCTGAATTCGCTGAACGGCAAAGCACAGTTCAAGTCGATGAAGACCGCCGGGACGTATACTTACCGGTTCACCGCGAAGGACGAGGATAATAACGTCACCGTTTTCGAGCGGGAGTTCACGGTTTCGGACAAGGCGACCACGGCCGCTTTCAAGAAAGCCGAGATCGACGCGCCGGAGGTGGAGACCGCCGCCGAGAACGGGAAGGTGAAGGTGACCCTGACCTGCCCCGAGGCGAAAACGATCTACTACACGACCGACGGCAAGGCGCCGACCGAAAAGAGCGCCGTATATAACGCGAAGACCGGGATCCTGCTCACCGAAGGGACGAACGTCAAGATCCTTGCCGTCAACGGCAAGGCAAAGTCCGATATCCTCACGAAATCCGTCAGCATCCCCTACGCGTCCGCGCCGAAGATCAAAACCGCCGTGACCGCCGAAGGCGTGCGCGTGGAGATCGAAACGAACGGCCAGATCGTGCACTATACCCTCGACGGCAGCGCACCCACGCTCCTCCACGGCAAGAACTACACCGGCGCCTTCGTCGTCACGTCGGCGTGCACGGTCCGAGCGGTCGCGTTCGCCCAGGGCAAACGGCCGTCCGTTGAGGAAACGGCCGTGATCGATCCCGATGCGCTCGCGAAGCCCGCGCCGGCGTTCGTCAATACCGGCCGCACCTTCGGTCTGGGCGACCAGATCACCCTGCGCTGGGAAAAGGTCGGCTTCGCCGCCGGCTACCGCGTCACCGTGGCGGTGAACGGGGAACTCTCGTTCCAGAAGGACGTCTCCGACGGCATCTTCTCCTTCGTGCCGACGGTACCGGGAGATTACGTGATCGGCGTCCAGAGCCTCCGCTTCGACGGGAATCTCTCCGACCCCGCGACGCTCACCTGCAGGGTGATGCCCGACGTGACGGTCCGCTTCGTCGACTTTGACGGGACCCTCCTCAGCCGTCAGACCGTCCACTACGGCTGCTCCGCCGTGGAGCCCGCCCGCCCGAACCGCGAGGGCCACACCTGCCAGGGCTGGGACCGTCCCTTCACGAACCTGAAGGAAGATACCGTGATCACGGCGGTCTATACCGCCAACGACTGTTCCCTCGTCTTCAGGGACGAGAACGAAAACGTGCTCGCCCGCCTGACCGCCCCCTACGGCTCCTCTGTCACCCCGCCCGAAGCGCCCGCGAAGGAGGGGTACGAGTTCCTTGGCTGGCACGTGGTCTCGGGCGAAGGCACGAGCTACGAAAAAGTGGACGGCTCCGCGGTCTTCAAGCCGCTGTACCGTTACATAGATCTCGCGCACCCCGTTGCTCTATTCCTCTATTCCGCCTCCCGGAACGAGAGCGCGACGGGCTACAATGTCCGTTTTGCCGTGCAGAACTACGGCGGGATCGCCTATCAGGCGCGGCTCGTGGCCGTGATCAAGACCGGGAACGACAAGGTCGCCGCCGCGGCGACGAAAGACGTTTCCGTTCCCGCGGACAGCCAGCGCTATTCCTACAGCTTTTCGATCTCCGGCACGGCGGAGGGGAGCCGCTGCGAGATCTATCTCGTGAATACCGACTCCGACACGCACCAGAACACCGGCGGCGCCCTCTCGTACAAGGTGACCGGTGATGTCGTCCGTTCGTCCTCCGCCGGCTGGTCCGCGTGGAGCGGCTGGAGCGAGACGCCCGTCTCCGCCTCTGACACCGTGGAGGTCGAGACCAAAACGCAATACAGTTACCGCGACAAAGTGAACGGCACGCCGACCGTGACCTACGGCGCGTGGAGCGGCTGGGGCACGACGAAGAAGACTGCTTCCTCCACGCTCGATGTCCAGACCGCCACGATCTACCGCTATTATGCCAAGCTCTGCCCGAACTGCAATAACCGTCAGCCCTACTGGAGCACCGCCTGCACCAAGTGCGGCAAGAAGATCACCGTCGACTCCAAGACCTATTTCTGGACGAACACCGCCTATTCCAAGTCCTCCTCGACAAAATACGACTCCGTCAAGCGTCAGACGACGGCCCTGCCCGGACAGAGCGGCGTGAAGTGGTTCTTCTCCTCCGGCAACCTCAACCATACGGCGGTCGGCACCAAGGACGCCGCGGGCACCGCCGTCGTGATCCAGACCGGCTACCGTTCGCGCAGCATCACCACGACCTACAACTACACATGGTCCGACTGGTCGACGTGGTACGATACGGCGATCACGTCCTCCGACAGCCGCGAGGTCAGGACCCGCACGCTCTACCGCAGCCGCGAGAAGCTGGAGACCGCCGAGATCATTGAGGACCTCTCCGGCACGACCTACCGCGTGCAGGGCAGGCTGGAATCGACCGAAGATCTCAAGGGGAAGGACGCCACGGTCTTCGTGTACAAGAACCGCAACACCGATCCCACCGCCGCGCAGATCGAATACATCACCCAGATCACTCTCGGCGAGAACAACGCCTACGATTTTTCCTTCATCCCGCGCGAGGAGATCAGCGAGCAAACCGGCGACTATGTCGTCGCCTTCGGCGTGGCGGGCGGCGGACGCCTGTTCAACGCCGTGGACGTGATCGAGGCGCCGAAGCCCCTGTGCAAAGTCACCTTCTACGGTCTGGAGGATGAGATCCTCGCAACGGTGAACGTGCCCTACGGCGAAGACGCCGCAGAGCCCGCGCTGCCCGAAAAGCCCGGCTACGATGTGCGCTGGAACAAGACGCCCACCTTCATCACCGCCGACACGACCATCCGCGCCGTCGCCGAGCCCGCCGCCTTCGACCTGGTCTTCGTGGACTACGAGAACCGCGAGGTGCTTTCGATCGCTCGCGTACGCACCGGCGAGCCCGTGCCATATCCGTCCGACCCCTCCGCCGAGGGCAAAACCTTCGTCGGCTGGGATCTCGACGAGGATGCCGTCCTCACCGGGACCACGGTCGTCGCCGCGCTCTATGAGGACGTCCTGTGCGCCGTGGATTTCCTGAACGACGACGGCAGCGTCTTCGCGACGGTGCGCGCGCCCTATGGCTCCTTCGCCGAGCCGCCGGAGACGGCGCCCGAGGCCGAGGGCAAGAGCTTCCTTTCGTGGGACAGCGCAACCCCGTGGTGGAACCTGAAAATGGACGTCTCGGTCAGGCCCGTGTTTGTCTATGCGGAAACCTCCGAAGCGCCGGTCATCACGGTTCCGGAAAACGACCTGCTCCTGACGGACGTGGAGCTGACCGTATCCACCGAAGGCGCCGTGATCCGCTATACGCTCGACGGCAGCGAGCCGACCGAGTCCAGCCCGCTGTATACGGGCGTCCTCTGGTTCGACGAGACGGGGCTTACGGAACCCGTCGACCTGCCGTACTGCCCGGAGGACAACGACGAACCTCTCCCGGAGGAAGGGAACGGTGCCGCCGCGCCCGCGATGAGTGCGCCCGCAGTGCCGGCGAAGGTGAAGATCGCGCCGGACGGCAGTATCACCTTGCGCGCGAAGAGCTTTGCCGAGGGCAGGAACCCGAGCCCCGAGGCCACCGTCACGGTGAGGCCTCTCGCCGAAAAGGATCTGCCGCGCGTCACGCTCTCCGGCCCTGACACGGACGGCAGCTATACGCTCACGCTCGAAAACCCCGCGGATCTGCCGCTGACCTCCTGCGAGGCCGTACTGCTGGACGGGCGCGACGAGGAGGTCTACACGATCCCGATCCAGGTCCCGGGGAACGCCTTCTCCGGCTGGTCCTTCCGTCTGGAACTGCCGAACCGCGTCGATCCTTTCTCCGTTTCGGTCTCGGCGTTCTTCCCCTTCGGCGAGGTGTACACCGGGGAGACGTCTCTCGCCCCCGCCGTGAAGATCGGCGACGTTGACTCTGACGGCTCCATTACCGCGGCCGACGCCCGTCTCGCGCTCAGAAGAGCCGTGGAACTTGAGACCTTCGCGCCCGGCACGGACGCGTATCTTGCCTGCGACGCCGACCGGGACGACGGCGTCACCGCAGCCGACGCCAGAATGATCCTCCGCGCCGCGGTCGAACTCGAGGACCCGGAAGAGTGGTAAGGTATTTTTCGCGGCGCGCGGACAGGTCCGGCAAAAACGGACGGTGAAAAGAACCTCCGGTATCCGGTCCCGTCACGGCGGGCCGGTATGCCGGCCGAAGCCGCGCTGGGGACGGATCGATCCGAACAGTCTGAGAGGCACCCGGAACCGGGTGCCTCTTATAATATATATGAAAACCACTCGCTGGGCGAGTGGTTCCAAAGAGCTTGAGCGGTTTGTTTCTATGGTTTTGCGGGACCTGTGATCAATCTGCACTGTTGTTTTGCCTCTGTTATGACCATTCTTTCCTCTATGGTGTACTTCACTTGTATCCCTCCTGTACAGTGTATTTTTTTCGGTGTTTTGTTTTTCGTTTTCTACTGTCTTGTATTATACCACCGACTGTCCATTTTGTGAACACACACTGTCCAGTTTTAGTTTACCACTTCAGAAACCGGACAGAAACTGGACAGAAACCGGACAGAAACTGGACAGAAACCGGACAGAAACCGGACAGAAACTGGACAGAAACCGGACAGAAACCGGACAGAAACTGGACAGAAACTGGACAGAAACTGGACAGAAACTGGACAAAATTTACCCTTGTCACCGGATTCCGGCCGTGTTACAATCATATCGTCGGAAAGCATATGCAGACGGACACGTCCTTCGGGGCGTGTTTATATTTGCGGAAAGGAATGCCTGATCTGCGCGTTTACGGGAATCGGCGAATTGCGTGATAACGTGACCCATTATTATGTAATCGCAATTTTCAGGCGCTGATTTGTGTTTCACAAAAGCCTGTTAAAAGAATAAGCAAAAAAGATCTCCGTACGCAGCAAAGCATCTGTTATCCATATATTTCACACAGGCTTCGGGCTGTTTCACCGGCGATTTATATGTTTCGGGATCGATTTCAGAGTTTCAGCGATCGATGTGACGAACGGTCCGCTTCAGATCTCGTCATCCTCGTTGGCATCTTCGTCCTCCCGGCACAACTCGTCAAGGGCCATAAACCCGACGGCGGCCTCTATGTCGTCTGTTTGGCCGTCTCCGTCGAAATCGAACAGCCCGCCGAAGAAATCATCGTTATTCCAAATCATAAAACAGTCTCCTTTCAGTCTGCGTATTCCGGGGCGATACCTGCCAACGTCTGCTGCCCCAAGGTGAAGATCGAATCATTTATTACCGCGAACACGACTTTGAGGTCCACGTCCGGATTCTTCTGAAAGAAGTCGCGGCAGGCCTGGATCGCTTTACGCCATGCTTTGTCGTGCGGGTAACCGAAAATGCCTGCGGAGATGAGAGGAAAGCCGATGGACCGGCAACCGTTTTCCACGGCTAGTTCCAGTGATCGGCGATATGCGCCGTAAAGTTGTTGCGGCTCGCCGTTATCCCCGCCGTACCAGACCGGTCCGACCGCGTGGATAATGTACTTCGCGTTCAGGCCGAACGCGGGTGTGATCACGGCGGAACCGGTATCACAGTGACCGATGGCGTTGCAGGCTGCCTGCAGTTCGCTCATGCCGGCTGCGGCGAAGATGACGCCGCATACGCCGCCGCCTGCCTGCAGCGAAGAATTTGCGGCGTTGACGATGGCGTCCGTCCCCACATGCGTGATGCCGATTCTCTGTATACTGATCGAACTCATAAATACTCCTCCGATTACAAACGTTGCTTATATAATAATATAAAATGCCGGTCTGCGTCAACTGATCGCAGTCCCAAAAAGCGGTCTCTGCGATTGAAAAGAGAAGCTTTTTGGGGGCAGAATCCCGAAAAATGAGGCCATATCTGTAAAAACGGGCGTTCGATTTCGTGCGTTTGGGTATGCGTTTTATCCCTTGTCATCGCGCTTGCGCTGGTTTCCGCGTGCGGAAAACCCGATGACGGCGGGGAGCAGAAAACCGACTATCTCGTTCTGGTCAACAAGCAGCACAAGCTGCCCGAAAACTGGGAATCGACTCTGGAGCTGGAAGACGCGACGAACACGATCCCCGAAGGCGTGGAGCTGAACGAAGACAGCGAATACCTCGCCACCGACGTGTTCAAGGTGGAAAAGAAGGCCCTGAAGGCGTTCAGGGATCTGCAGGCCGACCTGGAAGGGGAGGGCATCATCATCCTGCTGGACAGCACCTACCGGTCCGTGGCCCGTCAGGAGGAGCTCTGGTCGGAATTCGAGGCGGAATACGGTCTGGAATACACGCAGAACACCGTGGCCGTGCCCGGCACCTCCGAGCATCACACCGGCCTTGCCATCGACGTGTGCATCGTCAAGGACGGCGTCGTGATCAACGAAAACGACGATATGATCGCCGAGCGCGAGATCTTCGCCAGGATCCACGCGAAACTCGCGGACTACGGCTTCATTCTCCGGTTCCCGGAGGACGGCAAGGAGATCACCGGCTACGGTTACGAGCCGTGGCACTTCCGGTATATCGACAGCCCCGAGATCGCGAAAGAGATCATGGATAAGGGCCTGACGCTGGAGGAATACCTCGGCGCCGTCTCCTGAGCCGCAGGGAACGAAAACCTTCGGGACTCAATAAAGCGATCCGGACATTGCCGTCCGGGTGACTACGCATCTTTTTTCTGCAGATAACGCAAAAACCGCGGGTCCGTTCCCGCGGTTTTCATTTATGCCTTATGTTCGTTCACTCGCCGTCGGACCGGGTACGGATCAGGTCCATCGCGCGCCGGAGCTGCTCCTCGAACGTTTCGGCGGGGAGCAGGGCGATGCCCGCTTCGTCGCCGATCACGATCAGCCGTCTGCCGCCCGTGAGGCCGTATTTCTCCCGCGCGTCCTTGGGGATCACGATCTGGCCGCGGTCGTTGACGGTCACCGAGCCCCAGATGCTCTTGCCCTTCGGCGCGGGCGGGATCGTGCCGACGCCGTCTACCGTTTCGGTCTTCACAAGGCCGTCGAGCGTGGTGCCGTACACCCGGGCGAGCAGACTGCATTTTTCGATGTCGGGCACCGTGAGACCGCTCTCCCACTTGGCGTAGGCCTGCCGCGAGATGCCGATCTTTTCGGCAATCTCTTCCTGTGAATAGCCGTGCATCCGGCGCAGCATCGTCAGGTTGTCGCTCAGCATGGTTTTTCCTCCTTACAGGTCGATCTTTTCAAACCGCGCGCAGGCTGTTTTGTAAGCGGCGGCGGTGACGCCCGCGTACACGGCCATGCCGGCGGCAAGGGTGAGGAGCTGCAGCCCGATGTGCTCGGCGCCGAAGGCGTTGAGCGCGGCGAGCCCCGGGACGTGGTGCGCCGCCTCGAACAAGCCGACCGTTACGAACGCGGCGACGATGAAGGTCACGAAGGGCTTGCCGAGCTTGTAAGCCGTCTTATAGAACCCGCACACGAAAATGAGGTTGAACAGGGCGAAGATCACCAGCGCCCCCGCCAGCGCGAAGAGGTTGGCGTTCATCAGGGCGTTCGTGACGTACGGCGCGGCGTTCACGAAAACGGTCATCCTGAGAACCGCCGAGACCGCCATCAGCAAAAGGGCGCAAAGCTCAATAAAGCACGTGAACAGGAACCGTCCCTTCACCACGTCCTTTTTCGCGATTGGCAGCAGGGCCGAGAACACGGTGTCGTTGGACTCGCGCGCGAACTGAAAGCTCTGGAACAGGCCGAGCGTGACGAAGAACGCCCCGCACAGCACCGGGTAGCCCGGCAGCAGGAACATCAGCCCGAACGCGATGAACAGAAACGCCAGCGGTGACGCGCTGAGCTTTATCTCTTTCAAAAGGATATTGCGCATGGTTCTCACTCCTTTTCGAGGCGCAGCATCGTGTCCTCCAGCGTTTCGCCGGGGACGGAATACCGCGAAACAAAGTCTTCTTTCGGCATGGCGGCGACGATCCTGCCCTTGGAGATATACACGATGTCGTCGGCGCACTTTTCGATGTCCGAGATGATGTGCGTGGAGAAAAACACCGCCACGCCGTCCTGTTTGAGCGCCGTGAACACTTCGAGCAGCTCGTTTCTCGAAAACGGGTCGAGCCCGCTCGTGGGTTCGTCGAGGATCAGCACCTCGGCGCGGTGCGAGAGCGCGATCAGCAGGTTGAATTTCACCTTCATGCCCTCCGACAGCTCCAGCGGCGTTTTGGTTTCGTCCAGCCCGAACAGCTCGAGATATTTCCGGTACGCGCCGTCGTCCCACGTGTCGTAAAAACGCTTCACGACGTCAACGATATCGCGGATCTTCTTCCGCTGGTACCAGTTGACCGCGCCGGTGGAATAGCCGAGGCGCTTTTTGGCTTCGGTCTCGTTCCCCGCCAAAGGCTTGCCGAAATAATCGACTTCGCCGCCGTCCGGATGGACGAGGTTCAGCATGGATTTGATCGTGGTGGTCTTGCCGGCGCCGTTTCTGCCGATGAAGCCGGTGATGCGCCCCTGTTCCACGTCAAAGGAAGCGCTTTTCAATTCAAACGAGGGATACTTTTTCGTCAGCCCCCGTACTTCGACAATGCTCATAAAACCCTCCGTGAATACGATTTGTATGATTTGTGTGAATATTGTAACGCATAGTTGCGAAAATTTCAACCAACCGCAAATAACAAAATATTAGGAATCATGTTAATTCCGGTTACGTAACCGGGTTTTTCGCAGCCGGAGCCCGGCGCGAAAATGTTTCTTGCAATAGGGATCCGGATTTGATATAATGAAAAAGAGCGTGAAGAGGCCGGCTGACCGCGACCGGCAAAGGACGCAAAAAAGAAAAACGGTCGGGTATTGATCCGGAGAGGACGATGACGGAATGAAAAGAAAGATCGCTTTGTTATTGACCGCGCTGCTGCTGTTCGGCGCAGCCGTTCCGACCGCCGGGGCCGCAAGCGGAAAGGGCGAAGCCGGTTCCGTCCCACAGGCGGTGCTGGCGTATGAAAAAACGAAAGGCGCGCTCGTCAGTCTGCTCGGCAGGATTTTGAAAACGGTCACCTTTACGGATGAATCCCGCATCGAAAAGGCGCAGGCCCGCGACGCCGCCGGAGAAGAGAGCGGCGCCGCTCTGTTTTCGGGCGCCGCCGAGCAGACGCTTACAGCCGAAACGTGGCGGGCGGTCGAGCTCAGCTTTGAAAGCGGCAAGACCTACGCCGACCCCTTCGGGGACGTGACGCTGGACCTGCTTTTGTACGGCGGAGGCAGGCTTTACACGGTGCCCGGCTTCTGGGACGGCGGGAACACGTGGCGCGTGCGCTTCGTCTGCCCCGCGGCGGGCGTGTGGCAGTTGAGGACCGTTTGCTCGGACACTTCGAACGCCGCCCTGCACGGCAGGACCGCCGAAGTGACGTGCGAAGCCTACGGCGGGGACCTCGACGTTTACAGGCACGGCTTCGTGACCACCCGCTACGGCGAGAAATATCTGACCTATGAGGACGGCACGCCGTTCTATTACCTCGGCGACACGCACTGGGAGCTCTCGCAGGAAACGTGGGAAATGGTTGAAACGATCTGCGAAAAGAGAGTGGAGCAGGGCTTTACGGTCTATGAAAGCCAGCCGATGGACTGCGGCTTCAACACCGCCGTGACCGTGAACGTGAGCGAGGACGGGCTGGAGGACCTGAGGGACCTTGACGAAAAGTTCCGCATCATCGCCGACAGCGGCCTCACGCACGCCAATTCGCAGTTCTTCTGGCCGCTTTCGGGCATGAGCCGCCTGATCGAAAACCACGGCGGCTGGACGGAGCCGAAGATCAAGGGCATGCTCGGCACAAAGAACGTGACCATGCCCGACCTTTCGGACGAAGCGAAGGCCTATCTCGAAAAAATCTCCCGCTACTGGGTCGCGCGCTACGGCGCGTATCCCGTGATCTGGACGCTGGGGCAGGAGATCGACAACGACCCGTATCAGGATGAGAATTCCAAGTGGAACGCGGTCAACAACCCCTATAAATACGTCGCGGAGTATCTCGCGAAATACGATCCCTACGACCATCCCGTCACCGCGCATCAGGAGAGCACGGGCGACACGGTGGCCTACGGCAACGGCCTCGGCACCGGCGAAGTCAACATGATCTGGTACCCCAACGGGCATCCCTCCGCCTTCCGCGACGTTCCGGCGCACACGATGTATGCCTCGCAGTGGCATCCGAGCCTTACGAAGCGCGACGACTATATGTCCGCGCGGGACTACTGGTATAACGGTCAGGGCAAGCCGGTCGTCAACTACGAGGGCCTTTACTGCTACCTCTGGACCAAGAATTACGGCGCGCGGGTGCAGGCGTGGGCTTCGTATCTCACCGGCCTCTACGGCTGCTCGTGGGGCGGCGAGCCCACGTGGGCGTATCAGAACGGCTTTGACCGGGACGTCGATTCCGACGACGGCGTGGATACCGTCCGCGCCGCTGAAAAGCAGGCCGCCACGTGGCAGGACGCGCTGGAATTCCCCTCCTCTTATCAGGTGGGCTATATGCGTTCGTTCATGGAGGAGCTCGAGTGGTATAACCTGATCCCGCGGTTCAACAACCTTGCGTATTTCGCGCCGGCCTCCGACGTGTACGCGTATTGCGCGAGCAACAAGGCCAACACCGAAATGGTGGTGTATTTCTATTCCTTCACCGATCCCGCGGTCGGCGAAAGGGTCAACACCGAAAACTACGGCGGCTTGCTGACCGGCACGGTCGGCAGCCTGACGCCGAACGCGAAATACACGTATCGGTGGTTCGATCCCATCGGCGGCGAATTCGTCGGCGAGGGCACGTTTACCGCCGGCGCCCTCGGCACGTGGTTTGCCGGAACGCGCCCCGACGACACCGACTTCGTGCTGCTGATCCAAAAAGCATAACCCCGTGAACCGACCCCGCCGTGCGGTCCGAAGAACCGCACGGCGTTCCTTATGAGAAGGAGGAAACCATGTTGAAAAGAACCCATACGCGAAAAAAGATCCTCTCCGGTCTCATGTCGCTGATGCTGCTCGTGGGCTGCCTGTTTTGCTTCCCGCTCTCGTCCGACGCCCTCTATTACACCGAGGGGCAGAAGATCGCCCGTGTCATCACGGACGAGGGCATCGTGCTGCTGAAGAACGACAACGCCGCTCTGCCCGTCAAAGCGGGCGGCTCGGTCGCGCTGTTCGGCGAGGCGCAAAAGCTCGGCCCCAATGATTTTCAGGACGTCTGGAACATGCGGGGCTATATTCCCTACGGCTACGGCTCCGAGACGCAGGTGGGCGACTTTGCGGGCAAGGGGATCGATCCGCTCGACGCCCTTCTCGCCGCCGAAAAGAACGGCGAGCTCACCCTTTACCATCCGACCAGCGACGCCTATACCGCCGCGCTCGAAACGAACACGGAATACGTCCCCTCGGACGCCGAGGTCGCCGCTGCCGCTGCCGCTGCCGATACCGCCGTGGTGTTTATCAGCCGCTGGGGCGGCGAGGCGTTTGACGTTTCCCGCGCCGACTGGTATCTGCGTGAGAACGAAAAGGCGCTGCTCAGGCAGCTTTCCGCCGCGTTCGGAAAAGTCGTCGTCGTGCTCAATACGCCCTGCGTGATCGACACCTCGTGGGCCGTGGGCGAGATCGACGGCATCCGCGTGGACGCCGTGCTGTATGTCGGCTACACCGGCGTGCAGGGCGGCCTCGGCATCGCGGACGTGCTGCTGGGCAGGGTCAACCCCTCGGGCAAAACGAACGACACGTGGGCGAAGGACCTTTCGGATTACCCCGCCGACGCGGGCTGGGAAGGGCAGCATCAGGCCTATACCGAGGATATCTTCGTGGGGTACCGCTGGTTCGAGACCTTCGACCCGGACGGCGAACGCGTGAACTATCCGTTCGGCTACGGTCTGTCCTATACGACGTTCCGAATCGAGACCGGGCGCTTCACCTTCGACGGTGAGACTGTCAGCGTGGACACCGTCGTCACCAACACCGGCGCCGCGGCGGGCAAAGAGGTCGTCGAGATGTACGTCTCCGCGCCGCAGGGCGTTCTCGGCAAGGCGGCGAAATCCCTTTGCGATTACGCGAAGACCAAAACGCTGGCGCCCGGCGAATCCCAGACGCTCACGCTCTCGGCGGATATGGCGGACCTTGCCTCGTTCGACGATCTCGGCAAGACCGGGAACAGATCCTGCTTCGTGCTCGAGGCGGGCGACTACCGCTTCCTCGTGGGGAATTCCGTGCGCAGCGTCACCGAGGCGGGCAAGGCGACGCTCGGCGCGCTTCGCGTGACGCAGCGGCTTTCGTCCCTCTGCCCCACGAACCTCGAAAAGCGCCTGCTGGCCGACGGCAGCTACGAGACGCTTCCGGCGCGGGAACAGGCGCAGAATTACGTGCACACCGAAACGCCGAAGGCGAACGTGAATAAAGGCAAGACCGTCGCGGGACACCGCCTTTCCGAGGTCGTGTTCGGCACGATGACGATGGACGAATACCTCGCGCAGTGGAGCGACAGGGAGCTCGCCACCTTCTTCGTCTCTTACGACCAGAATCAGGTGGGCTGCTCCGACGAGCTCTGCGTCAAATACGGCCTGAACCGCTTCTCGCAGGGCGACGGCGGCATGGGCCTGTGCTTCATGGGCACGGTCTATCCGTGCAGCGCGATTCTCGCCTCCACGTGGAACGACGATCTCATCGAGGCCTTCGGGCTGCTGCTCGGCGCCGAGCTCTATAAAAACAACGTGGGCATGTGGCTCGGCCCGCCCGTCAACATGCGCCGCTATCCTCTCGCCGGCAGAAACGTGGAATACTATTCCGAGGACCCCTACGTGATCGGCCGGATCGCGACGACCGTGATCAAAGCCGTGCAGCGAAACGGCATCCCCGTGTGCATCAAGCACATGATCTGCAACGAAAAAGAAGCGGGCAAGCTCTGGAGCGATTCGCAGGTCTCCGAGCGCGCGCTGCGCGAGATCTATCTCAAGCCCTTTGAAATGGGCATCAGAGAGGGGCACGCCGAGGGCATCATGACCTCTTACAACGTGATGAACGGGCTGCCCACCTCCGAAAACGCGGATCTGCTCAGGGGCATCGTGCGCGGCGAATGGGGCTACGAGGGCTTCATCACCACCGACTGGGGCAACGGCAAGAACCACGTGCGCGAGATCAACGCCTCCAATAACGTCCACACGCCCTACGACCACTGCGATATCAACGTGATCTACGCCGCGATCGACAGCGGCGAGATCAGCCGCGCCACGCTCGAGGAGGGCGCCAAACAGATCCTCTGGACGCTGATGCGCTCCCCGCGCTATTACCGCGCCAATTCGTGCACGCTCGGCCACCGTTACGACGAATACGGGCGCTGCGCCGTGTGCCATGCTCCCGACCCGGCGGTCAGGCTGAATCTCTCGAAAACGCTCGCGCTCCTTGTGCCGGAGGCCGGCGTCAACACGAAGCTGCCGGCGACCTACGGCTATCCGAGCGCGACCGATTTCGTGGGCCGGAACACCGAGAGCTTCTGCGCGAACATCATGGCGCTTTTCAAGTTGGTGTTCAACTTCTTCACGCAGCTCTTCGGCAGGATCGCATAAGCCGCCGGACACGGTACGGTTAAGGAGAAACGCGAATGTTCAAGAAAATCATGGCATTTCTGGTCAGCATGTTCCTGACGCTGTCGTTCACGCTCAGGCGCGCGAGCACAGGGGAGAACAACCCCAACAACGAAATGACGATCAAGCAGAACCGCTTTGCCGCCGAAAACACGTTCATCACCCAGCCGCGCGAAGTCAAAAAGCTGCCGAAGTTCGAGGAGGAACGCGACAATCTCCCGAAGCCCGTGTGGGACGGGCACGACGACGCGATCGCCTGCTACTATAAGGCTTGGGAGCTCGCCTTCGGCAACTTCAGGCAGCCCGCCCTGACCTCCGGCTTCGTTTCCAATTACATCGACACCGCCTTCAACGGCGAGCTCTTCATGTGGGATTCCGTTTTCATCCTCATGTTCGGCAGATACGGCTCCCGGTCCTTCAACTTTCAGGGCACGCTCGACAACTTCTATTCCCACCAGTATAACGACGGCTATATCTGCCGCGAGATGGAGCAGGCCACGTGCAAAGAGGCGTTCACCCGGTTCGACCCCTCCGCCACCGGCCCGGACGTGATGGCGTGGAGCGAATGGGAATACTATCTGAATTTCGGCGATACCGAGCGTCTGGCGCGGGTGTTCCCGTGCCTGATGGCGTATCACGAATGGATGCGGGAATTCCACACGTGGCGGGACGGCACCTACTGGTCGAGCGGCCTCGGCTGCGGCATGGATAACCTTCCGCGCCTGCAGCTCGGCTACGACGTGAACACCCACGGGCACATGATCTGGGTCGACGCCTGCCTGCAGGAGCTGCTGAGCTGCCGCATCCTGACCGAGATGGCAAAGGTGCTCGGCAGGGAGGCCGATACCGTCGGGCTGAAGGAAGAGCGCGAAATGCTGCTGAAAACGGTCAACGAAAAGCTGTGGGACGACGAGACCGCGTTCTATTACGATCTCTGGCGCAACGACGAATGGAATCACGTCAAGCACCTCGGCGCTTACTGGGCGCTGCTGGCCGAGGCCGTGCCCGAAGAAAACGCCGACCGGTTTATTGCGCACCTGACGAACGAAAACGAGTTTGCCACCCCCGTTATGCTGCCGGCTCTCTCCGCCGACCACCCGTCCTTCAGCCCGGACGGCGGCTACTGGTGCGGCGGCGTGTGGGCGCCCACGAACTATATGGTGCTCAAGGGCCTCGACGTTTACGGCAGATACGACCTGTCTTATAAGATCGGGCGCAATTACCTCGACGCCGTGGTTTCGGTTTTCAACGATACGGGCACCGTTTTCGAGAATTACGCCCCGACGCCGGACGAAAACGGCAAACCGCGCAAGGGGAACGTCGCCGCCTCGGATTTCGTCGGCTGGACGGGCATCGCGCCGATCAGCGTGCTGTTTGAGTATGTGTTCGGCCTGAAGCCCGACGCGGCAAACAACACCATCCGGTGGAATATCGACCTTTTGGACCGCTTCGGCGTGGAGAATTATCCCTTCGGCGCGGACGCGACGCTCTCGCTCACGTGCGAAGCGCGCGGCAGGCTTTCGGAGGAGCCGAAGGTCGAGATAAAGTCCGACAGGCCCGTCACCGTCGAGATCTTCTGGGACGGAGGGCGGCAGTCGAAGACCGTGACGGTTTCCGGCAACTGAGCCCCGACGTCTTTTGAAATGTGAACAAGCCCCCGCGATGCGTTTTTCCGGCGTATCGCGGGGGCTCTTTTTTTTCGTCCGTTTTTTTGCGCCCGTTCGGTTTCGCGGGGACGCCGCGCGGGAAAAGGAAAGGGACTCACGGTATCCCGTGAGTCCCTGTGTTTTTTTCAGCCGGTCCGCGTCCGCTTACAGCACGACCTCCATGCCGTCAAACGCCGCGTCGTATTCGTAGGGGTGCGCCCTTTTCATCTGCCCGTAAAGCGCCGGGAGCCAGCGGCTGTCGTTGACGTGCGTGTGCAGCACGCGTTTGACCTTCGTTTTGTCGAACACCGGGA
>JAEEGL011979083.1_pt1 | contig 16461 bp, 14 predicted proteins | sample 9134231 | NCBI WGS metagenome assembly JAEEGL01 (sample SAMN16246548, study PRJNA631951) | gut metagenome | biome: gut microbiome; feature: rumen; material: fiber-attached | host: Bos | place: Iran: Karaj | collected 2018-10
CCGGAAGTGGCCTGGGTGACGATGGGCGGTTCGGAGCCGCTGCAGGAGAGACTCTGCGTGCGCCCGACCTCCGAAACACTGTTCTGCGATTTTTATGCCAAGGACATCCATTCCTACAGAGACCTGCCGAAGGTCTACAACCAGTGGTGCTCGGTGCTCCGCTGGGAGAAGGAGACCCGGCCTTTCTTACGGTCCCGTGAATTCCTGTGGCAGGAAGGCCATACGGCGCACGCCACGGCAGAAGAGGCGCAGGAGCGCACGATTCAGATGCTGAACGTGTATGCGGACTTCTGCGAGGAATACCTGGCGATCCCTGTGATCAAGGGCCAGAAGACCGACAAGGAGAAATTCGCCGGCGCAATCGAGACCTATACGATCGAAGCGCTGATGCATGACGGTAAAGCATTGCAGTCCGGCACATCCCACAACTTCGGCGACGGTTTCGCCAAGGCCTACGGCGTGACGTTTACCGATAAGGACAATCAGCTGAAGTACGTCCATCAGACCTCCTGGGGCGTGACCACCCGCCTGATCGGCGCCATCATCATGGTGCACGGGGACGACGAAGGCCTTGTGCTTCCGCCCGCCGTCGCGCCGACGCAGGTCGTCGTCATCCCGATCGCATTCCATAAGGAAGGCGTTCTGGAGAAGTCCGGAGAGATCGCGGAGCGTCTCGGAAAGGTCGCCCGGACGAAGTTCGACACTTCCGACAAGAGCCCCGGCTACAAGTTCGCCGAGGCGGAAATGAGGGGTATCCCGGTCCGTGTCGAGATCGGTCCGAAAGACATCGAAGCCGGCCGCGCGGTGCTTGTGCGCCGCGACACCCGCGAGAAGATCGAAGTGCAGCTCGATAACATTGAAGAGGAAGTCACGAAGCTTCTCGGAACGATCCAGCACGACATGCTGGAGCGTGCCCGTGCTTTCCGCGACGCGCACACCTACGAAGCACGTGATTACGAGGAATTCAAGGACACGGTCGAGAACAGGCCCGGCTTCATCAAGGCCATGTGGTGCGGCGACCAGGCCTGCGAAGACAAGATCAAGGAAGAATTTTCCGCGACGAGCCGCTGCATCCCCTTCGTGCAGGAGCATGTCGGTGACGTATGCGTCTGCTGCGGACGTCCCGCGAAGAAAATGCTCTACTGGGGCAGAGCCTACTAAGAGGATCAAATTCCATGAGCGACGAGAAAAAGACGCTGTTCAAACGCCCGAAGGACGAAAATTTCGACGTCCCGGAGGCCACGAGAACAAGCCAGAACCGGGAAGAATCGAAGGATGAGGGGCCGAAACAGAACCCCCTGGTGATCGTCGCCATTCTGGCGAGCGGTCTTGTGATCGCTGCAGTCTCGGTCTTCCTCTATCAGGTGCTGAAAAGCAACCAGCGCACCGTGATCCCGACCCCGAGCGCCACGGAGTTCCCCGTCCAGTCTTCTGAGACGCCCTCCGAGAGCGGAGATCCTCAGGAAACGACTGAGCCCGGGTCTTCTTCGGACGAGACGACCACGGCCGCAGAGACCACGACAGTGCCGCCGGAGGAAACGACGACCGCGCAGCCCACGACTTATTCCGAGTATGACATTACCATCAATGACATTACTTACCATGTGCAGGACGGCTATGCCATTGTGACCAAGGTAAAGATCAAGACCACGCTGGCGGAGATCCCCGCGGAGATCGAGGGCTGGCCGGTACGGACCATCGGCGACGGCGCATTCAACGGCAACACCTATGTGAAGAACATCCGCATTCCTGACAGCGTCACCGCCTTCGGCGATTATGCATTTGCCAATATGGGCCTCATTCAGGAGATCATCATCCCGCCGTCCGTCAACTATTTCGGCGATCACTGCTTCGACTACACGAGCGGGCAGGTCTTCGTCGTTCAGGAGAACAGTTACGCCTGGCAGGTGGCTACGCTTCACAAGATTCCCTTCCGCATCGGAGACAAATTCAGCTTCGAGTGACCGGGGAGGAGTCCCTCAGGATCGGCGGCGGGACCTTCAGGGGAACGCCGCCATTTTAAAAAGATGAAGATAAAACTTCCGGAAACAGTGGAAATGATCATAGACGTCCTGGAACGTGCGGGCTATCCGGCCTACGCGGTGGGCGGCTGCGTCCGCGACACGATCCTCGGGCGCGAGCCGAACGACTGGGACATCACCACCTCCGCCCGCCCGGAAGAGGTGAAAAAATGCTTCCGCCGCACGGTGGATACCGGCATCGCGCACGGCACCGTGACCGTCATGATCAGGAAGAAAGGCTACGAAGTTACGACCTTCCGCATCGACGGACAGTACGGAGACGCGCGCCATCCGGACAGCGTGGTATTCACCTCGGATCTCAGAGAGGACCTTCTCCGGCGCGACTTCACCATCAACGCGATGGCCTACAACCACCGCGACGGGCTGCAGGATCCTTTCGACGGCCAGGGCGACCTTCAGCGGAAGCTTGTCCGCGCTGTCGGAGAGCCGGAGGAACGCTTCACGGAAGACGCGCTCCGCGTCATGCGCTGCGTGCGCTTTGCCGCCCAGCTGGGCTTTGCCATCGATCCCGCGACCTATGAAGCCGCGAAGAAACTGTCCGTCAATCTTGGGAAGATCTCCGCGGAGCGCATCCGCGAGGAACTGCTGAAAGTCCTGGTGTCGGCGCATCCGGACTATGCCGGCAAGTTTCTGGAGATCGGCGCGATGCCCTTCATCCTGCCCGCCTACGGAAGTTTCCGCGAAGAGGCGGAGCGGGCCATGTGCCTTCTGCCTGCGGACAAGGTGCTCAGGCTGACCGCCTTTCTTTATCAGGGCGGTGCTGAAGAGGCGGCGCGTTTCTTCGACCGTCTGAAATTCGACAACGACACCCGTAACCGCGTCCTTCACCTCATCCGCTTCTCGGACGTCAGGCTGGATCCTGAGCCCAGAGCCCTCCGGCAGTTCCTTTCCGGGTTCGGGAAGGACGACGTGGACCGCCTGCTCATTTTCCTTGAAAAGGTGCGCGGAGAGGATCTTAGGGTGGTCCGCGCGGAGCTTTCGGGCATCGAGGCGCGCGGAGAGTGCACGAGCCTTAAAGAACTCCGGCTTACCGGCAATGATCTCATGGAAGTTGGCATGAAGCCCGGCAGGGAAATCGGGGCGCTTCTCAGGGAACTCCTTCAGGCAGTGATCGACGATCCGTCCTTAAATACACGGGAACAGCTTCTGAATATTGCCTTGAAACGCCTGAACGCCTGAAGATTTGCGCCCGGAAAGCCCCTTTGCAAGGATATTGAACATTTTGTGAAAACCACTTGCAAAACCATTTTTACCATGTTACATTCAATGCGTTGAAGCGGGATCTCCGCTGACAGAGAGGAGACAGGGCAGACCTGTCCGTTCCATGAATAAGGAGGATTGACAATGGCATTTAAGATTTCCGAGGACTGCATCATGTGCGGATCCTGCCAGGCCAACTGCCCGGCGGATGCGATCACCGAAGGTGAAGCTCAGTACGTGATCGATCCCGACCTGTGCCTTTCCTGCGGCACTTGCGCGGATAACTGCCCGGTCGGCGCGATCTCCGAAGAGTAAGCAACTTGCGACCGGCGTTTGAGTTTTCTCAGACGCCGGCTTTTATTTTTTTATCATCCAATCATTTGAGAGGGGTGCAAATGCAGAAGTATATCGTCTATTACAACCCGCTGTCTGCCAACGGCGCAGGCAAGGAAGAAGCCCAGAAGATCGAGCAGTACCTGAAAGGCTGCGAGATCACCTATGAAGACGCCACGAAGGAAGCCGACGAGGCCGATCTTCTGAGAAAGGTGCCTGAAGACGTGATCCCGGTGTTCACCGGCGGCGACGGCTCTGTCAATTTCCTTGTCAACGCGATGATGAAAGCCGGCACGAAGCGCCCGGTGTGGTTCTTCCCGGCAGGCTCCGGCAACGATTTCTGCAGAGACATCGGAAGAGAAAAGGATCCTTCGCCGTTCGAGATCAATGAATACGTGGACCATCTGCCCAGAGTCACCGTGCAGGGCAAGACCATGTACTTTGTCGACAACGTCGGCGCGGGCATCGACGGCTACTGCTGCGAAGAGAGCGACCGCCTGAAATCCATCGGAAAGCACCAGTCCTACCAGATGATCGCCGTAAAGGGACTTCTGGGCGCGTGGAAACCGGTCGACGCCAAGGTGACCGTGGACGGCGTGACCAGAGAGTACAAGAAGATCTACATGGCGCCCGTCATGTTCGGCCGTTACTACGGCGGCGGCATCAAGATCGCGCCTTCGCAGGACCGCAAAAACCCCGAACACAAGGTGACAAATGTCGTCGCCTGGGCCCCGAACCGTCTCGCGGGCGTCTTCCTCTTCCTGTCCATCCTGATGGGCAACGCCGAGAAACTGAAGAAGAACCTCGAGTTCCACGAAGGCTACGACGTCAAGGTCGAGTTCAGCCCGGCCGTAGCCGTACAGATCGACGGAGAGACCTTCACGAACGTCACCGAGTACGAAGTCCACGCAGACCGCTCCTGAGGCATCATTCAAAAACGCAGTTTGCGTTTTTATAGGTTTTATAAGGAAAACGGGGCCTCCAGCCCCGTTTTTCCGCAAAAAACTTGACAAAAACCGCAGTCTTGCTATAATTTTCTTTGAAATGAAGCCAAAAATTCATTTCGAAATATCTTTAGGAGGAACACTATGAACAAGGCAGAACTGGTAGCGGCAATCGCGAAGAAGACGGGCCTGTCCCAGAAAGATTCCGCCGCGGCTCTTAAGGCTTTCACCGACACGGTCGCTGCAGAACTGAAGAAGAAAGACGGCAAGGTTCAGCTTGTCGGCTTCGGCACCTTCGCTGTTTCCAAGAGGAAAGCGCGTGAAGGCCGCAACCCCCGTACGGGCGCGAAGATCCGCATCAAAGCGGCGAAGCTCCCGAAGTTCACGGCCGGCACGGCTTTAAAGGAAGCTGTTAAATAACGAATGAGGCTAGATAAATTTCTGAAAGTTTCCAGACTGATCAAGAGGCGCACTGTCGCGAACGAAGCCTGCGACGCAGGCCGCGTGTCCGTGAACGGAAAGCCGGCGAAAGCCGGGTACGAAGTCAAGGTCGGCGACATCATTTCCATCGGCTTCGGACAGAAGACCGTGGAAGCGGAAGTCCTTGGCGTCCAGGAGACCGTAAAGAAAGAAAATGCAGGAGATTTGATTCGTTTTTTATAAGCGATGTTCCAAAGAGACACCCCGCAGCGAAAGCCGCGGGGTGTTTTGTTATGCATAGTGTTTCATTAGTCTCTTGATCATAGTTTCTGCAAGTATACGAAGTCTGTTTATGAAGAGAAGTATCAGAACTCCCTTGACACTGAAAAAAACAGCGCTATAGTAGTATTTGTATAGGTATATTCTTGCGGAGGCTTGAATGTCGGAAGGCACGCAAAGGCTTAGGAAAGCGCACAGAAGAAGTGTGATCATGGTCGTGATCGTCACGATCATTCTTCTCGTCGCCATTGCGATCCCGACTGTCCGCAACTACCAGGAGAATCAGCGCCTCGAACTCGAACGGGCAGCCTACGAGGCCAGCCTGGAAGAGGCCGTGAAGAGAGCGGAAGAGCTGAAAAACCGGGCAAATGCCGTCCTGACGGACGCGGAGATCATTGCGATCGCGCGCAGCCGCTTCGGACTGGTGTTCCCCGACGAAATCATTTTCAAACCCAGCAATTAGCATGGATCTTACTGAAAAGGTCAAAAAGAATATCGAGGACGGCGCGCTCTTCAACCCTGAAGAGCGTGTTGTTTTAGGGTGCTCCGGCGGGCCGGATTCGGTCGCGCTGCTGCTTTTATTGCATGATTTGGGCTATAAAGTGACCGTCGTTCACGTGAACCACGGGCTCAGGGAAAATGCCGCCCAAGACGAGGTTTTCGTGCAGGCGCTCGCAGAGCGCCTCGGGGTGCCTTTCCGGGCGGAGCATGCGGATGTCCGCGCGCGGGCCGTGGAAATCGGCGAATCTCTGGAAGAGGCCGCAAGGAACCTCCGCTACGACATTCTGTTCCGGGCGGCCCGTTCCGTGGGCGCGAAGGTGATCGCGCTGGCCCATCATGAAAATGATCAGGCTGAGACGGTGCTTTTCAACCTGGTGCGGGGCTCCGGCCTTCGTGGTCTCTCCGGCATGGCGAAGCTCTCGGTACGGAAAGTGACCTTCCCTGACGGCAAAAAGCAGGAGTTCCGGCTCGTACGGCCGCTTCTCGGCGTGAAGAAGGAGGAGATCCTCCGATTTCTCCGGGCGCGGGGCGAGGACTGGCGTGAAGACGAGAGCAACCGGGACGACAGCATTTCCCGGAACCGGATCCGGCATCAGGTGATCCCTGCGCTGGAAACGGTCCGCGAAGATTCGGTCGATAAGATCGCGGAGGCGGCGGACTGGCTCAGGGAGGTGGACGGTTATCTCACGAAGAAAGCCACTGAATGGATCCGCTCCCATGCTTCCATGAATAAGAGAGGGACCTGGATGGAGCTGCCGACGGAGCCTTTTCTCAGGGAAGAGCATGTCCTTCAGGACTATATCATCGCGGAAGCTTTCCGTACGCTCGGTCTCCCTATGAAGGACAAAGGACGCAGACATCTTGAGTCGGTGGCGGAGCTTGCGGACAATTCGGTCGGGAAACAGGTGATGCTGCCGGGCGAATGGACCGCGGTCCGGAACTATACCTCTGTCCGCATCGAGAAGCTCCCGGCCGGGAAGGCCGAGGAAGAGCGCGGACATGCGGAATACGTCATTACCACCCGTACGTTTTCCTTTGACGGAACAATGGATTTCCCGAAAAAAACATATACGAAATGTGTGGATTATGATAAAATCAAACAACGTCCCGAACTCAGATTCCGGAAGCCGGGCGATCAGATCGCTGTGGCGCCGGGACAGCACAAAAAGCTGAAGGACTGGTTCATCGACGAGAAGATCCCGGTGAAGGACAGAGACCGCGTTCCTGTCGTCGCGGACGGGCAGGACATCGTGTGGGTCCTGGGGCGCCGGATGAGCGCGGACTACAAGGTCACGGAGGAGACACGCACGGTCATGGAGATCACCGTCGAACTCAAATACGGGCGCGGATGAGCGCAGAGGAGGCCTGATATGAAAGACAAAAAGAGCGTTTTGATCCCGGAAGAAAAGCTGATGGCCCGGATCGCCGAGCTGGGAAAGCAGATCACTGAAGACTACAAAGGGGAGCCTGTGCACCTTGTCGGCATCCTGAAAGGGTCCGTATTTTTCCTTTGTGCCCTGGCGGCGCGCATCGACCTTCCGGTCACGATCGACTTCATGCAGGTTTCGAGTTACGGCGATCAGACGACCTCCTCGGGCGTCGTCCGCATTCACAAGGACACGGATGAGAGCCTGGAAGGCAAGAACGTCCTCATCATCGAGGATATCGTGGACTCCGGCCGCACCATGAGCTATCTCTTAAAGATCCTGGAAGCCCGGAAGCCGAAGAGCATGAAGCTCGTCACCCTTCTCGACAAGCCCGCAAGGCGTGTCTGCGAAGTCAAAGCGGATTATACCGGTTTTGAAGTGGAAGACAAATTCGTCATCGGCTTCGGGCTGGACTTCGCACAGAAATACAGAAACCTCCCCTACATCGGCGTTATTGATGAAATAGGAGACGAATAAGTGAATCCACAGAAAAGAAGATTTCCGCCGATTCTGATCTATCTGATCTTTATCGCCGCGCTGGTCATCGGCGCGATCGTGATCTCCAGGACCGCCAACCGCTCGACGCAGGTCAGTTACTCGGATTACATCAAAGACCTCGAGGGCGGCGATATCAAGAAAGCTGAGATCCAGCAGAACAATCAGGTCCCCACGGGCGTCGTCTACTACACGACGAGCGAATCGGAGAGGGCCGCGGTGAAGTCTGCTCCGGTGCCAAATGTATCGGAAGAGCGCGACAGGCTGATGAAAGCAGGAATCAGCGTTGTGATCAACGACGTGCCCGGGGAAGATCTGTTCCTGGGAACGATCCTGCCCATCCTGATCATCGGCCTGATGATGTTCGTCATGATCATTTTCCTGAACGGCAGGGCGAGTTCCGCAGGCGCAGGCGTCGCGGGGAACTTCACGAAGAGCCGCGCCCAGATCTCGGATCCGAAGAAGAACCAGATCCGCTTCAAGGACGTCGCGGGCCTTCAGGAAGAGAAGGAAGAACTGGAAGAGGTCGTGGATTTCCTCCGCGACCCGAAGAAATACCTGAACATGGGCGCCCGCATTCCGAAGGGCATCCTTCTGGTCGGCCCTCCCGGCACCGGCAAGACGCTTCTTGCCAAGGCGATCGCGGGAGAAGCCGGCGTGCCGTTCTTCACGATCTCCGGCTCGGACTTCGTGGAGCTTTTTGTCGGCGTCGGCGCGAGCCGTGTACGCGACCTGTTCAATACCGCCAAGCAGAACGCGCCGTGCATCATCTTCATCGATGAGATCGACGCAGTTGCCCGTATCCGCGGCTCAGGCCTCGGCGGCGGTCATGATGAACGCGAGCAGACCCTGAACCAGATCCTGGTGGAAATGGACGGCTTCACGGTCAACCAGGGCATCATCGTCATGGCGGCCACGAACCGTGCGGACATCCTGGATCCGGCTATCCTGCGTCCCGGCCGTTTCGACCGCAAGGTCGCTGTCGGCAAGCCTGACGTAAAGGGCCGCGAGGAGATTCTCCGCGTGCACGCAAGAAGGAAGAAGGTCGGCGAGGACGTCGACTTCAAGAAGGTTGCCAGGACCACTGCCGGCTTCACCGGAGCAGACCTTGAGAATCTTCTGAACGAAGCTGCGATCGGCGCCGCGAAGCGGAACGCCGACTACATCACTGAGCATGACGTCGAGCTTGCATTTGTCAAAGTCGGCATCGGTCAGGAGAAGAAGTCCAAGGTCATCTCCGAAAAGGAAAAGAAGATCACGGCCTATCACGAGATGGGACACGCGATCCTCTTCGAGACCTTCCCGGAAGTCGGCTCGGTCCATACCGTCTCCATCATTCCGACGGGTCTCGGCGCCGCCGGCTACACCATGCCGCTCCCCGAGAACGATGAAATGTTCTACACGAAGTCCAGGATGCTGCAGGAGATCAGCGTCTTCATGGGCGGCCGCATCGCAGAGGAAATGGTATTCGGCGACGTCACGACCGGCGCGTCGCAGGACATCAAGGAAGCGACGGAGCTGGCCCGCAAGATGGTCATGAAATACGGCATGTCCGACAAGATCGGCTTCATCAACTACGAGCAGTCCCAGGAGGAAGTCTTCATGGGACGCGACCTCGGACACATGAAGACCTACGGCACGGAAGTCGTGAACGAGATCGAGGCGGAAGTCAAGCGCATCATGAGAGAATGCTACGACGAAGCATCCCGCATCCTCAAAGAGAAAGAAGACGTGCTGCACCGCGGCGCGAAGCTCCTCATCGAGAAGGAGAAACTGAACCAGGACGAATTCAGGGCGGTCTATTATGGCAGTGACGAGCGACAAATCGAAGACAGAGAACCCAATCCCGACGCCTGAAAGCGAAAGAGTAGAGCTTCGGAAACTGGATCTCAAGGCGCTTTTCGCCGATGAGACGCCCCAGTACCGCTACCCGGAAGACATCGATCCGGGCGACGAAGTCCGTTTCCGCTTCCGTACCCGTAAAAACAACGCGAAAGCCGTCTATTTCGTCGGACGTTCGGTCCGCCGGAAAATGAAGCCGGCTTTTTCGCGCGAGCAGTTCGACTATTACGAAGTCACCGTCAAGATCGGTGCCGCGCGCTTCTACTACGGTTTCGAGATCGAGGGCGAAGACCGCAAGGTGCTCTACGACCGGATGGGCGTCAGCCTGTACGGCCGTCTGAACCCGGAGACCGCCTTCCGCATCATCCCCGGCTTTTCCGTACCCGGCTGGCTCCGGGGCGCCGTCATGTATCAGATCTTCGTCGACCGTTTCCGGAACGGAGATCCCAAAAACGACGTCATCACGGGCGAGTACGCCTACCAGGGCCACCGTGTCGAGGGCATTACCGACTGGAACGGACTTCCGGAGATCCATGACCATTTCCGCTTCTTCGGAGGCGACCTCGTGGGCGTCATGGAGAAACTGGATTATCTGAAGCATCTCGGCGTCGAGGTCATTTACCTGAATCCGATCTTCGTTTCCCCGTCGAACCACAAATACGACACGCAGGACTACGATTACGTGGATCCGCACTTTGTCGGGTTCGTGGAGGACGGCGGCGACACGCTTCCCTGGGGACAGCTGGACAACCGTCTTTCGGAGCGCTATCTCACGCGTGTGACCTCTAGGGCCAATCTCGAAAATGCCAACGCCTATTTCGCGAAGCTTTGCGAAGAGATCCACAAGCGCGACATGAAGATCATCCTGGACGGTGTCTTCAACCACTGCGGCTCCTTCAACAAATGGATGGACAAGGAGCGGATCTATGAGGGCCGGCCCGGCTATGAGCCCGGCGCTTTCCTCACGGAGGACAGCCCTTACCACGACTATTTCTACTTTGAGGAAGGCTCGAAATGGCCCTGCAACCCGCATTTTACGGGCTGGTGGAACCATCCGACCCTGCCGAAACTGAATTACGAAAACTCCAGGGATCTTCACGACTACATTCTCCGTGTGGCGAGAAAATGGCTGGCGCCGCCGTACTCTGTGGACGGCTGGCGGCTGGACGTCGCCGCCGACCTCGGAGACTCCAGCGCCTATAACCACCTTTTCTGGAAGGAGTTCCGGAAGGTCGTCAAAGAAGAAAATCCGGACGCCGTCATCATCGCGGAGCACTACGGCAATCCCGAGCACTGGCTCAGAGGCGACGAATGGGACACGGTCATGAACTACGACGCCTTCATGGAACCTGTCGGATACTTCCTGACCGGTCTGGAGAAGCACTGTGATTCCTATGACGGATACCTGCACGGCAACGGAAGGGCATTTTTCGAAAACATGACGCGGGCCGGGCTGAATCTGCCTTCACAGTCGCTGTATTCCGCGATGAACGAGCTCTCGAACCACGACCATGCTCGCTTTTTGACGAGAACGAATCGTGTCGTCGGCCGTCTCGCAGACAAGGGCTCTGCAGCCGCTTCGGAAGGTCTGTCCTATGCCACATTCCGGGAAGGTATCGTCATGCAGTTCACACTGCCCGGCGCTCCGACGATCTACTACGGAGACGAGACAGGTGTGACCGGCTGGACCGATCCGGACAACCGCCGCACCTTCCCCTGGGGCAATGAAAACTGGGACCTCATTGCGTTTCACAGAGACGTGATCCGCATGCATAAACAGTGGTCGTGCTTCCGTATGGGCTCCTTCAAGCCGATCGAGGCAGACATGGGCTATCTGGCCTACGGACGTTTCGACGAGAGATCTTCAGCGCTCGTCCTCATCAATCATTCCGACAAGGCGCGGGAAGTCTGCGTGCCGGTATCAGAGATCGAAGTACCGGACTTCGCTGTCATGAGGCGCGTTATGAAGACCGACGAGATGTCCTATAACGTAGGCAATCTTCAGGTGGCCGTCGAGGAAGGCTTCCTCAAGCGCACTGTTGAGGCCTGGAGCGCCGAAGTCTACGTCGTGGAGAAGCAGTAAGTTTTTTATTCGAGGCAGTTGCGAGCCCGGCTTGTTGCCGGGCTCGTTTTTTTCTTCAATCATCCGAGAAAGGCAGTTAGGGAGGAGAAAAGTCATTTTATACTGCCTTTTTCTTCTGGGAGGGGCAATACAGGAAGAAATATTCAGAAGCCGCCCGGAACTTGCCGGAAATGGCGGAAACCTTGATTCCGCAAGGAAAAAGGCAGAGGAGCTTTGACTGCTGGAAAACAGCGGAAAAGGAAAGAGGTACACAAAACAGGACAGACAGAACACGTTTCTGTCTCTCTTTTCGCATTTTCCTTCGGAATCCTTTGATTGCGCCGGAGAGAAAAATGATATACAATAGACGAGTCGCGGGCAAGACCCGCGGGAAACCCGGAAAAGAAGGTTAGACCATGGTAAAGATCAGAACTCGTTACGCACCGAGCCCCACGGGCCGGATGCACGTCGGAAACTTAAGGACCGCCTTGTACGCCTACCTCATCGCGAAGCATGAGGGCGGCGATTTCATGCTGCGGATCGAGGATACGGACCAGGGCAGACTCGTGGAAGGCGCCGTGGACATCATTTACCGCACCTTGGAGGAGACCGGTCTCGTGCATGACGAAGGTCCGGACAAGGACGGCGGCGTGGGCCCCTATGTGCAGTCCGAGCGCCAGAAGGCCGGCATTTACCTGAAGTATGCGAAGGAGCTGATCGATAAGGGCGAGGCTTATTACTGCTTCTGCACGGAGGAGCGCTTGAACACACTGAAGACTTCGGTCGGCGAGGACGGCAAGGAGATCCGCGTCTACGACAAGCACTGTCTGCATTTGTCGAAGGAAGAGGTCGAGGCGCGTCTTGCGGCGGGCGAACCCTACGTCATCCGTCAGAACAACCCCACCGAGGGCACGACAACCTTCCATGACGAGATCTACGGAGACATCACTGTAGACAATTCTGAGCTGGATGACATGATCCTCGTCAAGTCCGACGGCTTCCCGACCTACAACTTTGCAAATGTGGTCGACGACCATACGATGGGTATCACGCACGTGGTGCGCGGCAACGAGTATCTGAGCTCCAGCCCGAAATACAACCGTCTGTACAATGCCTTCGGCTGGGAGGTGCCGGTCTACGTGCACTGCCCGCTGATCACGGACGAAGAGCACAAGAAGCTGTCGAAGCGCAGCGGCCATTCCTCCTTCGAGGACCTCATTGAGCAGGGCTTCGTGAGCGAGGCGGTCGTGAACTTTGTCGCGCTTCTGGGCTGGTCCCCTGCGGACGGACAGGAAATCATGAGCCTTCAGGAGCTTGTCGAGAAATTCGACTATACCCGCATCAACAAGTCCCCTGCAGTCTTCGATTTCCAGAAGCTTCGCTGGATGAACGGCGAGTATCTGAAAGCCATGGACGATGAGAAGTACCTCGAGAGAGCGCTTCCGATCGTCCGGGAAATGCTGCCGGAGACGCTGGATCTCAGACACATCGCGCTGATGGTGAAGACACGCATCGAAACATTCAATGACATTCCCGAGAAGATCGCGTTCTTCAGGGAAGTCCCGGAGTACGACAACGCGCTTTACGTCAATAAGAAGGCCAAATGCGACGAGGCTTCCTCGCTCGAACTTCTCCGGGCGGTGCTGCCGATCCTGGAGGCGCAGGAAGATTTCTCGAACGACGCGCTCTTCGCGGCGCTGTCTGCCTATGCCGAAGAAAAGGCCGTCAAGATCAACCACGTGATGTGGCCTCTGCGCACCGCGGTGTCCGGCCTTGCGGTCACACCCGGTGGCGCAACGGAGCTCATGTCCCTCCTCGGGAAGGACGAGACGCTCGCGCGCATAAAGGCCGCTGTCGAAAAACTCTCATAAACGACCCCATAGGAAGAGGCCGGCGCAATGTTGCGCCGGCCTTTCTTCGATTTCAGCGAAAAGTGATGGATACAGTGCATTTTTCAGTACAGGAAACAGAGAAGAAAATGCGCCCGGACCGGGCCCAGGAAGAAGCGGCAGCGCATTTTCGCGGCCCCTGCATGGTGCTCTCCGGGCCGGGCAGCGGCAAAACGACGGTCATCACAAGGCGCGTCCGCATGCTGGTCGAAGAGCGCGGGGTGTCTCCGGAACAGATTCTTGTGGTCACCTTCACACGCGCGGCGGCGGAGGAGATGAAAAACCGCTTTCTCCGGCTGGTCTCCGCGGCGAAGACCGCTGTGCTCTTCGGGACCTTTCATTCAGTCTTCTACATGATCCTCCGGCAGGAGAGTTTCCCGGACGTGCTCACGGTCGTAGAGGGCAGGGAGCGCATGGAACTCCTCCGCGAGGCGCTCAGCCGGACGGATCCGGGCATGGAGCCCGACCAGGATTACCTAAGGGCGCTCTCGGCCGAAATTTCGCGGGTTAAGAACGCCGGAGGGGTGATCTCGCCCAACGGCCCGGGAAAAGGAAGGATCGATTTTAAGGGCCTTTATGAGGCTTACAACGCCCTTCTCCGGAAGCGGAACGCAATGGACTACGACGACATGCTGCTCCGGACGCGCGAGCTCTTCCGGGAACGTCCGGAAGTCCTCAGGACCTGGCGGGAGCGCTTCCGCTTCATCCTCATCGACGAGTTCCAGGACGTGAACCGCGTGCAGTACGAGATCGTGAAAATGCTCATGCCTTCGGGCGAGGGGCTTTTCGTGGTGGGCGACGACGACCAGTCCATTTACGGATTCCGCGGCGCCGACCCACGTATCATGCTGGCCTTTCCGAAGGATTTCCCGGGCACACGGACGATCCTTTTAGGACAGAACTACCGCTCGGCCGGCGAGATCGTCCAGGCCTCGCTGTCCCTCGTGGAGCACAACCGGGACCGCTACCGGAAGAAGCTCCAGGCGGCGGACAGAGGCGCGAGGAAGGGCCTCGTGGAGTTCCGGCGTTTTGAGAACATTTCCGAGGAATGTACCTGGATCGCGGACGCGGTGCTCCGCCGTGCGGAGGAGGGCCTGCCGCTTCATGAGATGGCGGTCCTGACGAGGACGGCTTTCGGGGCGGAAGCCATCGTGCAGAAATGCATTGAGCGCGGGATCCCCTTTGTCTCCAGGGACCAGGTGCCGAACCTCTTTGCGCACTTCGCCGTGCGGCCGGTCTTTGCCTGCCTGAACTGGGCTGCCGGAAACCGCACGCGCGCAAACCTCCTTCGTTTTCTGTTCGCGCCGCCCAGAGGCATCCGGCGGGAAGACCTCACAGAGGATCCGGTCGACCTGGAGGCCGTCTCCCAGCGGCTCAGCAATAACCCGGAGACCCGGTGGAGGGCGGAGCACGCTGCATTTTTCCTTTACCAGACGCAGCTTCTACGGCGCCTCGCCGTACCCTACGCCATGATCAACTATTTCCGGAAAGGCATGGGCTACGACGAATACGTCTGCACTCAGGCGGAGAAAAAAGGCATGGACCCTCAAGGGATACTTGCGGTGCTGGACTGGGTGCAGGAGAGTGCGAAAAACTACCGCAGGGTGCAGGATTTCTATTCCTTTGTGGCCAAATACGTCCGCATGCTGGAAGAAAAATCCCGCACGGAGACCGTGCGGGACCGGCTGGTGATCTCCACGCTTCACGGTGCGAAAGGCCTCGAGTATTCGGAGGTCTTCATCCCCGACCTCTGCGAGCTGATCCTGCCGCACGAGAAGGCCTCCACGCGGGAAGACGTGGAAGAGGAGCGGCGTATGCTCTATGTCGGCATGACCCGCGCGAAGGACGCCCTGCACCTCTTCACGGTAAAGGAACGCTTCGGTCGCAGCATGCAGGAAAGCCGTTTTCTGCGCGAAATCAAGCGCCCGTGACGGAAGCCGTCCGGGCGCTTCATGGGTTCATTTTCGGTTTTCGTTCAGACGTTCGTGACCGCCTTCACGTAGGCTAGCGGCGACATGCCGGTGTGCTCGCGGAAGGTGCGGGAGAAATGATGGATCGAGGAGTATCCGACCATCTGGGCCACCTCGGTGACCTTGTAGTTCTCGTTGGTCAGCAGCACCTTTGCTTTCTCGATGCGGGCAAGATTCACGTCCTGCATCGGCGAAAGGCCGAAGAATTCATGATAATACTTGTAGAACTGGCTGCGGCTCAGGGAGACCATGCCGGGCATGTTCGTCGACGCCCATTCGCGCTCGCAGTTCGTAAGCATGGTGTAGCGCGCTTCCTTGAAAAGCTTGTAAAGCTGCGGATCGCCGATGCGCTCTTTCTCGCGGAGATCGACACTCCGGGACATCAGAACGAACATGTTCCGGAGAAGCGAATCCATCTGGTCCTCGAACTGCACGTCGCGGGTGTTGTACTCGCGGTAGAGCTGTTCAAGGAACTGCCGCACCAGCTCGGGATCCTTCGGATAGAAGATCTCCCCGACTGGAACCTTGAAACGGCTCATTTCCGAACGCGGCGCATGGAAATGGATGTAGCTCAGCCGGAAATCCCGGACCGCGCTGTAGTCCTGCGGTTTGCCGGGCTCGAAGATGAAGCACGCCCCGGGCGCCGCAAGGCCGATCTCATTTTCCAGCATCACGTGCATGGAAGAGAGAAAGAACAGGAAAAGGTAATCGCCGCTTCCCTTCGGACGAGAGATGCGCTCATAATTCTTGCCTGTGACGTCATAGCCGACATAATGGATACTGATCATGGCTATACCTCCACGGTAAAGGGTCACTCGTCTTCGGAGTCTTCAGAATCGTCTTCCGAATCGCCGTCGTCGGACTTCTTAAGGAGCCGGACGATAAAGAAGATCAGGACGCCCAGGCCTGCAAGAAGAAGGCTGATGACGAGAATGAAAGGCCAAAGGACAAGGGTCTTGTCCCTGCCGGGATCGACAGAAGGCTCGGTCTCCGAGGCCTCTGCGCTTTCAGAAGCGGAATCGGTCGCCTTGGTGGCCGGCTCGGTCGTGGATTCATC
>JAEEGL012643808.1_pt1 | contig 16461 bp, 13 predicted proteins | sample 9134231 | NCBI WGS metagenome assembly JAEEGL01 (sample SAMN16246548, study PRJNA631951) | gut metagenome | biome: gut microbiome; feature: rumen; material: fiber-attached | host: Bos | place: Iran: Karaj | collected 2018-10
CAGTTCGTATTGCACCGGATGGGCTCCAAATCAGTGCAAGTACGCAACTGCCAAAGAAATGGAAGGTGCGTGGTCTACACTTAATGAGATTGGAGATGAAACTACGTATCGTACACAACCGGCATTTATCCTCACTGTAGCAGACACGGGGAATATTTATTACTTTTCTGACAGATGGAATGGGCAGAACTATGATGATTCCAGGTATGTAGTGCTCCCTCTGACGTTTGGTGGAGATAAATATCCCATACTTGAATATCATGATCAGGTAACGATAATATAAAAGAAACCGCAAAGAAAAGGGGCTGTCGCAATTGACAGCGGCTTTTGAGATCATTTTTCAGTATGGAATCTATGATATTACACCAGAGGATTATGCTACTCAGCATACCAAGGACTTCTGTGCGACTGATGCAACTTTCAAGACAATGCAGGAAGCCTTTAACAATACTGTAATTGCCAATGAGAACAGGATTCACAACATCTACAATAATTATCCTCTTCAGCAGGTATTAGACGTGCAGAAGAATCTGGCAAACAGCGCTAAAGCCTGATCATTACACAATTGTCATAATATAACATAAAGAGGTCGGTTACTCATATGAGTAGCCGACCTCATTCTTTCTGCAATATTCCCACAAATATCATGGTAACCTTCTCCTGGTAAGATCATGTACTATCGTGAAAAGAGCATCGAACTGCTGTGGAGTAAGTCGCTCCACCATGGACATCAGCTCGCGCTGTTTGACAGCTTTAGTATCAGTATCAAACGTGCTCAGAAAATAAGAAGGTGTCACATGCAGATATTCGCATATCAAAAACAGCATCGAGAGAGAAGGTAATGACTTCATGTTCTCAATGTTGTTAATGTATCCTGGGTTCTGCCCCAGTGATAAGCTCATGTCCCTTGCTGAAACCCCTGCGTCAAGTCGCAGTTCTTCCAACCTCTTGGAAAAAGCCTCCAGATATTCAGCTTCAAACTCGTTATTCCCCTTAATCCTTGACATAGTCTCTGTTTGCTAATCACTCCGATTGAAAATGCTATATATATCTTACGAAATGTGATAGCTAAGAATATCTGTTAAAAAACGACATAGTGCGTACGGTTGCGCTTTGTAGATGTAGCACTATTTCCTATATTACAGTTATTAAAGACAAAAATCCAGTAAAATCAAAGAGTTCTAGCTATATGCGTATAGCATATAGCTAGAACTCTATATTGTCAAATCCCATATTCGATTTATTCTATCGTCTGTTATCTATCAAATGACTTATTTCAGTTTCTTAAAGTACTCATATGCTGAATTCTGAGATTTCTCCGAGAACTGCAGATATTTCTCTACCATGAAAAAGAGCTTGGAATCATCATTGGTTACCAGATACTCTACCGGATCATCATTGTCTGTTTCATCAGTAAGGAACTCGACTGATGTTCCAAGGATAAGAGCCATATTTTTAATAACAGAATACGGAGCACTTCTCTCACCTGACTCATATCTCAAATAAGAACTCTGATCAAGATTCATCCGCTTAGATGCTTCTCTCTTACTCCAGCCCATTTCTTCTCTCTTAAACTGTAATCTTGTGGGATTAAGCTTGCAAGCCATATCAATACCTCTGTTTGTCTAGGATTGTGTCGATCTGCCACATCGAAATCATTATATCATTTCGGCAACAATAATAACACGATTTAAGACTATAACATCCATAATACGACATCAAAAGATATATGTAATCTGTGATGCGATATTACGGAAATTATGAGATTTACAATTAATAATAGTCAACTTAACGATATAAAGAATATAAAATCATCATAGCGCTCTCTAAAACATAAGGATATCTATAATGAATTCATATTTTCGACCATGATTGCCGGATAGAAAACATTGGAAAAACCGGATTTTTGGGGGTTAATACATGATTATTACAAGAACACCGTTCAGGATTAGTTTTGCAGGAGGCGGGAGCGACCTCCCATCTTTCTATCATAGACATGAGGGATGCGTATTATCAACCTCAATCAACAAGTACATGTATGTCAGTATTCATCCTACTTTCGATAGAAGAATCACCAGTATCAAGTATTCAAAAGCAGAGAATGTCGATGACATTAGGAAAATCCAGCATCCAATAGCACGTCAGCTACTGCTTGATTATAAAGTTAGCGGAGTGGAGATAAATAGTATCGCTGATGTTCCTTCAGGAACAGGGCTGTCTACTTCAAGCGCATATACGGTAGGTCTTATTCATCTCCTTAAAGCATATACAGACAAGTATGCGAGCCAATCAAAAATAGCAAAGGAGGCTTGTAGAGTAGAGATAAATAAGCTTGGAGAACCTATCGGAAAACAGGACCAGTATGGAACATCTATAGGTGGACTCAAATTTATAAGGTTTTTGTCAGATGACACGGTAGATGTTGAGCCGGTTATCATGAGACCTAAGACAAGACAAAAGCTAGATAAGAATCTATTACTCTTCTATACAGGCCTTACACATTCTGCTGGAGATATCTTAAAAGGGCAGAGCGATAACATCAAGTCATCTGAAAAGAAGTTTGAAAACATGGTCAGGATGACTGAACTGACCAAGGAAATGTACAGATGTCTTCTTTCAGACAATCTCAACAGATTTGGAGAGATTCTCCATGAGAATTGGAAGCTAAAAAGAGAACTTGCGGATGGAATTACGAATCCCATCGTTGATAAGTACTATGATATCGCTATGAATGCAGGCGCTAGAGGTGGCAAGCTTCTCGGTGCTGGAGGTGGAGGATTCCTTTTATTCTATTGCGATAAGTGTAATCAGGACAGGCTTCGCAGTGCTCTGAGCGATCTTGTTGAACTTCCGTTTTCTATGGAAAATGGCGGAACCAAAGTAATATATGTAGGCGAAAATGATTGGGACTAATACATAAACAACTTACTAAGTAGGAGATGTGTATGAAGACAGTTATTCTTGGTGGGGGACTCTCTGGCCTTTCCACTGCTTATTTCCTGCAGGATCATCCAGACTATAATGATATAACTATTCTTGAAAAAGAGAATACCACTGGCGGACTATGTAGAAGTATCAGAAAAGATGGCTATATCTATGACATAGGTCCCCATATCCTTTTTAGTAAGGATAAGGAAATACTTGAGCTTATGCTCAGCGTCCTTGATGATGGGAAAAATGATCTTGTGCGAAGTAACAAGATACTCTACAAAGGAATCCCTGTTCAGTATCCATTTGAAAATGATCTGTCTAAACTGCCTGAGGATGATCTCAGGTATTGTATCAATGCGTTCAACAACAATCCCTATGAAGATTATGATGTTTCAAATATGATCCAGTTCTTCTTAAAGACATTTGGAGAAGGTATTACAAATACCTATCTAAGACCTTATAACGAAAAAATCTGGAAATATGACCCTGCATTTATGAATACATCAATGGTTGATAGAATCCCTAAACCAACACAGGAAGAAATCAGAAGAAGTGCGGCAGGAGAGACTATTCAGGGATATCTTCATCAGCTTTATTTTAGTTTTCCTAAGGATAGAGGCATTCAGGGAGTTCCTGAAGGATTTGAGAGAAGGCTTAAAAAAGATAAATGTCAGGTATTTACTGATGCAGAAGTTACAAAAATCAGTAAAAAAGAAAGTGTATTTTCTGTTACAACTTCTGATGGTAAGACATATGAAGCAGATAAGCTCATATCAACTATGCCGATCCATGAACTGGTCAGGGTATATGAAGGTACATCTGAGGAAGTTCAGAAGAAAGTAGACAGACTAAGATATAACTCCATCATCATAGCATTTGTAAAACTTCCATATGACTTGTGTGGAGATAATTTTGCATACATGATCCCTGATAAAAATGTCATTTTCCATAGGATATCCAAGATGGATTTCCTTGGGCCTGAATACCACCATTCACAGGAAGAAGCTACATATATGGTGGAAGTAACCTACAGGAAAAATGACTATACAGATAACCTTAGTGAAGATGAGCTAGAGAGCCGTATAAGAGAAGGCCTTGTAAGCATAGGCTTTGCCAGAGATACGAAAGATGCTGAGTTTATTGACATCACAAGATATCAGTATGCGTACGTTATCTACGACCTGGAACATGCTCAGAACATGAATTATATAAGAGATTTCTTCAAGGAAGAAGGAATCACACTGAATGGCAGATTTGGAAACTTTGAGTACTGGAACATGGACAGGATATTAAGAGAAAGTCTTGAACTCAGTAAAAGATTAACTGGGAAGGTATTTTGATATGCAGGCGGTGATAATGGCAGGAGGTAAGGGAACAAGACTTAAAAGCCTTACCAATGATGAAATACCTAAACCTATGGTCATGGTTGCAGGAAAGCCAATCCTATTATGGCAGGTTGAAACACTTAAGGACAATGGCGTTGATGACATAATCATGATAACCGGACATCTTGGAGAAAAGATTACAGAATATTTTGGTGATGGAAGCTTATTTGGGATACCTATCTCATACTATCAGGAGACAGAGCCACTTGGTACTGCAGGTGCGCTAGCTCTTATACAGGATAGGTTACAAGAGACGTTTGTTCTTGCATTCGGCGATGTTATCTTCGATATCGATGTTATGAGGATGCTTGAGTTTCATAAGAAAAAAGAATCTAAATTGACGTTATTTGTACATCCGAATTCTCATCCATATGACTCGGATCTGGTTTTGACTGATGCTAGTAAAACACTCACAGGATTTCTTAGAAAAAACGAGCCAAGAAATGAATATTATAAGAATCTTGTAAATGCCGGATTTTACATCGTTGATAGAGAAATATGCAAGGAGATTCCAAGTGGAATCAAGACGGATCTTGAAAAGAATTTAATCTTGGAGCATATAGCCTCAAAGACAGACATATTCGTTTATAGAAGCAGTGAATATATAAAAGATGCAGGTACACCTGAAAGAATAGTCGATGTAGAAAAAGATATCGAAAATGGGATAGTGCGGGCCAAGAATCTTAAGAATAAACAGAAAGCCATCTTTTTGGATAGGGATGGAACAATCAACGTTTATAAAGGACTTCTATGTAAGAAAGAGGATATGGAGCTTGAGAACAAGGTCTCTGAAGCTATAAAGCTTATCAATAGAAGCGAATATCTCGCTTTTGTAGTGACAAATCAGCCAGTAGTTGCAAGGAATATGTGCTCTATTGAAGAGGTTGGAAAAATACATGACAGGATGGAAACGATTCTTGGAGAAGAGGGTGCATATCTGGATGATATAGAGTTCTGTCCGCATCATCCGGACAAAGGATATCCTGAAGAAAATCCTGTATACAAGGTGGCGTGTGAATGTAGGAAACCTAAGGTCGGAATGATAGACAGCCTGGCACGTAGATATAACATTGATCTAAAAAAGAGCTGGATGATTGGCGACACCACGATGGATATACAGACAGGTGTAAATGCAGGATTACATACAGTGCTTGTAAATACTGGTGTCGGTGGAACTGATGGCAAGTATGATGTTATTCCAGAAAAACAGTGTGACAATCTTTATGATGCTGTTAAGCACATCCTGGGAAGTAATAGCTAAGTAAAAAATGTAACTGATAACATACAATTTGTTTTATGAGAGAGGGGCTCATGGACTACAGAAATGATATCAAGGAGTATATTCAGACAGAGATAGATGTTCTCAACGCACTTGATGTTGATGCTATCAATGAAGTTATGAATGTACTTGAAGAGACAAGGCTAAATGGTAGCACGGTTTATATCTTTGGAAATGGTGGCAGCAGTGCTACAGCGAGCCATTATCAGAATGACTTTAACAAGGGTATATCTGAGCATATAGAACCCAAGTACAACTTCCAATGCCTTAATGATAATGTCGCAACACTCATGGCGGTAGCAAATGACATTGGTTTTGAGGAAGTATTCAGATTCCAACTGAAAGGGCATTTAAAGCCTGGAGATGTGATATTTGCAATATCAGGTAGTGGCAATAGTAAGAATGTATTGAATGCTGTTGTGTATGCTAAAGAGCATGGAAATAAAGTGATTGGAGTTACAGGCTATGATGGCGGTAAACTTGATGAAATGTGCGATTATCATATGCGAGCTGATATAGATAGCATGCAAATAACGGAAGATATACATATGATTTTTGACCATCTTATTATGTCAATAATGTATAAACAAAATAAACAACAATAAAAGGAGAAAGATAATGAAAAAAGTTCTAATTACAGGTATTACAGGATTTGCTGGAAGTCATCTAATGGATTATTTATTAGATAACACGGATTATAAAATATTTGGCCTTAAAAGAATGAATAGTAGATTAAGAAACATCCATCACGCACTAGACAAAATAGAGCTTATAGATGCGGACCTTCTTGATATGAGCAGTCTTATAGATGCGTTAAAAAAGGTTGAACCAGATCAAATATATCATCTTGGAGCATTGAGCTGGGTTACGCCTTCTTGGACTATGCCGGCTGTTTACATGCAGACTAATGCTATAGGAACTATTAATCTTTTTGAGGCGATGAGAGTTACTAACTGTAAGGCAAGAGTACTTACTAGCGCTACACCTGAGGAATTTGGAGATGTACCGAAAGAATTGATTCCTATAACGGAAAAAACACGAATCAAGCCAATAAATCCATATGCAGCAAGCAAAGTTGCGCAGGATATGATTTGCATAACATATCATGCTAGCTATGATTTTGATATTGTGAGGACAAGAGCGTTTAACCATGAGGGACCTAGAAGAGATATTCATGGGGCAATAGCATCTTTCGCAAACCAAATTGCGCGAATAGAAGCCGGAAAGCAGGATCCTGTCATTAAAGTTGGGAATTTGTCCGCGACGAGAAATTTCACTGATATCAGAGATACTGTGAGGGCTTATTATCTTGCAATGGAAAAAGGAGTAAGCGGCGAGCTGTATTTAATAGGAACTGAACAAATACATACTATGAAAGAGGTTTTGGATATGCTGATAAATCTTTCGGATAAGAAAGATTGCATTAAGGTTGAAGTAGACCCTGAAAGAGTACGTCCCACAGAATTGATGACATTCATTGGTGATTATACCAAATTCACTACACTGACTAAGTGGAAACCAGAATATAGTCTCGAGGAGACATTATTATCTGTTTTGAATTATTGGCGAGATTTTGTTAATAAAGGTTTATATTAAGGCGGAAAACTATGAAGATACTAATTACGGGTGCGAGTGGATTTATTGGAAGAAGCATTATAAAAAACTGGGTAGATAATCCGGATTTCTCTATCTTTTCTCTTTCACGAGATGATGAGTTTTGTCCAAATGGGGTTACCACATTAGTAGGTGACGTTTTAGATATGGCTTCTTTGGAGGCAGTTTTTTCGTTGCATGAATTTGATATTGTAATTCATTTGGCGGCTATTACTGCACACAAGGATATTGTAGATAATAAGTATAGTACTCTTGCCACGAATTTACAGGGAACAATGAATGTACTTGATTGCTTTAATAGATACTGTAAAAACGCCCAGTTTATTTATACATCTACTGGAAAAGTATATGGGAATACTAATGAAATGCCTATTTCGGAGAAAGCACAGGTAAACCCAACTAATATTCTAGGAAAAAGTAAATACATTGCAGAGAGGCTTGTGGATTTTTATGCAATACCAGAAAACAAATATTTGATTTGCCGCATTTTTAATATTTTTGGTGAGAATCAAAAAAAATCATTTGTAATACCAACAATTTTGGAACAGATAAAGGAGGGACATGATTTAGTTTTAGGTAACTTAGAGGATAAGAGAGATTATTTATACGTTGATGATCTTGTTTCAGGAATACAGAGCTGTATTTACCATAAGGATGATTTCGATAATGTTGACTATGTAAATATGGGTAGTGGAGAACCTAATTCTGTTAATGATATTTTAAATATCATTAAGACAATAATTGGTTGCGAAATGAAAGTAATACAGAACAAAGATTTTATGCGTAAGGATGAAACTGCAATAGAATATGCCGATATTTCAAAAATGATGCGGATTACTGGGTGGAAGCCTAAGTACGCACTGATTGATGGAATAGATGTAATGTTAAAAAAGGAGGGCATTATAAAGTAATAACGGTATGGGAAATGGAGAATGCATAGATTCGTCGATTAAAGTTTCTGTAATTATACCCGTATATAAGGTGTATAGATATTTGGTCCAATGCATTGAAAGTGTATTAAGCCAAACTCTAAAAGATATTGAAGTGATTATTGTGGATGAAGGTGATGATGACAGATGCAGGGAAATAATAGATTATTATGAAAAACAGGATGCTAGAATAAGTGCTCTTCATAAAAGGAATGGGGGGTACGGAGCGTCTTGCAATTTGGGAATAGGTATAGCGAGAGGTAGATATATTTCAATTGTCGAAGCAGATGATTATATTGATAGCACTATGTTGGAAGATATGTATAACTATGCTATTAGGTTAGGTGCAGATATAGTTAAAGCGCCATATCGTGAAGTACTAGAAAGTGAAAAAGAAAATGTAAGGATTGAGAGAGATTGCTGGTTCAGAACTGTAATAAGCAACTCAATACCAACAAATCGATGCTTTTCTATGAAAGAGTATAATCAATTGCTTAGTGTACATGCATCTATTTGGGCAGGGATATATAGGAGGGAATTTATTGATGAAAGAGGTATACGTTTTGTAGAGGCAAAAGGGGCAGGATACGTAGATTGTGTTTTTCGCGTAGATACGATGATTAATGCAACGAGAATAGCATATATTGATAAGACTTATTATAACTATCGAGTGAGTAATGTGGAATCATCCACAAATAATTATAGCATTGGGACTATGCTTGAGCGATGGCTGGAAGTTCACGAAAAATATAAGGATTTTGATGATTTTGAAAAATATTCTAGCGCTTTGATTTTAGAAGAATACAATAGTTGTTTTTGCAAATTAGGGTTAATGAGAATTAACTATGCTGATTTTCAGCGGATGTGTAGAAACATTAATTATTTATCAAATCAAGTGATATTAGAATCTGATTATTTATCTGATAATCAAAAGAAAAATCTTATTAAGCTTAAGAAAAGCCCATTAAAATCTTATTTGAGTAATCAGTTTAAGGCTGTAATAAGAGGAATACACTTAACTAAGTTGTTAGTTAATATATCAAATAAGTACATATTGATTAATTTTCTTTTAGTCATGCTTTTTTGCAGTATAGTACTAACTTCAGAATACTCTCTATTGGAAGATTTAGTTCAATTTAGGAAATATGTGATAGGAGTATATAGAATAAGTGAATTGTTGGTGGCGATACTATTGAGCATACGGATGACGTGTCCTCTGATCAGGGGCATTCATAAGATAGTAGGGTACTAAAAATATACCTAAAGAATGATTTTGAAGGGGGGTACTGATGAATAATAAAATAAAGGTTCTTGTTTGTACTCATAAGCCGACAAAATATATTGAGAACAATATTGTTGTGCCTATTCATATAGGGGCTTATGAGCATGAAGGTATTGGAATCAAACTTCGAGATGACACCGGAGAAAATAGGTCATATAGAGATATAGAATACGGGGAGTTAACTGCTCAGTACTGGGCATGGAAGAATCTTGATGCTGATTATATTGGATTTATGCATTATAGAAGATATTTCAATTTCACAGAGATAAAATATCCTGTGGATGGATGGGGAAATGTTGTTGAAGAAAAATTAGAGGATAATTTTACAGGAAAGTATGGATTGGATGAAAAGACTATTTCATCTTGCATAGAAGGAAATGATGTAATTGTTACTCCGATACTGGATTTATATAATTTGCCTTCAAAAAAATCCGATATATTTGAACAATATGAGGATAATGAGCAGATGGTTGGAAAAAGCAAGGACATATACACGGTTTTGGAGGTTATTAACGATATATGTCCAGAGTATTATCAATTTGCTTATAAATTTTTTTATGGACATAAAATGAGTTTTTGCAATATGTTCATCATGAGAAAAAGTATCTTTGACAGATATTGTGAGTGGTTATTTCAGATTCTTGACGAATTTGAAAAGCGTACAGATACAAGTACATATTCGAAATATGCATCGAGAACACCAGGAATGCTTGCTGAACGCTTGTTGAATGTTTTTTTGCTACATGAAAAGTATGTAAACAAAAAGCTTAAGCTCAAACAATTGCAATCCGTCTTTATTAAAGATACAGACGAACAGAGCCTACAAATTCCGCAGATATTTGATAACAACTATGCATTGATATTCACATCATCTGGCAATCAATTTATTCCATTTGTTGGAGTGTGGCTTCAATCGATACTTGATAATATTTCTTGTGAACATAATTATGACATAGTGGTTCTTGAGGAAGGAGTATCTAATGACAATAAAAGAGTTCTCAAGCAAATGGTCAAAGCATATACAAATGTTTCATTGAGATTTGTCAATTGTGCAGAGACTTTAGCTGATTTTTCCTTAGAAAATTGGAATCACACGACAAGGCTTACATATGCTCGATTTTTGATACCAACAATATGTAAATATTCCGATAAGGCAATTTGGATGGATTCTGATATTGTAGTAAAAAGAGATCCATTTAATTTGTATATAGAGGATGTAGAAGAATACTATTTAGCTGCGGCAAGAGATATAAGAGCTGTAGGAGAGCTAAATGATCCTAACGATCCGCAGATGGATAATTTCACTAAAAAATTAAAATTAAAAAATCCCTATGATTATTTTCAGGCGGGGGTTATGTTGCTCAATATTAAGAAAATTGCTGAAGATTTTTCTTTAGAGAAATTGCTGAAAGAAGCTCAAAGAAAAGATCTTCGGTGGTTAGATCAGGATGTGCTTAATTTACTCTGTCAAGGGCATATTAAGTACATTTCACAAAAATGGAATTATGTAGTTCGCGCGCATATACCGATAGAAGACTACGCTCCTGCTGAGATAAAAAAAGAGTGGGATTTAGCTAAAAAAAATCCGTGGATTATCCATTATGCGGGTAGGAGACAACCTGTATACGTCAAGGATGTAGAATTTTTTGATGAGTTTTGGAAATATGCTAGAGAAAGTCCATTTTATGAAAGTCTTATTGTTGAGATGGCAACAGCAGATTTGAATAAGTATTTGATTGAAGAACAAAAAAGGCCTTCATGGAAACTTATGATGAAGATACGAGTTTTGGCAAAAAGAAGGATAGTTAGACATTTAAAAGCGCCTTTTTATCTTGCATTAAAGATAAGGCGGTTTATTCTGTTTCCAGAACAGAGGTAGTTTGATGTTTACGAATTGGAATTACAGATTGTAAGCTGCGGACGTATCTACTTAAAGCCCTCCCTTTGGAGGAGGTCACGCTTGTTATATTGAGTTAATAGCTTTGGTGTTTAAATGGATTTGCTTGGTTATAAAAAGGAGGGTGTTTTATCTTATCTGTGGTAAAGCAGATTCAAGAAGTAAGCATTTTAGTGGGGCATTTTTATTATGTTGTACGTTATCTGCAAAGATGTGAGGTGGCAAATTAATAATAAGAGTATTTTACTAATGAGTAGCTAGTCTAGATATATTCTTATTCTACAAGTTTTGGCAATAGGCTTTTATCCGATTGTAAATATTTTACCAGTGTTGTCAGAGTGCTTATGGAATATTATTTAGCAATTTTAATATTTTAATTGGTATTGATGTACATAAGTATTATAGCTACGCATATCAAAAAAAGTGTGAAATACAAAGCTTTTTTGATTTAGTAAAAGACGGCCTGCCATAGGCGGGCCGTTTAATCAGCTTGATTTATGAATTTTTATTGTGATTCTTTTCCCATTCTTCATATTCATTGAAGAGCTGAGATAGGAGATCAGGATCCTTTGATGCTCTTGAGGCATCTTCTCCACGGCCTTGATCAAAAAGCCAGGAAAATAAATCAGCGGTGCTTTTAATACCCTTCTTCTCGCCATTTTTTTCACCACTACTATAGCCGTTATTATAGCTTTCGTCCTGAATAAACTTCATATGACGCTCGTAAGAGTATTCATGCACGCCCACTTCGATGATCTCCTTTCGGTAGTCGGTGAAGAAATCCTTAAGAATATCTTCCTGAATGCATTCATCAATGGATTTACCTATAGCGGTGGCAATAAGTGTTTTCATAATATCCTTGTTGTCAGCCAATAGGTTAAGCGAGATAGCGTGACTTGAATCATAGTCAGCTACTGCTTCTTTTATATATTGTCGCACTTTTGTGACGAAAATGGAATAGCCCTTGAGGGCTTTACAGGCTTCCATCAGGTCTTTGTTGTGACCATTATTGATGTTCAGAGCAGTAACTACCAACTCAACAGATGGTGACTCGTCTTTCTTTTTGAACATATTGGAAAGTCGATAAGTCACTTTGTCCTCCATTGAGGTTGTGCCATTGTAGAAGACATAGAATCTTGGAGTAGGGATTTGAACCAGAGTGGAGCCATAGAGTGCTTCTTGCTGAACCAGTTCCTTAAGGTTGGCTGCAAGATAGTACAGGTCTCTAAGAGGAATATTAGGGCTTGGTGTCGACTGATGCTCAAAGATGTTGAGTTCAAAATCAATGATAAATGATAAGTCGTTTTTCATTTTTAGGAATGTTTCACCACTAAGAGTAGTGATAATAAGGTCATTAGGATTGGTGTAGTTGGTGCCGTTCATCGCATTATACAACTCTAGTAGATACAGTTTGTTGTTGAACAGCATCCTGAAGACGGTGTCCTTGTACTTTTGATTTTCAATTTGCATTTTTACTTATTTGTTTCCTTTCATACATGAATGCCTCTACGACGCTTGCAAGCTCCTGTAGGAATAATTGGCGTGAACACGCCATGACAGCCATATGGCTGCTGATTAGATACTCTAGAAATGAGCGCAGAATTTATCTTATCAGTAAAATCTTAAGATTTACCGTCGAAATTTCTTAAGATTTTCTTTAGATAAATAATGTCAATACATTTGAACTATATTTATTTAAGGAAATAGAATGCCTATGATCACTGATATCAAGAATATCTGGTTATTCAGAGATATGATTTTTGAACTAACGCACCGGGAACTCAGAGGTAAGTACAAGGGCTCTGTGCTTGGATTTTTGTGGACGTACATCAATCCATTGATGCAGATTTTGGTGTATGCATTTGTCTTTTCACAGATATTTAGAAGTGGAATTGAGAAGTTCCATTTGTATCTGATTGTCAGTATGTTTCCGTTTAACTTTTTTACCGGTGGTGTCATCCAGGGGCTTGGTAGCGTCAGGTACCAGGGTGATCTGGTTAAGAAAGTCTATTTTCCAAGGCAGATTCTGCCTATAGTTTCACTTACTGTTAATTTTGTAAATCTTCTTATCTCTTTTGTAATTATCTATAGTATTTTGCTGATTTCTGGATGGGGTATCAATCTGAGAACTCAGTTGTGGCTGGTTCCAGTTCTTTTGACTGAGTATGTATTTGCTCTAGGGCTGGCGTTTCTGCTAGCTGCAGTTGAAGTGTATTTTAGGGATATTGAGCATATCGTATCGGTGCTTATGATGATATGGATGTACGTGACACCAATGTTCTATAGCATAGAGATAATACCTGAGAAGTTTCTTAAGTTCTTTTACTGTAATCCAATGTTGTACATAATCAGTATGTTTCAGCAGATTCTGTATTATAAGGTGGCTCCGGACCTGACGTACATGGGAAGGGCTGTGTGTTTTGCAATTGCATTTCTCATCGTAGGCAGCATTGTGTTCAAAGTGCTTGAGAAGAGATTTGCGGAGGAACTGTGATGCCAACCAGAGAAGCTATCATTGAAGTTAATGACGTTTACAAGAACTTCCGTGTCTATTTTGATAAGGGAAGTATGTTAAAAGAGCAGTTCGTAAACCCTGGACGTTCCAGATACGAGGAGAGGGAGATCCTTCGTGGAATCACATTCAAGGTTTACCGTGGAGAAACGGTTGCTCTGATTGGTCAGAATGGATGTGGTAAATCAACAACGCTCAAGATGCTGACTAAGATTCTGTATCCCAACAAAGGAACAGTTACGGTTAATGGTAAGGTATCGAGCCTGATTGAGCTTGGAGCGGGCTTTCACCCTGATATGAGTGGCAGGGAGAATATCTATATCAATGCGTCAATCCTGGGAATCAAGAAGGAAGAGGTTGATAAGAGGATTGATGAGATCATCAGGTTCTCTGAGTTGGAGGAATTCATTGATAATCCTATAAGGACTTATTCGTCAGGAATGTACATGCGCCTGGCTTTTTCTGTTGCCATTAATGTTGATGCAGATATTCTGTTGATTGATGAAATCCTTGCGGTTGGTGATCAGGCGTTTCAGGAGAAGTGTATCAGAAAGCTTGATGAGCTCCGTACTTCTGGCGTGACTGTTGTACTAGTATCACATGCAATGGGGCAGATCAAGGAGATTGCTGATAGGTGTATCTGGATAGAAAACGGTCAGATCAGGGAAGACGGAGATACTGAGACTGTTTGTGATCATTATGAAGAGGCAATGACAAGGCGACGTGAAGAACGTGATGAGCTGGAAGATGAGCAGAGAAAGGAAGCGGAGGAAAATGCAACTGTAGCTTCTGAGGATGTTCCTGAGGTGGCTGTAGATGATTTGGCTGCACAGAAAGAGTTTAGGAAGAAAGAGCGAGAACGGAGAAGAGCTGAGAAGCAGCAAAAAGCTGAAGCATTTTCTGCCAAGTGGCAAGGTGGAGGAATTCAGGGTAAGCCGGTTGCGGGTGTGGCTATAATTTTTCTTATGGTTCTGCTTAGTGTTTGCAGCAGCATTTTTATGATAGGACTTATTGATATTTCTGAGGACATGATTCCTCTTATAGAGAAGTCAATGGTGCTCAAGGCCTTTGGGTATGTATTCTTTGTGCTTGGAAGGATATCGGTTCCTATGCTGCTGATAATGATGGGTTTTGAAATCTTGCCAAGAGATTACAGTAGTGGAGCAAGGATTTTGGAATATTATAAGAAGGTCTTTTTTCCAATGTTTGGAACATGGGTTAGCCTTGTGATAGCGTATCAGCTATTTCTTCATTTCTGGGACGGAAGAGCTTTTGATGTACTTAGTATTATCAGGCAGATACTGGTGATTGAATATGTGGATTTAAGCCATGCATGGATATTCAGATTCATTATGCTGTTTCTTTTGATAGCACCGATTGCTGCGATAGTACTACAGATGTTCAGTGTAGGAATGCTCAGATTTCTAATGATAATCGAATGGGTGCTTATATTTCTTTTTCCAGGACTTGATCTGTATGGACAGGCCAATGGCGGAGAGATGAGCTTTCCACAGTCCCTTGGAACTTTTTGCTATTTCTTTTATTTCTGCTTGGGGTATCTTGTGTCTAGGTATGTACAGAGAATATTTAAAGGTAGCAAGGAGGTTGTATTCTTCGTGTTGGCTTTTGGGCTGACTGTCTGGTCACAGATTCTGTTTGATCTTAAAGGAATAGAGTATCTGATCAAACCTACATATTTTGGCATTTCTATAATTGCGCTGTTTGGTTTTGATTTGCTAGTTCGCGTGAAAGTGGATGATATGTATCCAAGGATCAGTGCGTTATTCAAGCAGGCTTATAAGTGCACTCGGGGAGCGTTCTATATTTTTGTTCCAGTACAGATGCTTCTGGAGAGGTATGTTTTCAGAATATGGGAAGTTTGGAATAAAGGGACTTTGGGCACAGTTGTTGGTACAACAATCATGTTGTGGGTAATGACGTTTGTTGTATCCATGTTATTGGTATGGGTTGTGAGAAAGCTAATTTCAATAGTTGTCCCAAGAGCAAATAGCTAAGTTATGAAGAGGTGGTTTGTAATTCCGTTAATTCTTTAAGATTTTATTAATGTCATTGTGTTCTTAAAATGTATATGTTATCCTACCCGAGCTGTGATTTATCTATCACAGCTCTTTTTCCAATCTGGAAAGGCTGAGCAGTTCTTGCTGATGCCGATTTCAACGATGGAAGAATTATTTATATTTTGTGGGAGGCATATATATGCAAGAAGAAGTAAAAACTACAGATGAAACTAATGAGACTGGTAATCAGCAGATTACTAACAGTAAAGTGGAGGACAATGGAGCTAAGCTAATATTTGGAAATCCAACGCTTTGCGCGCAGCTACTGAGGGACTATTCGAACATTGAACTTCTCAAGAATGTTCAGGCGGAGGATATCACCGATGTATCAGAGCGCTACATTCCAATGTTCACCGAAGAGAGAAATGCTGACGTGGTCAAGCAGGTAAGGCTAAGCGATGGGGAAGAAATTTTTATTGCGCTGATTGAACACAAGTCAAGCGTAGACTATAATGTGAGTATGCAGATACTGCGTTACATGGTCTACATTTGGGATGACTATGAGAGGCGAGAAGAGAAAAGGGTGCCAGGTATCAGCAAGTTAAAGGGCTTTA
>JAEEGL013070343.1_pt1 | contig 16461 bp, 13 predicted proteins | sample 9134231 | NCBI WGS metagenome assembly JAEEGL01 (sample SAMN16246548, study PRJNA631951) | gut metagenome | biome: gut microbiome; feature: rumen; material: fiber-attached | host: Bos | place: Iran: Karaj | collected 2018-10
GCAATCATCAGCTACGGCGTGTTTGTCGGATCAGGCAACACCCTGCTGCCCTGCGGCATTAACCTGGTGAGCATGTGGATTGTGCGCCTTGGCTTGTCTGCCATCATGGTTCAGTCCATGGGATTGTATGGCGTGTGGCTCGCTATGGCCATCGAGTTATGCTTCAGGGGCATCATCTACCTAATTGCCATTTCCTCCAAACGGTGGACACGTTCGGTGATTACTAGTTAATGCGCCATCAAGTACAAAAACAGGAGAAGTTGTTTGTCCTGCACTCATTTTACACTAACTTTGCACATTAATAAAGATAAGGACCAGACATGGACTATAAACTGCATGCAGAATATGAACCGACAGGCGACCAACCGCAGGCAATTGCAGAATTGGCCAGCGGCGTGAACGACGGTGTGCCCTACCAGACGCTGTTAGGTGTTACCGGTTCGGGCAAAACGTTCACCATGGCGAACGTCATCGCACGCACAGGCCGCCCCACCCTTGTCTTGTCGCACAACAAGACGTTGGCGGCTCAGCTGTATGCCGAGTTCAAAAGCTTCTTTCCCGAGAACGCTGTCCATTATTTCGTCTCCTACTACGACTACTATCAGCCCGAAGCCTACATTCCCTCGACTGACAAATACATCGAGAAAGACCTGGCCATCAACGACGAGATTGAACGCCTGAGGCTTGCGACAGTGACAGCGCTGCTTTCGGGGCGCCGCGACATCGTGGTGGTATCAAGTGTGTCGTGTCTGTACGGCATGGGCAATCCCGAGGACATCACCGCCAACGCTATCGAGCTGCGCGTGGGAGAAGAAATCGGACGAGACGAATTGTTGCACCGCCTGGTAGATGCCCTGTACTCCCGCAGCGACGCTGAATTGAGAATGGGTACCTTCCGTGTAAAAGGCGACACGGTTGATGTGTTCTTGAGCGACGAGGACATCATGCTGCGCATCATCTTCTGGGGCAACGAGATTGAACGCATTCAAATCCTTGACAGCGAGACTCAAATGCCCACCGAAGATGTCGAAGGATTCAAGATTTTCCCCGCCAATATCTTTGTGACCACCAAGGAACGAATGCTGGGCGCACTGGGACAGATAGACTTAGACCGCGAAAACCAAGTTGCTGCCTTTGCTCGTGAGAACCGTTTTGCCGAGGCCAAGCGACTGAACGAACGTGTGACCTATGACATGGAAATGATGCGCGAAGTGGGCTACTGCTCGGGCATCGAGAACTATTCACGCTATTTTGACGGTCGACGTCCCGGCATGAGACCCTTCTGCCTGCTGGATTACTTCCCCGACGATTTTCTCACCATCATCGACGAGAGCCACGTGACAGTGCCCCAAATCCGCGCTATGTATGGCGGTGACCAGTCACGCAAGACCAATCTGGTTCATTTCGGTTTCCGCCTTGAGGCGGCATTGGACAACAGGCCATTGCGTTTTGAGGAGTTTGAGGCTTTGACACATCAGACCATATATGTGAGCGCAACACCTGCCGACTATGAGTTGAACAAGAGTGAAGGCGTCATCACCGAACAACTGATCCGTCCCACGGGTCTGCTTGACCCTCAAATCATCGTGCGGCCCTCGCAAGGGCAAGTCGATGATCTGGTTGAAGAAATTCAACAGCGCATCGAGAACGGTGAGCGCACCCTGGTTACTACCCTGACCAAGCGCATGGCCGAGGAGTTGAGCGATTACCTAAAACGGTTGGGCATACGCACCGCTTATATGCACAGCGATGTCGAGACGATGGAACGCATTGAGATTATTGACAACCTGCGTGCCGGTGCCATCGACGTGCTCGTGGGTGTGAACCTGCTGCGCGAGGGTCTTGACCTGCCCGAAGTGTCGCTTGTCGCTATCCTCGATGCCGACAAAGAAGGTTTCCTGCGCAGTCGTCGTTCGTTGACACAGACTGCTGGCCGTGCCGCCCGCAATTTGAACGGCATGGTCATCATGTATGCCGACAATATCACCGATTCCATGCGACAGACCATCGACGAGACCGACCGCCGCCGCACACTTCAGTTGCGCTACAACGAAGAGCACGGCATCACTCCCACTGCCATCATCAAAGCGCGCACTGCCATCATCGGTCAAGACACTGACATGCGACACCCGACGGCACCAAGCCGCCATTCCTCGCAAGCGCAGTTGCCGCCATCACCACAGTCGCCAACCCTGCGCTATACCGAAGAATTTGACAGCAGTGCGGGTGTAGCCGCCGACCCCGTTGTCGCCTACATGAGCGAGAACGACATGCGAGCCGCCATCGACCGCCTGAAGACCCTGATGATCGAGGCTGCCAAGAATATGGATTTCCTTGTAGCTGCCCAGTATCGCGACGAAATCCTGAAACTTGAGAAGATGATTGAGGAGAGGGATTAGGCGTTAGGTTTTAGGCATTAGGTTTTGATTTTAGGTTTTAAATGAGTCAAGAGAAGCGACATAACGACCACCGCATCAAGGGACAATGGTTGCCCACTACCCGCAAGGAGATGGAACATCTGGGTTGGGAGCAAGCCGATGTCATCTTGTTCACCGGCGATGCCTACATCGACCATCCGTCGATGGGCACTGCTGTCATTGGACGCATGCTGGAGGCTCACGGCTACAAGGTTGCCATCGTGCCTCAACCCAACTGGCGTGACGACTTGCGCGACTTCAAGAAACTGGGGAAACCACGGTTGTATTTCGGCATCTCGGCCGGTGCGATGGACTCGATGGTAAATCATTACACCGCAGCCCGCCGTAAGCGCAGCGATGATGCCTACACGCCTGACGGCCGTGCCGGAGCTCGTCCTGACTATCCCACCATCGTCTATAGTGACATCCTCAAGCGCCTGTTTCCTGATGTGCCCGTTGTGGCCGGCGGCATCGAAGTATCCCTTAGGCGTTTGGCTCACTATGACTATTGGCAAGATAAATTGCGGCCCTCTATTCTGATGGATTGCCGTGCCGATCTGCTCGTGTATGGCATGGGAGAACTACCCAACATCGCTATTGCCGAAGCTTTGAGCAATGGAAAACGCATTGAAGAATTGACCGACATCCCACAAACGGTAGTGCGTCGACCATTGTCGGAGTTGCCCGACGGCAACAACGATACCGACGTGGTGCTGCACTCCTATGAGGAATGCCAGAAAGACAAGAAATCTCAAGCCGCAAATTTCAAGACCATCGAGGTGGAGAGCAACTTGTGGCATGGCCACAACGTGTGGCAAGCCACCGGTGACATCGCCGTGAAGGTGAACCGCACTAACCCACCGATGAGCACCGAGCAAATTGACGCTTCGTTTGATCTTCCTTATACCCGTCTGCCCCACCCCCGCTATCAAGGCAAACGCATTCCCGCCTATGAGATGATACGCCACTCGGTATGCATGCACCGTGGCTGCTTTGGCGGCTGCGCCTTCTGCACCATCAGCGCCCACCAAGGCAAATTCATTGCATCGCGCAGCAAAGCATCCATCCTGCGTGAGGTGAAGCAAGTGACCCAGATGGAAGACTTCAAGGGGTACATCAGCGATCTGGGTGGTCCCAGCGCCAACATGTACGGCATGCGAGGCAAGGACTTGGAACGCTGCCAGCGTTGCCAGCGCCCCTCGTGTCTGCACCCCCAACCGTGCAGCAACCTCAACACCGACCATAGCCCCCTGCTCGACATCTACCATGCTGTTGACGCGTTGCCCGAAGTGAAGAAATCATTTATCGGCAGCGGAGTGCGCTATGACTTGTCGATGCACCGCACTGGCGACCCACGCGTGGACAAGGTCAATGCCCAGTACAACGAGGAACTCATCCGTTTCCATGTGTCAGGACGCTTGAAAGTCGCACCTGAGCACACCAGTGACGCGGTGCTGATGTTGATGCGCAAGCCCTCGTTTGAATTGTTCCGCCGATTCAAAAAGCTTTTTGACAGGGTGAATGTGAAGTACAACCTGCGGCAGCAGCTCATCCCCTACTTCATCTCGTCGCATCCCGGCTGCCATGAAGCCGACATGGCTGAACTCGCCGCCATCACCAAGGAGTTGGACTTCCGCCTGGAGCAGGTGCAGGATTTCACACCCACGCCCATGACCGTCTCGACCGAGACCTACTACACAGGGTTCCACCCCTACACACTCAAGCCTGTCTATTGCGCCAAGTCCCCGCTGGAGAAGCAAGCCCAGCGACTGTTCTTCTTCTGGTATGATCGCAAGAACCGTGCGGCCATCACAGCAGCGCTGAAACGCATCCACCGCAGCGACTTGCTGCACAAACTGTATCCCCAGCGATGAAAGTCATCAGAACACTGCTTGCCGTCCTACTGATAGCCACAAGCATGAGCCTCCATGCCGATGATGACGCCTTGCGCCACACGACCGATGTGATGTGCCTGTTGCCCGATGCCACCGCATTGGGCATGGCTATCGCCAAGCATGACACCGAGGGGTTGAAACAGCTGGGATTGAGCACAGCGACCTGCCTTGCCGTTAACTATGGTCTGGAATTGTGCATCCGCAAGGACCGTCCCGACGGCACCGGTCACCACGCCTTCCCGAGCACCCACACAGCAGTGGCCTTCAACGGTTCTACCTTCTTGATGAAGCGCTATGGTTGGAAATGGGGCGTGCCCGCCTATGTCGTTTCCAGTTTTGTGGCATGGGGACGCGTCCACACCGACCGCCATGACTGGTGGGATGTGCTGGGCGGAGCAGCTATCGGCGCCGGCAGCGCCTACATCTTCACTCGTCCTTTCATGGGAAATGTTGATATAGCTATAAGCCCGACCACCTTCGGTGACCGGGCTTACGGATTAACCGCTAAAATTCAGTTCTGATTACTTAACGAGCACCTTCTTGGCAGTGCCATTGCTCATCTTTACGATGTTGATGCCCTGTTGGGGACCGTTCAACTGGCGACCCGTCACATCGTAGTAGGCCACGGGAACTGCATCCTCATCAACACCCAATTCATCAATGCCTACAGCAATGTTGACGCTAAAGATTTCAGCATTGTCAACATACATGTCGGTAAAGTTGCCGCTTGCACCATTTGCAAGAGGACGGCTGATGAAGGCAACAACATGAAGTTTATCAAGTCTCCACTCCTCAGGAATCTCACACTCGAAATAGTTTTCATAGCGTTCACCGTTGATGTTCAGTGAAACACCCATAGGAGTGCTCAAAGCCTTGCGGAAGACACCGTTGTGAACATATCCGCTGATCCATCGGCCATTGTCGAGCTGACGAGCTACCAAGCTATCCTCAACAACATACACGTTGAGTCGTGCATCCTCGCCCATCATTACATTAAAGTCGGGAGTGACTTCGCCATAAACGGTAACCTTGAGCGTGTCAGGAACTTCACCCATTGTTTCGATATCATTACAATCAGCCTTGATGGTAGCGAAAGTGGGCGTTGACTGAGCAATGTAGTCAAAGAATCCGCTCAGTTCATTGGCAACTTGTTGATGATATTGCGCATTATAACCCAAGCCATTGGAAATCGCATTGGGATCATCCCAACCGGGAGTGCGGTCAAACACACCCGAAGGATAGCTGATTGAGCCACCGGTCAAGTAAGCCATGATGGTGTTACCGTCATCGGTGGTGAAGGGGTCCTTACCTGAGTTCAGGTCACCGTGAATGCCCACCCAGATGATATCGTCACGCTGTGAAGTGAGAATCTTCAACATGCTGTTGCCCAGCGGGCAGTAGGTGCAATAAGTCGAAGTAAGCTGCTCGATCAGATGTTTCTGGCGGGGGAAGCTGTTGGCGTAAACCAAGAAGTCATAGCTGAGCGTCTTGGCTTCGACAGGCTCTCCGTTCATCGTAACAGGCACAATGCTCAAATTGTGAGCACCCGATTCGAGGCCAGCGGTGTTGAGTGTGCCCTGAATCTCGGTAAAGTTGTTGGTAACAGGGTTGGTATTGGTCACTTCACCAATCTTCTCGCCGTCGAGCATAACATCAAACATCAGCGCATTAGGCTCGATGGTCATGGTGCCACCATTCTTTGCGGTGAAGACATAGCCCACTTCCTGATCAGCCTGGACGTACTTCTCCATTGAGAGTTGGCCCATGGTGAGGAAATAGTCGGGATAGTTGTCACTCTCGACAATCACCTGAAGACTCAAGTTACCATAAGCATCCAAGCCAAGGTCATACCAACTGAGATTGCCCTGATAATTGATATACATGTAGGTGGGCGAAATCGTTCCAGCCTCGACAGCCGAGATGGGATAGTTGCTGCTGGTTTGCTTGTAGTCAAAACCGACGAACAGGCCAGTGTTTTCATCCAGATTGATTTCGTAGGGAGGATCAACGGGAATCACATTCCAGCCCTCGGCACTCGCGTTGCAAGACCACTCGGTGAATTCACCAAGGCCAGATGCAGTAGAAGGTGCAGCAAACACACGGGTAACAGGAGTAGCCGAAGCGAGGCCGACCCTGAAGGCAACGATCTTGCCGCCCTGGAACATCGCCAACTCATCGGGAGTGAGTTCGATTGCAGTGGGAATAACACCCGGGAAATTTGTCAGACCCAGATAGCCGCCAGTCTGTACCTCGTCGGTGTCATAGTGGCCAAGAATCTTCTGATTTGAAGGAAGATCCATCTGGGCAGGTGCTTTGTGACGAGTGTCAAAACTCTGCAGTGCGTTTACACGTTGCAACAAGCCATGAGCCTGCGGCACATTCAAGGATTGTGCATCCATGGCGATTGGTATCATCACCATTGCCATTAAAAGAAGTAAGAATTTTTTCATACGTTTAAGAGTTTAATAAATATTAGAATACATTAATTAAAACATTCAATCGTTTGGATTGAGGATGATCTCAATAACTGCGTTGACGTCGGCAATGTTCACCTCACCATCACCGTTCACATCCCCCTTAAGTGGCTGGGGCTGGGGCTCACCACCCTTGATGAACTCCAATGTGAGAGACGGTCCATCACCCACATGGTTATATTGAGGCGGGAAACCTCCCGACTTGGTTAACACCTCAATGGACAGGTTCACGATGCATGAGCCATCGGCATTAGGGAACCACTCGCTCTGGATATCCTGAACCTCTCCCATCAGCTGACCGGGCGAGGTCACATAGGTTCCTTCGGATGACTGCGAGTTACACGTCGTCGGGAAACAGATCTGGTAAGAGCCGTTGTCAATCTGACTGATCACATAATGCACCTTGAGGTAGTAGTCGGCAGGAGCTCCCATGTTCTTAACCGAGAGGCCTGAATAAATGACCTCAACACCATCATTGGATTCCACTACAGTGCGGGTGACAGTGGCCCCATTGGGAATAACAGCGCCGTTCTCATCCACAAAAACGAAGCTCTCGTCAATTTCTTGCGCCAGAACAGGCCAAGCCAACAATGACAAGACGAACACAAATAAAGTCAAAAATCTTTTCATATTGCTTAAAATTTAGGTTAATAAGTCAATCTAGTTTTAGACACCTGGCGCACGCCTGAGTCGTCATACAGGAAGGTGACGATGCTGCAATGCTCAGGCACCCATGCAGGATCAAGGCTCAAGTCATAGCTATTAATAACTACCTGGCCATGGTTCACACTCATGTCATCACCCCAAGGGTCATTGACACTGGCACGGAAGACATGCATGTGGTTATAATGCTCGTTCCTTGAACCGTCGGGCATGAGTTGAAAACTGTCGATACTATCTTCAACGAGCCAAACCTGCAACTTGCCGCTTACAAGAGCTGAGTCCAAGCCGATGGTCTGTACCTCGATGGACGCTTTGCGCGTTTCGTGATCATATCCAACACCAGTCTGCAAACTCACTGGAGCCTTAAATGCAATTTCATAGTTCACTCCAGCGCCCCAATCGGTGTAGCTAAACGGCATAGGACCGTACAGTCTGTCCACCAGACCCACAGGCTGAGACGACAGGTTCCACCTGTTAAAATACAAATCTCCCACCTCGGTGTGAAGCGGAGTAAACTCACCATTCAGCTTGGAGAAAGGTCCTGAATGAATGGCCACCGGAATCACAACCGAGTCGCCATACTGTTCAATCAGTCTCTCAATTTCCTCGGTAGCGCGAGGGCAATTCACACAATACTGTCCTGTGAAATCCTCGATGAGGACAGCGCGTCCCACCTCGGGCGGCTCTACATACTGCAAGCGCTCATCGAGTGAGACGTTGTCACAGGCAACAAGCAGCAAGAGGCCCAGAATCGTCAATATGGTAGTGTTGATCTTTTTCATCATTTAGAAGCTGTAATTATAGGATAACGTGAAGCCTCTGGTCGCAGGCACCCAACGGCACACCCCGCCCGAACAGTTGAATCCTGCTTTGGTGCGGCCATAACCGGCTTGGATGCGGTGTGACTTGAGGCTGTAGGTCACCAATGCCTGATAATAGTGGACATCGGTTTCTCCGCAGTTCCACATATCGCTGAGGGTGAACATCCAATGCGGCGCCCACGAGAGTTCGGCCAGACCGAAGGCCCAGTCGCCGACATCACCATCACAGAACTGATACTGCAACTCGCAACGCAGCGTGAGTTTGGGCGAGAACTTGTATTTGCCGTCGGCTATCAGGATATTGCTCTTGATCATGCCGCCATGGCCCTCAATTATGGTCTTGTTGTAACGCTCGTTCATATACATGAATATCAACGAGAAATCGCGGGTAAAGCGCTTTTCTAATTGCACATCAATGTCCTGGTAATAGGTCTCACCCATCTTGAAAAAGCCGGACTTATAACCGTTACTTCCTATCACGCGGCCTTGTGAAACGGGATTCTCAATCCCGTCATAATCCAGTCCGCGCACATGAGAAACATTGAGTTTCAACTTGGTGCCGTATTTGCCGCCCAACGAGGTACCCTTCTTGAATGAGTAACCAAACTCACCCTGGAAGGCCCATTCTCCGTCGGGATTGGTGGCATAAGGATATTGGGCTGCCAGCGCATAGGTTTGGTCATGAGTGAATGCCGGCAGATGATTGATGTAACTCGAGATGCCTGTCATGTTGCGACGACTGCGGAAAGACATGCCCTGACTGCGCTTGGCTTGCAGCAAGACACTCATGCCCTTTTGGGAATAGGAGGCACTGAGCATTGCCACATTGCCCTTGCCGTAGTGGTAACCGTTGTCAAAGGTAGGATCTTGAGTCTTCTGGGCATATTCGGCAAGGATGCTGAATCCCTTGAGCGTCAAGTTCAAGCGAGCATCCCATGCGTTGACAAATTTCGGCAAATTGAGTTTGTGTGTCGCGTCCACAAAGATAGCATCGTCATCAGGATCCTCGTGCTTGTTGACCCATGAGCCGCCCAATGTAATGTGCATATCCTTGTTTTCCAATGACTTGACGAACTGATCCAATCCAAATTCAAGATCAACGCCGCTGACAAGGGCATCGTTGTGATGCCAATAGCGGCGCTGCTTACCTGTCAACGCTTTCAACGTCACACCATTGACAGGTTTGTAATTGAGTCGGGCTCCACGCAAGGCATTATCGATGCCCAGCGAACGTTCCTCGTAGGTGCGCAATACAAACCCCGAGCCAAACTGCTCGTAGTAATCGCCCACGGTGAGCTCCACATTCTTGTAATGACCTTTCACATAGAAATGCGGCACGCCCCATCCCTTGAAATCAGGCTCAAAACCTGGCAACGGATACTCCAGGAACTCAAAACGAGCGCCGGCATCCACATATTTGCTGCCCAATTTCAAGTCCACATAGGTATTGGTCAGCACTTTGTCATCGGAATGCTCGGCTCCGATTTTTTCGTCCTCTTGCGGGAAAAGGATGTCACTCTGGATACTGCCGCTGAGCGTCACCTGAGCAGTAGCACATAATGCCGACAACATGGTTGCCAGCATCAGCATTAGGGTTAAACGTAATGAATATCTCATGTGAGGCAGTTAAATCATTCCAGCAGTTTCCTCACCTCTTCGATCAGTTCGTTCTCGGCACCGTCGGTATATCCGCTGTGTTTGGAAACGACTTTTCCGGTCCCGTCACATACAACGACAAAGGGAATCATCTGTCCGCCGAGGGCTTTCAACAACTCACTGTTGGGGTCCAGCAGGACATCATATTCCCACTCGTTCTGATCCACAAGGGGTTTTACCTTATTGATGTTTTGAGCCTGGTCGATGCTCACTGCAAAAATCTTCACGCCGGTCTCCTCCTGCCACTCCTCATATACCTCGGCAATCGCCGAGAGCTCTCGGTTGCAAGGTTTGCACCAAGTGGCGAAAAAGTCAATAATAAACGGCTTGCCTTCATTGGAGAGCGTGTCGGTCTGGACAGTTGCTCCATCGATGGTCTTTAATGTCACTGCAGGGAGTTGAGCTTGAGCCACACCAAATCCAGCCAGGATAGACACCATTAAAGTAACAAATAGCTTCTTCATATACTTTAAAATTTTAGTTGATATTCAAACTGCAAAGATAAACATTATTAAATATAAAATTAAAATAAAACCTTGAAAAAATCACCAATTTCATGAATTTTTCGCTTTGTTCTCGTTTTTATCATGATAAAAAACAAGCCCCACACACTTAGACTTGTGTGCAGGGCCTGTAGTTTAATCACACGTTGCGTGTGACAACGATCAGTTGAACACTTTCTTGGTAGTCACATTGCCATTGGCATCGGTCGTGCGAATGATGTTCACACCATCCTGCAACTGATTGACACGACGTCCATCAACAGTATAGATTTCTACCTTGACGGCCTTATTGTCAGTCTCAACCTCATTGATTGCTGTTGACTGTCCGGCGATATCAACACACATCACATACATACCACCAGAACCCGGAATGACTTCCCAATTGTCGTCATACTCTTCATCTTGGGTGTAGAAGATGTAAGCATTTCTCTCATCATAGGTAACAGCAAAACCGCTTGACTTGAAGTCATCCTCGCAGATTTGTTTCGTCCAGACAACATTGCCTGATTCATCGAGCATTACCACCATGAAGTTTGCACCATTCCAGCTCGTGCAGTTGCCATAAAGGACAACCCAACCAGCGCTGACAGGAATCACCTTGACAGGGGTGTAGCCCCAAGTATCATTCGTCTCAAGCGTGACACTATAGGTGTTGTCACCCTCCCAGGTGTAGAAGCAATTCTCGTCCATCACATTCACGTTCATGCGATTCTCTGAAGAGGAATAAGCATATTCCCAAGCCACAAAAGCACGATCCTCCTTGACACCCATGGCCGCACTACCTGCATCACCGTCGATATCACCGGTGAGGCTCACACCACCCATGGCATATCCCTCGGGGCTGATGCTGTTAACCACTTGATAACCATAAAAATCGGTAAGCAACCTGTAGGAGAGCATGAGATAACCATTCTCGTTGACACCAGTGAGGGGGGTGGGCATAAACATGCCTCCAGTAAGCGGAGACTCCTCAACAGCGATGACATTATCCCACACATTGGTCAAGCCATTATTCAGCATCTGTGCATCCAATCCCTTAGCTGCATTATCATAGACCAGATAGATATTGCCGTTAAGAGCGGGATTCATCGACACGATAGAGGACTTGATCTCCAAGGGAGCCTCATTAACGAGCGAACCGTCATCATTCAGCGTCACCACCATCCAAGCACTGCTATTGACGAGCACCGAGTCGGGCATCGGCTGGTTGGGGAACCAAGGAGACGGCGACCAGTTGTCCTCATTAGCCTCTTCCATGTAATACTCGGTGTGATTGACAGCAGCAAAAATATTGTCTCCACTCACACAGATGGCGGGAGCAATGTCCTCGACCGAGAGAGCGTTCTCATGAACCACGCCAACGGGGAACAAGATGCCGTCAACATCCCAAACGGGTTGACCCTGCTGGGTGTAACGATACAAATAGGACTCGGCAAAATCCCCAACAGGATCATTGCGGATATCGGTGTACGCCATGAGGATATCTCCGTTAGGAGCCAAGGCTACACCGTAATCGGTTGTCCAAGTGCGTGTGCGCTTGTCACAAACGATGATGCCTTCGTCACCAAACATGGCATTGCCATTGGCATCAAATACTTGAAGGTGCAACTGGTAGGAGAAGTTGTCATCGACTCTCTCACCGCGCAGCCACGTGAGAATGATTTTGCCGTCATCGGTGCGCAAAGTCTTCATTTGAACCTGGCCATTCGAGCCTTCCTTGTCAAGACGCGTGGCATTCATGTCACTGGGTTGCCAATTTGCCATCATTGTGCCAAAGGCAAAGATGGATACAGCTATTAAGGTGATAATTTTTTTCATACACTTAAATTTTGAGTTAGAAAAACACAATTATAAATCAATATTCACATTATTGTCATCGGCATTGGTTTTGAACAGGAGAAGCACGAACCCACCCTTAAAAACCACTGCAAATGTAGTGATTTTTATGAAAAACAGGCACAAAAACCAATAAAAAATTAAAAAGTGATAATGAAATCTTATTATCGCGAAGCGCGATAGTAGAGGACGGCTGCAATAATGGTGTAGACGAAATTGGGTATCCACATGGCTACGCGGGGACTTGTGTAGCCCGAGACGGCAAAGGTTGAAGTCACCGTCATGAACAAGATATAAGAAAAGCTGAGCAGCAGACCCAAACCGATGTTCAGACCGATGCCTCCCCTCACCTTGCGTGACGACAGTGACAAGCCGACGATGGTGAGGATGAAAGCGGCTGCAGTCATGGCTATGCGCCGCTCATATTCGATTTCAAAGTTCTTGATATTGGCGACTCCACGGGCCATTTGCTTGTTGATGTACTCCTTCAACTCGGGAGACGTCATCGTCTGCTCATCGTTCTTGGAGATGAGAAAATCACGCGGGTCGATGTTAAGCAAGGTGTCCATCACAGCGCCTTTAGTCACGGTCTCTTTCAAGCCATCGAACTTGCGGATGGTGTACTGGCGCACGGTCCAAAGGCCGACAGAGTCATACTTGATGGTCTCGGCCGTGAGGCGTGACTTGAGCGTGTTCCCGTCAAACTCCTCGAGCGAGAAGCGGAAGCCGCTGCGTGTTGTGTTGTCATAGCGCGCCATGTAGGCCATCACTCCCGGTTTGACCTGCAGCTGGATGTTGTCGCCATAGATCACCTCCTTGTTTTTCACCCACTTGTTGGTGTAAGCGATGCGTTCGACATTTGCAGGCGGGATGATATAAGCCGCCAACAGATAACTGCCCAAAGCGATCACTGCCGCCGAGAAAAGATAGGGCAAGGTGAGGCGATAAAAGCTGATGCCGTTAGAAAGCATGGCAATCACCTCGCTGCGGTCGGCCAGTCGTGAAGTGAAGAAAATCACGGCGATGAAGGTGAACAACGGGCTGAACTGACTGAGCACAAAGGGCAGGAAGTTCATGAAATACTGGAACACGGTGGCCTTGACAGGGGCCGTGAGCACAGCATCCAACTTCTCGTTGATATCAAACATCACCACGATGGCGAACAGCAGCAGGATAGCGAAGAAGAAAGTGCCCAGGAAGTTCTTGATGATATAGCGGTCAATGCGCTTCACGTAGTACCACGGATAGCGCTTGCGGGAGTCGGGAACGGGCTGGACTTCCTGAATCTCCTGGGTTGAGGGTGATGATATGCTGTTGAGTTCTTCTTCCATCGGTTGCTGTTACAAACGTTGCTGGACGTCGTGGAGCATCTGCTTTTTCCACACGGGGAAGTCACCTGCGATGATGTGACGACGTGCCTCGCTCACCAGCCACAGATAGAACGCCAGATTATGGATGCTGGCAATCTGCATGGCAAGGATTTCTTGAGCGATGAACAGGTGACGGACATAGGCTTTACTGTAGACATGATCCACCACCGAAGGACCATCCTCTTGCAAGGGAGAAAAGTCATCAGCCCATTTTTTGTTGCGCATGTTCATGATGCCGTGACGGGTGAACAGCATGCCATTGCGGCCGTTGCGGGTGGGCATCACACAGTCCATCATGTCCACACCGCGGTCAATCGCCTCGAGGATGTTGGCTGGTGTGCCAACGCCCATCAGGTAACGCGGGCGGTCCTGTGGCAAGATGTCATTGACAATCTCGATCATCTCATACATCACCTCGGTGGGTTCGCCCACAGCAAGGCCACCGATAGCATTGCCGTCGGCACCCAGGTCGGCGACGAACTTGGAGGATTCCTGTCTGAGATCCTTATATACACACCCCTGCACGATAGGGAAATAGGCCTGGCTGTGGCCATAACGAGGCTGAGTGTTCTTGAAGTGTTTCCATCCACGCTCCAGCCAATGATGGGTGAGTGTGAGTGACTTGCGGGCATAGTTGTAGTCGCTGGTGCCCGGCGGACACTCGTCCAACGCCATCATGATATCGCTGCCGATGCAGCGCTCGATGTCCACCACTTTCTCGGGGGTGAACAGGTGCTTGCTGCCGTCGATGTGACTGCGAAAGGTCACGCCCTCGTCGGTGAGTTTGCGATTATCGGCTAGCGAAAACACCTGGAAGCCACCACTGTCGGTTAAAATGGGCTTGTCCCAACTGTTGAACTTGTGCAGTCCACCTGCCCGCTCAATGATGTCCATGCCCGGACGCAGATAAAGGTGGTAGGTATTACCCAAAATAATCTGAGCCTTGATATCGTCACGCAGTTCACTCATGTGCACCGCCTTGACAGCACCCACCGTGCCAACAGGCATGAAGATGGGTGTTTCGATCTGACCATGGTCGGTGGTGATGAGTCCAGCGCGTGCATTGGTGCCCGCAGGAGTAGCTATGAGTTGATAATCCATTCGGTGTCTATTCTAAAAAAAACGTGCAAATTTAGTGATTTTTTTAGTTTCGTGCCGCCAGTTTAGTGCTTGTAGAGCAGAATAAACACGAATTTCGCTAATTTTAACGAATTTCACAAACACATCCATTGTGAAATTCGCCAAAATCAGCGAAACGCACATTAAGATATTATTAAATATCAATTGTATTTCTCTACCTCCTTGCGAGCCTTCTCGAGGTTCTCCTCGGCCTTCTTCAAGTTGTTGACGGCCTTTTCGTAATCCTTCTGGGCCTTGAGGTTCTGCTTGGCGACCTTCTCCTCAAACTTCTTTATCTCGGTCTCCATCTTGATAGCCTTTTCAGGATTTCCCTGATTCTTAGCCACCTTCTCATTGAGTTTCTGACGCTCCTTCACCTGTTTCTCGGGTAGCTCATTCATCTTCTTCTGAGCCTCGGCCTGTTTCTTCTGGGCCTCGTTGTGCTTTGCGACAGCCTTGTTATACTTCTCGGTTGCCTTTTGGCGCTTCTCTATCTCCTTTTGCTGCTTTTTTGCCTCTTTTTCGGCCTTCTTGGCCTCTTTCTCTTGTTTTTCGGCGGCTTTCTTTGCTTCCTTTGCCTTCTTCTCCTGCTCCTTGTAAGCATCTTTTTGCTTCTTGGCCGACTCAGCAGCAGCCTTAGCTTGCTTCTCCTGCTCCTTCAAAGCCTTCTGCTCCTGTGCAGTATTGGTAGTCACAACTTGAGGAGTCTCAACCTTTTCTTGCGCCATGGCTATCGGTGCCGTGGCAAAGCAGAATAACACTGCCATCAAAATCAATTTCTTCATAATTCCAGATTTGTATTTTGTGAATAATTACGTTTCAATGCTGCAAATATAGTAATATGACTTGAACTATTCAAATAAGTTTAATTTTTTTGTTAAAAACGGCCAAGTTTCGATGCAAGTCTACCTTATATAAAATAAATTATTTGTAATTTTGTGCGTTATTTTGAAATTTCATTTAATTTTAACTAATAATTGTCTAAAAATCAGAAAGTTATGAACATTTCGCACATTGAACATGTGGGAATCGCCGTTACCTCGCTCGAGGAGGCCATTCCGTTCTACGAGAACATGCTGGGTTTCAAATGCTTCGCAATTGAAGAAGTTGCAGACCAAAAGGTAAGGACCGCTTTCTTCCAGGTGGGTCAGACCAAGATTGAGCTCCTGGAGGCTACCGCCCCCGAGAGCGCTATTGCCAAGTTCATCGAGAAGAACGGTGGCCGTGGCGGCATTCAGCACATTGCATTTGCCGTTGAAGATGGCGTGCAATACGCATTGGATGAGGTACAGGAGAAGGGCGGCCGCGTCGTTGACGCTCACCCCCGCAAGGGCGCTGAGGGCCTGAACATCGCCTTCCTGCATCCCAAGACCACTTGTGGTGCCTTGTTAGAGCTTTGCGAAAATCCTAATAAGTGAGGCTTTAGGCATTAGGCTTTAAGTCTTAAAAAAGACTATACACAAAAGATAGAGTATAACAATGGGAAAACAACTTGATAAAATCCAAGAGCTGATTGAGCGTCGCGAGAAAGCACGCTTGGGCGGTGGCGAGAAGGCTATTGCCAAACAGCACGAGAAGGGCAAATTCACTGCCCGTGAGCGCATCAATATGCTCCTTGACGAGGGCAGCTTTGAGGAACTGGACATGTTTGTTCAGCACCGCTGCACCAACTTCGGCATGGAGAAGAAGACCTATGACGGCGACGGC
>JAEEGL013476651.1_pt1 | contig 16461 bp, 8 predicted proteins | sample 9134231 | NCBI WGS metagenome assembly JAEEGL01 (sample SAMN16246548, study PRJNA631951) | gut metagenome | biome: gut microbiome; feature: rumen; material: fiber-attached | host: Bos | place: Iran: Karaj | collected 2018-10
CCCGGTGCCATCCACTTCTTCCAGAACAACGGCATCCTCTTCGCTCCCGGCAAGGCGGTCAACGCCGGCGGAGTGGCCACCTCGGGCCTCGAGATGACCCAGAACGCCGAACATATCAGCTGGTCCGGCAAGGAAGTCGACGAGAAACTGCACTTCATCATGAAGTCCATCCATGAGCAGTGCGTGAAGTTCGGCACCCAGCCGGACGGAAGCGTCGATTACGTCAAGGGCGCCAACATCGCCGGCTTCATGAAGGTGGCCCAGGCCATGCTGGAGCAAGGAATCGTCTAGGTCCAAGACGGGGAGGGTGGGCCCGGAGGAACCGTGGCCACCCTCGGCCACGTAAGAGGGAGGGGCCCAAGCTTGCTTGGGAAGGATGAGCCGAAGGCGAAGTTCTCTCCGGGCCCACCCTCTCCGGCTGGAATACAACCCCTTAATAAAATAGCCTGTCCCCGAATGGGGGCAGGCTGCTTTCGTATATTGTCTGTCAGTTTACCAGCGGATGTAGGTTTGGAGCCAGAGTTCGCTGTAGGTGGAGTTGGTGATAGTCTGGTCGTTGTGCAGGCGGTACTCGAACTGGAAATTCAGGTTCTTGTGCAGGCGGAAGTTGGCTGCCCAGGAGAACATGTCGTGGGAACTTTCCTTGTTGCCTTGGTCGCGGTACTCATCCCATTTGACATAGAGTTTCAGCCAGTCCTTGACGGGCACGCCGGCAGTGAAGTAGAAGGCGTCCGCGACTCCGCTGCCGTGCCATGTGGCGGCGACGGCGGGATCCTCAGGAGCGTCGCTGAAGAACTCCGAAGCCTTGTGACCGAAGGACTTGGCGTATTCCGTGCGGAGCGTCCAGTTGTTGTAGTCGTATTTTGCTCCGAAGCTGTAGCGGTTGCGGTCCACGGTGACGGTGCCGTTGCTCCAGTTGCCCTTCCATCCGAATGCTCCGATCCAGAGCCCCTTTACCGGCTGGATCTGCAGGGTTCCGATGAGGTCCTTCTGCGCGTTGTTGTCGGCGCGGTTGATACCGTTGCCGTTGTAGAGTCCGAGCTGGTAGTGGAGGAGGTTGTGCTTGTCCTTGCCAATGGGCAGGAGGTCGCCCTGGATCTGGATTCCGAGGTCACGTCCGCCCATCGAAGCTTCGCCGCAACGGTCGCCCATGCCGGCGAGTTTCTTGACGAGAAGCGAGAAGTCGCCCACTCCCACGTCCCAGGGATTCATCGGGTTCTCGAAGGTAAAGGCCCTCTTGAACTGTCCCATCTTCACGGAGAAGGCCTTGTATTTTGCCCACTCGACGAAGAAGTCCTTGACGTGCGGCGTGCCGTTGAGCTCGACCTGCACGCGGTAGTTGAACTGGTCGAAGATGCTGCCGTCGACGTATGCACGGATGAGGCGGGCGTTGAAGCCGTCGCCGCCGTGGGCGTCAGGACGGGTGGAGTATTTGTATGAACCGATGATGTATGCGCCGACCTTGGGCTTGCTTGCAAAGCCCGTCTGCTTATACCCGTATTCGGGCGTTTCCTGCGCTGAAAGCGCGAGTGCGGCGAAGATGGCCGCCGCGGCCATGATTATCTTTTTCATAGTATCAGGCAGCTGTGAAAGGGAATATCTTTGTAAGGAGGAAATAACCGAGCACGAAGCCCACCACTCCCATGATGATGCCGACCTTGGCCATCTGCGAGGTTTTCACGAGGCCGGTCGAGGATGCGATGGCATTGGGAGGCGTGGAGATCGGGAACAGCATCGCGAGCGAAGCGCACATCGCTATGAACGGGATCATGGCGTACATTCCTCCGAGCGAAGTGAACTGGGCGTTGTTCGCCGCAGTCGGGTCTGCCATCGCCGTTCCGACTACCACGAGGATAGGGACGAGCAGGGCTGCCGTTGCGGAGTTGCTGATGAAGTTCGAGAGGAAGTAGCATACGAGGCCCGCGATGATGAGCACGAGGATGACGTTCATCGTGCTGAACGGGATCGCGTTGATGAGGACGGCCGCAAGGCCTGTCTTGTTGAGCCCGGTCCCGAGGGCGAAACCGCCGGCGACCAGCCAGAGTACGCTCCAGTTGATTTCCTTGATGTCTTCCTTGTTGAACACTCCGGTACAGGTGTAGACCGCGAGCGGAATCAGGGCGACGATGTTGGAGTTGATCTTGGTTATCTGCTCGGTGACCCAAAGAAGGATGGTGACGAAGAAGGTGATCCAGGCGATGTAGTCCTTCGCGGTCCATTTATGGGACTTGGTCTCGATCTTGAGCTCTATCTCCTTGCTCTTGAAGGGGAAGAAAAGCTGCAGGATGACCCACGCGAGAAGGATCATGATGATGACGAAAGGAAGCATCCTGGACATCCAGGTTGCGAAGCCGATCTGGTATCCGGCGTTCTCGAGCGCGCCTATCGCAATGGCGTTGGGGGGCGTTCCGATCGGCGTTCCGATGCCTCCGAGGTTGGCGGCCACGGGGATTGAAAGGGCCAGGCCGACCTTTCCGGTCTCATCTTCGGGAAGTGCCTTGAGCACGGGGGCCAGGAAAGCCAGCATCATGGCGGCGGTGGCGGTGTTGCTCATGAACATCGAGAAAATCGATATGATGATGAGGAAGCCCAGCAGGACCATCTTCGGTTTCTTCCCGAAGAGGCCCAGGAGTCCCTTGGCGATCACAGCGTCCATGCCGTACTTCGAGGCGACTATGGCCAGGACGAAACCGCCCATGAAGAGCATCACTACGGGATCCGCGAAGGAAGCCATTATGCTCTTGTAATCGACGAGCGTCCCGAATTCGGGCTTGCAGAAGAAGCCCAGCCCCTTGGTGGATACGCTGAGGAGCATCACGACGATGACGATCAGCGATGTGGTCCAGTTCGGGATGATCTCAAACATCCACATGAGAGCCGCGAACACGAAGATCGCGATCATGCGCTGCTGGACGACCGTGAGGGCGTCAATGCCGAAGGAAGACGTGGGAAGGGCCCAGAGAAGGATCGTTACGATCAGGACCAGAGGTAGAAGTACACAGTACTTGACTGAAAAATTGCTTTTAGCCATGTTTAAATGACAATTGCCTATAAATGCGGGCGCAAATATAGGCAATTATAACAAGAATAGCAAGATTCGCTTACTCTTCAGTATAGACTTCCACGAGTTTGTTTCCGGATGCGATACGGCGGGCTATGGAGCGTATTTCGCCGGGCTTGACGTCTCTTACAAGGGACTCGTAATCATAGCCGTACTGGATACCCCAGCGGACGAAACGGAGCATCCTGTCTTCCTGCGCGGAGATCGACTTCGAAATCCTGTTTTCCTCCTCCGCGCGGTGCTTTACGAGGTATTTGACGGCAAGTTCCATCTCCTGCGCCGTCGGGCCGTCCTTGCACATCCGGTCCATTTCATCCTGAATGTCCCTGAGGAGGATCCCGCGCATTTCGGGCCTTGTGCGGAATTCCACGTATGAACGGGAAGGGACCGCTGCCTCGTTGGAGTTTTCGGTGCGGAACGACACGCTGTACGCACCGCCCCTTTCTTCACGGATGAGGGCCAGGTAGCGGGCGGACATGATGTAGTTCAGGATGTCGAGCCTGGCCCTGTCCCTGACGGAACGTCCTCCGCCGTAGAACCAGTTCCAGCTGATGTCGGTGTACGGGGAAGCTGCGGGAGGATTGGTCTCGCCAATGTCAAGGCGGCCCTTGAATGCGGGCTTTTCCGGCAGGTACTTTCCCTTGGAATAAGGGTAGGGGATATCCAGCGATGCTATATAGCGTTCCACAAGGCTCCGTATCTCCGCTTTGGGGAGGTCGCTGCAGATAACCGCTTTCATGGAAGGGATGTCCCCGTAAAACCTCTTGAAGACTTCTTCGATGAGGGCCATGTCAGTGGCCTGGACCGCAGCGCTGTCGAGATCGTCCATCCACGGATGGCCTCTGTAGACGAGCTTGCGGCACTTCCTGTCGTAGAGTTCACGTTTGCTTTTCTGTTTTCCGAGGGATTTCAGCTGGACAGCCTTCTGGCGCTGCAGTTCACCCGGTTTTCCGAAGTATGGATCGTTGAGTTGGAGCCAGGCGGCCTTGAACGCCGTTTCGGCCTTGTCGGCGCGGGACGAAATCTCTATGCGCGCAGCCTGGTCGCCGCCGCTCAGGGTCAGGTTCACCCCGCTGAGTTCGGGGTAATTCTTCATCTCCGGCCTCGCGCAGCCGCGGAAGCCGGTCTGGCGTTTGTCGTAGGCTGCGGCAAAGCGCGATGCGGTCACCTTCGCAGGGTCGAAACTGCGGTAGCCCGTGTCGAAGAGCAGGGTCATCACGAGATGGCTGCCGTCCTTTACCGGGGCGGCCTCCTTGTAGAACACCCGGGCCCCGTTTGAAAGGACCCATTTCTCCATGTCGGTTCCCTTCACTTCGGACACCGAGATTATGCTTCCGGGAGCGGCGCTGACGCTGAGGTCGAGGTCCGGATACTCCAGGAACATGGGCTCCGGCGATGATGAGTCAGCCTCCTCCACGGCTTTTTTCATCAACTCCGCTGAGGGAGCTATCCCGTTCTCCTCCACGTTGTTGTAGCAGTTGGAATAGATCTTCTCGCAGTCTGCGAACATGATGGCGGGATAGGGGGCGATGTCTTCCGCGGTGATTTTCTCGAGACATGCCTTCTGCAGGGATTTCATATCCCCGGGCATCACCAGGGGCGCGCCCTGCAGGAAGTTGCCGAGGATGGCCTTTACAATGTCCGCGCTCGATGTCTCCTCACGTGGAGTCTCGACGTCAAGATGCATCCGGGCTGACAGGCCGAGCTTCGCCACTTCGATCTCTTCCCCGCTGACGCCGTGAAGCAGCAGGCGCCTCACTTCAGTCTCGGCGAAGGAAAGGCTCTCCAGGAGATTCTCCTTCTTTTTCGGTACGGCCGTCAGTAGCGAAACGTACATCTGCGGCTTGTAGCTTCCGGTCACGAGGGTTGCGCTTTGCACCGGTGCGTCCTTCCTCTTGCTGCGTTCCTTGAGACGGTCGGCGAGGATGGACGATACGATCTGGCGGCAAAGGAAGTCCTTGTAGAATTCGACGCTCCCGGGATCGTTCACTGTCCAGCGCTGCTTGAAAAGGGCTTTCAAGGCCTGGTACTTGATTTCGGGATCGGTCATGTCTTTGTAAAGAGGCTCATCCTGGACTGGCGGGACGAAGCTCTCCTTGGGCTCCGGGTTGATAGGAGCGGGGATGTCGGAAAAGAGCCTTTTCACCCTTTCTTCCATCCAGTCGGTGTCGAAGTCTCCTACCACGATTATTGCCTGCAGGTCCGGGCGGTACCATTTATGGTAGAAGTCGAGGATCTCGTGCCTCTTGAATCCGTTGATGACTTCGAGGGTGCCGATCACGTCCCTTTCGGCCTGCTTCGAACCCTTGTAAATGAGCTCCATCTGGCGATTGTTCATGCGGCTGCGGGAGTCGTTGCGGAAACGCCACTCCTCGCTGATGACCCCGCGCTCCTCATCGAGCGCCTTCTGCTCGCAGGAGATGTCGCAGGACCAGTCGTGCAGGACCATGAGGACCGAGTCGGTGAATGATTCGCGCACGAGGGGCACCTTGGAGATGTTGTAGACCGTCTCCGTCCGCGATGTATAGGCGTTGACGTTGTAGCCGAAACGTACCCCTTCCTTCGCGAGGAAATCCAGGACGCCTTTGTCTGGATAGTGCTTCGTACCGTTGAAGGCCATGTGCTCGAGGAAGTGGGCGAGACCGTTCTGGTTGTCCTCCTCCTGCAGCGCGCCAACGTTGTGCGCGATGTAGAATTCGGCGCACCCTTCAGGCCTGGCATTATGGCACAGGTAATAGGTCAGGCCGTTACCGAGCTTTCCGACGCGGAATTCAGGGTCGGCGGGAATCGGCTGCGCGAATGCGGCTGCAGCGAGGAAGATAAGGAGTGCCGTGGAGGTTATTCGTTTCATAATCAGCAGGATGCCCTCCATCGCCCTAGAAGTTGCAGCCGAGGCTGACGGAAGCGACGTTGCGTGTCCGGCCGTCGAGGTACTGCGGATCGGAAAGGAGGGTGACAAAGCTGTCGGAAATCTTCAGGTAGGGGACCAGCTTCTTATAACTGAGAATGGCCCAGCCTAAATCAAGGGATACTCCAGCCCTGGAGGCGGTTTCATATTCGAACTGCCTGTTCAGCCAGTCGTCGAAGGATTTTGCCTTTGAGGAGCCGCCGTAGGAGCCGTCAGCTTTGGGAGTGCCGCTCCCTGTGACGAACATGAGGCCGGTCCCTACCGAAAAACAGTTCCCCCGGGTCTTGATGTTGCGGCTTGCACGGACGGCCGCCGCCAGATTGAGGACAGACTGGTCCCTGTAGTCCGGGTATATGACAGTATGTTTGGAACTCATAAGGGCATTGGCCTCTGCGCGCAGGGTCCAGTCCGGGAGGTATCCGCGCCTGTCTTTTTCGTAAGTGTAGGCAAGACGGGCCCCGATATCAGTGCGCGTAAGGGTCTGGTTCTGTCCGTGATATTCAATGGTCGTGTTCATGCCGGACACGGCCTTGTATTCGTACGAGTTCGTGAAATTGGAGAGAAGCTTGAACTCTCCGGCCGCTTCGATACGGTGAAGGTCCCTTCCGGACGGTATGTCCAGCGTTCCTTCCAGTTTCGCTTCCGGGCCGCTGAATTCGCAGAAAACGACAGAAGTCGAGGTCCTGCTTCCGAAGTACCCGGTTCTCCACAGTCCGGTCAGTTGCCCGTAGATGCGGGTTGAATTGCCCGAGGCCATCTGGACGGCCAGCCCGTAGCGGTCACTGGTAAGCGGGCGGACATTCGACAGGGAGACGTGGTAGTGGTCTCCGTCGAAATCCTCCTTGCTGCCAAGAAATGCGCCCTGGTCGACCAGGATGTCGTAGTCCGTGTCGACGGTCCCGAAAAGACCGGCGCTGAGTTGCTCGAGAGTGTGACGGTAAACGAGGTTGGCGCCTATTGTAAATGAATCCGAGAGCTTGAACATGACCCCCGGTGCGAGATCCAGGTCCGCAAGTACGTTGAGGAACCTCGGATCCTTGAATTTTGCCTGGTCTGCGGCTGTGTAGTCCAGACGGATGCCGGCGCTGAACGAGTTGCTGAAAGAATAGGACAGGGCTCCGTTCAGGACGTAGGTCTCCCTTTTCTTTTTCCCGACACTGGACATATCCCCTTCGAGGAAGTTGATCGCATTGTCGGATGGGTTCAGAAGGACTTCGCCACCCATATCCTTCCCCTGGAACTGGGAATATGCCAGAACTCCGCTGAAAACAATCTTGTCGGAAATCCTTCTGAATGATTTTGTAAAGGCGGATGCTTCCCAGGAATCCGGCGACCCTTCAATGGGTATGACAGCGCCGTCCGCCTTGTCGAATCGGGCATTCGCTACTGAAAACCTTTCGTTTCCGACGGTAGCCAGACCTGCCGGGTTGCTGAAACCGAGCAGAGGATTGGCATCCATGGTATGCTGGTAATCGCGCACTGGAGCCTGCCCCGCGGCCTGCGCCGCGAGGCAGAGTACCAATGTGCAAACGAAAGGTAAGCGGAATCTCATTGCTTATTTCTTGAGAGCAGCGACCTTTCTCATGTGGAAGTCAGTGGCCGAGTTGTTGGTGTCCATGAAGACGATCTTGGCGCCATTGGCAATCGAAGCTTCGGCATCGATTCCTGAAGGGTCTGCATCATCCTCGTTGACAGCGCCCGAGTAGTTATAGACGAGCTTGCCTTCGTTCTCGGCGATTGCCTCGGTGGCTTCCTTGTCGACGTTACGGTAAGTGGAGTAGCCGAGCTTGTTGGTATAGACCTGATAACCCAGGTTGATGGATGTCGGGAAACGGAGGAAGTACTTCGAAGGGTCGGCCGCAGGCCAGAGTTCGAGAGCGTCGAGCACCCAGCCGATGGGGACTTTGACGAAGTTCGAAGCGAGGCTGGTGGGCTGCTGGTTGTCCTGATTCTTGGAGTCCTTGACGTATTCCGTGAGATCCACTCCTTCTTCGGGGATAAGGATGAAGGGAGATGCGGACTGGATAGGGAAGGGCCATGCGGTACCGGTTCCGAAGACGTAGGTCTTCATATGGTGGCTGGTCGGTATGGTCTCGGAGGGAGCCGGATAGTTGTCCTCCTTCTTGAAAGTGGTCTCCAGGTCGTAGAGGCAGAAGTCTGCATTGCTCAAGTCCAGGGACTGTGAATAGGTCTTGGAATGGTCCACTGCTCCGTTGATGGAGATTACAATCTGGGAATAAGGGGCGATCTTGACCTCGGTGCCCTTCTGGAACCACCAGATGGCGTATGATGCGGGGCACCAGCCTGCGGTTTCGTAAGCGATGATGCCTTTATCGTCGTACGTGTATTTGTTCGTTGCGGGCAGGGCCGTGATCTGGGCCATGGCGAGTCCCATCCTGCTGGCGTCGACTTCGGTGTCGGAGTTGTTGTAGATGACGATATATTTGTCAAGCTGGTAGGTCTTGCCGTCGGTCCCGGTCGCTCCGCCGTTGTAGCACTCCTTGATGATGAGCTGGCTGGACTTGGATTCGGCGAGGGTGACCGTGGCTTCGGCGGCAGCACCCGCTTCTACTACGACGCTCGCACTTCCGTTATAGTTGAACAGGGAGCCGTCAATTGATTTCTTGAAGGAGACAGTGGCGGTATAGACACCGAAGGGAACTTTGAAAAGAGCAACTCCGTCGGCTCCGGTGACGGCTTCGAAGTTGGCCGAACCATTGGATAAGGTGACGGCAATGCCTTCTTCCTCGAGGATGCCTCCGTTGAGGGAGAGATTGATCCCTACTTCTTCCGTTTCGGGACCTTTGGGCTGGCAGGAGACTGCCACGAAGGCGAGTGCAACTGCAATCAGACTGAGGATCTTTTTCATAATGCTATGAATTTAATGGTTAAAATTTGAGTCGTAAGGTAAGTCCGTAGTAGAACTTGGGGACGTAGCTTGCAGCGGAGACGTATGTCTTGGTCCTGGTTGACCACAGCTGCGCCCTGTTCACCAGGAAGTTGTTTGCATAGAAAGATATGGAGGCAAGGTCCCCGATCTCCTTTGTCACGCTGAAATTGGCGCTGAAGAAGGGGGAATAGTAATCCTTCTCGAAGATGTAGAGATAGTTGGAACCGTAGGAAAGGAGTTTCAGGTCGCTGAACAACTTGCTGTCCCCGGCTTCCCTTGCAGCTTTCAGGTCAGCCAGATAGTCCCTCGGAGTCGGGTCGTCGTAAGAGCTGTAGAACTCCGGATATCTGATCACATAAGAATTCCCGTCATAGATCGAAGCGCCGTCGATGGTCGAAAGGATGTCGGCTTTGTCGCTGACGACCTTAGCAATTTCCTTGCCGTCGGGGGTTTCGCTCAGGGTACGTGAGTATTTGACCAGGCTTGCTTCCACCTTTACGGACAGGATCATCCTTATGTCGGGTATGTGCGTGGTCAGGGTGACATTGGTGCGCAGGGTGGTGGATTCGGATCCGTTCGAGCTGGCATTCCCTCCGAGATAGTGACCTATATATTTATAGGGCATGCCGTCCTGCGCGGAGCGCTGGGTGACGGGGGCGTACTGCTCCCATGTGTAGGAAAGGCCCTTGTAGTGATACCATGCGCCGTCGAGTCGGATGTCCGTATGGATGGGTTTGATCCTCACGAAGTCCACTATCCATTCGAGACCGTAGCGGTTTATGGGATTCGCTTCGTTGCCGGGATAGTAGCGGGTACAGAGTTCCTTGTATGTCTTGTTGGCAAGGGTCTGGGATGGAAGCAGGCCGTTCTTGTCGGAAACCGTTATCACTCCGGTAGTCCGGTCCGCGGTGTAAACCCGGTCGTCGGAGGGGATGGTTACCGCTCCGATCGAGGAGTCCGGGGTATAGGTATAGCTCATCCTGTCGTAGGACGTGTAAAGCTGGTAGGCATCCAAAGTCCGGTTCCAGTATGCGGACAGGGAAATCTTGTTGCCGAAGAGATTGGTCTCCACACCTATCTCCGCCATCCGGTTCCGCTGCCATTTCAGGTCAGGGTTGTATTCGACAGCCCTCGGCATGATGTACCAGGCGGTAAAGGACTCGTTGTTGGAATTGGTCGGTGACGTGTAAACCGAGATGTCCCTGTAGGTCGGCATGGGGAAGAGCACGCTGAAGGAGGGGAGTTTCACGGCCTCTCCCCAGCTGGCGCGCACAGCGAGCGAACGTACCTTCTTCCTGGCCCGCCCCTGGGCCGGGAGAATTGTGTACTTCGCATTGAAACGCGGTGAGACGGAGGAAGTGACGCCATAGGCGGATCCTTTGATTACGGTGTTGTCGTTGCGTATTCCCGCTATGAGGTTGATACGTCCTTTCCCGATGGGGAACATGAAGTTCTCCTCGGCGTAGAACGCTATGTTGTGCATGACGGGATTGTCGCAATAGCGATATTCGCGGAACGTGGGGGCGGTGGACATGTCCTCGGAGTACTGGCCGATGCCGAAGTTCCTGTCGGTACTCCAGTCCGCTCCGGCTTTCAGCTTGCTGTTCGCCAGGGCGAAGTGGTGGCTGATATTGGCCTTTACCGAGAGCCTCGTGGTCATCGGGCGGTCGTCGTCGCACATTATGTTGTACCAGTGGCCGCCTGGGATGTACATCACGGGAGGCACGTCTTCGGAGTACGGGACGGCCATGTAATAGCCGGCTTCCCTGCCGTGCAGTACGGTTTTGTTGATGGCGGATGAATTATATGTCCTTTCCCTGCCCGACTTGTCGGACCAGGCCAGAGACCCGTCGACCTCGATATTGGTAAGCCATGGCTTGCTGAGCAGCCAGTTCACGGAGAAGTTGCCTCTGACGGCATTATCCGAGACCTTGGACCACGTGCCCTGGACTGCGTCCGGATCGGCAGAAGTGTTCATGCCGCCGACGTTGCCTGTGAGTCCCATGCTGAGACGCAGTGGGTGGGATGTGAAAATGCCCGAATTGAAGAAATTCATGTACGAAACGGACATCTGCTCCCTGCGGTAAGAAGTGTAGGGCGACATCTGCTTGGAGACCGACTCGGTCAGTTCCAGGCTGGCGTTCAGTACGCCGATCTGACGCCCGGATTCCGTGACTCCGAGCCCGAACCCTTTGGAAACGGAGGTCTGCTTCGTGTTGGGGCTGGTGGACGCCGTGAACATCCAGGGGGTCTTTCCCTTCTTAAGGTTGACCTTCACTATACCGGAAGACATGTCGCCGTACTCCACGGAAGGGACACCTGTGATGACTTCCACAGATTCGACGTTTGTCGAGGCTATGCTGTTGGTGGATACGCCCTTGACAGTGTTGGTCGTGGATGCGGTGGCGTACGAGGCGTTGTTCGACAGCCGGACCCCGTCGACTTCGACCGCGGTTCCGAAGGAGGCGTTGCCGGATTCGCTGCTGCCGGCGCGCAGGTTGAACTGCTGCTCGGAGGTGAGGAGAGGGTTGGCGGTCGCTCCTCCGGGCAACAGGCTGGAGATGTCGGCCACGTTCATCATCTGGACATGGTCCAAGGCGGTACGGTCTATCGTACGGGACGTTGTGGCTGAATTCGCATCCTCCTTGGCGGTCACGACGGCGCCTTCGAGGGAGAGGTTGTCAGGATTGATGGAAATCTTGAATGTCGGTATGTCCTTGGAAATCTGGATTTCGCGGCTCCATGAAACATATCCGAGGCATGAGACGGTGACTCTGTTCTTGCCCGCCGGGACATTCCGGACGGAGAACTTTCCCTGTGCATCGGCGACGGCCCACTGTTCCGTGCCTTCCAGGACCACGGTGGCGAACTCCACCGGAGCCCCGGTGGACGCATCAGTGACGGTGCCCGAAAAAACGTATCCTTTCTGGGCAAAGACGCTTGCGGAAAACAGCGTCAGCAAAAGCGATATGAGCAGTTTTCTGGTCATGTGCAGAGTCACTCCAATGCTTCAAATCACAAATTTAACTGAATAATTATTTAAATACAATGAAAAATACTCATTATTTATGATTAATATTGCGGTATGAAAAGGATAATAACAGTCATTATCGCCGTCCTGACCTTGTGCATGCCGCTCGTGGCAGACGAGGGGATGTGGATGGTGGGCACTTCCAAACCTGCGGTCAAGGCTCTTGCAAAAGCCGTAGTATCAATTGATTTCATGGGGACGGGGAGCTTCGTCTCAGACGACGGCCTCGTCATCACGAACCACCATGTCGCCTATGCCGACGTGTTCGCTCTCGGAACGAAGGAACACAATTGGCTCGAAGAAGGTTTCTGGGCTCGCGAGCGCTCCCAGGAGTTGCCCGTTCCCGGCCGGAAGGTCCAGATTCTCAAGGAGACCATAGATGTCACGTCCGTGGTCGACTCACTGATTGCTTCCGGCAGCGTCAAGAAGGGAATGATGATGATGCGCAAGCTCAGCTGGATCCTTGAAAAGCGCTATAAGGAGAAAACGGGGCTTGAGGCGAGCCTGAGCAGCATGTGGAGGGGGACGAAGTACTACATCGACCTGTACGAGGAGTACGCTGACGTCCGCCTGGTAGCGGCGCCGCCCGTCTGCATCGCGGCATTTGGAGGAGACGTGGACAACTGGGAATGGCCGCAGCACAAGTGCGATTTTGCCATGTACAGGGTCTATACGGCCCCGGACGGGAAGCCGGCGGAGTATGCCCCCGAGAATGTGCCGCTGAAGTCTCCGGCAAGGTACAAGGTTTCCATGAAAGGATACAAGGAGGGGGATCAGGCGACGGTCATCGGTTTTCCTGGCCGCACGAGCAGGTATGCTGCTTCGGCGAGGGTGGAGTACCTTACCGAGGACGAGTTGCCGGTGGTCAGCGGCGTCCGGGCCAGGCACATGGAGATCATTTCTGCATGGATGGACAAGGATCCCGAAGTGCGCAGGCTCTATTCCGACTATTATTTCGGCCTTTCCAATTTCCAGGAGCTGGCGCTTGGCCAGATGCAATGCAACCGCCGCTTCGGCGTCGCAGCCGCCAAGCAGGAAGAGGAACGCGGGCTTCAGGCATGGATCGAGGCCGATCCGGCGAGAAAACAGAAGTGGGGCACCCTTCTTTCCGATCTCAAGGCCAAGTATGACGCGGTAAAGGATATTCAGCTCGATATCCTCTGGTACAGGGAGTGCATAGCGCGCGGGATGCGGTTTGAGGCAGTCGCCTCCAGGACCATGTCCCTAAAGCGTAAGGGCGGACCCGAAAGGGTGAAAGGAGTCCTCAATGCCGGCCGACGCAATTACGAAGAGAGGGACCTCCGGGTCGAGAGGGATCTTTTCCGCGCCAATCTCGAGATGTTCCTGGAGAATCTCAGCCCAGAGAGGCTCGGGCCCTATCAGAAGGAACTCAAGGCCCGTTTTGCCGGGGATTACGACGCGCTGTGCGCTTATCTCTGGGACGACAGCTGGATGACCGATCCCGTCCGCATTGAGAAGTACCTGAATTCCGAATCCACCCTTGAAGACAATCTCGACGAGTATCTGGCAGATCCGCTGGTGCGTTTCTTCGAGGATATCAAGATGGCTGATTTCAGCGCCGTGTACACCCGCCTCCAGGGCAAGCCGACCATCAACGACCTCGGGCAGGAATATGCCCATGCCCTTTATGAGTACCGCGCGGCTTCGGGGCTTCAGCAGTATCCCGACGCCAATTCCACCATGCGCATCAACTACGGCAAGGTCCTCGGTTACGAGAGGGAGGACGGCCTTGTCTGCCGTTGGTATACGACCATGGCGGGACTGCTCGCCAAGCACAATCCTTCCTCACATGACTTCTGCCTGATTCCGGATTGGAAGGCGGTCGCGCAGACGGCGGATCCCGCGATGAAGGTGGACTTCCTTACCGACAACGACAGTACGGGTGGCAATTCCGGTTCCCCGGTGCTGAACCGGAAGGGGGAACTGATCGGCCTTCTTTTTGACGGGGTCAAGGAATCCCTCTCCGGGGATTTCTACTTTGTCCCCGAAGTCAACCGCAGCGTCAACGTGGACATACGTTATGTGGTCTGGGTGCTGCGCAACTACGGCCGCATGGACAAGGTCCTTTCCGAGATGGGGCTTGCTTCCAAATAAATGATTATATTTGTGAATCGACTTATAACTAATATGGCAAAGAAATCCACAATCCGCAGCAACTGGCCAAAGTATGTGCTCCAGTGGGGCACTCTGGCCGCGTTGATATTCTTCCTCAGCGGCCTGGCCGCGAAGCTGTTCCCCAAGATGGAGCCGGTCAACCCTGAGGCTTACTGTCCCATGGGCGGACTTGAAGCCCTGGCGACCTATGCCCAGAGGGGCTCCCTTCCCTGCTCTATGACCACGATGCAGATCCTGATGGGGATAGTGCTGGCCGTGGCCGTCATCTTCCTGAGCAAGCTCTTCTGCGCCTATCTCTGCCCGATAGGGACGATAGAGGATCTTCTGATGAAGGCGCGCAAGGCCCTTGGCATCAACGCCGTCAACATCAAGACCGGCAGTGTGGCCGACAAGATCCTGCGAATCTTCAAGTACGGGCTCCTTTTCTGGATTGTCTATATGACCGTGTCCTCGAGCGAGCTGTTCTGCAAGAACATAGACCCGTATTATGCGGTGGCGACCGGCTTCAAGGGGGAGATCACGCTTTGGATGAGCCTGACCGCCCTCGGCCTCGTAATCCTGCTCGGCTTCGTCATCAACCGCTTCTGGTGCAAGTACATCTGCCCTCTGGGAGCCATCTCCAACACCCTGAAGTTCTGGACTTGGCTCGTGGCCCTAGCGCTCCTCTGGTGGGCGCTGACCGCGCTCGGACTCAAGCTCAGCTGGGTGTGGCTGCTCGGCGCGTTCTGCCTCGGCGGCTACCTGCTGGAGATCCTGAGCGGCAAGCCAAAGCTCCAGGTCATGCATGTCCTCATCGACCAGGACAGCTGCGGCCGCAAGTGCTATTCCTGCCAGAAGAACTGCCCCTATAGCATAGACGTCCCGTCATTCGGGGAGGCGGTCACTTCGGTCGACTGCACGCTTTGCGGCGAGTGCGTCGCTTCCTGCCCGACGAAGGCCCTCAGGATCGGCGTCGTTCCCGGAGCGAAGGAGCGCAAGTTCACGAAGTTCATCCCGCCCGTCGTCACGGCGGTGCTGGTTGCCCTCGCCCTCATCTTCGGCGGGAAGTTCGAGATTCCTACCATCTCCGAGACCTGGGGCGTGGAGCAGGGCATGACCCTGAAGACTGTCAGGGTCAGCGGACTCAAGACCGTCAAGTGCTACGGTTCTTCCATGGCTTTCAAGGCCCGCATGGAAAAGGTTCCCGGCGTGCACGGCGTAAAGACTTATGTCGGCAGCCATACCGTCGTTGTCTCTTACGATCCGTCAGTCACTACCGCCGAGAAGATCGAGCAGCAGATTTTCGTCCCTTCGCACTTCAAGGTGGCTACTCCGGATCCCGTCGCGATGCCCGAACTCAAGGTTGTCGGCCTGCGCGTTGAAAAGATGTACGACAAGATGGACCTGAATTATCTCGGACTGCAGTTCCGCGGTGAGGAGGAAAGCGGCATCTTCGGAGTCGAATCCGAGTATGATTGCCCCGTGCTGGTGCGGGTGTACATGGATCCTTCGAAGGCGCATGACGAAGCCTGGTTCAAGGAAATCGTGAACCGCAAGAAACTCATCATGCCCATCCACGGCGGCGGTACCAAGGAAACTCCCATGGACCTCAAGTTCGTCAAGATGGAAAAGGAGAGCGCCCTGATCGCCACTCCGGACTTCATGCACCGCATGTTCAACGGCTTCAAGGCCGAGTACAACGGCAAGTATCCTTCCGCCGACACCACCGTCGTCCGCAAGAGGATCGAGGTTTATGCCGGCAAGCCCCAGTTCATGCTGGAGTTCGAGGAAGACCGCTTCGAGAAGCCCATCATCACCAGGGTGCTGCCCTTCCTCAGCAACCATATCTCCAAGGAGGAAGGTGTCATCGGTACCTATGTGGTCCTGAATGAGAACCTCAAGCCCGCCCTGAGGATCCGTTTCGCTTCTCCCGCGACCGCAGACCGCATCAGGCAGCTGCTCGGCATGGAGAAGTGGAGCATCACCTACAAGGGCGGCGAGGTCAAGGAAGTCGATGCCAAAATCGCCTTCCCCAACCCCGGTACAGTCCGCCCCTGGGCTGAGTGATCCGCCCTGCGCTAATGATTCCGGTGCCAGGCCCAGCCATGGGTCTGGCACTGTTCTTTTGTCCCGCCCCCGCCGGCCCTGTTCCGCTCCGCCTGGCCCTGTCCTGCTCCGCCGACCCTGTTCCGCTCCGCCTTGCCCTGTCCTGCTCCGCCGACCCTGTTCCGCTCCGCCTTGCCCTGTCCTGCTCCGCCTTGCCCTGTCCTGCTCCGCCGACCCTGTTCCGCTCCGCCTTGCCCTGTTCCGCTCCACATTGCCCGTTGCCCTGGCCCCGGCCCGCCTGGTCTCTTCCCCGGCGACGTGGCCGGGCTTAATGAAATTAACCTGTCAAGGTAACCACATTCGTACTGGTTCCAGGCGCTGATTCGTTTGACAGGTTCGCCCAAATCGTC
>JAEEGL015319275.1_pt1 | contig 16461 bp, 14 predicted proteins | sample 9134231 | NCBI WGS metagenome assembly JAEEGL01 (sample SAMN16246548, study PRJNA631951) | gut metagenome | biome: gut microbiome; feature: rumen; material: fiber-attached | host: Bos | place: Iran: Karaj | collected 2018-10
ACTATCAGGTAGCTTCTAACTCACCTTCAATGGATCAGTTCAAGACAGCTGCTCGCAGATATGCAGAGCTCGTTGATCAGATCCAGGTTACAGAGCTTGACTTCAAGGGAAGCACAGGCCCTGCAGATGAGAATCTTGCTGCAAGATACAAGGCAGTTTATGACACAATCAGAAGACTTAGAGCAGAGGGCATCAACTTCACAGGTATGACAATCTGGGGAGTAACAGATAAGCACTCATGGCTCCAGACTTCAAACAGCGCAGGTGGCGGATCAAACGGAAACTCAAGACAGTATCCACTTCTTTTCGATGATTATTACAAGGCTAAGAACGCTTTCTGGGCAATCGCAGAAGCAGGCGAGCTTGAGCCTGAGATCAAGAACGTAACTCTTATCCAGAATGCTGAAGATGATTTCTCAGCAGGCGAGACATACAAGTTCGGTGATAATGAAACAGCTGTAGCCTTCGTTCCTATGTGGAAGAATGGTGAGATTGATGTACAGGTAACTGTTGATGATGCTACAGTTGATGAGACAGATGCATTCGTAATCTACACAGATGACGGAGCAGAGATTAAGGCTACTACAGTAACAAGAAGTGAAGCAAAAGATGCAAACGGCAGTTATACAGCAGTTGCAAAGGTTGCAGTTGACGCTCAGGCACTCGAGACCAACAAGGTTAAGCTTGACGTTGTAGTAGTAAACGGTGAGAACAAGGTTGCATTTGGCGACACAACATTTAAGCAGGCTGAGTCCAGCAAGTACTTCGCAGAGACAGTTATCAAGCCTCTTCTCTCAGTTAAGAAGGGAACAGTAGTTGTTGATGGCGAAGATACAGATGAGGCATGGGCATCAGTTGAGGCACTTCCTCTTTCAATCAACATTGGCGCTGAGGTAGAAGCAAACGCTAAGGTTCTTTGGGATGATGAGAAGCTTTATGTACTTGTAGATGTTAAGGACGCAGTTCTTAACAAGGACAATTCAAATGCTTGGGAGCAGGATTCAGTAGAAGTATTCATCGATGAGAATAATGCTAAGTCAAGCTCATATCAGGAAGATGACAAGCAGTACAGAGTAAGCTATGAGAATGCACACTCATTCAATGGTACAAAGTGCGTTGAAGAGAACATTGAGTCTGCAGCAGTTGTAACAGCAGACGGCTACAGAATTGAAGCAGCATTCAAGTGGACAGATATTACACCAGCAGTTGGTTCAAAGGTTGGTTTCGAGCTTCAGATTAACGATGCAAGTGCATCAGGCAAGAGAAGCGGAACACTCAGCTGGGCAGATAAGACAGGTAACGGATATGCTTCACCTGAAGTATTCGGAACAATCCTTCTTACAGAAGGCACAGAAGTTGTTGTACCTCAGCCAGGACATACTGAAGAGCCAGAAGTTGTTGCAAGTCTTGTTACAAAGAATGGAAAAACATATCTTATGACAGAAGACGGTGAGAAGCTTACCGGACTCCAGACAGTAGATGGTGTTAACTACTTCTTTAACGAGAAGGGCGTAATGCAGAAGCAGGCTTTTGTAACAGTTGAGGATAAGACATACTATGCTAAGGCTGACGGAACACTTGCAGCTAACGAGTCAGTTACAAAGTGGGGAACTCAGTATCTCTTCGATGCTGAAGGTGTAATGCAGACAGGCTTTGCAACACTTGATGGTAAGGATTACTTCTGCAAGGATAACGGCGCAGTAGTTAAATCTGACTTCGTAACAGTTGGCGACAAGAAGTTCTATGCTTCAGTAGATGGAACACTTGTTAAGAACGCTAAGCTTACAAAGTGGGGAACACAGTACCTCTTTGATGCTGAAGGCGCTATGCTTACAGGTCTTGTAACATTCGATGGCAATGACTACTTCTGCAAGGACAATGGCGCAGTAGTTAAGTCTGACTGGGTAGTAATTGATGGTCAGAAGCACTACGCTAAGGCAGATGGAACTCTTGCAAAGAATGAGACAATCACAAAGTGGCTTAAGAAATACACATTCGATGAGAACGGTGTACTTGTTGACTGATTGCCATAGCTAATAACTTCTAAATAGATGCTTCCCGGCAGAATCTTAAGTTCTGACCGGGGAGCATTTGTTTTACACAAAACCTCTAATTTGGTATACTCTTCGTGGTATTTATAATAGTTGGAGAACGCGAATGGGTTTTAATTCCTTTACTTTTATACTGCTGTTTTTGCCGATATTGTTGGCAGGATGGCACTTTTTAAATTACATAGAGAAAAGAGCTCTGGCAGATGTATTTATGACATTGATGTCGCTCTATTTCTATTACACCTTTGGCATTAAGTTCCTTGGGGTACTGATAGTCAGCATAACTGTGAACTATGCACTTAGTTTCCTTATTGAAAAGAATAAGTCGGACAAGTTCAGAGCCTTTATTAAGGTAGTCGGAGTTATCTTTAATCTGGCTCTTCTTTTCTACTTTAAGTATCTTGGATTTTTCATCGACAATGTGAATGCCTTAACCGGTGCGACTCTTACGACTAAAGAGATTTTAATGCCGATAGGAATCAGCTTTTTTACCTTCGGTCAGATTTCTTTTATCGTAGACAGAGCTAATCTAGAGGCTCCGCACTATTCATTCCTTGAATATGCGATGTACACGGTGTATTTTCCCAAGCTTATCCAGGGACCTATCGCTTTTCATAAAGAAATGATAGATCAGTTTAAGGATAAAACACTTAGGAGATATGACTCAGAGAAAATGGCAAAGGGAATAATGTCTTTTGTCATAGGTCTTTCCAAGAAAGTGCTCCTTGCAGACACACTTTCCAAGGTTGTAAATTACGGCTTTCACTACACCTATAACCTTGATACTCTTACAGTTATCGTAGTGATGCTTTCTTATACATTCCAGATTTATCTGGACTTCTCCGGATATTGTGACATGGCAAACGGTGTCAGCCTGATGCTTGGATTTAAGCTTCCGATGAACTTTAATTCACCCTACAAGGCAGCAACGGCAAAAGAGCTGTGGCAGCGCTGGCACATGACTCTATCCAGATTCTTTATCAAATATGTTTACATACCGCTTGGCGGGAGCAGAAAAGGCAAGATCAGGACGCTCATAAATGTTATTATCGTTTTTGTCTTAAGCGGATTGTGGCATGGAGCGGGCTGGACTTACATCTGCTGGGGTCTCATGCAGGGACTTCTCGTTGTCTGGGATAATATCGGAATAGTTAGTGTTCGTGACAGTGGTAACAAGAAGAATAAGTATCTTTTCAGAGAGAAGCCTCTTTTGACGATTCCGAGACCACTTGGTAACGCCCTTACATTTTTGATGTTCGTGATATCCCTTATTTTCTTTGGTTCACGTGATATGACTTATGCGATGCAAATGTTTAAGAGGTTCTTTTACTGGACCTATCCGGGATTCTTGTACAGAACTGCAGAAAATCTCGAGATTGCGGAGAACTACGTGTTCAGACAGCTCTTTTCACAGTTGGGAATGACATCAATGAATACAGTAATCTATATGGTTACATTGATCGTGGTTCTTGCAGTTAGCGGATTTGTCATGACACGCAAGAATACGGCGGAGATTATTGAAACTACTAAGTTTGATAAAATGACGATAGCAGGACTTGTGGTACTTTTTGTATGGTCTTTCGTTTCATTATCAAATGTCAGCACCTTTATTTACTTCCAGTTTTAAGATGATTGGTAGAAAAGAAATACAATGTCAGATAATAAGATTAGCGCAACAAATTTCATAAAAAAGCTGCTTGCAAGCGTTCTGATAGTTCTTGTGGTAATTGCAGCGATAGTAATAGTTTTTGACCCGTTTTATCACTATCATAAGCCGTGGCTTGGACTCAAGGCTGTGCTTCACGACAAGGAATATCAGTGCATCGGAACCTTGAGAAACTTCGATTATGATGCTCTTTTAGTCGGTTCTTCTGTGATGGAGAACAATGACAATTCCTGGTACGATGAGGCCTATGGGGTAAAATCCATTAAGGCAATCAGGTCCTATGGCGCAACAGCTGACCTTTGCTATCTTATGGATGTCGCTTATGAGAATCACAATATAAAAAGAGTATTCTACAATATCGATCCTTCAAGCCTTTCTGGTTATGCTGAGACAACCTATGAGTCAACAGGCTGCCCAATGTATCTGTATGACAGGAATCCTTTCAATGATGTTCAGTATCTCTTTAATAAAGATGTTCTGCTCTCCAAGATTCCTTATCAGGTCGCGAATTCTTTTTTGGGAGATTATGACGAGAATCTTTCCTATAACTGGGCAAAGTGGAAGAACTTCAGCCAGGATCTTGCTCTGTATGCTTACACCAGGAGCAAAGAGCCTGCAGATATGTTAGAGGAGACCTACTATCAGGAGAACCTTGATGCGAACATAGCTCTTTTGACAGCGCAGGTTGAGGCTCACCCTGAGACAGAATTCATATTCTTTTACCCGACATATTCCATGTTATGGTGGGATGGACTTATCAGAACAGGCGAAAGAGATGCCTACATTTACGATGAGATTCAGATGACAAAGGCACTTCTTGAGTATGACAATGTGAGGATATTCTGTTTCCAGAATCTTCCGGAGGTTGCTACCAATCTGGATTACTACATGGATACGATTCATTTTTCACCTGAGATCAACAGGCTGATGCTTGATAAGATAATTGCCGGCGAAGGCGAGATGACCAAGGATAATTATGTAGAGGTGATTGAGGAAGTCAGAGATTTCTCAGACCGCGTAGTTACTGAATATCTGGTGCCGTACTTAGACGAAGGCCTCATCAAATATGAGGATTGATTTTTCAAGGTACAAAAAAGGTGTTATACTATACTCCGAACAAGATTTTTAAAGGAGTATAGTATTTTTTTATGGTTTATAAGACAAAAGGAACCTGCTCAACACAGATAGATATTGAAGTTGAGGAGGGAATTATCAAGTCAGTAGCTTTTACAAACGGATGCAATGGTAACCTTCAGGGTGTTGCAAGACTCGTAGAGGGCATGAGAGGCGAAGATGCTATTGCCAAGCTTCGCGGCATCAAGTGCGGATTCAAGAGCACATCCTGTCCTGATCAGCTTTCTTATGCAATTGAGGAAGCTATGAAACAGGCATAATCGGTTGATAACATATAAATATTGACGTTGGAAGAAGGTAAAAAAGTGAGCGATACAGCTACAAAAAGAATTGTCCTTACAGGTGGTGGAAGCGCAGGACATGTTACACCTAATATTGCGCTTATTCCTGCATTAAAGAATGCCGGATTCGAAATCTTCTATATCGGATCTTACAACGGAATTGAGAAAAAACTGATTGAAGACTACAACATTCCTTATTTCGGAATTTCAACAGGTAAGCTTAGAAGATACTTTGATCCCAAGAATTTTTCTGATCCGTTCAGAGTTTTAAAGGGATTCAGCGAAGCCATCACTCTTTTAAAGAGGATTCACCCCGATGTTATCTTTTCTAAGGGCGGCTTTGTTAGTGTTCCGGTTGTTCGTGCAGCAGGAGTTCTGAAGATTCCTTACATAGTTCACGAGTCAGATATGACTCCCGGACTTGCTAACAAGCTCAGCTTTAAGGGTGCAAGCAAGATCTGTTGTAATTTCCCTGAGACATTAAGGCTTCTCCCCGCTGAGAAGGCAGTACTTACAGGAACTCCCATTAGAGAGGAGCTCGGGATGGGCTCAAGAGCAGCAGGTAAGAAATTATGCGGATTTACAGATGACAAGCCTGTTCTCATGGTAATCGGCGGAAGCCTTGGAGCACAGTCAGTCAATGAGACTGTTCGATTTGCACTGCCAAGACTCTTACCTGAGTTTAATGTAGTTCATATCTGCGGAAAAGAGAAAATGGATAACCTTAAGCTCTCTGTTCCGGGCTACAAGCAGTTCGAATACGTTAAAAATGAGCTTAAAGATATCTTTGCTATGGCAGATATTGTGGTATCAAGAGCAGGAGCTAACTCAATCTGTGAGCTTCTTGCATTGAAGAAGCCCAACATCCTGATTCCTCTTTCTACAAAGAGCAGTCGCGGCGACCAGATGCTCAATGCAAGGTCATTTGAGCAGCAGGGCTTTTCAATGGTAATCGATAATGATGAACTCGACGAGGACATTCTTGTTGAGACTATTGAGGATCTTTTTGAGAACAGAGAGAAATTCCTTGAGAACATGAGCAGGAGCAGCCTGCACAGCGCAACAGATACAATCGTAAAGATCATTTTGGAAGAGATTAAGTAAAGAATAGCTATTAAGAATGAATTCTTTACTAAGTCAGAGTAATTAGATATTTTAACGGCTATGGGAGAATTTCTCTCATAGCCGTTTTATTTTCGTTTGTATTTATCTATGCAAAACAGTTACCTTGCTGCCATGGTACTCTGATGTCAGGGTAAAAGAATCAGCGATACCCTCAGTGATGTAGATATCTCCATTATCAGCAACGAGGACAGCATCAAAATCTGAGCTTTCCTGCCAGAACTTTGTAGCTTTTTCAAGACCCATTACAAAAAGAGCTGTAGAAAGGCCATCGCACAAAGTGCCGTCTTTTCCGATAATAGTGACTGATATAAGACCATTTTGTGCTGGATATCCGGCTTTGGGATCAAGGATATGCCAGTAAGTTTCGCCGTTTTCCTCGAAGTATCTCTCGTATCCGCCGGAGGTAATTATCGCAACATCCTCGGCGTCTATGACAGCGAGGACATTAGACTTACTATCTTTAAAAGGACTCTTTATCGCAACCTTCCACTTTTCGCCATTTGGCTTAGAACCAACACATTCAACGTTTCCGCCAAGATTTATCAGGGCGCTTGTCACGCCGTTTTCACGAAAATAGTCTGCAATGTGACTGCTGGTATAACCTTTAGTAACGCTGCCAAGGTCAATCTGCATACCTTGTTTGATTGAAGCGTTGCTTTCGTTTATAGCAATATCTTTATAGTTAACATGTTCAAGGAGACTATCTAGATCTTCATCAGAAGGTACGCTGTAATCTGAAGTAGTAAAGCCCCATGCCTTAAGTACCGGATAGATTGAAATATCAAGCGCTCCATCAGTCTTATCGCATATCTCCAGCGCTTCTGAAAGCAGCTCTTTTGTATCATCTGAAAGTGATGCTGAGCCGTTAGCATTGAGCTTGCTTATTTCGCTCGCTTCATCAGTGACTGAGACTTTTTTCTCTATATCTCTGATCATGGCCTCTGCTCCTGCAAGAACCTCCTCGTTGCCATAGGCCTGAAGCTCCATGATGGTGTCCATGGCAAAAAGGGTTGAGGTATGCATGGTATTTCCTGCGCCAAGTGGAGCATTAAAACTGCATCCGGAAAGTGATGCGCAAAGAACAGCAGCAGAAGATATTCCGGCGACTAGGTTATGTAGTTTTTTCTTTTCACTAAGTATGACGTTAGTCTTAGTCATTTTTTAGATCAGCCCCTGAACAATTATGATAAGGATCAGTATCGGTAATACAAATTTAAAGAATGGTTTAAAAAACGCCGGCATTTTCATACCAAGGCCGGTATTGGTCTCCTCAAGGTATTTGTCAAAGCCCCATCCGTACTTGGTGGTACAGAACAAAAGAAAAATGAGTGAACCACAGGGCAGGATGATATTGCTGACAAGAAAATCTTCGGAATCGAGAATATCACGGCCTCCGATGAGGTGAACATCGCTCCAGAGATTGTATCCAAGAACGCATGGAATACTTGCTACAAGAATGATAGCACAGTTAAGCGCAATGGACTTTTTCCTGCTGATGCCAAAAGTATCTGTGAGAAATGCCACTAGGTTCTCAAATACTGCAGTTACTGATGAGAAGCTTGCAAAAGTCATAAATACGAAGAACAAACTACCCCAAACTCTGCCGAAGTTCATGTTCATGAACACCTTGGGAAGTGTTATGAATATGAGGGCAGGTCCCTGATCAGGCTCAACATTGAAGCTGAAGCAGGCCGGGAAAATAATGAGTCCTGAAATAATTGCTACAAAAGTATCAAGAACGCAGATTCTGACAGCCTCTCCGGTGAGAGAGTGATTTTTGGACATGTAGCTTCCGCAGATCTCAATTGAACCCATACCAAGGCTAAGTGTAAAGAATGCCTGGTTCATGGCTGCGCTTATAACTTTGCCGAGACCTACATCCATTGCTCTGTTAAGGTCAGGGAGCAGATAAAAACTCACAGCCTCTTTTGCCCCACTAAGTGTAAGCGAATGAATTGCCAAAACTACTATAAGTAGAAGGAGACCCACCATCATGATAGTGTTGATGCGCTCAAGACCATTTTCAACGCCAAGGGTGAGTACACTAAATCCAAAGATAACGGTCAGGACCATAAAGATTCCCATCTCAGTTGGATTGGAGAGCATACTCCCAAACATCTCTGATGTGGCCTGAGAATCAAGTCCGTCAAACTGACCCGAAGCAAACTTATAGAAATAATCGACCATCCATCCGGAGACGGTTGTGTAATACATCATAAGAAGATAGCATCCGATCATGCAGATAAATCCATGCAGATGCCACTTCTGGCCAGGATTCTCCAGCTTTTTGTAACCTGTGATAAGTGTCTGACCGCTTGCTCTTCCAATGGCAAGCTCCATTGTCATAACGGGAATTCCCATGATAATGAGAAAAAGAATGTAGAACATTACAAAAACAGCGCCGCCATAAGCGCCTGTAATATACGGAAACTTCCAGACATTACCAATACCAATGGCACATCCGGCACTGACAAGAATAAAACCTAAACGGGATCCAAAGCTTCCCCTTGATACATCATTCACGGAAGAAAAAACCTCCAAAAAAATAAAACTGATTTAACATCCAATAAATGATTATATAGGTTTTCAATTGATTTTAGTATAGCTAATTTCGAAACGCATTTCTCTGGGAGATGAGCTTGTCGTAGAGCGGTTTGTAGTCCATTTGGTCATTTGCTCTTAAGTGCTCTGTGATCTCGCAGACAGTCTCATAGAGGGGAGTCAGAGCAAGATTTCCTATAACACCCTTCAGGGCATGAACCTGTTCAAAGGCATTTTCAAAATCACCTGTTTCAAGAGATGGTCCTAGAGCTTCAAATCTTTCGTCTGATAATCCGAGCTCGATCATCTCCAGATAAAAATCCTCCATGCCCATGCATCTCTCCAGACCTTCATCAACGTTTGCACCTAATTCTTTTAAGCTATCAATAGTCATTTCACAAGCTCCTTTTCAATAAGACGGCCGAACTCTGCAGGAGAGAGTGGCTTTGAAAAATAGTAACCCTGAATGATATCGCAATTTGCATTCTTAAGCAGTTCGTACTGCTCTACGTTTTCAACACCTTCGGCTATTACAGGAACTTCAAGGAACTTTCCAATCTCAATGATGAATTCCACCATCTTCAGTTCCCTGTTGCTTTCTGCTATATGCTGTATAAAGCCCATGTCCAGTTTCAGCGCATCGATGGGAAGAGTGGTCAGCATGTTAAGTGAAGAATAGCCTTTTCCAAAATCATCCATCTCAACCTTAAAGCCTTTTGTCTGCAGCTCTTTTACAATCTGTATCATCTGATTGGTGTTGTCTGCATAGGCAGTTTCGGTGATCTCGAGGTGAATGTCATCGAAATTAAGCTTATACTCATTTATCAGCCCTTCCAAAAACTCTATAAGATCAGGGTCGAAAATATCAACTCTCGAAACATTTACTGAAACAGGAATGCTGACTCCGTACATGTCTTTCCACCTACGGACCTGCTTGGCTGCTTCTCTCCATACAAACCTGTCCAGTTCATTCACAAGGCCATTCTCTTCAAAGAGAGGGATAAAGTGATCAGGTCTTACATTTCCATATTTAGGATGCTGCCATCTGACAAGAACCTCAGCGCTGCAGAGTTTCGGCTCATCGCCCCGGATGTCATATTTTGGTTGAAAAACAACTCTGAACTGATTGCTGGCCAGGGCACTGTCTATATTCTCAAGGAGCCTTGCTTCGTAGAGCTCCTGGTCATGCATGATGTTGTCGTAAATAGTGTAGGCATGGCCTGTATCTCTTGAGTTTTCATTGCAGGCAACCATCGCTCTGTCAAATCGCTGCTCGAGAGTGGCCATATGGAAAAGATCCTGATAAATACCCATTCTCAGCCTGATATCAGACAGGTGCATTATCGGCGTGAGATTTGCTTTTATCTCATCAACGATAAAATCGTAGCTGTCCTGATGCTCAATATATAGATAAAAATGATCGGCCTCGACTCTGCTGGCAACGCCGCCACAGCGCCTTGCGATAGTTCTGACGCCATCAGCGATTCCGCATAAAACCTTGTCTCCAAAGTTTCTTCCGTAGAGTTCATTTATCAGATGGAACTTTTTGAAGTTGATTACTATTGCATCAACTTCCGTGTCAGGATGGAAGAGGTCAAATTCCTGTGCATACTCCATAAGGAACTGCTTGGTAAGAAGTCCTGTGAGGGAATCTAAACCTGCAGAGTTAATGAGCTTTCTGTCGATTGACAGCTCAATAGATCTCTTTATCCTTGCCTTTATTACGTCAGGATTGTCAAAGGGTTTACTTAAAAAATCAACAGCGCCACGATGTAGGCTTTCAACTTCTGCTTTTTTATCTGCAGTGAGGACTATGACAGGAATCTTTTTTAACTCTTCATCAGCCATGAGCTCCTTCAAAACGTCGTAGCCATGCATTCCTTCCATATATAGATCCAGAAGGATAAGGGAAAGGAAATCCTTGTTGGCGCGCACTTCAGTTAGGGCTTCTTCTCCGCTCTGAGCATAGAGAATATCGTACTCCTCAGCGAGAACATTGCCCATAATGCGAAGGTTTACCGGTTCATCGTCAACGACCAGAATCGTCCTTCTAAAATCCTTTTCATGTTTGGTTTCGATATCTAAATCTAATATCCTGGATCTCATAAACCGTCCGTATCTCCTGTAAATCACTTTAATTATACAAAAATTAGAAATGAAAATACGTTAATTCAGCGAAATTATATACTTTTTATAGACAATTTTTATTATTTTCTGATAGGATTTAATCGTGGGAGATTGCAGGAAAGTATGGCTAGAAATCGGATACTTATAGTGGACGATGAAAAAATATCCCTACGCATGACGGATCATATTTTATCCAGCGAATACGAAACCATCTGTGCCTCAAACGGCAGAGATGCTATTGAGTTGTTCAGAAAGGAGCAGCCGGACCTTGTGCTCTCTGACCTTAGAATGCCGGGGATAGATGGTTTTGCTCTTCAGAAGATGCTGCAGGAGGAATACGGAAAGCAGATTCCTTTCATGTTCATGACAGCAGATAAAAATGAAGAGATAGAAAGTAAAGGCTTTTCCATCGGCGCTCTGGACTTTATCAGAAAGCCCTTCAGGGCTGACGTCCTTTTGAAGCGAGTTAACAACATTTTAAAGACAGTTGAGCAGATACAGGGGCTCAAAAAAGCTGCTGTCACAGATCCGATGACAGGACTTCTCAACAAGGCATCATCGCAGGAAGAGATAGACGCAATTGCCAAAGAATGCTCCGGAGCCCTGATGATGATAGACTTGGACAGCTTTAAACCTGTGAATGATCTCTACGGTCATGACATGGGGGACAAAGTTCTGATCCGCTTTGCAGAGATTATCCGCTCTGCAATTCGCGCCACAGACCTGGCAGGACGAATGGGTGGCGATGAGTTCATTGTATTTTGTAAGAACATTCTCGATGAAGATGTTATCGCTGAAAAGGCAGCTTTTATAAATGAGCAGATAGTTCTTTCGGCAAAAGAGTTTATGGGACAGGACATGTCGATTCCGCTTGGCGCTTCAATCGGATGCGCTTTTGCTCCTGAAGAGGGAAAAGATTTCCTGACTCTGTTTAAAAAGGCTGACAAGGCTCTCTATGATGTTAAACAGAATGGAAAGCATGGATACAAGATTTTCCGTACTGAAAAGAAAACCTCTGTCGACCGTTCAAACCAGGTAACTCCACTACGGTCAGTTATGGCTCTTTTTGCTGAGAGAGCCCAGGGGACAGGCGCGATGGTTCTTCCGGCAGAAGGCTTCAAGAACATATATCAGTTCCTCTCAAGGGTTGCGAACAACTATCAAAAACACATACATGTGATGCTCTACACCATCATAAAAGAGGAGCATGACATAGACCTTGGTGAAGCTGTAGAAGAGTTTATTGCTGTTGCCCAGATGTCTCTTCGACAAAGCGATGTTATAACAAGGCAGGGAAAAAATCAGATACTAATAATTCTTTTGGAGGCAATTTCCTCCGACATAGAGATTGTCACACAGAGAATTGAAATGAACTGGGAAGCTACGGAACTCAGCGATGTGTGCAAGGTGACTTATGAAGTAAGTGAGATTAACTAGAGAAATCTGTGATTGAAATCGAAAAAAGGTCCTCTCATGGTTGATGATTAGATCATCTTCCAAGGAGGACCATATTTTTATTCTGTAATACTTCTTTCAATAGCTTCGAGGATGTCGGATTTCTTATAGGGTTTGGTTACAAATTCAACTGCCCCATGTAATGCGGCTTCCTCTTTTTTCTCTCGCTGGGAGTCCGCTGAAAGAATTATTATCTTAGCATGAGGATTGTGCTCTCTCATAAGCTTAAGAGCATCTATCCCATTCATTTCGGGCATAGATACATCCAAGGTCACAATATCAGGACTACTCTTTACGAATTCTTCCAGACCTTCTTTACCATTTGTTGCTTCACCGATTACTTCGTAGCCCTCTGTTTCGAGCATATTTCTCAGCAGTCTGCGGTTAACCTGTGAATCATCAACAATCAGCACTGTAGCCATAGGCAATCTCCCTTAAAAACGCGATTGTTTTGTATTTTAGATTAACCAAAGTATCTCTTAAGGAGACCTGCGAATGCCTTTCCATGTCTTGCCTCATCGCGTCCGATTTCATGCACAGCGTCATGGATAGCATCGAGATCGAGAGCCTTAGCCTTCTTAGCAAGATCAGCTCTTCCCTGTGTTGCACCGTACTCAGCATCAGCACGAAGCTCAAGGTTCTTCTTGGTTGAGTCAGTGATTACTTCGCCAAGGAGCTCAGCAAAGTGAGCAGCGTGCTCAGCCTCTTCCCATGCTGCTTTCTCGAAGAAAGCACCGATTTCAGGATATCCTTCGCGGATGGCAACACGTGACATTGCAAGATACATACCAACTTCTGAGCACTCGCCGTTGAACATTTCGCGGAGGCCGTTCTTAATATCATCAGGAGCGGTGCTGGCTACACCAACAACATGCTCGCAAGCCCATACTTTCTCACCTTCCTGTTTTGTGAACTTCTCTGCCGGTGCCTTACATACAGGACAAGCCTCCGGAGGAGTATCGCCTTCATGAACATAACCACAAACCTGACATACCCACTTCATAATTTCAGTCTCCTTTCAATTGAGAAAAAAATATGAACAAAGGCGTAAATACGCGTTCCGCCTTTATTCTGCCTTATATCGAATATATCACAAATGTCAGACTTTTTCTCTTATTTTATAAAAGTTTAAGGATTTCTTATGAAAAGTTTGAAAATTAATTTCGAAAATGAAATTTTTTTCATGTATACTATTGGTGTAGCGAAAATACGTTAACTTTTTAGCGCACAAAAGAGGGATTTTTTATGAATATTGTCAGTGAGAAAATAAAGAGTTGTTACAGTTCGCTGCCTACTTCTGAGAGGTTAGTTGCCGACTATGTTCTTGAGAGAAAGGATGATCTTTTCCAGTATCCGATAAAAGAGCTGGCAAGGCTTTCCGGAACTACTCAGGCCGCGTGGACGAGATTTGCCCAGGCTATAGGCTACACAGGCCTTAAGGATCTGAAGAATGCCTACTATGCAGAAGCAAATACTTCGCTTGCTCAGGCTGACAAGGGTGGTCCAAAGATTGCATTCAAGGATGTCAACGAGTACACATCATTACAGTCAATTGCTGACAATATCTGTGCTACAAGTGTGCAGGCTGTTCAGACAACCTACAGACTTTTTGATGCAGGAACTTTCAGTGACGTGGTAACAAAGATTGTTGCTGCCAAGCAGATTCAGGTCTTTGGTATCGGTACTGCTTCTGTTGCTGCCTATGACCTTTACTGTAAGCTCCTCAGAATCCACTATAATGCAGTATTTAATTCAGATCATCATATGAATATGATGACTCTTTCCCAGGTTGGACCGGAGGATGTGGCGATTTTCTTTAGTGACAATGCCAAGAATAAAGAGATCATGCAGCTCTTTAACATTGCAAAAGCCAGAGAAGCGACAACGATAGCTATCACAAAGCTTGGAAACAACCCGCTCACAACCGGCTGCGACCATGTTCTTTTTGCAACATCTCCGGAGATTGATAAAAAGAGTGGAATTACAAGTTCAAGATTTGCACAGCTATTTTTGGTAGATGCCCTCTATACAGCTATAGCCAATCGCGATTATAATAATATCCGTGAATATCTCAGAGATTCTTACGAGGTATTTAATGACACCGTTAAGGACTGAGAACAAGTAAAGGAGATACGGATATGGATTTAATTCCAAGTTTTTCAGTTGATCATACAAAGATCATACCCGGAATTTATATCAGCAGACAGGATGAGGTTGGCGGAGGAGTTGCCACAACCTATGACGTCAGAGTGACAAGACCTAATGTTGAGCCTGCAGTTGATGTTGCAGCAATGCACTCCCTTGAGCACATTATCGCAACATTCCTCAGGAATGAGCCTAATTGGAAGAATGAGATAATCTATTGGGGACCAATGGGATGCCTTACAGGTTTCTACCTTATTATGAAGGGAAGTCGTGCACCAAAAGAGATACATGACCTTCTGCTCAGAGCCTTCAGATCAGTACAGGATGCTGATGAAGTACCCGGAGCACAGGCTGTTAACTGTGGTAACTACAACCTGCACAACCTTGAGATGGCTAAATGGTATGCAGCAAGATTTGCTGATTATCTTGAGAAAAATGCAGAGAACAACCAGATTTTTGAGTATCCTCAGTCAGACAGACTTTTGACAGAGGACGGAAGAGAGTTCTTCGATTCATAATAAAAACGAAATGATCTGCGGACTATAATGAATGGTTCGCAGATATTTTTTAAGAACACATTTTCAGGAAAGGATTACGAGCATGAAAATTGGAATAATCGGAGCAATGGAAGTTGAAGTCGAGATCCTTAAGGGCAAAATGGAAGTAAAAAATACCGTCAACAAGGCTTCCATGGAGTTCTATGAAGGTAAGATCGGAAATGCTGATGTTGTCGTTGTACGAAGTGGTGTGGGAAAAGTTAACGCTGGAATCTGTGTCCAGATTCTCGCCGATGTTTTCGGAGTTACACATATCATCAACACCGGTGCAGCAGGGTCTCTCGATGCTCGCATCAATATCGGAGACATTGTTCTTTCAACTGATGCATGCTATCACGACGTAGATGCCACAATCTTCGGATATAAAAAGGGAGAGGTTCCCCAGTTGGGCGTAGCATCCTTCACAGCAGACTCTTCTCTCAGAGAGAAAGCAAAAGCAGCTATCAAAAAGGCAGCTCCTGACCTTGGAGTATTTGAGGGGCGCGTATGCAGTGGCGACCAGTTCATCAGCTCCAACGAAGTAAAGGATGCCATCAAAAAAGATTTTGATGGAATGTGTGCAGAGATGGAAGGTGCAGCAATCGCTCAGGGTTGTTATCTTAACAAGATTCCATTCCTTATCATCCGCGCCATCTCCGACAAGGCAGACGGCAGCAGCATTGTAGAGTATCCGGTCTTCGAAGCCAAGGCAGCCCGCGACTGCGCCGCCATGACAATGGAACTCCTCGCCTCTTTCTAAATCAATATTCTATCCATAGAACATTAAGCAAATACGCATCCAAGAATTAATAATTTATTTTATATTGCAATTTGAATTCTTTCGCAGAGTTTCTTATCGGTTGCTGCGAGAATATCTATGGAACTTTTCAAGTAACAGTAGTATGAAGGGGTAGTATAAAAATATATGTGAATCATTCGCACGAGGACGATGATTCATGAGCATAAAAAATAACGATTTGATTTCCTGTTTATAGTTCATCCAAATTTTGAACTATAGGAAATCAAATCGTTATTTATATGCCATGAATCACGACGAGGAGAAGTGAACAGATATTTTTATATATCCCTTAATACTACGTCCTCTTTTAACACCATTAGATATTGAGCAGCTTGCTATACTCTGCGAGTGCTCCGTCAGTTTCGTGAGCGAGGACCTTCTTGGCAAGTACTTTGCCGAGCTGCACACCTTCCTGGTCGAAGCTGTTGATGTTCCATACAAAGCCCTGGAACATAACCTTGTTCTCGAAGTGAGCAAGGAGTGCACCAAGTGACTTAGGATTCAGCTCCTCGCCGATGATGATGCTTGAAGGACGTCCGCCCTTGAAGTTCTTGTTGAGGTTGTCATCTTTTTTGCCGCAAGCGAAAGCAACTATCTGAGC
>JAEEGL017105775.1_pt1 | contig 16461 bp, 12 predicted proteins | sample 9134231 | NCBI WGS metagenome assembly JAEEGL01 (sample SAMN16246548, study PRJNA631951) | gut metagenome | biome: gut microbiome; feature: rumen; material: fiber-attached | host: Bos | place: Iran: Karaj | collected 2018-10
CGCAGCGAGCAGACGGCCGGTTCTCCGAAGGCCGGTGGCACCAATGTGTACACCTCCCCCTTCTCCGCTCGTCAGACCATGCTCGTTATCGAGGGCGTTTTCCATGAGAATGCCGAGGATACCGAGGGTGTGGTTGGTTACTATCCCATTGACCTCCCTGTCCTGGAGCGTAACAAGCTCTATCTGATTGAAAGTGTCAAGCTGACCCGCCGTCCGAGCGCTTATCCTTACATCCCCGTGGAGACCGGCGAGAGCTATGTGACCATCAGCGTGCATGACTGGGAGACGGGCCTGAGCCTCGGCACCATCGAGTGCTAGTACCTCTTTGCCCGGGCAAGGGCGCCGGCCGGGCACGTGGCCGTGCGTCTGTCCGGGTCCACAGGCGGGTTGGGCCTGACCGCCCTTCCCGCCTCCAAGAAAAAAAGCCGCCGTGAGGTGCCTGAAGTATAGTATAGTTAGTAATAATATTGGTACATGTGTGTTTTGAAGTGTTAATCGTTTGATTTTCACAAAGTGTACGGCCCCGGCGGGCTTGGCCGCCTTCCGGGGTCCCAGTAACGAAAAAAAAGTTTTGTTTTATGATGAAACGTAATATCTTATCCTTCAGATGGGCCCTCGCCGCGGCGCTGTGCCTGCTTTTGTCGGGCACCCTTTCCTGTTCCAGGAAGGATGTGTTTGTGCCGTTTGACCCCGACGGACATTCTGTTTATCATGAGGGCATGCAGGGCTGCACGTTCCGCATTGGTTCGTTCGGCGCTACGAAGGCGACTGGAGTCACCTATGCCGACGAGTCGGCTGTGAGCCGCTGGGGCCTTTATGTCTTCGACTCCGACGGCGCCTATGTCGCAAGCGGGTCCTCCGTGAGCGGACAGGGTATCCATAAGTACCTCAATCCCGGCACCTATACCGTGTGTGCGGTGGCGAACTACCCTGTGTCGGGTGCGGCTGCGCTCGATCCTTCCGTGAAGGGCGATATTGTCAGCCTGTCGGCCCTTTCCGCGTATGCGCCCCGGCTGGAGGACATGGCGGTGGGTTCCCTGGTGATGTACGGCTCCGACACGATGGTGATATCCGCCGGCGGTACGTTCGAGAAGACCATCGACGTGCGTCGTGTCGTCTCGAAGGTGGGTATCCGTAAGGTCACCCTCGACTGGTCGAACCCGGCATATGCGTCGGAGACGTTCACCTTGAGGCATATTTACCTGACCAATACCTGTGGTCTGCAGGCCCTGGGCGGCGATATCAGCCACTCCGGTGTGTCGTCCCAGAAGGGCGACTGGTTCAATGCCATGGGATTCCATACGGAGGGTTCCCGCACCGCTACGTCCGCGGTTGACGCCCTTCTTGCCGACAGGGCCTTAGATGCCGTCATCGCCAACGGGTCGTCCCGTTCGGTGGAGCATTTCTTTTATCCGTTCCCTAATCCGATGCTCGCCAGCGAGAATGCCGGCGTGGCGGCCTGGGCCCCCCGGCAGACCTGCATGGTGCTCGAGGCCACCCTTGGCAGCGAGACGTACTACTATAAGATTGTGCTTCCCGAGCCTATCGTTCGTAACAAGACCTATATCGCCGACGAGGTCATTATCCGTAACCTTGGTTCGACCGATCCGGAGGTGGCCGTCAGCAATAGCTGCGAGGTCAGCTTTGCTTTCTCTACGTCCTGGGACGGGATTGATATAACTGAAAACAGTTAACGTGCTATTATATGAGACATTTAGTGACAACCATTTTGACGCTCGGGGCGGTGGCCCTCCTTGCGGGCTCCTGCTCGGTGAAGGAGAACCGTGTCCCCTGTCCGGCTTACCTCGTTGTGAACGTGGTGGAGGACGAGCGCATCGCGAGCCCCGTCGGTATGGTCGGATGGGTCAGTGACGAGCTTTTCCGGCATAGCCTTGACCTCGAGACCGAGGGCCGTACCTGGACGACCGCCCTGAAGAAGGGTACGTTCCATTTCGGAGCTTACAGTGGTGTGCGTAGCGCATCCGATGACGGGCACCGCCTGGTGATTCCCGCCGGCCACCAGTGTGACAGCCTGTATGCCTTCTATACTCCCGTTGAACTGGAGGAGGAGAGCACCGTCGTAGACGTGGAGATGCGCAAGCAGTTCGCCACGGTTATCGTGGACCTCAACCAGAGCGCCTCTTCGATGAGCAGGATGAAGTTCCTGGTGACCGGTAACAGCTGCGGATTTGACCTCAACGGGTTCAAGCCCGTGGAAGGTGAATTCCGTTATGAGCCGTCCGTCCCTTCCGGGAGCCGGACCGTGTCGTTCCGTGTCCCCCGCCAGGGCGACGATTCGCTGAGGCTGGAGCTCACCCTTCCCGACGGGCTGGAGCTTAATCCGCTCCGTCTTGGCGAGATTATCGATGCCATGGGTTATTCGTGGAAGACCGACGAGCTGCAGGATATCTTCGTTTCGCTCGATTTCCAGTACGGTATCATCACGGTTACGGTGGAAGGCTGGGAGGAAGGCGTTACCATTCCTATGATCATCATCTAGTATAAGGAGGAACAGGTTATGAGAAAACAGTTGATTGTGTTTGGATTCCTCCTTGCAGGATTCATTTCCCTTGCTTCCTGTGTGAAGCGGGATGGCATGGGTATGCCGGAAGGTGCATTGTCCGAGGTTGCCTTCGGGTTCGTCCGTGAGCTGCCCGGCGAGGTGGCGACGAAGTCTGTCATCGATGCCGCTGATTTCGAGTCGAAGTTTACCAGTATCACCTATGCGGCTTATTCGGGTGGGACGCTGTATCGCTCCACCTTCTTTGAGGATGCGAATGGTGGTCTTAATACCGCCGGGACGTCCATCACCCTTGAGAAGGGCTTTACCTATATGGTGTATGCCTTTGTCAATATGGGTGACGTGCGTACATCCCTGCCCTCGTCTGAGACGGGCATAGCGTCTGTTGTATATTCCGTTCCCGCGTATAAGAACGGGAGCGTGTCGGATGTCAATTCCCGTGGTATCCCGATGTCTGGCAGTATCTCCTTCAAGCCCGCCTCCTCGTCCGAGAGTAAGACGATCACCCTGAAGCGCCTGCTGGCGAAGGTGACGGCTACCCTCTCGTGTGATTGGGATGGGGCCCGTATCGTGTCCTCGAAGGTGTATAACATGAATGGTGTCCTGAAGCCTTTCGGCAGCTCCGCTGCGGGTGGCCCGGCCGATATCCTTTTGTTCCAGGATATCCAGGATGGCGTCGGTGCGAAGAGCCTTACGGCGACCTTCTATGTGCCAGAGAACATGCAGGGCGTCTTCTCCGGCATTACCGCCAGCGATGACAAGAAGGCCGAGAACAGCCTTATCTCTTCCCTTACCGGGAGGCTTACCTATATGGAGACTGTCGTTGAGTCGACGGGCAAGTATGCCGGACGGATCACCTATCGCACCTATCTGGGCGCCAATGCCACCTCCAATTTCAATATCGAGCGCAATAAGCATTATCGCTGGACGATCAATTACCATTCCGATAAGGTGGATGATTACGATGATGACTGGAAGCACGATATCGACGATGTGGACGGGCTTACTATCTATGATTATGCGATGTCCCTTTCTCCTAATCCTGCTGGTGTGTCTGTTGGTGGAAACCTCACATTTGTGACAACCCTTCAGACTAAGACCGTCAAGCCTCAGGCTTCATCCTCGGAGAGCGTCCTTTCTAACGGCTCCTGCCTGTGGTCGTCCGATGATGAGACCGTAGCGACCGTGTCCAATGGTGTTGTCACGGGTCATAAGGCCGGGACGGCCCATATCACGGCCCGCTGGACTCCGCCGGGGTATGACAATACCGAGATCAGTGCTACGGCTACGGTGAATGTATCCAATGTGACCACCAATTACCTGGAGGTGTATGCCACCCCTTCGGTGCAGAATGTTGGCAGTACCATTCAGCTGGGTGCCAAGTACCACACCGTGGTCAACGGCGTCGATGACGGAGGCGTCGTCGTGAGTGCTTCCTGGACCGGGCTGGATATCGGTACGGATTACAGTCGTATCAACGTCAATGGTTCGACTGGTGTGGTGACTAATACGACCGGTGCGGCGACGAGGACTATCCGTGGTACTTACAATGACAAGAGTGCGGAAGTGACTGTCTCCTTCACGGATGTCATCACCTATCGCCTGGCGTTCACCAATCCTTCCGGTACGAGCGCGACCACCCGTTCGAAGATTACCGTGGGCGGAAGCCATCCTCTGCAGGTGACGCTCTATAAGAGCACTAATGGTGTTGAGGATTCCGGTACGGTGCTTCAGAACAGCAGTGTGACCTGGTCCATCGTGTCCGGTAGCTCCTATGCTACGGTCACTTCTGCTGGCGTGCTGACCGGAACGGCGGTTGGTGATGTGAACGTGCAGGCATCCTATACTCCTTCCGGTTACTCTGCCGTTACCGCGACGGCCTATGTCAGCATTATCAGCGACAGCTCAGGCGGTATCGACTGGGGTTGGGACGAGGAAGAGGAGATTATTATTTAAGTTGTATGTTTTATTATGGCTCCCGGCCTTTTCGCCGGGAGCCATGAATATTTTGAGTATATGAAGCGGTTTATTTTTGTTGTTGTTTTTTCTTTTGTTTGTTTCTGTTTGTCTGCTCAGAAACGGGGTGATATGTATCTGTCGGGTTCCGTTGGATTTTCGATGAATAAGGCCCATAATTATATCTCTTCTGATGGTGCTTATACCGTCGTTGAAAGGAAACCCTTTACGTTCTTAGTCAGTGCCGGGATAGGATATTCCTATTTCGTCATGGATAATTTTCGGATAGGGCTCAACCTGGAAGTTCCTTTCAGTTCGTCATATGGCATACAGTATAATGATTCGTATTTGCGGAAGAACTATTTCGGCCTTTATATCAATCCGGAATTGGCGTATCATTTCCGTCTATTGGAAAGGTTTTTCTATACTCTGGAATTGGGTTTTTCATATTGCTTTGGTTCATATAAAGAGGATGTTACTCCCGATTCTTTCTATAAGCTGCCTTTCTCTGGCTGGGAGGTATATCTGAACCTTCTTTCGTTCGAGTATCGGATTAGCCGTCATTTTTCGGTCGGGGTTTCCGCTGGTAGTCTTTCCTACTCTGATTTTAGGTTAAAGGAAAAGTCTTCTTACGTATATTTTGGCGGAGGAGAATTTTCCTTTAAGCTCAATGAAGCATCAGTTCGTTGCGCCTATTATTTCTAGGCGTAGCTGTAATTTTGTTTAATAAGGAATATTTTATTGTCTTGTTAAACTAAATTATATTTTTGAATTCGGAATGTCCGTTGTATTGTTGAATATTAAATGTATCTTTGCTTGGAATACAAGAGAATTACATTTTGATTCAATAAAATATTAGGGATAATTAAGATATTTCCCCGGTTTTAAAAAACGTTTTTTTATGAAAAAGTTTCTTAGTTTGTTCATTTTGCCTTTGGCAGTATTCGCGATATCCTGCCAAAGGGAGGTGGACTCCCCCAATGAAAACAATCCTTCCAAAGAGAAGAAGATGGTTTTCACCGATGCGGGTGTTTCACTTTCTCCTCAGGCCATGGACGGAAAGGGCTCTTCGCAGCAGGAGCAGACAAAGTCTTATCTGAGTATTGCTGTAGAAGACATTTTCGACGGGGCCGCTCTTTTTGCGTTCAAGAAGACCACGGGCGAGATCCTCTGCTATGAGGATGGTTCTCCCGTTACCTTGACGACTACGGAGAAGACTTTCTCCTGGCGTCTTCCTTTGAATGTCGATATGAAGGTTTATACCCTTGTGAATTACAAGGGCAACATTACGGCGGATATCGCCTCGATGCTTCAGAACCCGAACCTCAAGACTACGGATTTGGAGGCCATCTCTTTCTCTTGTGAGAGTGGAACGGCCTTGAAGGAAATGGAGACCAAGGGTTATGGCCTTCCGATGGCGGGCATCACCGAATGCACGCTGACCCCTACGAATTCCAACCTTAACATTTCCCCCAAGCGACTCTTTGCGAAGTACCTTGTATATTTTGACAAGTCTGAACTTGTCAATGCAGGATACGAGGTGAATTCGCTGTATATTTCCGCTTCGCGTTCCAATACCGTGGTTCCGGTATTTAGCGAAGGTTATGGACAGACCGATCCTTCTTTGCTTAAGCCTGTTGACCTCGGTTCCGGTAGTGACCTTATCGAGCTTAACATGGCCTCGAAGGAGCATGCTGTGGCGCTCTATTTCCTTGAGAACTGTCAGGGCAATATGGGTAACCTCAGTAACTGGTATGAGGTCGCCAACGCTCCTGCGAATGTGATTCCCCGTAAGAACCTCTGTTCCTATATAGACCTGGGCATCAAGGCGTCTACTGCCGAAGGTGACCAGAACTTCATCTATTGGGTATTCCTCGGTGATGACTGCAAGACTAATTTCGATATCCGCAGGAACACCACCCGTTATCTTAAGATCAATCTCCATACTCCGGAAGTTGTTCCTCCGACCCAGGGCCTTCTCATTGCAGGCGAGCCGAACTCTGTGGTGAACGCCCAGTATCCTAATAACGGCAGTCTTTATTTCGAGACGAGCCTTCCCCAGGACCAGATCCTTCTTGAGAAGTTCGTGACGGGCGGTGAGGCCGGTGATGTGAGTGTTTCCATCGCCTCCTTTGGCGAGAACGAGAAGCAGCTCACCGCTTATGCTTATTCCGGTTATATCACTGTGCATCCGGAGGCTAACAAGAACTTCTCCGCCAAGGTGACGGCCGGTAAGAAGAACGGTACCCAGTGGATTGTCTCCGGCGAGAAGATTGTTACCTTCACGGAGCAGGATGTGGTGGTTGGTTATGACTATAAGGATGTAGCTGTGTCCATCAGTGCCAATCCGACTACGATTGCAGCCGCAGGCGGTACATCTACCCTTACGGCCGGCGCTACTTATAAGCGCCAGGCAATCTATAAGAGTGGCAACCGTGGCGAATGGGAATCCATGAATGGCACTCCTACTATCAGTGGTTCCGCCACCGGTTTTACTCGTGACAATCTCTCGGTGACCGTTGCAGCTAACACTGGTTATACCAGTCGTTCCGTTACTTATAAGGCTGATTTCACTATTGAAGGTCATGCTGCAACCCAGCAGTCCGTAACTATTACTCAGAACGGCCAGGAGGATACCGTAGATCATTATAACTATAAGGATGTGAGTGTTTCTATCAGCGCCAGTCCTACTTCGATCAGTGCATCCGGCGGTTCTTCTACCTTGAGTTATTCCGCTTCTTACAGCCGTCAGGCGGTTTATAAGAGCGGTGCTACCGGTAATTGGGAGAATCAGTCCGATACTCCGACCATCTCTGGTTCTGCTACTGGATTTAGCAGGTACGGCAAGTATGTTACCGTAGAGGCAAATCCTAATTATACCTCCCGTTCTGTAACCTACAGGGCTAACTTCAACATAGGTGGTGTGGCTGCAACTCAGAAGAGCGTAACTATTACTCAGAGTGCCCAGAGTGATTCTTTCGACCACTATGAGTATCGTAATGCTTCTGTTTCCATCAGTGCCAGCCCGACTACGATTAGCGCTTCCGGTGGCAGCTCTACCCTGTCGTATTCTGCCTCCTATGAGCGCAGGAGCGTAAATAAGAGTGGTTCCGCTTCCGGTTGGACGAGCATGTCCGGGACTCCTACTATCACCGGTTTTGCAACTGGATTCACCAGGAGTGGCACCAGCGTGTCCGTTTCTGAAAATCCCAGTTATACTTCTTCTCGTTCTGTCACTTATACCGCCAGCTTCAGTATAGGTTCGGGTAGTTATTCTTCTACTGCTACGGAGAAGTCTGTCACTATTACCCAGAGCGCCAAGGATGATGTTATTGATCATTACGATTATTCTAATGTAACCGTAAGTATCAGTGCTTCTCCTACTACGATTTCCGCTGCAGGTGGCAGTTCGACGCTGACCTATTCCGCTTCCTATACGGAGACTCCTGTGTATAAGAGCGGCAAGACGGGTACAGCGGTGAATAGGTCCGGTACTCCTACTATTAGTGGCTCTGGAACCGGATTCACTCGCAACGGAACCTCCGTGACGGTTGCTCCCAATACTTCTACTTCTCAGCGTTCTGTAACTTATACCGCCAGTTTCTCTGTTGGTAATGTTTCCGCGACGCAGAAGAGTGTGACTATTACCCAGAATGGCGACAGTCCAACCGGATATGAGTATTCCGAAGCTTCCGTCTCTATTAGTGCTTCTCCTACTACGATCCCTGCCGCTGGAGGAAGCTCTACTTTGTCGTATTCTGCTTCCTATAAGAAACGTGCCGTTTACGCAAGCGGAAACAAGGGTAGCTGGGAGACCCTGAGTGGAACTCCTACGATTAGTGGGTCTGCAACTGGGTTTACCAGGAATGGGACCAGCGTCACGGTTTCCGAGAATTCCTCTTATGAGAACAATCGTTCTGTGACTTATACCGCCAACTTCTCTATTGAAGGTCAGACGGCTACGGAAAAGAGCGTTACTATCACCCAGAACCATAAGGAGTATAAGGAAGGATTCGAGTGGATTGACGGCTCCATCAGCCTGGATGCTGGTAGCAGTAAGACGGTGAGCTATCGTTATACTGGTTCTTATACTTTAACTAAATCTAATGATGGGCTACAAATTAGTTATATTAGTGAAGGCCAGGCTGGCTCCAATGGATACCAGTTCACCGGCACCGCGACTGTAACCGCTTCCTCCAGTATGAATGGAGGTGGCTATAGCGTTACAGGTTCGGCTGGAAATAAAAGTGCTACAATGAACGTTGATGTAGCAAAATATATTTCCAGTATAAGTATTAGCGGATTGACTTCCAAAGAAGTTGGTACGACTATGAACCTTACTGCTAACTACACAAAGACTAAACAATCAGCAACAGGTTCTACGGTAGTAGAATCCAAAGATGTTACCAGCGAAGCAACTTGGACTTCAGTTGGAACAGGCTCTAGTTATTGTAGTGTAACGAACGGCCAGGTTACTGCAACTCAATCCAATAAAAAATCTGGAAAATCGTATCTGATACAGGCGACTTATAATAATAGTTCTAATACAATATCAGTAACTTTTACGCCTCATCAAAAAACAATCACAATTACTGCTGAATCCACTAATTATGTAGGTACAGGATTAAGTTGGACACTTAATGCTTCCAGCGCAGTTCCATGTGCTGTGGTGGGAACTATTAAGGATGTAAACCATAATCTTAGTATAACCTTAAATTTGACTCCTGGAAGCGTTAAAAACAAAGAAGGTTCTGTACTTCTTAGTGGGAGCGGTCCAGAATATTCATTGAAATTAATCCCTACTAGTTACTGGTCGAGTAATGAAGATCGTGAATACACTTTCCAGTCACAAATAAATCATAAATAGAATTGACGGTATTTTTTAAAAAAATAACAACAGGGGCGACCGGATGGCCGCCCCTGTTTAATTCTTAAGGTAAAGGATTTTCCTCCTCTTCCTCTTCTTCGTCTCCGCCACCGGAGCCGGGTTTGGAAGCCTTGGAGCAACTAATCGATTCCATTAGATTTCCATTAAGCTTAACCCTGACCGTACCGGAGGCACTAGAGTTTTGAGCCCCAGACCACCAGATAGAAATAGTATTTCCGGTGATACTGGCCTTAAGGTACGAACTTCCTACAACCTCGATTGTTTTCGAACCGGAAGAACTGTTTACATCGATATAGGAATACTTTTTAGTGCTACTTATCGCTTCGTTATGCGTCCAAGAGAAGCTTGTTGGAGAGCATGTAAAGACAAGACCATCCTGCGAAACACTAACAGACCTCGATATGGAATATCCCGTCGCAAAGGTGTAACTTGCAGAATACGTCACGGTCCTTGTATTTTGTCCACTATTAAAGGAAACAGAGCAGGACTGGCTGCCAGACTTTGTCCCGGAAAGTTGGGTGAAAGCACTGTTCCCAGAAGTAGACAAAGTTGCGGTACCACTTACCTGAGTAGCAGTAGAGGACTTCTTTCCGCTTGCAGTCCAATATTCATACCGCGTAGCAGTAGCCTGCGAAATATTGATTGTATAGGAATTGGCATCAGGGGAAAGTACCTCATTGCCAACACTACTCGAAATCGACAAGGCCATATTCTCATACACATAATGGTCGAAAACATCAGGCTTCATAACCTGAACTGACATGTTTGCGCTTTTCCCACCAGAAGTACCTGTAACAGAATAATTCCCGGCCGACATGCTGCCATTTGCAGTAACCGTTGCTGTTCCGGTATATTGATAGCCATTACTACCGGCACCTTTTTCACTAATATAACTAATTAATTAGACAAATAGGGGGCGACAAGAGTAATTCTTGCCGCCCCCTGATGAGTAATCAGTTTCAAATTGAACGTTTGTTTTTGGTTTTTTTGAATGTAGGCATTTTGTTTTCGATCTCGTTTTGTAAGTTGTACCTGACATGTGCGTTCTGCAGTTTGTTTTCGAGAATGTCCATTCTTTCTGCAAGCCACAATTCGAGGAGCCGGTCCTTGATTACATAGGTGGTCTTATCTATTGCCTCAATAAGGTCAGCTTTGTCTTCTCCGAGGTTCTTAAGTGCGTTTTGTACTTGTGAGGTTCCTTGTAGGTCAAATTCTTTTATTACGGCACTGCTTGTTACCTTATCGGCTATGCCAGCGTAGGCGATATAGAAAAGCATATTTCTTTCCTTGACTCCCTGTAGTTTATCAAGGATTTCTTTATAGTCGCCGTCTTTTGAGCGCAGAAGGTTGTTTACGGCTTCCCTGCATGTTTCTATGTCAGCCTTTTCTCCTATTTGGGTGTTGGAGAATATATTGTTCATAGCCTGTTGCATGAGCATCGTTTCTCCGGAGAAGAGTTCATAGATGAAATCTACCGCCTGGTCGTCTATTTTCCGTTTGTTTTCTTCAAAGAGTCTTTTGCAGAAACTTTTATATGTTTCCAGGGGCAACGGGGCTAGATCTACTGACCAGGCACTCTTGTAGAAGGGCTGCCCGTATTCGTTGAACATGAGTGCCAACAGATGTTTGGAGCTGCCGGAAAATATGAATTTGGTGTTGTTCATCTTTTGTACGAAAGAACGGATTGTAGCCGCAAAATTTTCCGGATATTTTTTAATTTGTTGGAATTCATCGAACACTGCGATGCATGGTTTTCCAGAGGCCTCCATTGCATCAAAGAGGTCTGCAAGCGGTAGCCTTGGCATTTCTTTATTTGATAGGCCTATTGAAGGGAGGATATATGTCCCCGTTGCCGCGTCTATTGACCCGAGAGAAAGCTGTGCGCTTTTTATCATGGCTGAGAAGGTTTCTTTAATCTTTGTTTTGGCCATCCAGGGTTCTTTCATTAAGGCCGACTGAAAGAGCATTGCGAATTCATCGGCGTTTTTCGTACCGTAAATATCCAGATAGAACGTATTGTATTGTCTTTTAATTTCCGGCAGGTTAAGGATATGGGTTATCAGTGAGGATTTTCCAATTCTCCTTTTTGATTTCAGGACGACATTGTTTCCATTTTCTATCAGTTTGGTGATTTCATTAACCTTTTTGTTTCTTTCACAGAACAAACTGTCCGGAATATGTATTCCGGTAATGAACGGGTTATGGACTTTTTTCACAGCCATGATTGTATTCTTTTTGCAAAAATATGGAATTTTTGACATTTTACCAAAAATCAATAATTAAAAATTGGTAAAATGTCAATAGATTTTTAGGTTATCGATTTTTAAAGAAAGTTTAAAATATGTTTGCAGAATTTTTAAAATAGAATTTTTGTTTTGTAGAAAGACAAGGGAAGTCTTTCTATCAATGTATTTATCCAGTCCGGCGGCAGACTTGCCGGCGGACTGGATAGGAAGATTAAATTTGTATGTTTTGGGTAAAAAAATCCCCGCCCGGCGGACGGGTGTCTGCCGGGCGGGGAAATTGAGTTTATATGGTTTAGTAATTAGGGTCGGTAATGATTTCGATGATTTTTTCCTTGTCACTTTCGGCTATTACTACCCAACCATTTTGTGTAAAGAATGATTCATTTGTAATGGAATTAGCGTCTCTATAACACGTTTCGTCTTCTCCATGTTTAGCATGGTACGCTGTATTTGTGCCTAATGTTCCAACTGTATGTCTGCCATAGTTAGTCCAGTGTTGTGCTTCATTTTTAATGGTGAAGGGATTCATTTCCTGGAACATGCAACACATTTGGTATTTTTGTTCAGGATGTTTTGCGAATATAGGGTTGAATTTTTCGTAAAATTGTATTTCTAAATACCCCAACATTCCGTCAAAACCTTTCTCCCAACATTCTTCGTCGTAATCATTACGGTTGCGGTTAGGCTCTATATGAAGAACAATATAGATATCCAGGTAATCACCCCACTTGTCAAAGAACTCTTTATCGCCTTTGTTCTGCAACATGAAGTTGATTTTGTCCATCATGAAGCGTTCGTAGCTTCCATCGTTGATGTCAACGTCGATGAGGCTGAAGCTGGAGAAGATGATAGGATATCCGCTTCCTTTGGTGTGTTTCTTGACAGTGATGATTTCGTCCTGTCTGGACCAGTCGGTTGACTGCCTGTCGTCACGGACGTGCTTGGAATGCTCGCACATAGGGTCAGAAGCGTTGGTCACAAAAACCTGTTGACGGGTTGTATAATAAACGAGGTCATCAGTCACTTCAAACTCACAATGCTCGAAGAAGAACGTGCATCCAGTGACATCGAAGGTTTTTAGATTCTTGTTGCCTTTCAGATCGAGCCAGTACAGGAGCGGCAGCTCCTTGATAATTGTACCGTCGACGATGTCGTTATCCTGGCCGTCAAACTTCCAGACGTTCTTGAAATAACCGAGGCCCGTGAGGTCCTTGATGCCCTTGCCAGAGATATTGAGTTCTTTTACGGCAAGCGCTTCTTCTGGACTGATGTCGAAGTCACCGTTAATATCGGCGGTTTCCAGCATCGTTTCCTTGAAGGCCCTGTCAGTAAAGGGGACCATCCCTTCTCTATTGTAGAAAGCATATGGTTGGGTGAGTGTAAATTCGAAGGGTTCCATTAAGGATCCTTTATGCTTGACACTTACTTTGCCGTTTCTATCTTTATGTGTTTCGTTGCGGGCAAGGATTACCCTTAGGGATAGTATTTCTTTTCCTTCACTGTCTTTCTTTGTAATGATTTCCGTCTTAATCCATGGTTCAGACTCAACGGCAAGGTCATCAATGCTCAGCTGGGTTTGGATTTTGCCTTCAAACTCAAATTCTTCTCCGTCTCCGAAAGAGGAAGGGATGTCCCTTACATGTATTTTGTAGGTATCGAAAGCAATGTTGCATCTTGCGCTTGCGAGTCCGTTGGTAAATGTTATTTTCGCACTTCCTTTTGCGTTATCTGGCTGGATGATAAGCCGGGCGTCGGTTTCGTTAATCGATTCGAGCTTGATTTTGCATCCGTCCAGGCTTGCTTTTGACATGGAGAGTTTCTCTCCGTTTGTCGCAAGTATTTTAAATGGAATTACCGCCTGGTGATTGCGGAAGAGGATAGTGTCTATATTTTCTGCCAAGGAAAGAAGGAGTTCTCCGTATTGGTGGATTTGGCTTTTCTTGCCCGAATTGAATTCGACAGTGCAACTGTAGGCGCCCATTTCTATGTTTTTGACAATCGCTTTGGGGATGTCAAGCTGGCTGATCCCTTCGGGATATTTGTCCTTGACGGACTCGATGACCTTGACGTCGTGGAAGATGAAGTGGTGGTAGGAGTCCTTCTCCGAATAGGAGTAAAGGGAATATCCGTTTTCCACTGCCAGGCGGAAAAGGTCCTCCGTATGGTTCGGATCCAGGACGGTAACCTGTTCCTGGCCGTTGTAGCTCTCCTTCTGACAGGAGACGAAGCTCATCGCGGTGAAAAGGACTAGAACCGCGAGAATGATGTGTTTTATAGTCTTCATATTGTGATTGTGATTTTATTTATAATCTTTCAAAACCCTGTCCCTGTATTCCTGGAAGGGGTTATCTATTCCAAGGATGTCGTAGAGGGTCAGGTTGGCGTAATCGATGTCACTTTTCTTTTCGGGAGTGATCGCCGCAAGACACGTGAGGATGAGTAAACCTAATACGATCTTGCCGATGAGTCGAACGATGTATCCGGCCGGGTCCCAGCCGAAAGATTTGGAGTAGTCTTTATTCTTTTTCATAATGTAAGTTCTTGTTATTGGTGCAAATATAGTTATAAATATCAATTATTCTTCTTTTTTCACCCGTGTGCGGGAAAAATTTGGTCCGCGTGAGCGGTAATGCGGAGGGATAGAAGAGCGGCGGGCGGATTTGGATAATACGTCCCGCCTCGGAAGAGGGTTGTTCTGTTTTTCCGGGAGTACGTGCTCCAGCTACCCGTCACAGTACGCTGGACGCCATGGCGTCCGGGCAGGACGGGGAGCGGAGCCGTAAGGCCCCTCGGGCCGTCTCCAGGGAAAACAGATATGAAGAGGAGTGTGTGAGATGAGTGTTAGCCAGTAGGGGCGCGTAGGCCCCGGTGGCTCGATGCGAAAGAAAAGGGGGAAAAGGATTTGTATCCTGGAGTTTGACGTTAAGGAAACTGTTTATTATGTTCGATTGTTAAAGTTTTATTTTGTTTCTTAAATGGACTTTTTTATATTTGCGCTGAAATTGATTTGTATTTACTGTATTTGTTGTGTATTCATGTTGTTTTGTTTTAAATAATGCACGTATGAAAAAGTTTTTATCTAATCTTCCCATCCAGGGCCGTGTGGCTGTCTGCTCCTTCATGCTCGCCCTCACTACCGGCGTAGAGAACCTGTTTGCACAGGAGAATCTCGGTAACGAAATCCTTGAGGATGCTGGCGCCGCTATGCAGGGCGTTACGGACAATTTCTTTAGGATTCTCCGTATTATCCTGATTTTCGGTGCTGCCATTTCCCTTATCGGTGTTGGCCTCAACATCTTCCAGGGTGAGCGTGACTCCCTGAAGAAGGCCGGCTGGTGGGCTGTTGGCCTTGCCGTTTGTCTCGGTGGTCTTGCCATCCTTGGTTTGGCAGTTACGAAGGCTTAACTGGAGTCCTGATGGAAAAGAACCAGTTTATGAAACGTTGCGACACAGGAAGGGCTTTTTTGCCTTTCCTGTGCCTGCTCGTTTTCCTCTTTATCAGTGAATCCTCTGTCTTTGCTGCTGGAAGTGACTCTGAAGGTTATGGGAGTTTTTTCGAACTTGTGAGTGATTTCCAGTCGAAGTTGATTTTTTTAACGAAAATCATCATCATTTTAAGTGGCGGATTTTCTTTAACGATGCTGGGTTGGGCAGTTATGTCCGGCGAGAAGGAATCGCTTAAGAGGTTTGGGGTTTGGGTAATCGGTCTTATTATCGGTTTTGCCGTGCTTTCTTTCTTGGGAAGAGTTACTCCGGATAGTGATGTTCAGAACGCCCAGAATTTTAACACTTTGAGGGGTTTTGTCTTTTCTTTTATCAGTATTCTCCTAAATATCGTGTGTATTATTACCGTTGCCGGCAGGGTGATACAGATCATCAACGGAGAGAAGGAAGGCGGCAGGCAGCTGTTCAAATGGTTTGTTGTTACCGTTATTGGTTTTACCCTTCTTTCTGGTGTAAATAGCATGTCAAACGTAGAGCCCCCCACTCCGGTTGAATCATCTTCGGACTCCGGCAATAATACCAGCATTGGCGGGGGTGATGGTTACTCCGGTGGCGGTTATGGCGGCGGAGGACGGTAATCCGGATGTTTTTTTGAGGTTGAACCTTTAATCAGTGGATTGTTTTGAGAAGGCCGTTTTATAAGAGTCTCGACCGGGACGTGGAGCTCCTCAATATCAGAGGGAGCTGGATCTATATCGCCGGAGGCGGTGTGGGTGTTTCCCTTGTGCTGGCAGTCATCCTCGGTGCCATCTTCGGGACGGCCGTCGGCATGATGACCGCTATTGTGGGCGCGGCCGTGTCTTTTTTCGGTTGTGTCACCTTACAGACCAAACTGCCGAGCAGGCAGCTTGGGAAGGCATATATCTCCGGCCGGACCAAAGGCTGGGTTATCCGCCGGGAGAGCCTTTCGCGCATTCTCCTGAAGGATAAGAAATACGAAGAGTTTGTTAGGATCCGTTCTTCCCGGGAAGGGAGGAACTAAACCCTGTTTATTATGACCGAACGGGAATTACGTGAGTATCTGCCTTTCATGGCCGTCGAGGACGGTGTTATCCTTTCGAAGAGGGGTGACGTTACCTTTGGTTGGGAGGTTATCCTTCCGACCGCCTTTACTGTGAACGAGGCAGGATACGACAGCATTATCGAGAGTTTTCTGCAGGCCTATCGCCTGCTTCCTGTATATTGTATCGTGCATAAGCAGGACGTGTACTGCTACGATACTTACCATGCATCCGGGAAGGGGCACTTCCTCGTTTCCGCCTATGAGAGGCACCATGACGGGAAGCGTTTCCTCAACGGGCACAGTTATATTTACCTGACCTTTTCCAATAAGAAGAATATCGAGC
>JAEEGL011162160.1_pt1 | contig 16460 bp, 17 predicted proteins | sample 9134231 | NCBI WGS metagenome assembly JAEEGL01 (sample SAMN16246548, study PRJNA631951) | gut metagenome | biome: gut microbiome; feature: rumen; material: fiber-attached | host: Bos | place: Iran: Karaj | collected 2018-10
AATGTACCTCCTTTGTATCTTAAAAAATTTTTCTTATGTTTTTATATTAATTTTATCTATATAATTTTAAAAAAAATTAAATTTTTTTTAATTATTTGCTACTCTTTATTATCTATGATAATTAATTATTTGTTAATTGAATTTTAATGTATTTTAAATAATTTTTTTAAGTTTTATTCTTCTTTATTCTACAGATTTTATAGCACCATATGCTACCCCAAATTCTGTACTTTCAGGAATATGAAATTTAATATTATGAGTTCCTTCAATTTTCCTTAAAATATCTTGTACTGCTGGTATTGAAACAATATTTCCAAGAAGTACTACATCTTTAATATCTGTATTAATTGTGCTAAAAGCTGCCATCATTCCAATTACTTCAAATATCATATTTAATATTCCAAGAACAATGTCTTCTCTATCAGCATCTAAAGATAACTTTCCAAAATTAGAAAGTGTTAAATCTTGAGGAAGAGTTTTAATATCCTCACTTGTTATATCTTTTATTCTTAAATCTATTTTATCTAGGTTACCTCTTAAAGAAAGATTCTTAATTACTTCAAAATCTCTAGTGTTTATAAACCTACTAGAAAGATTAATTAAAGTTCCTGCACCAAGTCCTGTTCCACCTAAGTGTTTTGTTTCAAGATTTGTTGCTTTTATGAAGCAAGTACCTGTACCTACACTTACTACAATTGCTTTTTCTAAATGTGCAAGAGATAAGCCTCCTTTTGCAATTGCTTTGAATTCGTCAACAACAATAACTGGCATACTAAAGTTTTCCTTTTTAAAACTATTTCTACCAATTCCTGTTACAACTACTTTTTCGATTTTGTCTGTTTCGTTTTTTATCATAAATTCTCTTAATGATGCTTCTACATTAGTATTTTGCTTGTTCCTAAATATTGCTTTGTTTAAAATGCTACCTTCTTTGTATTCAATCATTTTAATTGTAGAAGATCCAATATCAATTCCAAGAATACTCAAATTATTTCTCCTTATTTTTACATTTTTTCTTTAATAATTGTTGTTTTTGTTAAATTAATGTTGGTCCATTTCCTATTTCTACTGCATAGAAAGATGCATCATATCCAATTTTATCTTTATATGCCTTTCCTACATTCTCAATAAAGCTATCAACTTTGTCAGATTCAACTATGCTTACTGCACATCCTCCAAATCCAGCTCCTGTCATTCTTGCTCCTATTACTCCATCTTGTTTTAAACTTTCTGAAACTATAGTATCTAGTTCTTTACCTGTAACTTCATAATCATCTCTTAAAGAATCATGTGATGCAATCATTAATTTACCAAGTAATTTAATGTCATTGTTTTTTAAAGCTTCTACTGCTTTTATTGTTCTTTGATTTTCGTATACAGCATGTTTTGCTCTTTTTTGTCTTATATCTGATTTTATTAAATCTTTGTTTTCTTCAAATTCTTCTTCAGTAAGTTCGCCTAAAGATTTAATATCTAATTTTTCTTGTAATTCAGAAAGAGCTTCTTCACATTCTGCTCTTCTTTCATTGTATTTAGAATCTCCAAGTCCTCTTTTCTTATTTGTATTCATAATTACTATTTTGCAGTTTGGCATGATAACTGGTGCATATTCATATTTAAGATCTGCAGTATCTAAAAAGATTGCTTGATCTTTTTTACCATTTGCTATTGCAAATTGGTCCATAATGCCACAGTTTACTCCTACATATTTGTTTTCTGCTTTTTGACCAAGTAAAGCTAAACTAGTCATATCTGCATCTAAATCAAATAAGTCTTTTAAAACAAAACCTGTTAAAACTTCTATACTTGCAGAAGAAGAAAGTCCTGCGCCATTTGGTATTGTGCCAAAATATAGTATATCAAAACCAGTATCAATATTATATCCTTCGTCCTTCATTGCCCAAATCATTCCTTTTGGGTAATTAATCCAATTTTCATCTTTGTTGTATTTTAAGTCATCTATTGTAGATTCTAAAACTCCTAATCTGTCAAAGTTTTTAGAATAGAATCTTAATTTATTATCATTTCTTTTTCTAGCTACAGCATATGTACCCATTGTTAATGCACATGGAAAAACATGTCCTCCGTTATAGTCAGTGTGTTCTCCTATTAAATTTACTCTACCTGGTGCAAAGTATGCTTTTATTTCTCCATCTGCTCCAAATAGTTCTTTAAATTTTGCTATTAATTCTTCTTTCATTTTTAGCCTCCTAAAATATTTATACTATTTCTAATTTTTCTAATATTTCTAATATTCTTAATATTTTACACGCAAAGATATTTTATCATATATTTTATCTTTTTCAATATGTTTTTAGAATGTTTTTACCAATTTGATATATAAAAACAGGTTTCTCGTAAAAATACGAAAACCTATTTTATATAATACTATTTAAATTGCTTTTTTATTACAAGTTTTATAACATATATTTTCAATCTTATATCCCTTCTCTTTTATTTCACCTTTTTTACCACTTTTTGTATTTTTTATATACTGTATTTCATAATAAATATCATCTTTATTTTCATTAAACCATTTTATTATTTCTTCTACACCTTTTGGTTTAAAATATACTTGCCAGTATTCATTTTTACTTATATCTTTTATTATTGCTATATTTTCATCTTCATAATAGTGCTTATATGATATTTTAAATCCAAGCTGTCTTGCTATTGCACCTATTAAATTTGAATGTGGTATTCTGTTTTCAGAATATAAGCTTAAATCTTCTGCTATATCTGATGCTAAACAATAATTGTTTTTTATTTTTATATCTATTGTTTCTTTAATATCTTTTATTTCACTCTTAACCTCTTCTAGTCCAATTTCCAAATTATCCACTCTAATATTATTTTCTTTCATATAGTTTATTGCATTTTGCATTATATCTATTAATTGATTTGTGGAATTACCAGTATTAACTATGTCCCTATATCTTTTTTCTACTTCTATAAAATATCTTCTTATAGTTCGACCTTGTTCATTATTTTCTATTAAAGCAATTTCTTTTGCAACATCTAATTTAAGAATATATTCTTTTCTTGGTCTTCCTCCTGTACTTTCCAACAAAATTGTTGAAAAGTCTTCATTTTCTATAAAATGATATTTTTTTATTCTATCAGAAATCCAATTTGAAAAATCTCTTTTACTCTTCAATGAATTATGAAGTTCTCTTGCATTAATAAATTTTTCTTTTGAATTATTCTCATAAATAGGAATAATTCCTTCTTCTACTTTTTTAAGTTCTATATAAACCACTCCTTATTAATATATTTGGCCCTTTGATTTTTTTGGTGAAATACCACTAAGATAGAAATAATAAGAATTAAATATATTTTATTTTATATCCATATTCCCTATATTTCAACAAAAACAAATCGCATAATTCGACAAAATAAGCAATAAAATATCCCGTTTCACAAAATTGTGAAATGGGATAAATATATTAATTATATTCACTTTTATTAACATGCAAAATCATTTTTATTTTATTGGATATGCATTACTTCCAGGTCCTATTTTTACTTCGTTTTCTTTATTGTTCATTATTGCATCTAAAACTAGTCCTAAGTTTTTAGCTGCATTTTTTGCTGTCCATATATCATGTATTGTTCTATATGCATTAATAGAAAGCTTGTCTCCAAATTCTTTATTATCTAACAATTCTTTTACTGCACCATAGTATCCCTTAATATTTGTATATGTTAAACCATTTTCTCTGTTATTTATTAAGAATGGAACACTTCCAATGAATTTATTTGCTACAACTTGACATCCACTATTCATTGCTTCATTAATTACTGCTCCCCATCTTTCATTTTGGTCAGATGTACATATAAATATTTTTGCTTTTTCCATATAACCTCTTACATTTTCACTTTTAACTGCTCCAATGAATTCAACATATTCATCTAAGTTATTATCTTTAACTTGTTTTTTTATTTTCTCATATAGAGGTCCTATTCCAATTGCTTGAATTTTAAATTTATATCCTTCTTTTCTTAAATAGTTTGCAAGCTTAATTATATATTCTGGATGTTTTTCTTTTATAAATCTTCCTACCCATAATATAACCGGAATATCACTTTCTTTTTGTTTTATAAGTTCTTTTTCATCATATGTTTTTGTTTCTAGAAAATATCCCCATTTATATGCTTTGTTAATATACATACCAAACTTATTAAAATCATTTGGTCCGGTAGCTACTTGCACAAAGTAGATATAGGTTTTTATTCTTTTTATATCTAAAATGTCTGTCATATACTTTTCTTAAATTCTTAAAATCAAATATACTTAAAGACTTTTTGTAAAAAATTCTTGCATAATATCTAAAAGTTAATTTATCTTGTTTTAATCTTTCTTTTACATATTCATCAGATGTAGTAGAACCTGCAATTACTACATCACTATTTAATGCTAAATCCATTGCTTTATCATATTCTTCTTTTGATTCATAAGATTTAATTACAAAATCATATAAATCATCCATATTGCTATATCCTAGTTTTAATCTTTCATCATTTATTTTTTCTGTTGATATAAACTTAAAATCATCACCATAAATCTTAACCATTTCTAAACAAAATGGTAATTGATGATGTGTTAAAAAGTTTGTAAAGAATGTTATTTTCATAATTTCCTCCATATAATTATATTTAAAAATTGCATTAAAAAATATCTTCATGCTTATTTTAGCATAAAGATATTTTTTCTTCAATAAAATACTTTTTAAAACCCTATATTATAAAGTTCTTTATTTTATTATTTATTAATATCTGTCAAAATATGAAAGAATTGTGTTTAATCTTGAAGAATCAGTAACAGTTATAATAATATAAGCTGCTTTATCACCATTTATATAAATATAGTATTTTTGTACCATATTAACTCCAGAATAAGAAACTGTAGCTGTCATTGTACTAAATGTTCTTCCTGCTAAAATTTCTGATGATAATCCACCAACTTTATAATTCATTTCTGTCATTGCTTCTAATCCTGTTTTAACATTATCATATATTAATTGTGCACTTGTACCTGATGGAACATCTTCAAATTGTACAATAACATTATCACCTGTTGATTGATCTTGAACTAACATTCCCATACCTGCAGAAAGTTCACTAGAGTCTGCTTTTGTCCATGATGAAGGCATATTAAATTTAATACCTAAAAATTCATTCATATAAGTGTTTCCACTCCATGATCCTGTTGTAGGTGCAGTACCATATACATCATTGCTACCTGTTGTATTTGTAGTTACTGTTGTATTTAATAAATTACCAAGTTCTTGACTATTTGTATTATTCACTACCTCTACACTGTTTTTCTTTGATTTTCTATCATCTTCATCATCATCGTCTTCATCATCTTTTCCACATCCCACCATTGTAAATGAAACGGCAAGAAGTATCATTCCTATTAATAAAAATTTAAAAGTTTTTTTCATATAATTACCTCCTTTGTATATTTTAATATATAGCACAACAAAATATACATGTCAAATATGTATTAATTTGTTTTTCATTTAATTATCATTTTTTATTTAGTTTTTAGTATTCTTAAAGTATTAATAATTGTAATTAAAGTTACTCCAACATCAGCAAATACAGCTTCCCACATATTTGCAATTCCAAGAATGCTTAGAATTAATACTAATACTTTTGTTCCAATTGCAAATATTAAATTTTCTTTAATTATTCTATTTGTAAATTTTGAAATTTTAATAGATGTAAGGATTTTTTCTAATGAGTCAGTCATTATCACTACATCAGATGCTTCAATTGCAGAAGAAGATCCAAGTCCGCCCATAGAGATACCAATATCTGCTAAAGCAAGAACTGGTGAATCATTTATTCCATCTCCTACAAATACTGTTATACCATTTGTATTTTCTTTTATCTCTTTTTCCATTTTTGAATACTTTTCATTTGGTAAAAGTGATGCATAAATATTATCTATACCAATTCTTTCTCCAATTATTTTTGCAGTCTCAAGTCTATCTCCTGTAAACATTTTCAGCATAATTCCTTTTTTCTTAAGTGCTTCTATTGTTGATTTTGCATCATCTTTAATTTTATCAGAAAGTCTAATAACTCCAATTACTTCTGTATTTATTTTTAAATAAATATTTGTAAATTCATGTTTTGTTTCTTTAACTTTAAGTCCATCATTTCCTACAAATATTTCATTTCCTTCAAAAATATATTTAATACCTTTCCCTGGAACTTCTTCGTGTTTTTCAACTTTTAAATTATCATATTCAGGATTTACTTTCATGTTTGCAACAATAGATTTTGCAATTGGATGATTTGAATTTTTTTCACCTAAATACAAATATTTTAAAATATCTTCTTCGTTATAGTTTTCATTATAGCTTTCTATTTCTTCAATTATAAATTGTCCTGTGGTTAATGTTCCTGTTTTATCAAATATTATTTTATTCACATCTTTTAATCTATCTAAGAAATTACTTCCCTTAATTAATATTCCTTTTCTAGAAGCAGCACCTATTCCAGAAAAATATGAAAGTGGAACAGATATTGCAATAGCACAAGGGCATGATATTACTAAGAATATTAGTGCTCTATATATACTTCCTTCTTGACCTAGATATTGAACACTTGATACAAGTGGTAAAAGTGCACCAACTGCAATTGCAATGCATAAAACTATTGGCGTATAAAATCTTGCAACTTTATTTACAAATGTTTCTGTTTTTGCTTTTTTATCTGTAGCTTCTTCTACAAGTTCAAGTATTTTATTTACAGTACTATTTTTGTATTCTTTTGTAACTTCAACTTCAATTAGTCCCTCTAACACAATACTTCCAGATAAAACTTGGCTTCCTACTTCTACTTTTCTTGGAATACTCTCACCTGTTAATGATTTAGTATCTACCATAGTAGATCCAGAAATTACATTCCCATCCAAAGGAATTTTTTCTCCAGGTTTTACAACTATTATATCTCCAATATTTACAAAATTTGGATCGACTTTAGTAATTGTACCTTCAACTTTTAAATTTGCATATTCTGGTTTGATATCCATTAAATCTGAAATTGTTTTTCTTGTTTTATTTACTGCTCTATCTTCTAATATCTTACCAATTTCATAAAGAGTTATTACCATTAAACCTTCCATATGTTTTCCAATTAGATACGCACCAATACTAGATATTGTAATTAAAAAATTCTCGTTTATTGTTTTAGATTTAATCAATAATTTAGTAGCATTTATAATTGTTCTAATTAATAAAAGACTATATCCAAGTATTATACAAATTGTTCCCAATACGCCTTTAAAAACATATATACCAAGAGCAGCAATTATTATTCCAACTACAAGTCTTAATAATTGTAATAACATTTTTTTATTACTTTCTTTATTTGAACCTTTAATATTATTTAAGCCTTCTTGTTCTATTTCTTCTACTTTAGCATCTGGTTCTATCTTTTTAACTATTTCTTTTACTAACTCTAAATTATTCTCTTCAGATTCATAGACAAGTTTTCCTTTAGCAAAATTTAATGAAACATTTTTTAGCTTTTCTTGTTTTGCAAGCTCTATTTCTATTTTATTTGCACAATTTGCGCAATCTAGTCCATCCACTTTGTATTCAAATTTCATTTCTTTTCTCCTTATAATATATGAAATATTTTTCATATTTATTTTATTCTTTAATTTGTTTGTTGTCAATAATATTTTTAAATAAAAGACAATAGTTTTTAACCATTGTCTTCTATTTCATTCACATTTTGTTCTTCTGTTTCAGAATTGCTATTATTTTCTTCTATCTCATCTAATTTTTCTATTTCATCTAGTTTTTCTAATTCTTCTTTATCTAAGCCAGATTTATCTCTAAATATATTAACCATTACAACAATACCACTAATTAAAACATATAGATAGAAACTTATTCCCCTGTTTAGAAGCATTGCTCCATTAATTGTTTCTGCAGTAAATGCAATTGTAAATAGATTTAAAAATCCACCTTCACTTACTCCTACTGCACCTGGAAGTGGTATTCCAGATACTGTTGCATATAGCACTGCCTGAAGTGTTATTATTTGGATTATATTAAATTCATTTAATCCAAATGATCTATATACCCAATATGGAATTGAGTAAAATAGCAATACCTGTATAAAAGTAGTTAAAAATGTTTTTAGCATTAATTTTTTATGTTTTTTAATATATATAGCACTTGTATGATATTTAAATAATTCTGCTTCCATTTTTTCTTTTTTAGATTCAACATTTCTTATTCTAAAAAATTTTAAAACTTTAACTGCAAATCTAATTAAAGCAGCAGAAAGTCTTTTAGAAAATATACCAATTATAAGTAAAGCTAAAGCCATTGAGTTTAAAGTTATTCCTATTATAAAAAACCATATCATTCCTACACTTAAATTTATATGATTAAATGTTAAACTAATTAGTGCACATGGTATAGTAACTAACTGAAAACTACATAAATTTATTAAAAGAGCAAGTGTTGAATTTGCAACAGATACTTTATCTTTATGCATATAGTAAATTTGCATTGGCTGTCCGCCACTTGCAGCAGGTGTTATTGCACTAAAGAAAAATCCTATATATGCATATCTTAATGCGTGTGGCAATCTTGTTTTTTCGCCTAACGCTCTTAATGTTCTTCTTAAATTTACCGCTTCAAGTGCTAGATACATAAACATAAAAGCAACACCAATAAGTAGAAACTTTTTATCTACACTCTTAACAGTACTTATTATCTGGCTTGTATCCTGATCTTTTAGAATAATATAGAATGTGATAAATATAAGAAGTATAAAAAATATTAAATTCTTAAGCATCTTTTTTGTTCTTTTCATTTCTTTCTTCCTTAGTCAAATATTTTCCTTTTACAATATATCACATCAATTTTTTTAAAACAATATGTTTTTTTATTTTCTTTTTATATCCTTTTGTTTTTATATCTTTTGATTTTCTTTTTATTTTAACTTTATACCTTTTATTCTTAATATTATATTCTAAATTAATTGTTTTTATTTATTTCTAAAATAAAAAGCACCTATATTTCAAGGTGCTTTTTTTAAAGGTTGGTCGACCAAATAGCAAAAGCTATGATAAGCCCTACTATAATAATCGACAAAATGAAATAACCATACATAGGAAACTCCTTATGGTCTTTCATTTTTCACACTTCCCTTCAAATGAATTTATATAATTATACCATTTTTTTACCTTTTTTTACAAATCAAGCAATTTGTAATTAGCCAAAATTTTATCTAATTATATAGCTTACTATTGCATGACTATCTAAATTATCATGTAGAAGAATGTCTCCTATACACAAGTTATATTCATAGTTCTTATCCTCTCTATTTAGTAGAACAATTCCTATAGATCCATCTTCATTTTTAAATGCAGTTATTTCTATTTTATCTATGTATTTACTATACCCTATTCTTTTTGCATTTGGCTTAATAACCATTCCAAGCTGAGATATATAATAATAACATAAGTTTTTAAACAAGTTGTTATTTTCTTTACTAAGCATTATTGGGCTATTGCAAAAATTAAACTTATGATTAGGTCCACCTTTACTATCTAAAAGCATATTCCAATCTATGTATCCATTGCATCCATAATTTAAATCTCCAATAATATCATGTGCATAGATTTCTGCATTCTTAACTTCTTCATCCGATTCAAACTTAGAAAAGCCTACACATCCTTCTGTATGAATTAAAAGTTTATCAGGAAATTCTTTTCTTAATATCTCTAAGTTTTCAAAATGATCTCCTGTATACCAATGGTATGCAATACCTTCAGCATAATTTGTTTCTTCAAAAATCTTTTTTCCTCTTTGATATAGTTTTTCTTTATTATGATCATATACTAAAATTTTAGTATCTATATTATTATCCTTAAATGTAGGATATAGATAATTCTTTAAAAAGTTAATTTCTTCTTCTGTAGTAAAAATACAAGACTCCCAAATCTGAGTTGCATTTGGTTCATTTTGTATTGTAATATAATCTATGTTTATTCCAAGTTCTTTATATGAAATAATATATTTTGCTAAATATCTTGCATATGTTAAATAGTATTTTTCTTTTAGCTTTCCACCTAAAACTAGCATTTTATTTGTTTTCATAAACTTAGGTGGACTCCATGGACTTGCTAAAAATTTAACATTTGGATTTATTTTTATTACATCTTTTATTAATGGTATTATATATTCCTCATCTTTATTTATATTAAAATCAGATAAATCTTTTTCATATGAATATGAATAACTTTCAGGTGAAAAATCACAACTTGCAATTGGAATTCTACATATGTTGTATGAACAAACCTTAAAATATGAATTTAAAAATTCTTGTTTTTCATTATCAGAGAAACTATTATATATTTTCCCTGTAGCTTGTGTAATTGCTCCACCAAAGCCAATAAAGTTTTGATATTTTACATTTTCATACACATTTATTACTTTGTTTTCTAAACTTTCTGAATACTTTTTAGGCTTAATTGTATTTTCTTCTAAAAACATATTTCTTTTAAAATTTGTTTCTATTTTTTTAATATCCATATTTTAAATCGCACCTCAATTTTCATTTTTACCTGTCATTTTTTCATATTGTATATTTTTTATTACAAGAAGATCTTCAAATTGTATATTAATATTCTTAACATTTCTACTAATTTTTGCAAAATATGAAACAACCGCTTCTTCAAAGTTTTGTTTATCAGTTTTTTCAATTATAGCATTTTCTACATTAACAATCTCAGTAGAATTCATTTCAAATAAATATTGATATCCGTTTGGTCCAATATCTTTAATTAAGAAGGACATACCTTTCTTTTCTCCATTAGAATTTACAAAATACCAATAATATATTTTAGGAATCATTAAGCTATATCCTGCAGCCATACTAAGCATTACATCTGCAACATTCGGATCAAATTTAACTTCAAAAATATCTGCTTTTACCTCTTCTGCAAAAGTTATATTATAGCTTTTACCTATCTCTATGTATGGAAGTTCCTCCCTGTTTTTCTTTACCATTCTACCTACTAAATAAAGCAATCCTACAAAAGCTAAAATTACTACTAAAACTATTATTTGATATTGGTTCATAATTAAATACCTCTTTTCTTTTTTCTTATGTAAAATCTGAAATTGTATATCCAATTTCTTTTAATTTATCATATATACTGCTTGGAGATATTCCAAACAATGTATTGTGATCACCTTCTATTTTATCTAAAAACAAAGCTGCTTTTCCAAGTATTGCATAACCTGAAATATCTAATATATCTTCTTGGTTTTCTACATACCATTTAATATCTTCGTCACTAATATTTTTTATATATACTTTACATTCATCTGCATACGTTATAGTTTTATCTTTATATAAATCCTTTATTGTAATACCAGTATATGCATATGTTAGTTTTCCGCTCATTTCCTTTAAAAAATTAAACGCTTCTTCTTTTGATTTTGGTTTTTCATATATTTTACCATCCATGTATATAACTGTATCTGCTGATATAATTATAGCACATTCATTTATTTTTTTAGCAACATCTTTTGCTTTAATTAATGATAAATCTTTAACATATTCATCTGGATCAGATGACATACTTTTTTCTTCTGCATCACTTTTTACTATCTCATATTTAAATCCTATCATATCAAATATATCTCTTCTTTGTTTTGAAGAAGATGCGAGTATTAATTTCATTTTAGTTGCTCCTTTTCCTTTTTCTATTTAATCTCCATAGAATTAAACTAATAACATATGTTCCTCCAAGCATAACTGGAGTAACTATTGCTATTTGCCAAAGTCCTCCTTGTATAAACCAGTACCAATCATATATTGGAGATACTTTTCCGTTTTCAATATGTAATAATACATTTACTATATAGTATATAGCATAAACTGCTGTAGGTGCAATTCCAAATGATACATATCTTAGTTTTAATTTATCTGTTCTATCAAATAATGTGAAACAAAGCATACTTAAAACAGGAACTAAAAAATGAAAGAATAAATTAGAATTCTTAATTTGTTCTATTGTTCCCCCATCTGTAATTGGTCCTAAATATGCAAATATTGTAAGAAAAGTAATCATAACTGAAGTTGTTGCCATTAACTTTAAAATATACATTTTTATTGATATTTCACTTTTCTTTTCTCTAAGTACTTTTATTTCTTCAATTGCAAATATATAAGATACTATTCCCATAAAAATATTTGATTGTATTGTAAAGAATTTAAGCATTTCAATTTTACTTGCAACTTGAGATTCATATCCACCCTTCATAAACTTAAAGCCACTAAATAGTACAACAGTTGCAAAAATTACAAGCAATGTTATTAATATATTTAAGTAAATAGATATCTTAAGCTTATTCTTACTCATATTATCACCTATATTTTTTCTTTCTTCTTTATATCATTTTTATACACTTCATAAATACCAATTAATAGTAAAACAAAGTCTCCAAACACCATAAAATAGCTTTCATAGTACAAATAGTATAAGCCATAGAATAATCCTGTTGTTATTCCTGAAACTCTAACCCATTTCATATTAGATTGCCATAAGCAGTATGTTCTAATCATTGATCCAATTGTTGGAAGAAGAGATATTAGTCCTGCCCATGAAAAATAACAGTTTGTAACTATTATTCCTTCAAATATAAATAGTAAAATTAAATAAATTGTTTTACTGAACTTATCTTTTTTTATAAACAAAAAAGTTCTAATTACATTAATTATATTTAAAACAGCACTTGTAAATGCAGAAATCACAAAACAATAAACCGCTTCAAAAAAACAGCTTAATGATTGTACATATAAAGATTTTTTTCTTTCTTTTATACATATACTTACAAATAAAGCAAGTATTGCTAGTATACTAAATATCATTTGTTTCTCCTATATTATTTAATCTTGTTTTTGCATATTCTTTTTTTCTTCTAATATTTTAATTATTCTTGGTCTATTAAATCTTTGAATTATCACAAATTGCAAATCAAAAATACTTGCTATTATTGAGGTTAATATAAAAACTATTGGGCTTCCAAAGCAAATAATTAATAATAATGGTATATAGCTTATAAATATATCTATTGTATGTATAATTTCTGAATTACACATGTTTCTTATAATTTCATCTAAAGAATGTTTATTTATATCATATTCATCAAATTCATAAGTTGGAACTTTTGATTTCCATCTCTTAACTTTAATTTTTTTATATATAACTTCTTCAAACTTTTTTAGTTTATAATATTTGCTATTTATATTTATTCTGTTCTTAAATAATGGAACAATATTTCCAATTATTAATCTTATATCAAAATGAAATGCTATAGTTAAAAATGTAATTGATAATGTCTTTAAAATTTTTACATCTATAATTTTATATAAAACAAAAAACAATAAAGTTAACAAAGATGTAATTGTTGCTGATATAACCATTGTTTTTTTAAAGCTATTCCATTCTTTCATAATAATCAACCCCATCTAAAATCATATAGTTTATCATTCAAATAAATACTTATTTAGTATTTCAAATAATTTCTCATTGTGAACAACATAACTTCCATGATTTTCATTTGGAATAATTTCTAATGTGCTATTTTCAATATTATCTGAAATTGTTTTTGAATGTTCATATCTTATTAAATCTTTCTCACCTGCAAGCACATGTACAGGAATTGTAATTTTTCTTAAATCTTCTACTTTAATATTTGGTTCTTTTACCATCATTTTTACTAATTTATTTCTTGTAAAGAAATATGTAACTTTATCTAATATAATTGTTTTTAAATCTGCACCTTCTGGATTTAATTGTGCACCACTAATAATAAGTTTAGAAAGTAATTCAGGTCTGTTTATTGCAATTAAAAGTCCAATAATTCCACCATCGCTAAAGCCATATAAAATTGGTTTTTCTATATTTAGTTTAGTTATAAACTCTATTACATCTTGGCACATTAAATCATAAGATATTTCTTTTGGATCATCACTTTTGCCATGACATCTACTATCTAATGCATAAACCTTAAAGCTCTCTTCCAATTTAGGAATTAGTTTATCAAATGTATCATGTGATTCTTGATTTCCATGTAATAATATTATTGGTTTTCCTTTGCCATATACTTCATAATATAACTTAATATTATTAACCATTATATCCATAGTTTAATTCCTTTCTTAATATTTACATTATTATTACTAAAGTATATATCAATTTTCTATCTTTTTCAATTAATTACTTCTTATCTTTTTTACTTTCTGGTAGTTTGTTATTGTCAACATATTTATAGTTTAATTGATTTTCTTTACTTATTATTGTTTCTCCTAATTTTCCTTCTAAATCTTCACGTGCTATCTTTGCAACTTCTCCTCCTGATTTAGCTATTTTTCTATTGGCTTTTAATCCATGTGGTCTATGTTTTTTTGCAAGTTCTCTTGTTGCTATTTCTCCTAAATCTGTTAATGCAACTTCAACATCTGTCATATTGTCTCTTAAAGATTCCTTTCTTATATTTTTATGTGCTTTATATTCTGAAGCTTTCATTCCAGACCATGTTTTATATATATCGTTTGTTAAAATAGCATATTCAAAGTTTTCTTTTATTCCATTTTCTTTCCAAATATCTGTTAGTTTCTTTCTGTCTAATATTCCCTTTAATCTTGCTTCTATCCACCTATCATCATATCCTTTATTTCTGTAATAATCTATTGCTCTATTTATAGCTATTTCAGGGTCAAAAATTTCATCAATTCTTTCTTTTCCTAAAGAAGATAGCCATAATTTAAAAGGTTCTGCTTTTTGACTTGGAATAGATTCAATAAGTCTAAAAATTCCTTCTGTATCTAAAGTATCTGTTAAATACATTTTTCCATCTTTTTGAGATTTCATTTTTAGTTGGTTAGTATTACTAACCAACTCACTGCCTTCTTTATTTAATTTCGATTTTAGCCATTTCCAATAATTCCTTGCTTTATCATATTCATTATCTGTTAATGCTTCAATTACATCAACTACACTAAAAAAATATTCTTCTTTTTCAGCATCCCAAATACTTCTTATTTCTTTTTCTTCAAATAGATTTGTAACTGTTTCTAATTTATTATTCATAATAACACACCTTCTTTAGTTTATAGAACTTTTGTTTGTATTCTATCGCAAATTGTCTCTTTTTTCAATAGTTTTCTTTTAAAAAAGTAAATAAAATATCGACATCTTTCGACATCGATATTTATAAAAATAATTATATCTAATTACAATATTTTCATAACTCATATTCCATTACTTTAACATTATCCGGTATAAATGTTGCTAATTTTTCATCTGTCATCATTCCATTAAAATAGCAATCAAATGGTCTAGATACTCCTCCATGTGCAACTATTAATACATTTTCATATCTTTTTGTTTTTAAATCGTCTAAAAATCCATATATTCTTTTGAAAAAATCTCTTATATTTTCAGCCTGCTTATATTTAACGTTTTTTGTATAATTCCAAAATTCATTATAATCAAAGTCAACATTTTTTATTGTACCTTCAAACTCTCCATAATTTCTTTCGATTATTCTTTCATCATATATTACAGGAATATTTCTACCGTCCAATATTATATCTAATGTTTGTCTTGTTCTTTTAAGTGGTGAACAAATTGCACAATCAAATTCTATGTTATCTATAATCTCTTTTGTTTTATATGCCTGTTTAATTCCTTCCTCATTAAGTGGCATATCAACAATTCCTTGTATTTTGTTTAGTTTATTCCATTCGGTTTGTCCATGTCTTACATAATATATTTTCATGATTATCTCCTTTCAAGAACAGCTATATTTTCAACATGAGAAGTCCATGGAAACATATCAACTGGTTGAACAGTTTTTATTTCATATTTTTCTTCAAGAAGTGATAAGTCTCTTGCTAAGGTTGCAGGATTACAACTAATATATATTATCTTTTTTGGTTCTAGATCCTTTAATAGATTTATTGTATTTATATCTAATCCTTTTCTTGGTGGATCTACAAATACAACATTTGGTTTTATATTTTCTTTTTCAATAATGCTTGGTAGTATTTCTTCTACATCACCTGCATAAAACTCTATATTATTAATATTGTTTTCTTTAGCATTTTCCTTTGCATCTTTAATTGCATCTTCTACAATTTCAATTCCATATACTTTTTTAAAATGCTTTGATGCAAATATTCCAATTGTTCCAATTCCACAATATAAATCAAGTGCAATTCCTTTATCTTCATTATCTAAAAAACTAATTGCCTTGCTATATAACTTTTCTGTTTGAATTGGATTTACTTGATAAAATGAAAGTGGTGATATTTTAAATTTATAGTCTCCTAATATATCATAGATATATCCTCTTCCATAAATTGTTTCACATTTTGGTCCTAAAATTACATTTGTATTTTCT
>JAEEGL011310574.1_pt1 | contig 16460 bp, 10 predicted proteins | sample 9134231 | NCBI WGS metagenome assembly JAEEGL01 (sample SAMN16246548, study PRJNA631951) | gut metagenome | biome: gut microbiome; feature: rumen; material: fiber-attached | host: Bos | place: Iran: Karaj | collected 2018-10
ACTCCACTACACTGAACATAGGCACATCAAGCGCATGGGCACGCTCCGCCACACGAGCTACGGTAGTACCTCCAATGCCACGTGCAGGCTTGTTTATCACTCTGGATAAAGATATCTCATCCGCCTCATTTACAATAAGTTTCAGATAGGCCACCACATCCTTGATCTCAGCCCTCTGGTAGAAAGAGTGGCCGCCGTAAATAACATACGGAATGTTGCTCTTGAGCATGGCCTCCTCTATAACACGTGACTGTGAGTTCACACGGTAAAGCACCGCACTGTCATTCCAGTCACCACCTATGCGGCTTTTGAGCATCTTGAGTTTGGAGCATACCATTGACGCCTCCTCACGGTCACTGGATGTCTCCACTACCTCCACCTTCTCTCCCACTTCATTCTCTGAGAACACGGTCTTTTTTATCTGATGCAGGTTTTTGTCAATCAAAGAGTTAGCCGCCGATACTATGTTCTGTGTGGAACGGTAGTTCTGCTCCAGTTTGAACACCTTTGCCTCCGGATAGTTACGGGTGAACTGCAGAATGTTCTCTATGTTAGCCCCGCGGAAGGCGTAGATACTCTGGGCGTCATCACCCACCACGCAGACTCGGTGGTGTTTCTCCGCCAGTTGCTTTATAATTACATACTGCGCAAAGTTTGTATCCTGATACTCGTCAACCAAAATAAACTGGAAGCGGCTCTGATACTTTTCAAGCACTTCAGGGTGGGAAGCAAAGAGCCTCTGGGTATTAAGAAGCATATCATCAAAATCTATGGAGTTTGATGATTTGAGGCGGCGTGTATACTCCTCGTATATTTTGTAAACCTCAGGCATGCGGGAGGCCACGTCATTGTTTCTCATCTTTGACGACGCATACTCTGCTGCAGTTACAAGAGCGTTCTTGGCCTTGGAAATACGGCCCGCCACTGTGGCTGCCTTGTAGGTTTTATCATCAAGTTTCATCTCCTTGACAATATCCTTTATTATTTTCTTGGAGTCATCAGCGTCAACAATGGTGAAATCTTTATTAAGACCAGCAGACTCAGCCTCTGTTCTAAGTATACGCATAAATATGGAGTGGAAAGTTCCCATGCTCAGGCGGCGCGCGGTATCCTCATCTATCATTGAGGCAATACGCTCCTTCATCTCCCTGGCAGCCTTATTTGTAAAGGTTATGGCAAGGATGTTATAGGGTTTCAAGCCGAGCGATATGAGGTACGCCACCTTGTAGGTAAGCACACGGGTCTTGCCAGACCCTGCACCAGCCACCACGAGTGACGGCCCTTCATTGTACATCACCGCACTCTTCTGACTTTCATTTAGAGACTCCATAAATGAACAATTGTTAATTCATAAAAAAAGGATGATTAAAGAGAGGGACTCCTTAATCACCCTTTTATTAAGGGGAATATTATCTATTAATAGAATGTAATTCTGTTATCCTTTATATTAGCACCCTCTTCAAGGCTCTTGTAAACCATGAATCTGTATGGGCGGCGGTTCTCAAGATTCTTAATTTCAGAGTCAGCGTCAAATGTGCCCTCTGGAGAAACTGAGTTAACCTTAACTGCATATACGCTGTTAGAGCCCTTAACCACTGCAGGCTTGCTCTCTGGTGTCATGGCGGCAACAGTTGCAAAGAGTGCAGGCTCCACACCTATACCATTTACATACTGTGAATTCTGTGATACACCCTCAGCACCGTTAACTGTACCTGTAGAGGCCAGGTCACCAGACTGGAGTTTGTTATTAAGGTCAGCCATTATAATCTCAGCCTTCTTCTCTTTCTTCACCTCTGAAGTAATCTGGTCTGAAAGCTCAGAAAGCTCAGGATAACCCTCCTCTGCAACGCTCTTGAGAGCAGCTACTACAAATTTATCACCACACTCAAACACCTTGTCAGCAACATCACCACTCTTGTTATCAAACGCCCAGCGTACAATCTGTCTTGAATCCTTAAGGTCTGCAATTCTGCTGTCTGCAATAGATACGGTGTAAGAACGCAGGAACTGGCCCTTTGAAGCGTCAGCGTTTGCCTCAAACTTGTCAAGGGTATTATTCTGTGCCATATACTGGCCAGCCTCATTGAATACTGCTGCGAATGTTTGAGAGCTTGCGTTAACCTCACGCTTCAGCACGCAGAGTTTAACCTTAGCCACTGGCTTTGTCTTCTCTGTAACCTCAATAATCTGAATGGCGCTACCCATAGGGAGTTTGAATGGCTTGCCAACTGTAGCGTTGATGCAAGCAGAAGAGAACTCCTTGTCATAGTCACCATCCTTCAGCCAGCCAAGCTCACCGCCTGCGGCTGCAGTACCGGCCTTAGAAACAGACTTGGCAACAGCATCAAATTCAGCACCAGAGGCGAGAACCTTCAAAACGCTGTCAGCAACCTGCTCAGTCTTCTCAGCAGAAGACTCCATAACAAGTATGTGGCGAACTTTAGCAGAGTCAGAAGCCATAATGCCAGTCTCAACTATTCTTGCCATCTTGTATGTATTGCCAAAGAGCTGTGGGCCAAAGGTGTCATCCTTCTTGCCGCTGAATGCAAAGTCTGCAAGGTCAGCATCTGTGGCAGCCTTGCTTGTAGCAACGTCAGAGTAAGACTCATCTGAATTCTGGTTGCATACAGCAATAAAGTCACTGCTGGTGAAGAACTCATTCTTGAGATCCTCAATCCAAGCCTTTACATCATCATAGTCATTCTGTGAAGGTACTATGTTAAATGCAACGTAATCAATAGTGCGAGTCTCCTTATCTCTAAGGTAGCTATTCTTGTGCTCCTTATAGTATGCCTTCTGGTCTTTGGTAGAAACTGTGACAGTGGAGTCAGCAATAGTAGAGAAAGGTGTGTTTGTGAAAGATATGTCAGCCTTTCTTGAAGCGTCAAATGAGTATTTGGCGTCAATGTTGTTCATATTGAAAGAGGCGCCGATAAGAGCATTGTACTTCTCCTCAAGAAGCTGCTCACGTACTGAACGCTGTACAAATGACCAATACTTGGCAATATCACTGTCAGGGTCATCATTTACTGCGTCAAGCATCTGATAGAGGACAGCCTTGTCAAAACCACCCTTCTCAGAGTTATAGAACATACGCAACTGGCTCATCATAGGATGAGGGTTGTTTCCTGTAAGGTTGTCAGCCACCTCCTGGTCTGTTACCACGATGCCAAGTTTCTCACACTGCTCACCAAGGATGCGCTCCATAAGGAATGATGTCCATACAGACTGTCTGATCTGCTCTACATACTGGTCTGGCAGGCTGTTCTGGCCCATCTCAAACTTGTAGAATGCAGTCATCTCATCAATACGTTTTTCAAATTCAGCTATGTTGATCTCCTTACCGTCAACCTCAGCCACGTTCTGACGTGATGCGCCAAAGATGGAGTTGAAATCAACCATACCCACAATAAACAAAAGCATAGCCACGCCAATCACTATTGACAGCAGCAAACCTTTTTGTCTGATTCTCTCTAAAGTTGCCATATATTATCTTTTTATTTGGTTTTTCAATATAGGGTGCGAAGATACAAAAAAATTCAATATAATATCTCCTTAAATTTAAAAGTTTTTACATCACAGTGAGTTTGATAAGCTCAAGTTTGTTCTGAGTGGCCTTAACTATCTTGAGAATGTACCCAGGCAGGGTTATCTCCTCCCCTTCCGCAGGTATACCCTGGTATGTGTAGAGCACAAGTCCGGCCAGTGTCTGATACTCATCACTGAGCGGCAGCTTCCAGTCATACTTTTCATTGAGGACATCAACCTCAAGCCTGCCAGAGAGCAGATACTCACGCTCGGAAAGCTTTTTATCCACGTAATCCTGTGTGTCATGCTCATCCTCTATCTCGCCAAAAATCTCCTCTACAATATCCTCAAGAGTTACTATACCCGATGTCCCGCCAAACTCGTCAACCACCACAGCCATGCTCTTCTTCTTGAGCAGCATAAGGTTCATAAGGCGGTTGGCAGCCATGGTCTCAGGCACAATAGGGGCAAGGATTATACGGTCCTGCCACTTCTGCGGGCGTTTGAACATCTCTATGGTATGGACATACCCTATTATATTGTCAATGCTCTCTTTATAGACCATCACCTTGGAGCGGCCTGACTCACAGAAAACCTTGGTAAGCTCATCTATGTCATCATCAAACGCCACAGCCTCTATCTCTGTACGCGGCACCATGCAGTCACGCAGCTTAACCTTTGAGAAGTCAAGAGCGTTTTGGAATATCTGAACCTCCTTGTCCACCTTCTCATCGGCGCCGGCAGCCTCTGATGACTCCTGAATAAAGTAGTCAAGGTCAACACGGCCCAGCATTGTGGCCTCTTCACTCTTTATCTTTACGCCAAAAAGCCTCATTATTGATTTAGAGAGCCACGACATGAACATTGATATAGGGTAAAGAAGTATGTAGAAGAAGAAGAGCGGCACAGACATGGTGTTCATCCAGAAGTTTGGCATGCTCTTAAAGAGCATCTTAGGCACAAACTCCCCCGCCACCAATATTATGAGGGTGGATATAAGGGTCTGAATCAGCAGTGTAACTCCCTCACTAAAATGCGGAGCCAGGTAAGGGTCCAGCAGATTTGCAAAGAGAATACCATAGACTACAAGCGCTATGTTATTTCCCACAAGGATGGTGGAGATGTACCTATCGGGGTGGGAATAGTAAATGTCAATAATAGGCGCCACAAACTCATGATTCTGACGGTCAATCTCCAGACGGAGCTTGCTGGCGGAAAGGAAAGCTATCTCCATGCCTGAAAAGAAGGCGGAGAAGATAATTGCTATTAATATGAAAACTGTGGTCGTTGTCATTCTTGCTCCTCTTCATCAACAGGTATGATACCTGTAGGGTTAAGAATCGTGTACTTGGAAAGGCGCTGGTTTGACTCAAAGCCCACACCGTTTATTATCTTGTCACTCTGGGTTATCTTCATCTTGTGGTCTGTGTAGATACGGTCCGCCTTACGGTCCACATAAAGCAGGTCTGTTTCAAAACGCTCCCCGTCAAGATTCATGGACTTTACATTACCAATAAGCACCCAGAACTCCTTTTGGTTGTAGTAGAAGGCTGAGTCTGCGTCAACACTTGCAAAGACATCAAGATTCTCATCAAAACGGTCAAAGTGAAGCCCTTTGGGAAAGTGCCAGTATGGGTCCGCTGGCTTGTCATAGATAACCCACTCAGGGGTGTTGAGACGGAAACGGGTTATGCCGGAGTCTGAGATGACTGTTGACACATCCCACGCATGAAGACCAGGGATGGAGTCTCTTGACTGCACCAGTGAGTCATTTGACGCCACCTTGCCTTTACAGGAGACAAAACAAAGCATAACAACCGCAAGGATAGCGGCTGTTATGCAAGTAAAGTTATATTTCTGTATTCTATACAAATCTTATTAGTCGCGGCAGCGAACTGTCTCATTAATCCATCCGCCTATGTGGAATGACTCACCCACCTTAAGCTCTGGCTTGAAGAACACATCCTCCTTAGAAGGATAGTATTTTCTGTACTGGTTAATAAGAGACTGAGCCATCTCTGTCAGGTCAGGATCAATAGCCTTGGCTCTTTCAAGTTTATCAACTGCAGCCCAATAAACGGTCTTGGCAAGAATCTTGTCATCCTTGTATGGGTTAGCGCTTGGGTCTGTGTACATACGGGCAAGCGCCATGTAAGGCTCACCCTGGGTAGGATCATACTGTATAGCCTTAAGAGCTGCAGCCTTAGCCTCAGAGTACTTACGCTGTGTCATAAGCACACCTGTTATAATGTACTGATATTCAAACTTTATAGAGTCTGCGTTCTCACCTGGCTCTACAAGAGCGATAGCCTCATTGAAGTAGTCAAGAGCCTTGTTGTAGTCCTCCTTCTTAATAGCCTGGTAACCACAACCTGCAGCAGTCTCAGATGTTGGGTTAAGCTGGTGAGCTGCAGCAGATGCCGCAAAATAGACATCGCTCTCAGTGCATTTTGCACTACGATAGAGTTTAATAATAGTTGTAAGGTCAATTACATTATCCTTTGCCTCATCAACCTTCTTTGCAAACACACCGTCAAGAGTGCTGCAGTCTGCTGCACCTGAAGCTATGAATGAAGCGTTAACATTGTTACGGGTCTGTTTGTATGCGTCACGGCTCTTCTCATTAGTGGCAATGCTGCCTGCAAGCAGTTTGTCCATCTTGAGATAGTTGTTAATGTAGCTCTCTTTGTATTTTTCAGGGTCATTCTTGTACTGGAATGTGAGGATACGGAAGTAGTAGTCAACAACACCAGGCTCTGATGCAGAACCACGCTCAGCAACAGACTTCTCAAGCCAAGGCATAACCTTTTCTGCAAAGTTCTTATCGCCGGAAAGCTCTATATAGTCAATAGCCTGACGTCCGCGGATGTAAGACTCTGGATACTTAGGATCTTTTCCAAAGTACACGATACGCTTCTCATAGCAGTCCATAAGCAGGTCAAACCACTCTTTCTTCTTGGCGGCGTCCTTCTCATTGTTCATCTTGTACTTGATAAGGGTTACACCGTTATTGTACAAAGTTCTGCCGGCAGCCTGAGGGCACTCATCAAATACAATCTTGAAGCTGTTGTAAGCTTCTTCGTATGATTTGATTTTAAAATAACTATTCAGAAGGCTGACATTCTCCATACAACGGATGCTATCCTCTCCCGAACCAAACTTAGTGCCGTTGTCAATAGCTTTGACAGCGTATGACGAGGTTGCAGCCGCAAGCAGCAAACCTGTCAGAATAAGAGACTTAAATGACTTCATAACATTTATATTTAGGGTTTATATTAATTTAATCTTCTCTTCACAAACCAACGCTCGTTAAGGGCTATGTCAAGACCAAAGGTGAAATAATCCTCTACAAGACCTACTGTTTTCAAACCGCCTCTGTGACCGTACTCCACAAACACGTTTATGGTGGTCAGGTTATTAAAGAGCGGAAGACCCACACCCGCAGTGATAGCGAACTCCATGTAGCGGTTGTTGTTTATCTTCACGTATGACGGTGAGAAATTGGCGCCAATGCGGTAGCGTATGTTATCTGCATACTTCTTGGAGCCTGGCTTGTAAACATACTCAGCACCCAAGGCAATCTTGTATGTGGTCAGCAGCGTATCTGTGACTCCGTAATAGCGTGCGTTTGAAAAATCACGCCACTCAAAATCAACTCCAGCCAGAAGCGTTTCACCCATTCTGTAAGAGAGCCCCACACCCACGCTCTGAGGATAATCAAAATCATACTTGGTGTTGTCAACATCCTCTTTGTTTGTGTATGTGGTTATTTGACTCTTAATGTTCATTGGAAGTTTAAAAGAGTACGCACCACCTATCACAAGAGTGTTTTTTCCGCCAAGAGGCTGGGTGTACTGAACACCCACATCACAAAGCCACGATGTGGAGTACATGTAGTGCGTTTGTAGCGTTCCCACGTGGAATGACTCATTAGGAAACTCCACCCATCTGCTGTGTGTCACCTTACCAAACATGAAACGTGCGTTGGCACCAACAGCCACACGGTCAAGTATGTTGAAGGAGAGGCCTGCGTACGCCTGTGTGAAGCCACCAGTGCCCTCGTATGTCTGCTTTACATTTATTGTTCCTTTTGATTTAGAGTAATCCTTCAAATCATACGTGGATGCATATTTATATCCCACGCTTGAGAAAGGAATCACACCTATGCTGAAGGCAATAAACTTGTAGATTGGTATCTGAATGGCCACATAATCCACCCTGCCACGGAACTGATTGTAAATCTCACTGCCGCTGCTCACTCCGTTGACTGTACCAGAACCTGCAAAGTTAAGCATAAAGGTGAGCGAGTCAATTGATGAGTATGACGCAGGGTTCATTGGGTTAATAATCCTGTGGTCACGTATACCGTACCCTATTCCGCCCATAGCACGTGCGGCGCCCACGCCCATAGACTGCAGTTCACCATATCCGTAACGTGAATACGGTGATGCTGTGGTCACATTCTGAGCCATAAGCACCAGCGGCAGAAGCGCTGAAAGAAGAAATATGTAAATCCTTTTCAATTCAGATTATAGTTTAAAATTGCGTTCAAACCAATAGCTGTCAGGTTTGAAACTACAAAGATGCTACTTTTTATGTATTTTTCAAAGAAAAATGCGTCTCCACCTGTAAAAAATATTTCAAGCCCCTCTTCCCTCTCCTTCAGATATGATATGTAACCTTCTATCTCATAGGCCATTCCGCACACTACACCATGCCAAATGGCATCTGCTGTATTATTGCCTAAAACTGCGCCGGAAGGCTCATGTCCAAGGTCTATGAGAGGCAGACGGCTTGTATGCTCATTGAGGGAGCGGAAGCGCAGTGACGCCCCGGGCGCTATGTTGCCGCCCTTGTACACTCCGTCAGAGGTTACAAAGTCATACGTAACGGCTGTGCCTGCATCTACCACAAGCAGAGGCCTGCCTGGTTTGAGGCTGGCTGCCCCAACCACTGCCGCCAGACGGTCCATACCCAATGTTTCAGGGCTGCCGTAGCCGTTTCTGACAGGGGTTTTCACCGTGCTGTCAAAAATAATGGTTGGCTTAACATTACGCTTGAGCCACTCTACAAAACCATAGTCATAACCTGTAACTGAGCATATTATTGCGGCTGTAACGCTGTATTTTTCAACAATATGCGCCATATAGTCATCAGTGACGGTATCCTTAACATCAGAGTATATGACGTTATCTCCCTCAAACACTGAGAGTTTCACTCTGCTATTGCCTATATCTACAGTAAGGTTTCTCATCTCTTGGCGGGGGCGGCTATCTTCCAGTCCCAGAGTATCCAGATAAGGAATATTATGCCGTAATAGAGATATTTTGAAGTCTCATGAAGGGAGTCAAAACGTGCGATGTCAGCATCGCAGAAGTAAATTATACCCATGATTCTCAGAATGTTCACGGCAAATAGCACTGCTATTCCGGCTGGTATGAACCACAGTTTGTGCCATGTATGGCGCGGATAGCATAGTATGAGCAGGCAGAAAAAGCCTATCTGCTTCACGCCTGTGCAGTTCCAGACTATCTTGATTGGCGTATCCTGGCTTACCAGATATACGGCGCTTCTTCTTAGCTCCGACTCCACCGATGTGCAGGTGTCAAGCACTCCGTAGACGGCCTGCGTGAGCCAGCCGCTTATGACGGCAAAGAATGACGTTACGTCTCTGCCGTAGAATGTAACGAGCTCATTACCTGAGAGGTCATGCCCCTCATTGAAACCTGCCCGCCACACAAAATGCACTATCAGCAGCACTGCTATGAAGTAGGCTGTGGAGGCTAATGATTTGATTATATCTTTCATAAACTAAACAATAGTTCTCGAGTATGGTGTTGAATCTATAGAATCAAACTCCCCATCCATGAATTTGAACATGCCAGCCACGGCTATCATGGCGGCGTTGTCTGTGGTGTAGGAGAACTTAGGCAGGTATATGTCCCAGCCGTAACGCTGTGCCGCATCCTGGTATGCGCCGCGCAGCCCGCTATTGGCTGACACACCGCCTGCCACAGCCACACGCTTAATGCCTGTGTCCTTGACCGCACGTTTTAGCTTATCCATAAGTGTCTCAATCACAGCACGCTGGAATGAGGCGCAAAGGTCAGCACGGTTCTTCTCTATAAATTCAGGATCCTCTTTCAGGTAATCCCTTACCAGGTAGAGGAATGAGGTTTTAAGGCCGCTGAAACTGTAGTCATAGCCTGGGATATGGGGCTTGGCAAAATTAAACGCCTTAGGATTGCCCTCCTTAGCCAGTTTATCCACGTAAGGGCCGCCCGGATAGGGGCCGCCTATAACCTTGGCGCACTTGTCAAACGCCTCACCTGCCGCATCATCTATGGTCTGCCCTATTATCTTCATATCAGAGGGTGACTTTACAAGAACTATCTGTGAATTACCGCCTGAAACAAGCAGGCAGAGGAACGGGAACTCAGGGATGTGAGGCTCCACGCCCTCCTCTCTAATGAAATGGGCTAATATATGGCCTTGAAGGTGGTTCACCTCCACAAGAGGCACGCCAAGTGACAGAGACAAGCCCTTGGCAAATGATGTTCCCACAAGCAGTGAGCCAATTAGTCCAGGTCCGCGGGTGTAGGCTATGGCGCTGATATCACTTTTGTCAATGCCGGCCATCTTAATTGCCTGATGCACTGTAGGTATTATATTCTGCTCATGCGCTCTTGACGCCAGTTCAGGCACCACTCCGCCGTAGGCGCTGTGCACAGCCTGTGAAGAAATCACATTTGAGAGCAGGTAGCCGTCACGTATTATGGCGGCTGATGTGTCATCACAAGAGGACTCTATACCTAAGATTAAAATATGATTATTTTTTTGCCCCATATAGGTGCTTATAATGTATTTATTATTACTTTTGTAAGATATTTACTTATATAGGACGCAAAGTTATAAAAAAATTCCTTACCATAATAACAGTATTGGCGTTTATTGTGCTTTCAATACCGCTGATAATTACGCTTCTGCTCTCAAACAGAAGCATACAGAATTATGTGGTTGACAAAGCCGCCACTGCAGCAGGTGATTTTTTAGGCACAGAGGTCTCCATAGGGAATATAGAGTACCAGATGCCGGCGTCCATAGCACTTAATGATGTCTATCTGGCAGACCTTGAGGCGGACACACTGGCGTATGTAGGTTCACTGTCGGCACGCCTCAGCATCTCAGCCCTTGCACATAAATGCATATCAATACGCAATGTGGAGATTGACAGGGCCAAGTTCTACCTGAAGACAGACTCCACAGGCCTCACTAACCTGCAGTTTATTATTGACGCACTGCAAGACACCACCCAGACTGAGGCCCCACTGCTTACTTTTGACGCTCCTGGCGTAAAGCTAAAGAACAGCCGTGTGCGCATTGACAACATCTCAATGCCTAAACGCACAGACAACCTTTTTGACGCCATGCACATTGATTTGAGTGACATAAACATGGTTGTGTCACTTAACCATGCCGCCCAAGACTCTGTAAACGTGGAGGTTGACAGATTCTCATTCCGTGAGAAGAGTGGTATGCGAGTGTCACAAATGGAGTTCAAAACCATCATGGGCAACAACCGCATAGCACTTGAGGATTTTAAGCTGCGGCTTATTGAGAGTGAGATTAACATCCCTGTGGCGGAGGTTCTGCTTGACAGCCTGTCACAACTGGCAAGCCCGTCACTGCTGGCCGCTAACGCAAAGGCGCGCTTCTCCATACAGCGCACTCACCTCAGCGGAAAGGATTTTGCAGCGTTTATCCCTGAGATGAACCGTCTGAGACATGATCTGGACATAAGAACGTTCATGGAGTATGACCGTGGAAACCTTGACATCCGCCTTATAGACCTTAGCTACGGCACAAACACAAACCTGAACATGCGCGCCAAGATTCTAAAACTGGCTGACGCGCTTAAGATTAAAGACGGATATAAGAATATCTCGATATTTGCCTACGTGAACAATGTGGGTACTGACCGCGCCGATATTGAGAACACAGTTTCAGACATACAAGGCAAACCGTTCAAGCTTCCAAAGGAGACGGACGGCTTCACAAAGATAAACTTCAGGGGCTCCATCATAGGCAAGCTGCCTGACGCCAAATACGCTGGTGTTATCACAACCAATGCCGGAAACATTATGACCAACGCCAGGGGTGGCTACAACTCCGCCATCGACGCTATAACAATTAACGGCAACGTGGGGCTTGATGATTTTGACTTTGCCAAAATTTTTGGTGATGAGATGAAGATTGGAAAACTCACCTTCAACCTTAACGCTGACGGCGTCTACTACATAGGCAAGAACCGTTTTGCCACAAACGCATCTGGCAGAATCAAATCTTTTGAGTATAACAACTACACTTTCAAGGATTTCCAGATTGACGGTATTTTCAACTCAGACAAGGCTGTGGCAAATGTCTCATTCAATGATGAGAACGGCAACGGAACCCTCTATGCAGACTTCTTTTTTGACGGCACCACCACTGACAAGCTAGCCACACTCAAGCTGCGCTCTGACACCATGAAGTTAGGTAACATGGGGCTCACTCCTGAATACCCTGACCTTACAATATCAGCTGACATTGACGCACGTGCCGAGTTCACCAGCATGGATGACATATCGGGGTATGTGCTTATTGACTCAGTAGGCATTGGCAACATGGGCGTAAACTATGTGATTGACAGTCTTGACATAAACATATTCAAGCACAATGACGTGCAGCACATAACAGTGCGCTCCCCTCTTGTGGAGGCGAATATTGATGGTGAATACAAGTTCTCCACACTCTTCAACAACCTGCAATACCAGGTGGCACGCGAGCTCACAAATCTTAAGCCTATTGAAACCAAGAAGATGGAGAGTTCAAACCGCCTTGACTTTAACGTGAAGATAGCTCCGCTCTCTGACATTGCGTACATGTTCAACTCCAAGAACAGCATTGAAGACACCACGTACGTAATAGGCTCATTCTCAGACTATGATGACTATTTTGACCTGAACCTATCCACAAATGACATTATACTTGATAAAAACAGCATAGACTCTGTGAAAGTTTTTGTGAACTCACACGGCGGAAGGCTTAGCACTGAGGTGAGCGGCATCTATCAGACATTCCTTGACACCACATATCTGAAGGCGAATGTGGGCGTTGAAAACAACGTGGCAGACCTGGACTTTGGTTTTATGAACACTGTGGAGAAGGATTTCAGCGGCAATATAAAACTCTCCACTGAGTTCTTCAAGCCCCAGCACAGTGACGCCATGTTGGAGGTGCTCTGCACGCTGCAGGAGTCAGAAATTATAATGGGAGACTCCCTCTGGACCATAAACAAGGGCACTATATTCTATGATGAGCACAAACTGCTTGTAAAGGACATTGCGTTTGAGAGCACAGACCAGTATCTGAGGCTTAAGGGCGGCATGAACCGCGATATCAAAGGCAGCTTCATAGATGTAGACCTCAAAGGCGTGGACCTTTCATACATAAGTGAGGTGGCATACATGCCTGATATCAAGCTGCTTGGTATTGCCACTGGTAAAGTTGTAATAGGCGGAGCCCTCAATAAAGACCCAATTATTAACGCCGATGTGATGGTTAAGCAGTTTGGTCTGAACCGCCACCCTATTGCTGACGTATGGGCCAAGGCCAACTTTAACAAAGAGACCAAGCGAATTGAGCTTGCCGGCACAGTGGTGAACTCCACGCAAGACACATCATACGTGACCGGATATGTGGCGCCGCTTGAGGAGAGCATGCATCTTGACTGCAGGATTAACGAACTGCCTCTTGGCTTTATAGAGCCATATCTTGTTACATTCTCACATGAGATGGACGGTATAGCAAACGGCAACCTCTCTGTGGGCGGCAGATTTGACGCCATAGAGATTTGGGGCGACGCCTACGTGCATGACGCCAAGTTAGGAATTGACTACCTTGGCTCCACATTCCACTTCTCAGACTCAGTACACATTAAGCGTGACCGCTTCATATTCAAAAACATAGACATATATGATGACCAAGGCAACCACGGTGTTATAGACGGACTTGTAACTCACCACCTGTTCCAGAAGTTCAAATTCCAGATAGGGTTTAAGATTGACAACACCCGTGTGCTTAACACCACGGCCGCAGACTTCCCTGATTTCTACGGCACTGTGTTTGCATCAGGCGCAGCTATGATTGAAGGTGATGAGAGCAAGGTGGACATACACGTAAACGCCAAGCCTGAGGCTAACAGCTACTTTGCCGTGCCGCTTGACAGTTACCGCACCGCCACGGACAACCAGTTCATAACATTTGTGAAGCGTGACACCATCAGACGTGATCCAACCGCCCTGGAAAGGCGTAGGAAGCGTTTTGCGGAAGTGGCTCCAAACTCCATTCTTAACGTAGACCTCACCATAGAGGCAACACCAAACGTGGAGGCACAGATTATACTTGACAGCCACAGCGGTGACGTTATACGAGCCCGAGGCAGCGGTAATGTGAAGGTGACTGTGGACCAAAACGCCGATGTCAAGCTCTATGGCAAGTATGACATCACGGAGGGAGAGTACAACTTCTCTCTGCAGGGCACCATACGTAAGAAGTTTGAGGTGGGTGAAAACAGCAGCATATCATTTGACGGTGACCCTATGAACGGTATCCTTAACATAACCGCCAAGTACCAGACCACGGCGTCACTCTCTGACCTGCTGGAGGAGAGTATGCTGCAAGACATCAAGAGCAACTCTGTAAAGGTGAACTGCATAGCCCGCATAACCGGCAACCTGCAGGAGCCTCAGATTAAGTTTGACATTGAGCTGCCAGGCGCCGATGATGAGGTGGTGCGCCGTGTAAAGGCCACTGTGAACACTGATGACATGATGGTTCAGCAGATGGTGTTCCTGCTTGTGTTCGGCAAGTTCTACAATCCGCAGCTCGCCACCACAAACACGGGCTCTATTGCCACATCGTTTGCCACATCCACAATATCAAGCCAGCTTAACTACTGGATGTCACAGATAAGCAAGGATGTGAACTTTGGTGTGAACTATAATGACGCTAACAAGGACGCCACAAACAACTACTCTGTGGCTGTGAATGTATCCACAAACCTATTCAATAACCGCCTTATCATTAACAGTAATGTGGGATATCGCCGCCAGTACGGTCAGGAGAACTTTATTGGAGACTTTGATGTGGAGTACAAACTCACGCCGTCCGGCCGTTTCCGTCTGAAGGCCTACAACAAAACCAACGATATGCTCTACTCCACCGCCCTCTACACTCAGGGCTTGGGCGTGATGTACAAAGAGACCTTTGACACTTGGGAGAACCTTGGCAAGACCTACAAGGAACTGACGCGCAAAAAGACTCCTGAAGAGAAGGCCGCTGCCAAGGAAAAGAAGGAGAAAGAGAAGGCTCAGAAGGCCAAAATCAAAGCCGCCAAAAAGGCGTTGCGTGAAGACCGCCGTCGCCGTCACAAGGAGTACGTAGCCAACCAGAAGGCCGAGAAGGCTCGCCAGAAAGAGGAGAAGCAACGCCTCAAAGAGGAGCAGAAACTCCAGAAAGAGGCAGAAAAAGAAAAGCGTTAAACCGCAGGGTTTAACGCTTTTTTCATATCAATGCTGAGAGTATTTAGTTCTTCACGCAACGAACGCTGTAAGCCCTTTTAAACAGATCTTTGTCACCGTGATAGCAGGACAGATAGTCAGAATCGCTAATTAAGGAGCAGTAGTAGGACTTGTAATTGTAATCGCTTGGAGTAGCCGACCATAAATAGGTGGTGAGTCCCAGAAAGCACACTACACTTCCTTTTGCATAGCCAGCTGGCAGGGCCGAAAAGTAGTAGTAGTCAGTACCTCTGTCAGTTTTCCCCCAGCCAGATTTGGTTTTCAGTATTTTACCAACATTAGGATAACCTTCATTCTCGTTTTTTACTCCGCCTAACGCCTCAGCAAGGGCGTCCCAATCCGCATTAGTGGGCACATGCCAACCGTTGGGACATATACCCTGGCGTCTGCCCTCAAAAGGGGGCTTCAAAGCCTCAGCTTCAGTGGCAGTAATACCTACGGCAGCAGACCAATTATATAAGTAGCCTAAATTCGCAATCTGTTCTGACGAAAGGGATCCTGCATATTTATCGTCCTCCCAAAGCTCCTTTTCTGAAGCATCAACGCAATATGGGTTGTACGTTACTGTTCCTGGATTTTCAGATGTGTACATAGTGATATTGGAACCAGCTTTTCCACTCGATGTGTCATACTTGTGACAGCGCATATTCTCCGACATCCAATACTGATTTCCAATCTTAACATAGTTGTACCTATTACCACAAATATCATTAACAAATAATACTTCAACAGTAATCTCACATGTAGCAACATTATCACCAACAATCGCCATTATTGTTGTTATACCCTTCCCAACACTGGTAACAAGACCATTGTCATCCACAGTCGCCACCTCTGTCTTAGATGATTTCCACGTAATTTTTGGATTTGTGGCGTCAGCAGGAAGCACTGTAGCCTCAAGTTGGAATGTCTTGCCTAAACTATAAAAAGCATACTCTGAAACTGACAGCGTTACAGACTGCACAGGTACTACAGCTGCTGGCTCACTCTTTTTCTCATTGCACCCTGATAGTACCAGCAGTGCAAATGACATAATTAATAATAATGCAGTTGACTTTTTCATATTCAGAATTTGAAAATAGTTTATCGTTTGCAAAACTACACATAAAATCACGGAAACGCAAATATATTTTGCAGTTATGGCTCAAATTACTATTTTTGCATAAATGTGAATTGATATTATGAAAACCGTATTTATAACAGGAGCTTCATCAGGGATTGGTGAGGCTACAGCGGAAAAGTTTGCACAGAACGGCTACCGCCTTATTCTTAATGCACGCAATGTAGAGAAACTTACTGCTCTCAAAGAGC
>JAEEGL013628696.1_pt1 | contig 16460 bp, 14 predicted proteins | sample 9134231 | NCBI WGS metagenome assembly JAEEGL01 (sample SAMN16246548, study PRJNA631951) | gut metagenome | biome: gut microbiome; feature: rumen; material: fiber-attached | host: Bos | place: Iran: Karaj | collected 2018-10
AGACGCTGCGGAAGAGGATGAACAGGATCACCGTATTGGCCACCCCGGTAAACATCGTCGCGACGCTGAACAGCGCGATGCTGAAGACGATGATCTTCTTCCGGCTCATCCGGTCGGCGAAGTAGCCGGCGAACGGAACGGTCAGGGCAAAGAAAACGTTGAAGCAGGTGGAGATAAGACCCATCGTCGAATCCGTCGCTCCGAGGAACGCCTGGATATGGGGCAGCACGGCCCCGAAGACGGCCCGGTCTCCCTGATTCAAAAAGTAAGCAAACCACAGCAGCAGGACGACTTCCCACTTGTAAAAGGCAGAACGCGTGTTGACTTTCATAGACGCTTCAATTTATTGAATACGCAAAGATACATATTTTTTTGATACCACAGTACACCCCAGTGGGAAGATTCCGGAACAAGTCCGGAATGACGGGGAAAGACAAGTCCGGAATGACGGGGAAAGACAAGTCCGGAATGACGGGGAAAATAATTTTTGCAGAGTTAAAAAAATGAATTATCTTTGCAGTCCCGATTCACGGTAATCGGTCCGCCACTTTAGCTCAGTCGGTAGAGCAGCGCATTCGTAACGCGCAGGTCGTCAGTTCGAGTCTGATGAGTGGCTCAGAAAGAGGCCCCCGGGCCTCTTTTTATTTTTTAGAAATTCAGTCCGAAAGAGAAGGCCATGCCGAATCCGGTGGAATTGCACCAGTGCGCGCTGACCTTCAGCGGTCCCAGGACGGTCTTGCGTCCATATTGGATGCCGACGGCGAGGTCGATATTGTCCTTGTCCGCCAGAACGACGGCCACGGTGGGCCGATAGCGGCGGATGGAGTCCATCCGGGCGCGGACCCTGGCAATGGCGACAGAGTCCTCGGCAGGGTCGAAACTGTCCATCAGAAGGCCGTTCGGATGGGACTGGGCGCCGAGCGTAAGTGTTGCAAGCAGGCAGATGAGGACGGGGAGGATTCTTTTCATGGCTGAGACGTGACCGAGCCGATCATAAACAGCGATATCAGCGGCCGGGTCGGTGAATTGGTGATAAGCGTCATGTAGACATCATGGTCTCCGGGGGGAAGACCGGTCGTGTCGAAGGTGACGGTGACGGTTCCCTTCCCGCCGGGAGCAACGTCCTTTATCGGTGCGAACGTGACGCCCGGGGTCTCGGTATCGGCCTTGTGACAGACAAAGACACCCTTGCCTTTATTGATGAAGGTGAATGTTTTCGTGACTTTCTCCCCGGCTTCGACCGTACCGTAGGACAGGGTGCTGTCGTCGAACATCGGCAGGGAGGCCTGTTCCTTTTCGGCGTCGGTCCAGGTGGAGAAATCCTCCTTGGTGACCGCCCGGATGCTGAGCGCCGCGGCGGGATAGGCCGTGCCGCCGACAACCGGCGTAGCGGAGTAGATGTTCTTGCCCCAGCGCTCGCGGGAGGACTTGACCGAGAAGGTCAGGGTCGCCGTGGAACGTGCAGGGATTGGATTGGGCGATACGCTGAGTGCGAGACCGTCCGAGACATCCTTGAAGGAGACGCTGACGCTCTTGCGGCCGAGATTGGCGATATAGACCTGATCGCCCGTCTCGTGGCCCTGCTCCATATTGCCCGCATTGAGTTCGCGGGACTTGAGGCCGAGCACGCCGGCCCGCACCGCCCCGTAATTCTCCTCCAGAGACTGTTTCCGCTCGTGAACGTTGCCCCGGATCCGGAGGGTTACCGACTTGCTGAGCGAGGAGAGATAGACAGTAAGGGTCTTGTCGAAGGGATACGGACCATCCTCATTCTTGTAGGTGACGGTGATCTTGCCTGTCTTGCCGGGTTGAAGGGGCTCCTTGGTCCAGGTGGCGTCCGTACAGCCGCAGGACGTGATGACCTCATAGATCGCAAGCGGCTCCTTGCCGGTATTCTTAACATGGAACGTGCACGTCTTGGGCCCGTCGCTCTCGGCAAAATCGCCGAAATCGTGCAGCACCTTGTCGAACTCCACGCCCTCCCCAACACGGACAGGCTCGTTGCCCTTCGGGACCGGGACCTCCGCCACGACGGGGTCGGCGGAGATATTGCCGTTCTCGTCGAGAATCTCATCCTCGGGCGCCTCCCCGATAATAAGCGTCGTATCCGGCGCAATCTGCAGCGTATCCGCCCCCACGCCCGGATCCTCGGTCCCCTTATGCCCCCTGTGGAAGCACGCCCCCGCCAGCACCGCCAGCGCTATGATCCCTATTCTTCGCATAATGTACAAATATAAGGAATTTTTCCCTATTTGCCACCCATAGTGCTACAGGTCCTCCAGACCGACGGACGACCAGTGACAAAAATGGGGTAAAACGTAACAGGTCCTCCGCGGTGACGGAGGACCTGTTACACTTCGATAAGGTTACAATTGGGATAGAATCTCTGCCACATATGCTGGTGACATCTCTAAAACCCGGGAAAGTTGTTTCAAATCCGCTCCGCTTCTCCTGTGCAACTCATAGACAAGTCGCTTCTTCTCTCGGTCTGTCAAATCCGACAACTCCGTTTTTCTAAACAGGGAGGCGCATATATCCCGGGTCATAATGACGAGGCACTTATCCTGGAAAGACGGAAGCATACCGTTTTCTGATTCAAGCACCTTCCGGGCCTTTGAAGAGTTATTCAGAAAATAATTCAATCGGTTGGGCGTACGGAAGATTGCTTCCACCATATCCTTCCGCACAAAGGACTCTGGAAGGATATATCCATCCTCTCCCAGGATATTATTCTCCCCAAAGGACTGATGACTATGAAGGATGCGACGCCTCTCCCGATAGCCCATACTTCCGACTTTGCGGCCCTTGAGATTCCGTGCTGTAAAAAAACAGTTGCCGCATCCCCAGGGATATTGAACCGGATGCAGGACGATATTCGCAGCGACGGGATTCATCAAGATATAGGCAATTACTCTCTCCAAATGTTCCTTCAAAGCTGATACTTCCTGACAATCCAGGACGTTCTCCCTTAGGAAACGAAGTGTACGATATTTGCGATTGAGATACTGACTGTATACTTTCTTGAAATAAGAAAAGACTTCTCGTGCCTCCATTTCATAATTCGCGGCCAGCAAAAAGTGCACGTGATTGGACATCAGCACAAATACCAGAAGCGCCACCCCGCAGTGAGCCGCGGCAAGCGCAACAAAATTCATCCCGGCCTTAAAATCCTCATCATCCCGGAACCAAATCCTGTTCTCCAAGTGCGAGGAACTGAGAAAATAGTACTTCATCGCGTCTCATTTTGGAAGCAAACCTACAGATTCTAGAACTGTCATCCTATAGCATAAAGAGTCTAAGGTGCAAATATTTTTATGTTTTTTGAATGTTTTCGCTGTTTTTTGAATTTTTACATTGATTTTTTAAGAAAAGGGATGGCGCCTCTGCGAGCAAGTTTCTCGCAAATGTTGCCAAACATACAAGGGGCCTCCCGGCCCCTAGAGGCGCCATCCCCCAATCCTCGCAAGCGACAAGTGCTACAGGTCCTCCAGACCAATGGACGACCAGTGACAGAAAAGGGGGTAAAACGTAACAGGTCCTCCGCGGTGACGGAGGACCTGTTACACTTCGGCTAGAACTGAAGCTCCCAACAAATGGGGAGACTTACGTTAGATTATTCTACATAGACAGGGCGGATCGTCAAGCCTCTGGTGCGATGACAATTCCCCGTATTAGCGTGCCCGGAATCGTCAATGCCCTCATCAATGGTGAAATGGATGGACATATACTGAAAGGTAGGACCGATGGTGGAAGACCAATAGTCACCAAAGGAATTTGAATCGCTAAAATAAGGGCCTTCCCAGGAACCGGCCGCGGGGAAGAACACCGAGTTATCCGTAGATTTCTGCGTAATCCGGAGACCATAGATCTTATTGTGGGCGGCATTGTATTCATAGCCCCATTCCCACATATAATGCTCCGTATCCTCCTTCAAGGCAATCAACGCCTCGAACTCCTCAGCCGTAGGCATACGCCAATTCCCTCCCAGTCTAACTTGAGCCGCATCATCCTCCGGCTGAAGCACGGTCAGTCCGTCGGGGCCTTCCGGGCGGCTTTTCGAGTCCCAGTCCTCCGGAATATCTTCTCGGCAATACTTAATTATTTTGTGAAGATCAACATTGTAATGGGCATAATTATCTTGATGGTACTCCTTCTTCGGCAACGTCTCTCCCCAGGCGTAATAAAGCCCGAATTCATAAGGTTTGGATGCACCCAGATTACAACTGGCCCACTTGACATTCTTGCCGTTGACGATCAGGCCGATATCCACGATCTCCGGCGTCGGCACCTTCTTGCCCCTCTTGCCGGGCAGGTCTGTTCCATCACAGGAAATCATCAGGAGGATCACCGGGACGGTCAGTAGAAAACAGAAAAACCTTTTCATTTTAAAATCTTATTGAAGTATTAATTTCACAAAAGTAGTAAATTTATGTCGATAATAAAAGGTTAACGGAAGACAAGGTGGCACATAATTTATAGGGATTGGAAATGTCGGGAATAATGATTATCTTTGTGCCGCTGAAACGGCAACAACTATATTAAATTATAAACACTATGGCTTACAAGATTGACGAAAACACCTGCATTGCTTGCGGGACCTGCATCGGTGAGTGCCCTCAGGGCGCCATCAACGAGGGTGATGTGTACAGCATCAACCCCGAACTCTGCGTCGATTGCGGCACCTGCGCCGACGCTTGCCCTATGGGCGCCATCGCTCCGGCAGAGTAGCTAGAACGTACTCCTCCGGGTCATCCGGAACGGACAGTGCACTTTGGAAAGATTGTGGTCGAGGATCATCCTGGCTGCAATCTTTCCCATTTCCGGGAAGTCCGTCGAGATGGTCGTCAGCCCGCCGAGCATCACCTCGTTGAGCTCGAATTCATTATAGGAAATGATGCGGACATCGCTCCCGACCTTCAGGCCGAGGGCCGAAATCCGGCGCGAAAGTTCCACCAGGCCCGCGTCCACCTGGGAATTCAGCAGGAGGAACGTATCCCCCTTCTGCGGCCTGTCGGGAACGGAAGAGAAAAATTCCACCGGGATCGCATACTCCGCGCAGAAGCGCTCCACACCCCGGCGGATATGTGAGCCATAGAGACTGTCTGGCAGGGTCACCACTTTCAGCGCCGAAGAGGAACGCAACTTGTCCAAGCCCTCCGTCAGGCCGTAATAGACGTCATTGTCGAAGTCCTGATATACCGCCCCGAAATGGCCGGTGAAGCCCGGAATGAGCCGGTCGAGCATAATGAGCTTCCGGTTCGGAATCCGCGAGACCAGCTTCAACGCCTGCGCCTGTGAAGCCTCGTCGAGCGGGAAATGCGGGGTGATGACGTAGTAGTCGAAGTCGTCGAGGTTATTGTCAAGGTAGTAGTGCAGCAGGTCGAGACTCTGATTGTGGGTGAGAATCGTCATCTCAGCCCGGCCGCCGATTTCCGCGCTGAAGCTGTTGAAAATTACCTGCTTGTAGATGCTGAGCTTATCAAACAGCAGGAGGATCGAAAGCGGAGCAGTGCCGGCGTCGGGCGCATTGACGTAGAAGCCCATCCCGTGCCGGGGACGGATAATGCCGCGGTCGCGGAGAATACCGTACGCCTTCTTAACCGTCTCGCGGGATATCTTGAGATCCTCAGCCAGTTCGTTCATTGACGGGAGACGGGATCCGGGCGCAAGTTCTCCGCTGCGGACTGCCTTTTCGATCTCCTGGGTAATCTGCTTGTAAAGCGGCTTGTTACTGCCGGGACCTACGGCTAACTTCATTTTTTAAGCGAAATGTGAAGATGGACAAAAAACGGCACCGAAATAACTTCCGGCGCCGTAGAAATCGGACGAATGCCCCTACATTTTGAAGAGCATACCCAACATCTGGTCGGGGTTCACAGCAACCAGATAGTCACCGGCTTCGGCAACCGTGATGCCATGGCAACCATTCCAATCGACGAGATCGAACGTTTCTTCCAGCTCAGGAGCGCCGGCAGCGTCAAGGCCGAGAGCCACCTCGAAGGATTTATCCCTGCGGAACTTGAAAGTATCGTTCTCCTTAAAAGACACCTCTGCAACATACCAGCCATCCTCGTCCTCGATCATCGGGATGTCTGCCGGGTTTCCGACACCACCACTGACAAACCAGTTGCCATTGAGGCTTGCACGGGTTGCGGTGATGAGAACCTGATCGACCAGGAGGGTGTTGTAAGAAGCGACGACGGTCACCGTGCTGGTACGCCCGGGCTTTAGATTCTTCTCGAGGATGGAAATGGTCATCGAAGCGGAAGTCTGACCGGCGGGGATGATGATTGCGGGTTGATAAGAAACGCATTCGGGAGCGACGTCGGAGCCCCCGCTGACACCGATGCTAATCGCAACGTTCTCAGCGGCAGCCTTGCTGCCCGTGACAGTAATGGTAGCGGAGCCGTTTACGAAGGCTTTGTCCGCCGACAGGGAGTACTGGATCGGATCCTCCTTGACCTCTTCGGGTTTGCAGGCAAAAGCGGCTACAGCCAGTGCCGGGATCGCAACAAAATACAGTAATTTTTTCATAAACGTTTTATTAATAATTAGTTATAATTAATTTCGGGTCGACTTTCATCGGGATCAACTACAAATATAGGGAATTTTTGGTTATCTTTACCAAAAGTTTTGAAAAATTTTTATAAAAAGATGAAGTACCTCTCCTTTTTATGCGTTCTTTTTGCCGGGATTTCCTTCAGTACACCAATGTCTTTGGGCACTTACAATCTTAACGATCTCGACAATTGCAACCGTCGGCACAATACCTATCAAATCGAAACCCTCGCCGAAAAACCCGGCGGATGGGACTGCCATTTCGACTCCGGGGGAAAAGACGCCGGGGCCATTGATATCTCCCGCGCATAGAATCATTTGCAAGTGTATGTTACGATGAAACCTTAAAGCTTTTCTCTATGAAAAAATATCCTTCAATCACCCTCGGCCTTCCTTCCTGGCGGATCATACTCTATCTTCCTGACCTTCAATCCGGTTATTACCGCGGCACCCGTTTCGACCACGCGGGGGTCTTCGCCTCCGTCCGGCTATTCGGCAAGGAATTCTGCGCTCCCTGGCTGGAGGCGTGCGACCCCTTCCGGCACGATAACGTCCAGGGGCCGGCCGAAGAATTCGGCGTCGTCGGCTTCGACGAGGCCGCTCCGGGTGAGACCTTCCTCAAGATCGGCGTCGGCCTTCTCCGGCGGCCGGATGACGCCCCCTACGACCACTTCCGCCTCTATGAGATCGCCGATCCCGGGCGCCGGGAGACGGTTTCCGACAAACATTCTGTCACGATGCGCCACATCCTGGACGGGTATTACGACTATACCAAAATCATCCAACTCGGTCCGCTCGGCGAAATGCGCATTTCCCACAACCTCACAGCTTTCGTCCCGCTGCAGAGCAACGTATACAACCACAACTTCTTCACCCTGGGCTCCTACAGCATCCGGAGCGGTCGGGAAGTTCTCTTCCCCTATCCGGTCGACGGGGCCTGGCGGGAAGACTATGACAGCATCTATCCGATGCCCGGGACGTCAGTCGCGTTCCGCCGGACTCTCAAAAAGGGCGATTCCGTCTTCTGCGGAGGCATCCACGCCGTCCAGAGCGACACCTCCCCCTATCGCCTTGTCATCCGGCACGATGGCACAGGGCAGGTCGTGGAAGTCTCCTCCCCTACGCCCTTCAACCGGGCCAATTTCTGGGCCAACCACCGCGTCGCCTGCATCGAGCCCTTCGTCGACTTCGCCCTCGCCCCCGGCGAGACCTTCACTCAGGACATTGATTATAAACTTTCGATATAACAGAAAAAGCTCGGAATGGCATTACTGTCATCCCGAGCCTGGTTTCTGAGCCTGTCGAAGAAAGCAGGCGAGAGGATCTCCTTAATCGTACCGGAACTCCAGTTCATCCAGCCAGAGGATGCTGCCTTTACCGCCGGTGTAGTAGTTGGCGTAGTAGCTGGAGGCGCTGATGATAGTTGCGAACGTCGGCGTGCGATAGTCGCGGTACTCGAGCGGGAAGTCGAATTCCACCCACTGGCCATTCGTCGAAGGAAGTTTCAGGTTGAAGTAGGCGATGATGCGCTCCTGATCCATAATCTCTTCGCTGTATGTCTCGATGAACCGTTGCGGATGGTCCTTCGTCTTTACGGAGTACACGACAAACCTTTCGTCCCAGTCGCTGAGGAAACACTGCAGCTGCCCCATATCCTCCTTGCCGAGCCACTCCGTATGGTCGTTTTCCTTATCTTCCGCATAGTCGATCGTCTGAGGCAGATAGCAGTACCATCCGTGCAGGGAGGTAGGCTTGGACGTGAATGGAACTCCATGGTGCAGCTCGCAGCCGATGCCCGAGAGACGCGCGAACTGGCCTATATAAATATTGCCTCCGGCAAACCGCACACCCGCATAAATGCTCTCCATCCTTACGCTACTCTTGCCTTCTCCCCTTCCGGCTTCACAGACAAAATTCTTGTCAGGAGTGGTATTGCTGGAGCCGATAAAGTTGCCGGTTGCCTTGTTGGCCGAATCCCAGACGTATGTTGGGGACGGATTATACGGATCCTCGCCCTCCTCCGGGAAAGGACACCAGATATTGCCTTCCTTGTGCCAGGTATCAAAGTTCATATTGTAGATCTGCTGCTCGGTGTCGGTATGGAACGCGACTTCCTTGCTTGTCTTCTCACCTTCTTTCACGCGGACGATATAATCCGTGTCGGTCGCGAGATTCTTGATCGTCGCGGTAATGCCAACCCCGGCGATCTTGGGATCCTTGACGGTATGCCAGGAGGTTTCGGATCTGCGTTTATACTCCAGAGAAGGAGTCCCGTTGCCGCTGAATACTGCTCTAACATCCGCCTTATGGCACCACGGGATCACGCGCTGCACTTCCATCTCGACCGCAATCTGCACGGCACGGAGGGTCCAGGTCGTGATCTTGTCCTTCCACTCCACGTCAAAGGTCCGCTCCAGGACACAGTCCAGCACAATCGGTAGATACATTTGCTTTTCGACGACCGAACTGCCTTCAAACGTAGACTCATACCCCTTCGTGGAAACGACCTCCGACCCTTCCGGACCGAGTTTCATATCCGTGAAATTAATGGACTGAAGGGGCTGATCCTCCGTTACGGACAAAATGATGGAATGGTTGGCCTCGTTGATCTGCGCATCCCCTACCTGCTTGTCACATGTGACGAAGCGCCGGATCGTCTGGGTCGCGATAATTTTCCAGTCATAATCCTGGTAGGTCGAGAGCGTAACCTCGAAAGGCGTGGTCAGATCCAGATATTCAGGAATATCCACGGAAGGCACCGACATCTCGCTCAGTGTGTAGGACTTGACCTTGACGTGGTCCTTATCGGTCGCCTCTTCCAGGTCTATCGTGACGGTATGTTCATTCTTGTCAATATTCACGGTCTTGGCGCCCTCCACCTCAAACGAGATGAAGCCACCATAGACCAGCGGATAATCGAGGTCATTCTCGATACATCCCCCAAGAAGCAGGCACGCAGCGGCCGCTATGTAGAAATAACGTCTCATTGGGCTTGGTCTTTGGGTTTCTTTTCGGGACGGTGCCGCTTGTCGAGGAAATAGACATTCATTCCCACCTCAACGGAGAAGACATCCAGGCCGAAAGAGGTATTGGCACCGTGGTAGCCACTCTGGTTGACCTGATTTTCCTTCTGCTTGACATTGCGGTACGTCAGACCGAGTACGCTCATCTGGGCCGTCAGCGCCATCGCGTTGGTCGCGAAGATGCAGAGACCCGGGACGAAGTTGATGCCAACTTTGTACACGTCGGTATAGACACCGTGTTTGAGCCCGTCCTCGATCTTGTAGCCCTTCGTCTGTCCGTATGAGCCGCTGAGACGGCCCTCCAGCAGGATGGCGAAGCGTTTGCTCTGCGCCAGCGGCATATAGTTGCGGAAAAAGAGGGCTGCCGAGAAGGTGTTGGAAATGTAGTAGAAATCATCCACGCCGAAGGACAGGTCGGATCCGATATTGATATCGAGATTCCCCAGGCCGAACGAGGCCCGGGAATAGCCCAGGTGGGTACCGATGGAGGTATTGTTCCACAGGAAATACTCGTAGGACGGGGCAATCTTGAACCGATAAATCGAGCCCTTGACACCTGTCAGAAGGGACGGCACCAGCGAATAGCCGATGTCGTCCATTCCGGTGTCGCCGACCCGGTAGTTCAGCAGGCTGAACGTCAGGCCGAGTCCGGACGAGCCTTTCGGGATAAATACGGTTGCCGGAGCGTCGATGCCCCTGTCGAATGGGACGTAGGGCCTCTCCTTCTTCTTCTGGGCTCCCGCCGGGATGGCGGTGAGCCCGAGAAGAATGAGAAGGGATATAAGCGCTTTTCCTTTCATTTAATCACGATAGCCAACCAGTTCACGCTCGGCGGCGGTGAGTTGGGCCGGGTCGTAGACCAGGGAGAACTCATCAACCTTCAACAGGGAGCCGACACCGCCGGTGAAGTAATCCGCATACCGGGAGGCAGCGCAGGAGATCACGATATAGGTCGGGGTCTCGTTGGTGCGGCGGTACTGGATCGGGATGGTAAACTCCTTGTAAGCGCTGTCGTTGACGTTGGAGAACAGGCTGCCATAGGCGATGATGCTCGGATCATCCTTCGGAAGGAACTGCTTCTTGGAGGTGTTGATGTGGAACATCCCTGACCAGTTCACGAGGTAGATCTCGATCGAGCAGATATCCGTCTGACCGGACATACTCTGGTAAGGAGCCTGCGTCTTGTTGATCGTCTGCGGGTTGTACTTATAGTAACCCTTCAGGGCAATCGGCTTGCCGTTGAAGCCGTAGCCCCAGTCGATCTCGGCACCGACGCCGGAGACCTTGCCGAACTTGCCGATGTAGATGTTACCGGCAGCGAACTGTCCCATTGCCGTGGAGGACTCCATCCGGACAGCCTTGCCGCTGACGACGTCGCTCTCCTCCGGGGTCGTAGGAACGACGCCCAGACCGGCGGTACCCGGATTGGCGGAATCCCAGACGTGGTTGCTCGAAGAAGAGTTGGGCATCCAGGCGCTGCCATCCTTGTACCAGGAGTCGAAATTGAGGTTCGGGACCGTCGGCGTACCGATCGTCGAGAAGGAGATCACGGGCAGGGAGACCTCACCGTTCTGCTCCTTGGTGATATCGGTGTCGGTGACGGTACGGAACACATAGCTCGAACCGGCATCCAGCGACCAGACCTCGGCCTTGATGGTCTTGGTGGCCTCGTTGTAGGTCACATAGCTGTTTGCATCCAGCCAGGTGGCGGAATTGTTCTTGCGGTACTGGACCTTAAGGCTGGACGGACGGTCGACGGTGTACCAGACACCCTCGAGGATCGCGAAGCGGGCCCAAGGCGTGGCGCTGACGGCGCGGGACTCGACCGGAGGAATGATGGTGATGTTGTAATTCACCATATTATAGGCATTCCGGGTATCGACAAGCGTCGTCTGGAACTTGTAGGATCCGACGGGGAGATGCGAGATGAAGGTCGTGAGGTCGATGACCTGCACGTCCGTCGTACCGAAGTCGACGACGCTGCAGGTGATGCCCGCCGCCTGGATGGCGGAGAGATCCTGGGCCGTGACGAGGTCGGTCCACTTCGGGAGACCGAGGGCGGTGAGACCGGCGTCATTGTGGGAAATCACCAGCGAACCGATACCGCGGGACGCCTCGAAGGAGACGGTGCGGGTCTCGCTGTTACCCTCGATGAGGGTGATGTCGTTGGTGAGCGGGAAGGACGGGGTCGTCACCGGCTTGCCGTCGGCGCCGAAGTCGAGCTTCATTTCGTACTCGTTGTACACGGTGGAATCGTCGACGATGATCGTCAGAACGAAGCCGCCGGTCGTGGGCGTGTCGTCGCTCATGGAGAATTTGAAATGGTAATGCTGATTGGCCTTGACACCGGTAATGGCGTGCGGACCGTCGTGATAGGTCGCGCCGTCGGCATTGACCATACTCAGTTCGTAATTGAGCGTGCCGGTCACGGCGAAATACGCCGTATTGCCCACCGTATTGGAAGCCTTGGAGAACAGCAGTGCCTCGCCAGCTCCGTTGTCGACCGTGACGCGGTAGTCGCTGAAGAGTTCGGGGATAGGATCCTCGAATTCGACTGTCACCATCGTGTTAGCCAGGGTGGCGGTGATGTTGGCCGTCGCCTTCTGCTCAGGCTTTACGAGAATCGTAGCGGAACCGCTGTAGTAAGCGGATCCCCAGGCCGCCGCCGACTGGTTGCCGGAGGTGGCGGTCACCGTGTAGCGTCCCGCGGCCACCGCAAGCGGCTCGGTCGCGAGCGTCCGGGCATCCGCAACCGTGTAGCTGTGGATACCGTCCTCGCCCACTATCGAGAGCGAGAACACCATATCTTCCGACGGCGTCTCGGGACTCTTGACGACGAGTTCGGGATCTTCCGTTCCCACGCTCACCGTCAGGTAGCCCGTGCCCTCGAACCCGCCCTTCTTGCAGGAGAAGAGCGCGAGGAGCAGTGCCGCCGGAACGAGTATGTGAATTAACTTTCTCATAATATGACGCTGAGCTTATTACGGAGCAACGAAGGTAATCATCTTCTCAAGGAGATTGCCCTCTTCGTCGCTCACCTTGAGGTTGAAGTAATGATAGGTATTCGGCGCAGGCTGATACATCAGCGCAAGCGGAATGAGGCCCGAAAGTGAGAAGGTCACGTGCGTCTGGCCGAGGAGGTCATCCTTCAGCGGAATGCCGAGGCCCATCCCTCCGAGGTTCTCGCAGAGCGTGTCGTCATAAATCATATCCATCCAGAACGGATTGCCGGGAGCATATTCGTAATCCGGCGTAGAAGACAGCGCGGCGAGGGTCTCGCTGAGGACATTGCTCTCCACGTCCACACCGAAGGTCGCGATCTTCAAGGGCACGTTGAACTCAATCTCGACCATTCCGTCCATATTGCTTTGCATCACAATCGGATCGAAGTCAGGATTGGTTGCCCAGGTCGCGGTCGGGAGGTTGGGATCTACCACCGGCGGATTGTCCGGCCCCGGATCGTCACCGCTGCCCGGATCATCACCGCCCTGCTCGCCGCCGTCAACCGGCGTCTCGGCCCAGCCGTCTACGTAGATATCGTCATTCTTCTCAACGACCTGATCGTCGATGATCAGCTCGAACTGAGCCTCACCGGTCACGCGGGCATCGAGGTTGATGATGTGGTGATCCCTTGCGGCCACCGTGGAAATCGTCTTCATAGAACTGGCTTCGGTCTGGTCGATGGCTCGTTTGCCATACACCTTCACCAGCAGCGGAGCCACGGTGAAGTAGCCGGCGTCGCCACGCTCGATCTTCTCGTTGTCCCAGGTCAGGGCGTTATCGCCGTCCACGGCTTCCGTCCAGTCGCCGGCGTTGGTCACGACGACATTGAAAAGCTCCATTTCCTTGGCGAAATTCGTCGAAGGGACGATGGTGACCTTCATATTCGAGAGGGTGCAGACCAGGGAGACCGGGGTCATTTCGCCGGCGGCGATCGTAAACTCAGCGGAACCGCTGTAGATCGGCTGATCCCAGGCGGCGTCCAGCTTATAGAGCGAGGAGGCCGTCACGGTGTAGGCACCGCTGCTGAGCTCGATGTTCTGCGGCATATCCGCATAGCGGGGATATTCCCTTGTCCAGCCGTCGGCGGGACGGGTGATCGTAACGACGAACTCCTTGATGTCGGTGTTGGTCGACTTGGTGATGTAGTCCCCACTGGCGGTGGCGACCTTGAACTGGAGGGTTCCGATACCGGCCTCCGGTTTCACCTTCTTGCAACCGCAGAGTACCGCGGCCGCGATTATCATAATGGCGTAAACTGTCTTTTTCATAGCTTACTGGTATAACATTTCAACATTGTCAAGATAAAGGACATTCCCCGCGTGGAAGCGGTGATCTCCGGAAAGGGTTGTGACATCCACCCTGTAGAAATATAGGATGCTGCCACTGTCGAGGACCTTCGGCTTGTCGCTGGCATTCTGGCAGGACATAAAGCGGAGCTTGATGCCGCCGGCCTTGCGGTTGGTGATGCTGTAAGTGATATTCACCGTCGCGGCCGTCCAGTTGTTGACGTCACTCTGGACGTCATTCTTCGTACCCTCGCCGATGACATTGCCGTTTTCATCGAGAATCTCGATATGCACATAGTAAGGTGCATAGCCGGAAGCGGGAGCATCGAGCTTGTACATAAACTTCAACTTAGACGGACGGTTCGAGAAGGTGCCGCCTTCGGAGAGCTTGGCCCAGTCGCCGAGCGTCTGGTTGTTGGCCGTCCCGATGAAGACCTCACCCACGTGATAGTTGCTGTTGGTCGTCCAGTCGGAGCCATTGGTATCCTCGCCGACGGTGGCAATGATGATACTCTTTCCGCTATAGGCGCCGCTACTGATGACGGAAACCGTCGGGAATGCCTTGTAATCGGTATAGGCATCCGGACCGTTGGCCGTAGGCCGCATCGATACAGGGCTGTTGACCGCCCAACTCCGGGTGCCGGTCTCGCTGTAGAGCTGCCACCAGGTGACGTCGGCAGAGAGATTAATGGCGGAGCCATAACCACCGAGACCGTCGAGAGTATGCACCTGCTCGGTATATTCCTCGAAGCCGGCATTGGGTACCTGCTCGGGATCCTCTGTCTTGATCATCGTTTCGGCGGAGTAGTTGTCGCCGGAGGTGCCGATGATGACGCGGGTGTGATAATTGGCGCCTGCGGTGAGGCCGGTCGGAGTGTTGAACACGACCCGCTTACCGGAAACGCTCTTCTTGGTGACATTCTGCCAGGTGGTACCGTCCAGGCTGTACTGGAGGCGGATGTCAGCGGCCGTGTTGACATTGTTGACACCGCTGAAATCGGCATACGGATCCACAAGCTTCCAGCCCCAGATGTTATAGTCCTGGATGCCCACGGTGGCCGTGATCGGCTCGCCGTTGAGATTCAGGACCGCGGAGGCTTCCTTGTCGAAGATATCCTTGACCGTGAAGGTAAAGTCGGCGACCTTCGGGTTGGAAGCAACATAGGTGCTGTTGATGCTGAGCGCGGGCAGAACGCCGGAGACGTTCAGATAGCCGTATTCGCCCTCAGCCACGGTATACCAGGTAATGCCGGCCGCATTGAGGGCCGCTTTCTGGGTGGGCTCGAGGTTGATGAGGTCGACTTCCGCAGGAAGGCCGAGCGTGCCCGTCAGGTAGCTGTTATTAATATGGAGGGTAGCCGTTGCAACGCCGCTGAATGCGGTGAAACTCACCGTCGCATCCGCGACTGCGGCACCCACGCCGACCGGGAAGCCGTAATTGAAGGTCTCGCCCTTGACGCCGTGGAACATAAAGTACGGGGCATCCTTCGGCAGAGCGGAGGAAGGGACCTCCACGTTCTGCTCGATGACCTCGACCTCCTTGTCGATGAGGATATTCACGTCGAGGTTGCCCTCACGATCCTTGCAGTCGACATTGAAGGTAACGAAGTCGTTGGGATCGTACTGCGTCGGGGTGGACTTGAAGTACACGAGCGAATCGCGCACCCCGCCATCCTGCACACCCGTACCGGCGAGCTGGGCATACACCTCCAGGTAGAGCTCGCCACCCGGGATATAGCCGTTTCGGGTCTCCGTCTTGCGGAACTTCACCGATTTCTTCGGGTAAGCCACATTGCGGACAACCGCATAATAATCGGAATAATACCTTTGGAGATTCTCTCCGAAAGAGACGGCCAGCTTGACATTGGCCAGCTTGGCAGTAGCACTGATGCGGTCCGGCTGACGGCCGTTGTCCACAAATCCGTGCACGGTGAACGGAGTATCGGCCAGGTAGTACGGCTTGTTAAAGCCGGCACCGAGCGTATCTCCGTGACTCGCCACGAGACGGAACTCACCCGCATTGAGCTTGATGACCTCGTCCTTGGCGGTCTCGTACTTTTGCCTGTAGAGCCGGATCTTGCGAGCATTGTAAATCTCGATCCAGAAACTGTCCACAGGCGGGAGCGCGTCCTCTTCCGGGTCCGCCTTGGTCACCAGGGTGGTGCGGGCATCCTGCGCAAGGCTGATGCACACCTCCCCGAGAGGGGCATCCTCCCCGGAAGGGAGCATTACCTCTCTCTTGCAGGCACCAAGGACCGAAAGAGCCAAAGCTACGAACGCAACTCCAAGCCATTTCGATGTTCTCATACTACAATATATATTAGTACACATTAATTTAGCACTTTCAGTTCGGGAATAGTCCCAAAAATCAAGGTACAAAATTGAGAAAAAAAAAGGAAACATCAAAGGATTTTGTAATTTTTTTGTAACAAAACAGCAATTTTTTTGTAACAACGGGGAGAAAAAAGATTCCCGGCACAATGATGTGACCCCCAAAAGTTGGACGGTTTAACATTAAGTTATGAGGCTTGAGATTGGAACAGAGCTCGGTATTGCACTGGGCTCTTTCCTTTTAGCCTCAGTTTGATTC